>SKEG01000291.1_pt1 | contig 58368 bp, 50 predicted proteins | sample 4826631 | NCBI WGS metagenome assembly SKEG01 (sample SAMN11008815, study PRJNA524170) | human gut metagenome | biome: Human fecal sample; material: Feces; isolation source: fecal sample from pouch patient p26, p34, p50 | host: Homo sapiens | place: Israel: Tel-Aviv | collected 2016-11-02
TGCTAGTTCTTAACTATTATAAAGATAACGTGCGAAACCAATAGGCTAACTGCGTGTCGTAACCACAGGAATAGTATCTAACGCCGCGAAGCAAGGCTATTTGCCTACGAACGATAGCCGGCCCGTGCCAACTATCGTTATAGGTTAGCCATACGCCCTGTCGAGAAGGTTATTTCCCACTCACAATTCTGCTTGGAAATACTTAGGCCTTGATAGTACCGTCGGGTTTGAACAGCGGCAGCTTAGCAAGAAAAATGATGTCGTCGCGCTTGGCGGCGTCCCCCTCAGCGAGGATAGCGACCTTGCCGACAACGTGGCTACCAGCCTTTTCTAGCAGGGTAGCAGCCGAGTGAATGGAGCTGCCGGTGCTAATCACGTCGTCAACGAGCAGGACTTTCTTTCCTTGAAGCAGCTGGGCGTCCTGACCGTCGAGGACCAATTCCTGCTTCTGTTTAGTCGTAATTGAATTAACGTCCTGCTCTAGCGGTTCGCGCATGTAGCCCTTGATCGATTTGCGGATAACGAAGGAACGGGGGTGTCGTGTGGCGAGGCTGAGGTCGTGGGCGAAGGGAATGCCCTTACTTTCCACTGTCACGATGTAGTCAAACTGTGCTGGCAGCTGAGGTCTAAGCATGTCAGCGGCGGTGAGGGACAATTCGTCATCTCCGAGGAGGACAAACGAAGCGATGGCCGTGTCCGCACTGATGGGGATAATTGGCAGTCTGCGCTTCAGGGGACCGAGTTTTAGTTGGTAATAGTTAGTCACGGTGAGCCTCCTTAAATTAAAGGCCAAGCAGTGGCAGGACAAACTTCATTGCCCCACCGGCCAGTAAACCGGTGAAGGGATCGACGAGAGCGGTAATCACCAGCGTGGTCGCGGCAGTCAGCTGTTCCTTACCGGCCAGGGCGGTGGCGGCATTTTCCGGAAAAGTTACAAAGAGGCCGAGGACCAGCAAAAAGCCGGCGATGGAGCTGCTGGGGACGTACTTCCCAATCTTGGGCAGCCAGCCGACGAACAGGATCACGGCCATGATCAGCATCATTAGGACTCCGGCAATCACTGGTTCTGGGGCGCTCGCCGTCGCAGAGATGATTGTTTCGACCGGGGCACCGCCGAGCAGGCTGGTTCCCATGTCGGCCAAGGCTTGGGAAGAGGTCAAGAGGTTCAGGTTGACGGGGTTGGGCTTAATCCCGGTCATTTGCCCGGTAATCAAACCGTATGAGAGGTTAGCACCGATATTTAAGCAGGCCAGGCCCAGTGCACCCCGCAGAATTCGCAGGTTGAAGAGCGGCTTGGTAAAAATGAACCGACGGATGGTGACGTTCTGGGGCAACTCGTTTTGGTAATGTTCAACGAAGACCGCAAAGAGGCTTGATAGAATGACGGACAGGCAAATTGTCCAGACCAGGTCCTTGGAAAGCAAGTAGGTCATGACGGCTACCGCAATGGAAACCCAGCCGGTCCAGCCGTGGCCCTTGCTCATGTTGAGGGCGATTTTCGCCAGCATGATGCCGACGCCGGCCATCATGGCGGTGATGATATGGTTGCCAAACACCTGCACGATCCTGGTCAGCGTCCCGGTGAGCCCGATAATCAGCATGATGATCGAGCCACCAAAAATGATCGAGGTATACTCGCGGGTGTTCTTCCCCAAATTGCCGGTCAACGCAAGCGACTCGGCCTGGAACGAAACCGTGGCGACGGAATTAAAAGCAAGGTTAATCCCGGAGACTAAGAGAAATGAAAACGTGGTGGGAAAAACGGCAAAACCAAGGCCCATCGCCATAATCCCCTGGGGAATCCCGTTAAGGACAACGCCGAGCGCCGCCATAATATCTGCAAACCAGTGCATGATAACCTCCTAAATACGAACAATACAAATGAAATTTCAAATATCGTTTAACTTTGCTTTGATAATACAAAGAAAATAGTTAAAAATCAATCGTCATTTTAAAAATCGTTGCTGAATGTTCGGCATTTACGAGGAAGTAGTTAAAAAAACACCGCAAATCGGCTGGCAGGCAGCAGATTTACGGCGTTCGTCTTTCAGCGCGCAGTAAAGGCACTTTTTTACATCCGCTTGGCATCCATTCGTTTAACAGCGTAGAAGATGGGAAGGCCAACGATGACGATTCCGATGAAGAGCAGGACACCGGCCGGATCGTTGAACAGTTCGCTGACCAGGACGAAGATTCCACCGGCAATCGCAATGATTGGGACAAGCGGGTAAAGAGGGGTGCTGAAGGGACGGTTCTCCTTATTTTTCTTTCTTAGAATAAAGATCCCAAAAAATGCTAACAGGTAGAAGCAGTAAACAGTGAAGACACAGAGATCCGAGAGGTGGTCAGGATCGAAGAAGAACATCATCACCGTTGCGAGGGCCACAATGAACAATGTGGCAATGACGGGCGACTTCCCCTTGGGCGTAACAAACGATAGAAAACGCGAGAATGGCAGGTCGCCCCGGCGTGCCATTGCGTAAACAATCCGTGGGAAGGTAATCATTTTCCCGTTCAGGGTTCCCATCATCGAGATGATAATCCCGGCCGAGAGAAGCTTCCCACCAATCGCGCCAAAGGCTTTAGTTGCTAAGTAGGCAGTAGCGTTTTCACCCAGACGGTGGATTAAGTTAGCTGGCAGGAACTTGAGGATTCCGATAGTAATTAACGTGTAGATTATTAGGACAGCGGTAATTCCCAAGATGATTGCCCTTGGTAGCAGCTTTTGCGGGTTCTTCATTTCACCACCAAGGTTAGCGATTAGGATCCAACCGTCGTAACCGAAGAGGGTTGCTAAGACTGCGACACCGAAGCCCCCAGTAGCGTGTTGAACTTCGGTAACGGTTTGACCGAAGGCGTGCTGGTTACCAAAGAGGAGACCAAAGATAATGATTGCTGCGATCGGGATCATCTTCCCCGCCGTTGTAATGATGGCAAAGATTGCTCCGACCTTGTTTTCGAAAAGGTTCATCACACCGATTGCCAGAACAGTGATGACGGCCAGTGGAATCCGCCACGCGGTACCAAGACCAAAGAAGTTGGCCATTAAGATACTCATAAACCCGGCAACCGAAGCGATGATTGCGGGGCCGTAGATGATTATCTGCATCCAGCCGGCAAGGAAACCGAGAATCCGGCCGTAGAGATTTTCAATATAGACGTAAAGGCCACCGGTGTATGGCATTTGCGCCCCAATTTCGGCGATGGTTAACCCACCAGTTAGGGTAATAATTCCCCCGAATACCCAGGCAGCAATGGCGAGAGTTGACGAACCGGCACTATCAAGGACAGAACCCTGCTTGAAGAAGATTCCTGAACCAATAATTGTCCCCACGACAATCGAAATTGCCGACCAAAAACCTAACGACCGTTTTAGTTCTTCTGTTGGTTGATTATTCATCACCATTCCTCCAATTCAAAATCGGCATAATAAAACCGGGTCCACCCGTAACCATCTGGAAATTGCCAAATGATTAAGTGAACCCGGTAATTTATTAGACCGTTCTATTTTAGGTACACTAAAACCACTCAGCCTCGAATAGAGCTAGAGGCTGAGGAGGAAGATTGCTGCAATTGATTAGCAAATACTAACATTAACATTGATCTTTCTCCTTTCGTGTACTTGATGTTTATTAGAGTATCATTAGAGTTTTAATTTTGCAAGCCAAAAAATGTTCTAATCTATGCTTCATGGTTGGTCATACTTCACTAAAGTGTCAAGCGGTTATTCTGCCTGGGCCGCCCGTTCTTCTTCCGCCTGCAAACGTTCCTTGATGTACTTGGCGGAGGTGGCGAGCTTTTCCTGCTCTTCCGCGGTTAAGTCGAGCTGCAACTGCTCGACGACCCCGTCGCGACCGACCACTGCCGGGTAGGAAAGGTAGGTCCCGTATTCGGCCCGGTAGTTGGAAACCGGCATGACGGTCCGGGCGTCGCTGAGCAGGGCGTTGGTCAGCCGAACCGCGGCCGTGGCGACCCCGTAATTGGTATACTTCTTCCCTTGGTAAACCAGGTAGCCGCCTTGGCGGGCCCGTTCTTCTAAGTCGGCGAGGTCTAAGTCCCGTTCCTTGACCAGTTCTAACAGAGGCTTGCCGAGAACCCGGACGGTGGACCAGGCAGTGAACTGGGAATTCCCGTGTTCACCGAGGTTAAAGCCGTCGACCGAGCGGGAGTCGACTTTGAGGGCTTCCCCGACCCGGGCCCGCATCCGAGCAGAGTCCAGCAGGGTCCCGGTTCCCATGACGTGCTCCTTTGGCAGGCCAGTTAATTTTTGGTACATCGAGGTGATGACGTCACAGGGGTTCGTGACATCGACCAGTTTGCCGTGGAAACCATTATCGACCAGCTTCTTGGCGACTAACGGCACTTGGGTGCGGGTGAATTTAAATTCGGCAAAGCGGTCGTGGTCGGGGGTGTCGACTAACTTAGATTTACCGAGGGCGGAGACGACCACGTCACAGTCTGCCAGTTGAGAATCGTCGTTTACCGTCAGGTTGGTGTGGAAGGGCAGGTTTGCCATGGCGTCCCGGAGGTCGAGGGCGTCGGCCTGCACCTTGGCTTCATTCGTGTCGTAAAGTGCTAAATCATCGGCGAAACCACCGGCGACGAGGTAATGTGCAACTGTGGCGCCAACGTGGCCCATTCCAACTACTGCTACTTTTCTTGTCATAATAAAACTTCCTTTCGTATGTGTGCTTAATTAGTCGACGACGTTAACCGTGACGTTACCGAAACCGTGGTCAAACTTGGCTTCCCACTTGCCCGCGGTCAGGTGCGGCGGCAGGAGGAAGGTCCCGGAGGAAACTAGCTGGCCGGCCCGGAAAACCTTTCCCTGGGCGGCGAGTTTCTTGACCAGCCAGGCGAGGGATTCGAACGGGTTGCCGAGGACCTCGCTGGAGCTGCCGGTGGCTTCTTCCTTGCCATCGTGGTAGAGGGTCACGTTGACGTTGGCGGCGTCCGCAACGGTTGGGAAGACTTCAGCGCTTGGGCGTTCTTCACCATAAACGACGAATCCGCTGACCGCGCAGTCACTCATCACGCTGAACTTGTCGAGGTCGGGGAACCAGTCGGCAAAGCGGCTGTCCGGCAATTCGACGGTTCCGCATACCGTGGTCTTGTGGAGGAGGTCATCCAAACTATCGGTTGCCAGCAGGTCTTCAGTGGCCCGGAAGCCAAGTTCGACTTCGAGCAGGGGAGCCATTGTCTGTTCTTTTAAGGATAAGTGGGCCGGGGCCGGCAGGAAGTGGGAGTCGACTTGCTGCCCGTAGAGGGGACTGTCGGAATCAAACATGTCCTGGGTCTGCTTGGAGGTTAGGGAAACCTTGTAGCCGCCGGTCGGGAGTTTCTTGAGGGCGACGAAGCGGTCCTGGACGGCATAGGCGGTATCGTCATCGGTTACGACGCCCTGCCAGTCAGCCATCCGGAGGGGTTCCTTACTTTGGTAGGCCTTTGCGAGGGCCTGGGCAAATGCTTCTTGTTGTTGGTTTAAGGTAACGTGTTGTTCAGTCATTGTAATTTCCTCCTTGTGACTTAGCCGCCATTACCTTTTGCCTGTGTAAACAGGCTAATCGTTAACTACGACTAAGAATTATTGTTTTGATAATGTTTTCCTGATTGGATTTGAATGTTGCTAATGTCGCTGTCTGTCATGACCATCACCACCTTTAAGATTGACGAAGAAATAAAAAGAGCGTCCTTCCCGGCTCCTATAAGTAGGAACTGAAAAGGACGCTCTGAGCGTGGTACCACCTTTCTTTACGGCTATTAAACCGCCTTAACCAACTGCCGTCCGTAAACGGCAATTAGCCGGCACGATAATGGGTGCTACCAGTACGCTCTACTTGATTCTTCGTTCGACATACGACTCCCGAGTGATTGAAGCGCACGGTCCATCTGCTGGTTCGCACCACCCACCAGCTCTCTGCTACCGGTTCGTGCCCTCGTTCTCGATCAACGTCTTTTGTAATAATTGATTGTTTGTAGGATAGCACCCTATTATGACAAAATCAAGAGAAAAATTAAAAAAAGATGTGAAAACATGATGGCAATAAAAAGGACACCCGCCAGACAGTACATCTGACGGGTGCCTTACATCATTAATTTGGAGGTTAATGAGTATTTATATGGCCCTGCCCAGCCGTGGGGTCAGCCGGGCAGGCACAGTGCAGTTATTAAACGTTATTGGGAGAGTTCTTCACTAATTTTTCCGTGAGTAGGAGGCGATGTCAGCAAGAATTTCGTTCATGAAGTCGTCCTGGCTCATGTTGTTTTGAGCATCTTCACCGTACTTCCGAACAGAAACAGCGTTATTCTTGACTTCATCGTCACCGACAACCAACGTGTATGGAACCTTCTGGGTCTGGGCTTCACGAATCTTGTAACCCATCTTTTCGTTCCGGTCGTCAACTACTACCCGGATTTGGGCGGCCTTCATCTTGTCAGCCAGCTTCTGAGCGTAGTCGCCGTGCTTTTCTTCGCTAACTGGGATGATGTGGACTTGTTCTGGGGCTAACCAGGTTGGGAAAGCACCCTTGTAAATTTCAGTCAGGTAGGCAACGAACCGTTCCATGGTACCAACGATTCCACGGTGGATCATCACAGGCATGTGTTCCTTGCCGTCCTTACCAACATAGGACAGGCCGAAGCGGTCTGGTTGCATGAAGTCCAGTTGGATAGTGGACATCGTTTCGTCGTTGCCAAGGGCCGTCTTAGTTTGAATATCCAGCTTTGGACCGTAGAAGGCGGCTTCCCCTTCGGCTTCGTAGTAGTCGAGGTTCAGGTCATCCATGGCAGCCTTCAGCAGCTTTTGGGATTCGTCCCACATTTCGTCATTCCCGTAGTACTTTTCCTTGTTCTTCGGGTCACGCAGGGACAGGCGGAAGCTGTAATCGGTGATGTCGAAGTCCTTGTAGACGTCCATAATCAAGTTCAGAATCTTGGCAAATTCATCCCGGATTTGGTCAACAGCAACAAAGGTGTGGCCATCGTTCAGGGTCATTTCACGAACCCGTTGCAGACCTGACAGGGCACCAGACTTTTCGTAACGGTGCATCATCCCGAGTTCGGCAATCCGCATTGGCAGGTCACGGTAGGAACGGATGTGGTGCTTGTAAATTTGAATGTGGCTTGGGCAGTTCATTGGCCGGATTTCCAGCATTTCGCCGTCACCCATGTCCATTGGCGGGAACATGTCGTCCCGGTAGTGTTCCCAGTGACCAGAGGTCTTGTAGGCGTCCAGGTTCATCAGTACTGGGGTGTAGACGTGTTCATAACCATCGGCAACTTCCCGGTCGATGATGTAACGTTCAATCGTCCGGCGAATAGTTGCACCCTTCGGCATCCAGTATGGTAAACCGGCGCCGACCTTTGGATCAACGAAGAAGAGGTCGAGTTGGTTACCGATCACCCGGTGGTCGTGTTCACGGGCTTCCTGACGCTTTTTCATATCTTCGTCCAGGGCTTCCTTGTTGAAGAAGACGGTCCCGTAAATCCGTTGGAGCATTGGGTTGGATGACATACCCTTCCAGTAGGCACCGGCAACAGATAAGAGCTTGAGGTGCTTGATGGCGTCACCGTACAGCAGGACGTCGCCGTCAGCAACGGCCTTGACGTCACCAACTTGGTACATTGCAACCTTGCCGTCCTTAGCAGCTTCCTTGATCAGTTCGCTGGAGTAAGGGTCGTCCTTGACTTCTGCCAGGGCGTCGTCCAAGTCAACTTCGACAAATTCAACTTTGGCGTCCTTGGCCTTAGCCAACAGGGCGTCTTGCAATGCTGATAACTCGTCAGCGGAGACTTGTTGGTCGTCCTTGTCGGAATCAACATGGAAACCATCTTCGTCAGCAACGCTTTCACCCAAGCGGATTCCCTTAAATTCTTGGTGTAAGGAATCCTTCAGCAGCAGGGAAGCTAACTTCCGCAGTGCTTGTAAACCTTCTTCTGAGTCGCGATCAATCTTCTTGACTGATCCATCAACGGACATAACTGCAATCTGTGCCATATAAATCTCTCCTTTTGACAATATAAATAAAAAACGTCCCAAGTGCACACTAGTAATGCACTTGGGACGTTAATTAACAATAATTAGCGTGGTTCCACCCATGTTCAGAGCTAAATCCAGCTCTCTCTATGGTGTGTTAACGGACACGACCCGACCAGCCTTATTTCGGCCAGTAATCTAACAAGGTGGTACAAGCAACTGTCGACTCAATGCGGCTTCCAGTCAAGGTCGCAATTCCCTGGTTAAGCAGTGGTTGTTTGCATTTCCTTTTGATTGACTAGAATTATAACACCCATTTTGACTTTGGCAAGCCCTTTTTCAAAAAAGTTAAATTAGTGTTGCTGACCTTGAGCAGTTCCGCCACCAGTAGTGGAACCGCCAGCTCCTTGAGAGTTAGTGGTTGTGCCTTGGTTGCCGGAGCCTTGGCCGCCCTGTTGTTGGCTGCCTTGCTGCTGACCAGCATTATTATTCTGCTGTCCCTGTCCTTGGCCCTGGTTGGTTGGCGTTTGCTGGTTGCCGGTTTGCCCAGTTGGAATCGAGTAGGAGTAGGTATTGCTGGTGCCAGTCGTGCCGGTGTCGTCGTCATCGCTGCTGGAGCTTGACGAGTGGCGGTGCCGGTGACTGCTTGACCGCTTCGAACTGGTCGAAACGGATTGGTCATTGTTGGTGTTGGTCTTAATTGGGTTGTGCTGTTTGACAATGAAAATAATAATCATTACCAGCAGGATCGTTAGCAAAATTGCCAGGAGGATTTTAAAAATTTTCTTGCCCCGGCCCGGCTTTTGCGGGTGGTGGCCCTTGCTGCTTTTTAATTTGCCGGTTCCCCGTTTCTTAGTTCGGGAGTCATAAAGCTGCACCCGGCTTGGTCGTTCTTCGTTGTTATTCAATGTCTTCACCTCATTTAGGAAGTTGTAAAAGAACTTCGGTGTTACTTGTTAGTGGTGTGTTAATACTCAAGTCTATATTATAACATTGTTCATTGCTGGCAAGCGGTAAAACTAAAACGGTCATCCGCTGCGTGCGGGTGGCCGTTTCAGATCATTATTTACTTTGGGAGATTATATGAATTTGGGATTGTCTATAAGATACTCGCCAAAGTTGAAAATTGTGTGAACGAGTTGTGACATTCTTGCGTTAAATTTAGTTGTTCTCTTTCGTCTTGGCGCCTTCCATTGCGGCTTCCTTTTGACCAAAGCCCCGTCCTTCCGCGGCAAAGCGCTTGTCACCGCGGTACAGTTCGATACAAGTCCAAAGCAGCAGGACCAGGATGGCAATAATCGTAATGTAGGCGAGCACGTCAGAGAGTCCCTTGGACCAAATGCCAAAGCCTTCGTAAGTGGCTGGCAGGTTGTAGAGGTTCAAGAAAGTCAGGGCGATAACGGAAATCCAACCACAGATCTTGACCCAGAGCCGGTTCTTAAATTCACCCATTTCGACCTCACTGTTAGTCATCATCAGCAGTGGTAGCATTGAGAATGGGAGGGCAAAGGCCAGGAAGACCTGGGAGTTTTCCATCAGCAGGTTCAGGGCCGTGTGTTGCTGGATGGTGTTTTCACCAGACGTCATGGCAACGCAGGCTAAAACAGGGATAACCGAGATAATCCGGGTTACCAGTCGCCGGGCCCAAAGCGGCATCTTCATGTGGACGAACCCTTCCATGATGACCTGCCCGGTCAGGGTCCCGGTAATGGTTGAGTTTTGCCCAGACGCCAGCAGGGCGACGGCAAACAGGGTCGAGAGGACACCGGACTTGGCAACCGCGATCAGGACCGGGTTGGATAGCATCGAGGTGTTGTTCAAGGCGTCGTACAGACCGAAGAAGGAACTATCCTGGACAGCCCCAGTCTTGAAGACTGCAACCCCCATGATCAACAGTAATGAGTTAACGATAAATGCTAGTGATAATTGGATGTTGGAGTCCCAAGTCGTAAAGCGGACGGTCTGCCGAATACTATCAAGATCGTCATGGTCAATCTTCCGGGTCTGTGAAATTGCTGAGTGGAGGTAGAGGTTGTGCGGCATCACCGTAGCCCCGATAATCCCCAGGGTCCCGGTCAAAGGAGTAATCCCACCGACTTCGGGGTGCTGGGCGATGGCCTTTGCTGACGGCAACAAGCCCATGAAGACGCCACCCCAGTTTGGGTTCGACAAAGCTACCTGGTAGGCGAAGACAAACAGGATTACCAGAATCAGGCAGGCAACGATGGCCTCGATCTTCCGGAAACCAATCTTGGTCAGCAGCAACAGTACCAGGACATCCAGAACAGTGATGAACACTGACGGAATCAATGGAATGTGGAAGAGCAGGTTCAGCGCAATCGCCGCCCCGATAACTTCCGCAATATCGGTCGCCATAATGGCCAGCTCGGTCATAATCCATAATACGATCCCTAATGCTTTACCGGTCCGTGCCCGTGTTGCCTGGGCAAGGTCCATTTGGCTCACGATTCCGAGTTTAGCCGCCATGTATTGTAGCAACATCGCAATCAAACTTGAAATCAAGATAGTAGTCATCAGGGTATATTGGAAACTTTGACCACCGGTAATGGAAGTTGACCAGTTACCAGGATCCATGTAACCAACAGCAACGAGGGCGCCAGGGCCAGAGTAGGCGAAGAGCGTTCGCCAGAAGCCCTTACCGTGAGGGACTTCAACGGTCCCGTTAATTTCTTCAAGTGACTTACCGTTAGCATACTCAATCAAGTGATGCTTTTTACGTTGATTTTTTGTGTTGTCCACGCCAAATCCACCTTTCTCCTTGTTTTGTTAACTTGATTTGGTAACCAAAATTAACTTAATTCGAATACTTTGTTAGGGTAGCATAAAAAATATTACATTTCAACGGAAAATCGCCGTCTTAACGGCTTTTTGGGCCTTGAAAACGGGCCTGCTGAAAAAGAAGTTGGCGGCTGGTAACCAAAGTAAACGGTTGCAAAAAATGCCGGAGGGCGGGGGAAATAAATTTAGAAAAAATTTAAGTATGACCGCTTTGTTAGGTAAAACTTTCCACTTGATAAACGTTTGACAAGTAGTAATTATTTTCACTATAATAGGGCAGATTTAGTTATTACATCTAAGGAGAATTGATTATGAAAGCACTTGTTTTAACTGGAATTAAGCAGCTCGAAGTCCAGGACGTGGAAACGCCAGAAGTTAAGCCGGATGAAGTTCTGGTTCACACCGCTTACGCCGGAATTTGTGGAACTGACCACGCCCTGTATGCGGGGCTGCCAGGTTCTGCCAGCGCGGTTCCACCGATTGTTTTGGGCCACGAAAACTCTGGGGTCGTTGCCAAGGTTGGTTCTGAAGTTAAGAACGTTAAGGTCGGTGACCGGGTAACGGTTGACCCGAACATCTACTGTGGTGAATGCAAGTACTGCCGGACTTCCCGTCCTGAAATGTGTGAAAGCCTTTCTGCCGTAGGTGTGACCCGCGATGGGGGCTTCGAAGACTACTTCACTGCCCCTGCAAAGGTTGTTTACGCCATTCCAGACAGTGTTTCCCTGAAGGCTGCGGCCGTTACGGAACCATTGTCATGTGCCGTTCACGGTGTTGACCTGTTGGAAATCCACCCATACCAGAAGGCACTGGTAATCGGTGATGGCTTCATGGGTCAATTATTTGTTCAGACTCTACAAGCCTATGGGGTAAGCGAAGTAACGCTGAGCGGTCGCAATGATGAAAAGCTGAAGCTCAACCACGACCGCTTCGGTGCCAAGACCATTAATACTGCTAAGGGTGAACAGATTCCAACTAACGAATACGATATCGTAATCGAAGCCGTTGGTCGGCCAGAGACACAGGAACAGGCTGTTGAAGCTGCTGCCCGGGGTGGTCAGGTTTCCATGTTCGGTGTCGGTAACCCAGATGACAAGTTCTCCATCAACAGTTACGAAGTCTTCCAAAAGCAACTGAAGATCCAGGGTGCTTTCATTAACCCTTACTGCTTCGAAGACTCCATTGCACTGATGGCTTCTGGCAAGGTTGATGTCCTGCCATTGCTTTCCCACGAATTTGACGTTAAGGAAGTTGACGACTTCGTTAACGGCCGGATTAAGAATGTATCTAAGGCCGTTGTTAAGCTGGCCGGTGAGGAAGCATAAGCGATTACAAGTTATTTCCCGGGAAATTCCCCGGGATTTTTTATGCAGCAAAGTTGACACCGTGTCACTTAGAGCCTATACTAATTGATAATCAATCGAGTGACATGGTGTCACGGAAAGGAAAAATTATGCCAAGTCAAACGTTTGAAAATTTACCCCAGAGTAAGCAGGCCTTAGTTCGCCAGGCCCTTTTAGAAGAATTTAGTAACCATGACCTAGCCGACGCCCAGGTGGCGCGAATTGTCAAAAATGCCCAGATTGCGCGGGGGGCCTTTTATAGGTATTTTACTGACTTAACTGCTGCTTACCGCTACCTGTACCAATTTGCGATGAATGACCTCCACGATGACAGCATTCGGACACACCGGCTTTTGACGGCCGAGGAGTATGTTGCCCAGGTGACGGCATTTCTGGAGCAGGTGACTGCTAGTCCGTATTATGAGCTGATTCAACGCCACTATGCCGTCAACGAAGCGCTGCTGCATACCCAGGCGGTGCCCCTGTTAAGGCCTACCAGCGCGACGGAGTGGGCAGTAATGGTATTAGTACATGAGACGATTAAGGGGGCCCTCTGGCAGCCTCAGGATAGTTCACAGGCGGTCCAGCGGTTAGCCGCGGCATTGACCGCGTTACTAGCACGGAGGTGATTAGATGTTCTTAGCATTACGCGAAATTAAACATGAAAAGGTCCGCTACGGGCTGATCGTTGCGATGATTGTAATGATTAGCTACCTGATGTTTGTCCTGATGGGCATGATGATCGGGCTTGCAAATGAAAATAAGGCGGCAATTACTACCTGGCATACCCAGACCGTTTTCCTGAATAAAAATGCCAATGACAATCTGAGTCAGTCACTGATTACCAAGGATCAGCTAGACGGTCAGCGGCTTAACGAGCATGAGTCGCTGGTCGGTCAGGCTCCCGTCGTTATTACTAAGGCAGCTGGCGGGGCTGATAAGCAAAGCGCTCAGTTTATTGGCCTAAAACCAGACCAGGCGATTGCCAAGAAAAACATTCCCCTGGTCAGTGGACGGCACGCTCGTCATGCTGATGAGTTGGTAGTTGACCAGAGCCTGCGGGCAAAGGGCTACCGGTTAGGAGAGCAGGTTCGGCTGAATTCGACTGCCGACCGTTACCGGATCGTCGGTTTTGCCAAGGACGCACAACTAAACGTGGCCCCAGTGATTTACGGCCGACTTGCGACCTGGAAAACGCTGCGGGGTGTTAACTCGCAGGTAGTGGCAAGCGGAATTATTAGCAACCGGCTGGAGGGTGGCGAGCGCTTCACTAATTTGGCCCGGTACACGAGTCAGGAATTTATCCAGAAATTGCCTGGTTATGCGGCCCAGAATAACACCTTTGCGTTTATGATCGGCTTCTTGATGGTCATCTCGTTGATTATCATTGCGGTCTTCCTGTACATTTTGACGATGCAGAAAATGCCTAATTATGCCGTCCTGCGTGCCCAAGGGATTCCTGCCCGCTACCTGATTGCAACGACGATCCACCAGGCAGTGATCCTCATGGCGGCGGGAATCTGCGGCGGCCTGTTATTGACCCTGCTGACCACCTGGTTAATGCCGACGACCGTTGCTCTGGTACTGGATTGGCCGCTGATTGCGCTAATGGTGGTTGTACTGATTATTCTAGGCGTCCTGGGGGCACTCTTGCCGGTCCGGATGATTCTTAAAATTGACCCAGTGCGGGCGCTGAATGGCTAGGAGGGATACGATGGCAGTAATTGAGTTAACAAACATCAGTAAGACCTTTGGTGAAGGAATTGGCCGGGTCCAGGTTTTGGATAATATTAACTTCCAGGCGGACCGGGGGGAGCTAAGTTTGATTTTGGGCCCCTCGGGCTCCGGGAAAAGTACCTTTTTAACGATTGCTGGAGGACTCCAGACGCCGACCAGTGGTACCGTAACGGTCGAAGGGAAGCGCCTAGGCAAGCTAACATCCAAGGAGCGGGACCAACTGCGGCTGAACAAAATCGGCTTTGTCCTACAATCGTACAACCTGCTTCCGTACCTGAATGTGGCCGACCAGTTTGCCCTGGTTCGCAAAGTAAAAAAGACGGGTAATTTATCGACCGTGGAATTTCAGCGGTTATTGACGGAATTGGGAATTGCTGACCTCAGAAACCATTTTCCTGATGAAATGTCTGGTGGCCAGAACCAGCGGGTGGCAATTGCCCGGGCCCTGTATCCTGACCCGGAAATCGTCTTGGCGGATGAACCAACGGCGGCGCTTGACAGCAACCGGGTTAAGGTAGTTGGAAGCCTCTTAAAACAGATGGCCCGCAACCATGACAAGGCGATTGTGGTTGTGACCCATGACCTGCGTCTGCGGGAATTTGCCGACCATATTTACCAGCTAATGGACGGGAAAATGGTTCAGGAGAAGTGATATTTCCCGGGAAATATTGTTTTTCTCTGAAGGAATTATGCCGGCTATTCCCTGGCTGGTGGCGACTTTGCTATAATTAAGCCATTAAACTAAAAGGAGAATGAAATGGCGTTTTTAGAATTACACGACATTCGGAAATCGTACTACCTGGATAAGCAGGCCTTTCCGGTGCTCAAGGGTATCGACCTCCAGTTTTCCCGGGGGGAGTTCGTTTCGATCCTGGGCGAATCCGGCGGGGGAAAATCGACCTTGATGAACATCATTGGCGGCTTGGACCGGAATTTTGAGGGCCAGGTGTTGGTCAATGGTCAGCTGCTGGATCACGAAAAGGAAAAGCAGCTTGATGATTACCGGCGGGCCATGGTGGGGTACATCTACCAGTCCTATAACCTGATTTCCCACCTGACCGTCCTGGATAACGTGCTCGTTGCCCTTGATATGACGACCTTGAGCAAGGAAGAACGGCGGGCCCGGGCACTGAAACTGCTGGATCAGGTGGGCCTGAGCGAACAGGTCCACAAGCACCCCAATCACCTTTCAGGGGGGCAAAAGCAACGAGTTGCAATCGCCCGGGCGTTGGCGAGTGATCCCCAAATTATCATTGCCGACGAACCAACCGGGGCCTTAGACTCGGAAAATACCCAGGAAGTCTTGACCCTTTTGGATGACATTGCCAAGGATGGCAAACTGGTGATTGCGGTAACCCATTCCCAGGAAGTGGCGGACCACGGGACCCGGATTGTTCACCTCGCCGACGGGAAGATTGATGGGGACCAGCGGTTGCGGCCTGCTTACCCGCTCCCAGCGGACCCCACGACCATCAAACCCAAACAGCTCCCGGCCATGGCTAGTTACCGGATGGCGTTTAAACACCTGATGTACAACTTCTGGCGCAACTCGCTGATTATGTTAGGAACGGCAATTGGAATTTTTGCCGTCCTCCTGTTCAGCGGATTGGGAAACGGGGTCAACGGTTATATTCAAAATCAGATTAACTCGCTGACTAACCCGCGTTCCATTACTGTTTTCAAGAATCCAACGGGGAAGCGGCTGACGCAGGACCAGATTCAATCTGCCCTAATGCAGAATATGTCAGCGGATCCCCAGTCGATGGTCATCAGTAATGCAGACCTGGACCGGCTGGCAAAGGTAGCTGGGGTTACCAGCGTTCAAAAGGGGAACATGATTGGCGGCTACCGGCTTAACTATGGCAAATTGCAGCAAAGTGGGGCCAACATGACGACCTGGAATAAGTCGGTTACGGCAAGCTCAATCAAGCATGGGCACCGTCCTGGAAATAACGAAATCGTTTTGACCAAGCAGCAGGCAATCCAACTGACCGGGCCGCGAAGTTACCGTCAGCTGGTTGGCAAGCAGATTAAAATCAGCTTTAACTGGGTAAACAAGCAGGGAGCGCCGGTCGCAATCGATGGGACACTAAAGGTCGCTGGTCTGAGTGAGGGTGCTAGTGCTGGGACAACCATTAATTACGCAACCCTCCAACGGTTATTACGTCAGCATAATGCTGATACCCGGCCGAACTTTGCGGTGGCTAATGCAAAGGATCTTGCGACTGTCGAAAGCACGGCCAACCGGATTAATAACCTGCGCAACGGCCAAAATGAGCGGATCCTAAGCGCAATTACTGTTGGTTCGGTTCTCAAGACCGTTAATACCTATGTCCACCTTGCTTCCACCATCCTTGCAGCTATTGCCGGGATTTCGCTCCTGGTTTCCGCGCTGATGATTATTGTTACGATGTATATGTCGGTTTCAGAACGGACGAAGGAAATCGGTATCCTGCGGGCGCTGGGTGAACGGAAGAAAGACATTCGGCGGCTGTTTACCTCCGAGTCAATCTTTATCGGTTTATTCTCGGCTATCCTGGCCTTGGGAATTGTCGCGGTGGTAGCTTTGATCCTTAACCACGCCCTTTACGGACTGATTAAGTACAATATCGTCCAGATTACGGTGGGGAACGTCATTTTTGCAATCGTGGTTGCCGTAGTAATTTCATTCATCGCTGCCCTATTGCCGGCCCGGCATGCGGCTAAGCTAAACCCAATTGACGCTCTGGCAGCCGATTAATTTAAGAAGTAAACAACCGTAGCTTGGTAGGATGACTACTTAGCCGCGGTTGTTTGACGTTATTAGGGGATTTGACTAATAATTTAAATTAGTATCACTTTATTTTTAGGTATACCAAAATAAGTGCTATAATGGTGGCATGGAGGTGATAGCAGTGACGACCGTTTATCTTCACGCCAATGAGCGGACGCAAACAATTCACTGTTCTGATGGTAGCCAGGGAGTAGTGCAGCTAGCAGCACCGTATTACCAGTTTCGTTTTTATAGTCACCAGCACCCGAGCTTTTGGTTGAAGCAAAGTCAGTTGCAGGATGGGGCAACTGTAAAGGTCAGGGACATCCAAAGTACGGATGACTTCCAGCTGAAACTAATTTAAGACGGCCCAAAGCCAAGGGGTAAGGCAGAGTGGCTGCTGGGCCATTTCATGCCATTTATTGCTCGTTGCAAAGCCGGTCTGGCGCAATTGGCGGAGCATTAATATCTTTAAAATAGTCGAGCGGCAGAGAAGAAATTTAGTTTTCCTCCCTGCCGCTCAGTTACTTTTCTGTGGCTGGTTTATTCATGATTTCGTCAGCGTGGCTCAAGACATCGGCAACCAGGGTCATTAGTTGGGGATTTTCCAACTGGTAGATGATGACCTTGCCGTGCCGGTGCTGCTGGACCAGGTGAAGTTTACGCAGGATCTGCAACTGGTGGGAAACACCAGACTGCTCCCAGTGAAGTCGTTCGCTGATTTCAGAGACACTCATTGAATGCTGGATCAACAGGTAAATTAGCCGCAACCGTTTTGGATTGCCTAGGATTTTAAAGAGCTGGCTGGCTTTTTCAATATTCGTTAGTTCCCCAGAAGTTTGACTGACCATTGGACTTCCCCCATTTGTATCTTGCCACGGAATATCAAAATTATTATTACTATAATTTTAATATTTAAACCGAAAAAAGCAAAGGGTCAATAATAACCCTTTGCTTTTTCGGTAGTAACTTTTTTAATTAGAGGCTCAACTGTTGGCCGACATAAATGGTGTATGGGGCCTGCAAATTATTCCGTTGAGCGAGTGCCCGCCAGTCAAGGCCGTGCTGCGCCGCGATCGCTGATAAGGAGTCCCCGCTTTGAACGGTGTAAGCACCGTGGGATGCAGCTGCTGGAGCTTGGTAGCTAGTGGCTTGACCGTTGACCCGCAGAACCTGTCCAACGTAGATCCGGTTAGGGTTAGCAATGCCGTTGCTTTGGGCTAATTGCTCATAGGAAACCCCGAGCCGGCTGGCAATCCCGGAAAGGGTATCACCACTTTGAACGGTGTAGGATCCAGCAACACTAGTATTGCTGCGTTGCGGTTGACTAACAGTGTTAACTGAGCTGGCCTGTGTACCGCCGACCCGCAGGACTTGCCCAACGTAGATCCGGTTAGGGTTGGCAATGTTATTAATCTGGGCTAATTGTGAATAGCTCATGCCAAACTGGCTTGCGATGCCGGAGAGGGTGTCCCCGCTTTGGACGGTGTATGATGCTGCCGCAGAGTTAGCATTAGTATTAGTGTTAGTTGGCCCCGTTGTCTGGTGGTTAACAGTTGCCGTCCGTAATTGCAGGACCTGTCCGACTTAGATCCGGTTAGGGTTAGTAATGTTATTAATCTGGGCTAATTGTGAATAGCTCATGCCAAACTGACTCGCAATGCCGGAGAGGGTATCCCCGCTCTGGACAGTGTAGCTGCTTTGACTATTATTACTTTGCTGGTTGTTAGCAGCGGGTTGACTTGGCGTTGCCGGTTGGCTGGTTGCCTGCCGAACCAGGAGCCGCTGCCCAACGTAAATCTGGTTGACGTTTTGAATGTCATTCAGGTGCGCCAGGGTGTTAACTGTAGTTGAGAACTGGTTAGCAATGCCGGAAAGGGTGTCCCCACTTTGAACAGTGTAGTAGTTAGTGTTGTTGCTAAAACTGCTTGAGGAGTTGTCATTCTGCTGTTTGTTGACAACGACCTTGCCAGAGAAGGCCACTGAATCGAGCTGTGTCAAATTGTAAGTCCGAATCAGGTTCTGCAAAGAGTAGGCGTAATTAGGGTCGGTTGCGTAACCGTCGAGGTGCAGCTTGTTGGTTACGGAAATGTAGTTGGTGTCGCCAAGCAAGTTGTTATACCGGCTGTTGACTGCCAGGAAGCGTCCGTGGTCTTCAACGGATTCGCTCAGGCTAGGGTAGGCGCGGAAGTTGTCGTAAATATAAACGCTCCGGCCGTTGTAGACTTCACGAGTTTGAAGCCGGATTGACTGCCCGTTGTAAGAACCCTTGATACCGAAGAGGTTGTTGCCAGGAGCGGCTTGGCCCCAACCACTTTCGAGGATGGCTTGAGCAACCGTAACTGAAGGAAGCACTTGGTACTTGTTCCAACCATTAATAGCCCCTGGAGCAACATTTTGAATGAATTGTTGGCAACGAGCATTATTGCTAAAGTGGAGGGAGCTGACGTCCGTTGTTTGGTTTTGTGGCTGCTGAACAGTATTTGCTTGTGCAGCGTAAGCCGAAGCAGTCAGCGCCTGCGCTTGTGGAGCTGCCTGAACATTCAGCGTGTTGGTAGTTGCCGTTTGGTCGTTAGCTTGCTGGGTATTAGCACTTTGGTTATTGTTAGCTGGTTGATTGTTGTTAGTCTGGTTGGCCGTCGTCGTATTTTGGGTGTTGACGTTAGCCACGGGTGCCTGCGTTGCTGCCTGACCGTTATCGTCAGCGTGAGCGATTGCTCCGGTGGCGGTCAGCAGTGAAACGGCGGTTAAACCGGCGACAACCCACTTCCGGCCACTCTTGTACATCTTAAAGTGAGTGGCACTGTTAAGTTCTGCTTGTTTCATGTTCGTTAGCTCCCCCTGTCATTTAAAACGCGATAGTTCAAACCAAAAGCTGGAACCACCTGCTCGTTTTATAGAATTGAAATAAAAAAGTTAAGAAGTTATTAAGATTTCACTATCTATAAAATTATCATTTTCGGTGCGAAACGTCAATCGAATCCGGCAGGTAAAATAAGTATATTTATATTTTGATAACCACGAAGCCGTTAATAATCTTAACCAGCGGGGCCGATTAATGCGTCTTTATCAACTGACAGACAATTTTTGTTAAATGCTTAGAAAAATATATGTTAATTTGGTCGTAATGAGAGAAACAATTTCTGTTTGGTGAACACTAGGATATAATATTAAGAGCTTTTAAGATCTGATATGATGTGAGGTAGAAGAATGGTAGCAAAGTTAAAGGATGTTGCTAAATTAGCTGGGGTGTCAGTAACAACGGTCTCACGGGTCATCAACAATTATGGCTCGCTGAGTGACAAGACCATCAAGAAGGTACACGCGGCAATGCGGGAACTGAATTACCAGCCGAACGCGTTGGCCCGGGCAATGCAGGGCAAGCCTTCCAAGTTCATTGGCTTGATTTTCCCTAACCTAACGAACCCCTTCTTTGCTGAACTGGTAAACGAGTTGGAACGGCAGCTGTTTGAGCAGGGCTATAAGACCATTATTGCTTCTTCAGCGGAAAATCCTGAAATTGAACATGAGTATTTGAGCATGCTGATGGCTAACCAGGTTGACGGAATCATCTCCGGTTCGCACAACCTGGATATTCAGGAATACCACCAGGTTGCGGCGCCAATCGTTTCTTTTGACCGCTACCTGGCGGATAATATTCCAATCGTTGCTTCGGATAGTTACCGGGGCGGGAAACTAGCGGTTGACTACCTTCTCCAGCATGCTGTCCGGCACATCGCGGTGATCGTGGACGAAGATATCTCCGCGTCACCGACACTGAACCGGCTCCAGGGGGCCGTTGACCGGCTGACGGAAGAGCACCGGAGTTTTGATCCCTTAGCACTGGATAGCATTGACTTTGCGACTACTTTCCCGGGAATTTATGATGGGGTGGTCGCCTCAAATGATATTCAAGCGCTCGAAATCGCCGCTGTTTACCGTGCGCATGGTCTCCGGATGGGTAGGGACTTCTTCATTACCGGTTACGACGGTTCGCAGCTGGTTCAGAAAGTAGCTCCCCAATTGCCAACGGTTGTCCAACCAATTCCAGAGCTTGCGACGGCCCTGATTAAGACTCTATTGCAGCGGGTCGCTCAGCCCACCGTCCAGGTGCCGTCGACGACCCTGCCAGTTACCTTCCGCCAGTAATAAAAAGGTGCGGGTCATTGTAGGCCCGCACCTTTTTATTACTGCTTATTTACTTTGCATAAACCGTTGGAGCAATTCGGCTTCTTCAGAGGTCGCTGCGGAATTTGATGACTTAATGTCATGAATTCGTTCGACTGACAAATGGCTCCCGAAGGCAACTTCATTATCGTTTAAGTCGTTATCATGCTCAAATTTGATTAATTCTTGCGCTAACTCACTCAAATTATCCATGAAATCATTTTCCTCCTTATTTGATCAGGTCGTCAATTAAAATTCGTTTTCACTAATTCGTCCACTGGTGAGACAAACTGGTTAAATACCATTTTTAAGTTTAGCACAGTTTAGAGAGTTACCAAAAAGAAACACCAATTTATTTAAGAAAATCGGCGGCAATAAGCGGGACATGGAGCAGTATTTATGTGATAATCAAGGTATAACCTTGGCAAATAGAATGGAGAGTTGTAGATATGACTTGGAATTGGTTGGGATGGCTGTCGTGGATCCTGGCAGTTGCCTTTTTCTGCTGGGTAATTCACTATATTCGCGTCCAACAACTGATGTTGATTGCAAAAACGAAAAAGGCGTTTGCACCGAAGCTGTTTTGGCGGTACGTCGTCCTGGTGGTAATCGCCCTCGCTTGGCTTGGGACGATGCTGCACCTGACCTTCTTCCGCCAGGTTGCCATTAACGACCGGCAGGAAACGAGGATTTCAATGCAGTATGCCAACCTGCAGTTGCACAACCAGGGAAATGACTACTACTACGTGCTCGCTTCCCGCAGCAAGAATGGCCAGCACCCGGTCGTTTCGTACACTTACTGGGCGAAGGGAAATCGTTATACGACTAATTCCCGCTTCGGCTCGGTCTCTGATGGACAACGGTTAGTGACGCTGGATGCTAGTACCTTGCCGTGGAACAAGGCGAAACTGAAGAAGATGGACCAGGAAAGCGGGCACGCTTTTGCTGCGACAATGACGGTTTGCTACCAGAATACCGTTATTAACGGCCTGGGATTGCGTGCCAACCGTGATGCCGCAACGTATACCCTGATTCGGGTACCATCATCAGAAATGGTTCACGAACGCTAAGGAGGTCAAGCTGAGATCAAAAATGACAAAGCAGAGGCAGGTTAAGTTAAAATGGGTAGCCCTCGCAAGTTTGCTTAACAACACTGGGGCTGCTTTTTTGTGGCCGTTGACAACAATGTACATGCACAACTACCTCCACGAAAGTCTGACGACGGCAGGGGTAGTAATGCTTTTGATGTCGATCTGCATGATGGTCGGCAACTACCTGGGTGGGTGGTTGTTTGACCACTGGGACCAGTACCATACGGCGGTCTTAGGGGTAGCGATCTCAACGATGGCGATCTTTACCCTGATCTTTGCGCACGGCTGGCCGTGGTTCGCGGTCCTGATGATGTTGAACAGCCTGGGGGATGGTATTAACATGACCATCGTTAATTCTTACGGCTCCCTGGTCAGTGATCACAGTTCGCGCTACGTCTTTAACTATATTTACATGGCCTTCAATGTCGGGGTCGTAATTGGCACGTTGGCGGTGGGGGTTCTCCTGCCGATCAGCGTCGTGCTGGTCTTTACGGTTGCCACCGTCTTTTACTTCCTGCTGGCCCTGGTGGTCGTATTTGCCCTCAAAGTCCGGGTCCCGTTACCGCCGAAAACACCACGGTCCCGGGAGAAGTTGGCCTCTAGGAGTCACCAGCAAGCCCTCGTGTTAATTTGGCTGATCCTCCTAAACTTCGTAACGATCCACCTCAGCTACTCACTCTGGGAGAGCGTAATGGCTGTGCACATGACGAATATGGGAATTCCTTTTTACGCGTACAGCCTCCTGTGGACTCTTAACGGGGTGCTGATTATCGTCGGCCAGCCATTGGTGAACAAACTTAGCCCCTATGTTCGTTTATCCAGCCAGATTATGGTCGGTATTCTGATTTTTGCCAGTTCCTTTCTCCTCTTGATCTTTGCTCGGAACCTATGGGCCTTCGTGCTTGACTTTGTTCTCTTGACGATTGGCGAAATGGCCAGTTTCGCGGGGCTGCCGGCTTGGATCGCCCAGTTGACAACGGTGAACGAGGCTGGGCACTACCAGGGTCTGCTTAACATCATGATGTCGATTGGGCGGGCAATCGGGCCCCTTTACGGCGGTTTTGTGATTGATCACGGGAACTACCAAGAGCTCTTTATTTCTGTCTTCCTGCTGATGACGGTCACCCTCGGCGGGGTCTTTGCCTACCTGTTACGGCTGCGCCGGCTCAGTGACGACAGCAAATAGTGATACCCAAACGCGACGACTTATGGTAAAATCACTGGTGAACTGAAAAGCACTGGAAGTAGAATAAAAGCAGCCACATTTTGACAGAGAACTAGCAATGCTGAGAACTAGCCGTGGTTGTGAAGCCACCTCTACTGAGCTGAACCGGGGAAAATAGTAGCCGGTTCCGGATGACCCGTTATCGTCGTGAAGTTAGCACAACTTCTGGAGGCATTGGCTGTGAGGCTGGTGCAAATAGAGGTGGGACAGTGAGTAAAATCGCCCTCTAAGGTCTATGGCCTTAGAGGGCTTTATTAATGAAAGGGGAAATTGAACGATGGATTATCAAAAACCAAAGGGAACTGCGGACCTGCTGCCAGGGACTACCGGCTTGTGGGAAAAGGTCGAAGCCAATGCCCGGGAAGTCTTCCGCCAATTTGGCTACCGGGGGATCCGGACGCCGATGTTTGAAGATTACCGTGTCTTCGCGCGGAACGTGGGGGACACCTCCGATATCGTGGAAAAGGAAATGTATGATTTTCACGATAAGGGTGACCGGCACATTGCCCTGCGGCCAGAAGGGACGGCCGGAGTTGTGCGGGCCTACGTGGAAAACAAGCTCTACGGTCCGGAATACCCGAAGCCGTACAAGGTCTATTACATGGGACCAATGTTCCGTTACGAACGGCCGCAGTCCGGTCGGCAGCGTGAATTCCACCAGATTGGGGTTGAAGCACTAAACAACGAATCACCACAGATTGACGTTGAAGTCATTGCGATGGCGATGGCGCTCTTCAAGAAGTTTGGGGTGCCAAACGTCAAGCTGGTTATTAACACGCTCGGTGACAAGCAGGTCCGTCAAGACTACCGGGAAGCGCTGATTAACTACCTCAAGCCCCACTATGATGAACTGAGCGCGGATTCGCAGGAACGGCTTTACAAGAACCCGCTCCGGGTCCTGGATAGCAAAGATGCTGGTGACCAGAAATTAGTCGCAGACGCGCCGTCGATTCTGGACTACCTGGACGATGAATCACAGACCTACTTTGACCAGGTCCAAAAGCTGCTCAAGGAACTAGGCATTGACTACGAAATTGATACCAACATGGTGCGGGGCTTAGACTACTACAACCACACCATCTTTGAAATTATGTCCGACTCACCAGTTTTTGGTGGCGGCTACACAACGGTTTGTGCCGGTGGTCGCTACAACGGTTTGATTTCCCAGCTTGGCGGCCCTGAAGAAGGGGGAATTGGTTTCGGAATGGGGGTTGAACGCTTAATGCTCCTCCTGCAACAGGAGAACCCAGATTTCGCACCACAGGACCAACTCGACCTCTTCTTGGCGAGTGCTGATGACCAGGGTGACAACCTGGCCTTTGAGGTTCTGAGCAAGGTTCGTCAACAGGGAATTGTTGCCGACAAGGATTACAGTGGCGTGAAGGTCGGCAAGCAGATCAAGGAAGCCTTCCGCCGCAACGCTAAGTACTTTGCCGTTTTTGGTGACCGGGAAGTCAGTGAGGGTCAATTCCAACTGAAGAACGCGGCGACTAAGGATGCGGTCGACGTTAAGGTTGCTGACTTTGTAGCGGACCCTGCTAAGTATTTGAAGTAAGTAAAAGAGGTGTTGACGAACGGGTCATTGGCTGGCCCACTAATCAGCACCTTTTTGTGTTTAAATTCAAGTTAGTCCGCCCGCTTCCAGTCGAGAGCGAGTCCTTGCTCCTGCAATACCTGGGCGAGGTCATCCCGCTTGTCAGGGTCACCTAGGTTGAGTTTGGCACCGTTGATCTGGTTAGTGAAACTATCGACGCGGCGGTTGGCATCCCGCAAGTCGTAATACTGATGAACGTCGTGGTCGTAATCGGCCAGGTCGTGAACATCGAACTCAGTCGGGTAGTGGTTGTCAAAGGCTATGAAGTCGAGTGGCAACCGGGGCTTGAGCTGTGGTTGCTGGTCAGGAATTCCGACTTGTAAGCCCAAGAGGGGCATTGTCATTTTCGGCAGTTTCAGGACTTTGACCAGGCGGGCCGGATCATTCTTGATTGAGCCGAGGATTACGCCACCCAGTCCCATACTTTCTGCGGCGACCAGGGTGTTTTGGAGGGCGAGGACGGTGTCTTCTACCGCCTGCATAAAGATATCGGTGGTGTGGAGTCGGCCATCGTCATTGCCCATTTGGTGGCGGATTTGTTGGTTGCGGTAAAGGTCGACGACAAAAATCAGCAGGTCCCCATTACTTCGCCGGTATCAGTGTTGATGCCGGATGGCATGTCGACGGCAATTACTACGGCGTCACTGGCGTTGATGGCATCGATGGCGGCCGCGTAATCCCCCTTTACCACCCGGTCGATTCCGATACCAAAAAGGGCGTCGACAACCAGCGTTGCCTGGTCGAGAATTGCGAGGTCGGTAGTTTGCGGAATCTGGTAGTATTGGCAGATATGGTCCTGTACTTGGTACTCCTCTGAGGCGTGATCTGGGTTGCCAACGTTGAGGATGGTAACCTTGACACCCGCAATGTGGAGGAGACGGGCGACATCTAAGCCGTCACCACCATTGTTGCCACTGCCAGCAACCACCACAACGTGGCCGAGGTTGAGCGGGTAGGCATTTAAAATTTCATCCCGGACTGCCAATGCCGCCCGTTCCATCAAAACAAGGGAAGGAACGCCGATGGTATTAATGGTAAACGAGTCGTAATGACGCATTTGTTCTGCGGTAATCGCTTTTTCTTCCATAAAACTACCTCCAATTAGTAAGTCTTACCTTAATGGTAACATGAATTTCCCGAGGTTGGTGAGTGACATTCATCCAGGAAGTCGGTACACTTAATGTAAAATGGAGAGGGTGATCTGCTTGAAGTGGCAAAGTGAAGAAAAATATTTTCAACAGATGGCGGGCAAGAAAGTTGCTTGGACCATTTCACAACCAGAGGACGGGCTAGTTCGGGCGGGCTACCCGTTGTACGACCAGCAGTTACTGGATTTTGTACGCAAATTTAAGGCCAGTCCGTTGTATGACCATAAGTACCGGAAAACGCTCCGTCATTTTCATATCAAGCCTAAATTAAATGAGCTAACTGTGAGCCAAGCCCTGCTGATTAACAACGCGCGGGTGGCAAACGCCCTGCTGTCCCTGATTATCGATGGGGAGGATGTTCAACGGGGAACTTGGGCGACGGCAATGCAGGCTGGCTACTTTTACCAACTGTTAAAGTTAGTGGATACAGATGACGAGGTGGAAGAAAAGAAATGAGTAAGAAAAACCAGTATCCGGTGCAAAAGTTCACGGGAATTCCGGTCGAGGCGGACGCCGGTGGCAAGTACCAGCTTAAAGTCGATCAGCATGGTACAGTTAAGCTCCACACCTGGCGGACTGGGAAACACACTAAGGGTAAGTACCAGGGCCCTGGTCAGGTGATGCTGACGGAAAATAACCTGCCAGTGGTTATCCTGGCGGCAGAACCACTGGCCTTTAAGGATCGCCACAGTGAGACTCCTTTACAGCGCTTCTTAACAGTCAAGGTGACGGATGATGTTCTCCAGCAGGGGCTGGTAATTCTAGAGAATCAGTGAGAGTGGGAGCGTGACAGGGAGTGGGACAGAACTAGATTATCTAGTTCGTCGTCCCACCCCCCTGTCACAGTCCTACCTCTGCTAGCTACTACGTTGTTGTATTTGTATCTTTAAAGCAGTAAGCAGCTAGTCTTTAGAAAGCACAAACGGCTTCCAGCACTTTGCCGAGTACTGGAGGCCGTTTATGTTTTAGCTAGGTAGCTGCAGTAGCCTTATCTAAAGGTGCCAACAATGCCGCAAATAATGCCGCCGAGGGCGGGGATGATCCACCAGTAACGGGCGAGAAATTCCCAGCCGTTGTTGATTTCCTGATAACGCCAGTGATTTTCCTGCTGGTTTTGCTGGATATGGGCGTCGATAAGCCGGTCCAGCTTGGACTGGCTGACAGCGGGTTCCTTAGCCAGTACCAGTTCGTCGAGGGAAACGTGTAAAATACTGGCGATTTGGATAATTTTCTCAATATCCGGCAGGGCACTACCGTTTTCCCACTTAGAAATAGCCTGGCGCGAAACATGGAGCTGGTCGGCTAACTGCTCCTGGGAAAGGCCTGCTGCCTGCCGCAATTTAGTTAGTTGTTGTTGGAACTGATTCATTGTTACTTCCTCGTTTCGTTGAATTCGTACTATCAATTATAAGGGAAATGAGGGTAGCAACAAGAACCTCCGGATATTTCCCGGGTAATTAATGGTTGCAAACCCGCAACCAGGAGTTAACCCAGGTCATGTTCCAACTGTTCCTTGAGGATGACGGCCTGGTTATGCTCCTCGTCTTTAGCGCCATACAGGAGGATAATATTTTCTTGAGCATGGCTGCTGACCAGTTCTTTGAGGATGGCGTAGGCGACGTTATCGTGGAGTTCGGCGAGGTAGCGTTCTTTGAATTCTGGATACTTAGCTGGGTCATGACCGAACCACTTGCGAAGTTCATTGCTGGGGCCGACCTCTTTGAGCCAGCAGTCGAGGTGGGCGTTGACCTTGGAGATTCCGCGGGGCCAGAGGCGGTCAACCAGGATTCGGTAGCCGTCCTCATCGATTGGTTTGGTGTAAATTCGTTCAGTTTTAAGCATTGCAGATGAACCACCTTTCGTTTAGTGTTACCTTTAGGATAAGTTTAATAGAGGAGGATTTCAATTATGCTGTCGGCATTTCAACAATTCTTTACGGGGCGGCCGACCATCGAGATTGCCCGGGACCTTTTGGGAAAACTGGTGACCTATGACGGCCCTGATGGCCGGACCGGTGGGTATATCGTCGAGTGTGAAGCCTATTTGGGTGAGAACGACTCTGCTTCACACGCCTATAATGGTCGGCGAACCGGTTATTCGGAATCGCTGTATGGTCAACCGGGAAATATTTACCTGTACCAAATTCGGGGTCACTACTGCTTTGACATCGTTGTCCAAGATGCCGAGGAGCCCCAGGGAATCCTCTTACGGGGCCTTGAGCCGGCAATTAATCCGGACGTAATGGTCCATCACCGGGGAATATCAGGGGTCAACGTCACGAACGGGCCCGCAAAACTGGTCCAGGCACTGGGAATTCACTCGCGGCAGCTTGATGGTCAGCCGATGGAGGGCAACCAGCTGACGGTGGATCTAGAAAAGTTTAAAATTCCTCGGGAAATAATTACAGCTCCCCGGGTCGGGGTTAACCTCGCGGGCAAAGACGGCGCAGCTCCCCAGCGCTTTTACGTGGCCGGCAATCCCTACGTGTCGGGAATCCGGAAGCGGGACATGGATTTGAAAACGCAAGGGTGGCGAGCTTAGATGGCACTGACTTATCAACAGTTATTAACCGCGGTCCCGTTGGTGCTGCGTGCGGGCAACGTCCCTAATATCGTTGGTGACGCCGGAATCGGGAAGTCGGCGCTGGTGGAAGATGTTGCGCGGCAAATGGGTGCCCAGCTCTATACGACCGTGGTCAGCCTGAGCGAAAAGGGTGACCTGGCAATTCCGGTACCGCCCCTGACGAGTGATTCCTTTGTGGAAACTAAAGATTACGGACGCTTGGCAAACGTGCAGTATGGCTATGCGGAAACTCTGATTCGAATTATTCAGTTTGCGGAAGAGCATCCTGGCCAGCCGATTATCTGGTTCCTGGATGAATTCAACCGGGGGAGCCAAGCAGTCCAAAGCGAACTGATGAACTTAGTTTTGCAGCGGCGAATCAATTCATTGCGGCTTCCCGCCCAAGTGAAGATGATTATCGCAGAAAACCCGGACAGCACCATGGCTGGCTTTAACGACCGAGAATATGACGTTGCCATTGGTGACGCGGCAATCAACGACCGAACCGTCCGCCTGGTGATGGCTACTTCGACGACCGAGTGGCTAGAATGGGCACGACACCGGCAACCAGCAATCAATTCTCTGGTGATTAAGTATTTGGATAGTCACCCCGATCGCTTGATGATGGTTGCTAATAGCCCTGAGAGCGACCTTGAGCCAACGCCCCGGGCTTGGGAGCGGGTTAGCACGAACCTTGATGAATTGCAGAAATTACCACGGGAGACGCAAGAGCAATTGGCAGGGGACCTCTTTAGTGGTGACCTGGGAGCAACAGTCGGCGAATCCTTCGCCCAATTTTTCCTGGCTCAGGGTAGCGAATTGACCTTGGAGGTCGTGCAAACAACTGCTGACGGTCAAAGGCAATTTAAAACGGCGGATGAAGCAGTCAAGGTGGAGCTCCTTCGAGAATGGCTCAACCAGCCTGGTGATTATAGTCTGGACACGGAACAAGGCGCCGCGGTTTTTCTTAAACTTCTTCGGTCAATCAGTGCTGATGGGCAGGTGGCGGTTGCTAAGTCAGTTGGGGAGTCCGGCCTGCCATTAGTAACGGCGATGTACCGGCAGGCTACTTCTGCACCAGCAGGCGCCGTAGCCGGGCTCTACCAAGAGTTAGCTCGAGCGGCTAGCCAAGGGGAGCGCCGCGGATGACCTTCTGGCAGAAAATATTTAGGAATCCAGCACCAAGCGCGGACCGGCGCTACTCCCAGTTAGTAACAGTCCTTTTGCACCATCAGCGGTTGATGGGTGAAATTATTCTGCAATTACCTCACCGCTTTGACCGTCAATTACAGGCGACGATGGGGTTAGCCTGGGCTGGCAACCAACTGGTTATCAGGGTCAATCCGGACCGCCTGTTAGCACTGCGTCAGGATGATGCGGTTTTGATGCTGGCTCATTTGGCCTTGCACGTGGTCTGGGAACACCCGGTCCGGTATGCGAATTATTCGGATCAGGAACTAGTAGCCGTGGCAACGGATATTGCGGTTAACCAGTACCTCCCGGGAACGGCGCAGGGGACCGCCAGTCTTGCTCAGCTGCGGCGAGTCCTTCGGCGGCCAGTTCCAGAAAAACTTGATTCACAGGAATACCTGCAAATTATTAATGGTGCCAGTCAAGAAGAACGGGAAAAGCTGCTTCATGCAGTGGGCGGTACCAATGCAGGAAATGCTTCGAAAACAGCTGCCGAGCAGCCAGTTGAAAGTCATGCCGGGTGGGTTAGTGGTACTCAAATAAATGCGGACCAAGCTGCCCGCTTGGCAGCAGTCAACCAGCTTGTGCACCAAGCATGGCGGCAGACCCCCCAGCGTGACCGTGGCTTATTGCCAGGCGAGGTCCAAGCACAAATTGAGCGCCCAGTCGAGCCAATAGCCGTGGTGCCGACGTGGCAGCAGCTCCTCCGTCGTCAGCTGGGTAAAATTGCCCAGGGTCATCAGCCCCGGGCGAACCGTTTTAACCGGCGCCAACCACTGCGGATGGATCTTCCGGGACAAGTCAGTCGCTTGGTACCCGCTGTGCATATCTTTGTTGACAATTCGGGGTCTGTTTCCGATGAAGAGCTCGCCACTGCTTTGCTTGCAATTGGGCAGATGACGGGAACGCTGGGGCTGCCAGCCTGGCTGTATTCATTTGACGCCAAGGTAAGTGGCAAGGGGACGCGTCTTCGGCCCGGACAAGCGCCGCGCCTTATCCGCCAGGGCGGTGGTGGGACGCAATTTCAGAGTGTTTTTGATTATCTTCGTGACCACCATGTTCCGACGACCGGAACCATGGTTGTAATCATCACCGATGGCTGGGGTGAGAGCTCGCTCCGTTACCACCACTACCGCAACGTGTTTTGGCTGCTGACAACGAAGCGTGACCAGCTATCGGTACCAGCACCAGCCAGCCACGTTTTGGAACTGAGGAGGAAGCAAAATGACTGAACGAATGTTACCACCGGAAACGATGCTCGCGGTGCTAACGCACGGAAGAAACTACGTGCGGGCGGCAGCGCTGCTAAATGAAGAATGGGAGCCGGACCAGCAGCCAATTTACCGGGATGTTTTGGAAAGGCAGGATGTAGTCTTAGCACGGCAGTTGCAACGCGGCGGTCTCTTGCCCGGCCGAGTTGACCTGGCGGACTACCGAAGCGTTAATCAGTTACTGATCGACCATAGTCAGTGGTTCGCGGCGAGTGCCCGCCAGGAGTTGCTCCGGCCCTTCCAAGAGTAGTTAAGTTCCCAGCAAAAGCGCTAAAAATAGTATAATAGTGACAAACTCGCTTTGAGGAGGAATACAACGTGGCAATTAACAAGGAATTAATCAAGGATGACCTTTACGAAGCTGTCAATGGTGCATGGATCAAGGACGCTAAGATTCCCGATGATAAACCAGCAACGGGGGGCTTTAACGACCTGGTCGACGAAATCGATAAGCAGATGATGGCTGATTTTGAGGACTACGCCGATGGCAAGAAGACGTCAGACGATCCGCGCTTTAACGAGATGATTAAGCTGTACCGGGTGGCGAAGAAGTTTGACCTGCGGAAAAAGGTCGGCCCTGTGCCGTTACAACGCCTGCTGGCCAGCGTCACAGCCCTCGATTCATACGCTGACTACCAGAAGCAGTGGAAGAACTGGGTATTGATGGGGATGCCATCACCGGTATCGTTTGATATTGATGCGGATATGAAGAACGCCACGGTCTATGCACTGTTTGTCTCTTCGCCATCGCTGATTTTACCGGACAAGAGTTACTACGAGCCGGCGAAGAAGGACCAGCATGACCAGTTGATGAAACTTTGGGCTGCAATGGTTAAGGAGCTATTATTAAAGCTGGACTACGCCGAAGAACAGGCTGCCCAACTAATCAAGGAAGCCCAGGCTTTTGATGCGCTATTGGCGCCGAACGTGAAAAGTGCGGAAGAGGCGGCCGATTACAGTAAGATGTACAATCCACAGACAGTTGCCGAGCTGGCTGCTTCCACGGACCAACTGGATCTGGCGGCAGTCATCAAGCAGCTGGTAGGGGCAACGCCGGACAAGGTCATCGTGATGGAACCGGCCTACTTTAAGGCTCTGGACAGCATTCTCAAGGACCACTTTGACCTCTTTAAGAGTTGGGCACTGATCAATGTTGTCCGCGACAACGCCAGTTACCTGGATGATGAGATGCGGGAAATCAATGGCCGGTACAGCCGGGCGTTATCCGGGAGTAAGAAGCCGGTCAGCCAGCAGAAATTTGCCTACTACCTGGCCCGGGACATCTTTAGCCAGGTGGCGGGGGACTACTATGGCAAGACCTACTTCGGCCCGCAGGCTAAGGCGGACGTCCACCACATGGTTGAGCAGATGATTGCCGTCTACAAGCAACGGCTGACCAATAACACCTGGTTGAGCAAGGCAACCCGGGATAAGGCAGTTCTCAAACTAGATAAGCTGGGCATCCAAGTCGGCTACCCAGACAAAATTCCGTCATTGTACGACCACTTAAAGGTCGATGAGCTGGAATCACTGATTGCTAACCTTAACCAATTGAGTATCGTTGCTAGCAAGGAAATGTTTAGCCGTTGGAACAAGCCGGTTGACCGGATGCGCTGGGAAATGAGCGCCGCCACGGTCAACGCTTACTACCACCCGTTTAAGAACATTATTGTTTTCCCAGCTGCTATCCTGCAGGCACCATTCTATTCGCTGAAACAAACAAGTAGCCAGAATTACGGGGGAATTGGCGCGGTCATCGCCCACGAAATTTCCCACGCCTTTGATAACAATGGGGCTCTCTTTGACGAGTACGGGAACTTGAACAATTGGTGGACGCCGGAAGACTCCGCCCACTTTAAGGAACTCGCCCAGAAAATGATCGCCGAATTTGACGGCTTGCCAATTGCGGGCCAGAAGGTCAATGGGAAGCTGACGGTCTCCGAAAACATCGCCGATGGCGGGGGCCTATCCTGCGCCTTGGAAGCGGCTAAGGAAGAGGACGACTTCAACGCCCAGGAGTTTTTTATCAACTGGGCAACGATTTGGCGGATGAAGGCCACCCAGCAGTATGAACAACTATTGCTGTCGATTGACGTTCACGCACCGCAAAAATTGCGGGCCAACGTTCAGGCGCAAAATCAGGCCGACTTCTACACCGCCTTTGACATTCAGCCGGGTGACCAGATGTACAAAGCACCGGAAGACCGAGTCAATATTTGGTAGCTATTGGGAGGGAAAATAACCCCCTCGACAGGGAATGCGTCCGGACCTCGGCCCCGGCCCTGGGGCACTTGCCCGTTATCAGAAATTAAAAATCACTGGGGCTCAGAAAATGAGCATCCAGTGATTTTTGTTTGTCTGGAAAGGTTAGCGTGACATTTGAGGGCTAGCTTGGTATCTTGTTAGCAAGAATTATTTCCCGGGAAATCAATTTGAAATACGGAGGCACTGAATGGAATTCGCAGAGAAAATCAAACAATACCGGGCCCATAACGACTGGACCCAGCAGGAAGTCGCAACTAAACTCGGGGTATCCCGGAAGACGATTTCTAGCTGGGAAAATGGGCGCTCGTATCCTGACATTTTTATGCTGGTCCAGCTCAGTGACCTTTACCACGTTAGTTTAGATGATTTATTACGGGAGGACCACGAGATGATTAATAACTATAAGCAAGAACACGCATCGTTGGCTAAGCAGGACCGGATTTTTACCATTTCGTATTTGTGTAATGTCGTGATCAGTTTATACTTTTTATGGCGGGCACTATTTGGAACCGGAATGATTAACCAGCTGCCACCACTGGGCCGTTTTTTAGCTGGAGCAGTCGTTGGCCTCTTATCTGTAAATGTTTATTTCCTGTTAAGCAAGGCCGATTGGAAGAAGCAAAATCGGGTTACCCAGGTGGGCGCGACCCTGACTTTTATCGTAGTTACAGCGTTACTGATCAAGCTTGATTTTACTAGCTATTCAGGTTCAGCGACGGCATATGGGCTTGGTGCCGGCTTTGGACGGGGCTTTGTCGTTGCCTTGTCAGCATTGTCAATTGTTGAAGCAATTTGGCTTTATCCGCAATTTAAGCAAAGAAGGAATCGGTAATGAAAACAATTCAGGTAGTTCAAGGCGATATTACGACCATCGCGGCAGACGCAGTTGTCAACGCTGCCAATACCACACTGATGGGCGGCGGCGGTGTTGACGGCGCAATTCACCGGGCGGCGGGCCCAGCCCTATACGCGGCTTGCGAAAAGTTTGGCGGTTGCCCGACCGGGGAGGCCCGAATTACCAGTGGCTTTAATTTGCCGGCGAAGTATATTATCCACACCCCGGGTCCCATTTGGCACGGGGGCGACCATGGAGAGGAACAGCTGCTAGCGAATTCTTACCGCAACAGTTTGACGCTGGCGGACGAATACGGTTGTCGGACCGTGGCTTTCCCGTCGATCAGTACGGGCGTCTATTCCTTCCCCTTAGACCGGGCCGCTCAAATTGCCGTCCGCACAATCCGGGAATTTTTACGCTCGGCCAGTCACGTGGAAGAAGTGACAATGGTCTGCTTTGACCCGACAACTGCCCGGGCATACCAAAGGGCACTTAATAACTAAAAAAAGGACGTGAGCTAACCAAAACTCACGTCCTTTTTTAGTACTAGTGAACGAATGAGGTAATTGCCGTTACTAACCCGAAGATGATTCCGGGGAAGTTGGCGATAATCACCGGCCAATCCTTTTTATCGGGCTTTACCCAACCGTAGATTACCCATAACAAGGCATTGATGGAGGCAAAGAACGGTTGAACAGGTGAAACTGGCTGGCCGGTAAAGTTGGCAATAATCTGTTCAATGTAGGAGAAGTACATGACCAGACAGGCAATCGTGGCAAAGTTTCCGGTAAACTTCCGGACCTTCTGCTTGGTCGTTAGTTTTTGATTATCCATAATGATAACGAGTCCTTTCATCTATGAAATTAATTTTACATATAAGAGCACTATATTAACCGCTTTTCCCATATCTTATTCTCTAAAAAAGTTAATGTCAACCGGTTGACATATAAAATAGTAAGCGCTATCATATAAACCGTTAAGAAAAGTAACCGCTTCATCAGGGAGCGAGAATAGCAATTAAGAAAGAAGAGAGCAGTTTATGGCACATCTTTCATTTGATACACAAGGCTTGAAACAATTTGTTCATGACAACGAGCTCGGTGAAATGCAGGCAATGGTCAAGGCCGCGGATGATGAACTCCGCAACGGGACCGGTGCCGGGGCCGCCTACCGCGACTGGCTCCACCTGCCAAGCGAGTACGACAAGGATGAATTTGAGCGGATCAAGCAAGCCGCTAAGAAGATCCAGTCCGACTCCGACATCCTGGTTGTCATCGGAATCGGGGGCTCCTACCTCGGTGCCCAGATGGCAATCGACTTCCTCCACAATACCTTCTACCAGGCGCAAAGTGCGGCAGATCGGAAGTACCCACTGGTCATCTTTGCCGGGAACTCCCTCAGCTCGACCTACGTTCACGACCTGCTTCAATTGATCGGTGACAAGGACTTTTCCGTCAATGTCGTTTCCAAGTCCGGGACGACGACTGAACCGTCCATTGCCTTCCGGATTTTCAAGAAGAAGCTGATTGAAAAGTACGGCCTGGAAGAAGCTAACAAGCGGATCTACGCCACGACCGACAAGGCCAAGGGGGCGTTGAAGACCGAAGCCGACGCCAACGGCTACGAATCCTTTGTCATTCCTGATGGGGTCGGGGGCCGTTACTCCGTCCTCTGCCCGGTTGGTCTCCTGCCAATCGCCGCTTCTGGTGCCGACATTGACCAGCTGATGGCTGGTGCGGCCCAGGCGGAACAGGACTACGTTGACCCCGACCTGTCCAAGAACGAGGCTTACCAGTACGCCGCCTACCGGAACATCCTCTACCGGAAGGGCTACGAGACTGAACTCCTGGAAAACTACGAACCAAACATGCGGATGTTCGCCGAATGGTGGAAGCAGCTGGCCGGTGAATCCGAAGGGAAGGACCAGAAGGGGATTTACCCATCCAGTGCTAACTTTACGACCGACCTCCACTCACTTGGTCAGTACATCCAAGAAGGGCGCCGCTTCCTGATGGAAACCGTCGTGAAGCTCGACAAGCCAAACTTCGACGTGGAGATCCCAAGCGAAGAAGATAACCTCGACGGCCTCGGCTACCTGGAAGGGAAGACGATGGACTTTGCCAACACCAAGGCTTATGAAGCCGTAGTGGCTGCCCACACGGCTGGTGGCGTACCAGTGATGACCGTTCACATCCCAGAAGAAAATGAATACACGCTGGGCTACCTGATCTACTTCTTTGAAGTGGCCATGGGGATTTCCGGTTACCTGAACGGGATCAACCCATTCAACCAACCAGGGGTCGAAGCCTACAAGACCAACATGTTTGGCCTGCTGGGCAAGCCGGGTTACGAAGAAGTCGGCAAGCAGCTCCGCGCTGAAATGGAAAAGAACAACTAGGATTAAGGAGGAACTGGAGAGTAATCCCCAGTTCTTTTTTATGGATAAAGAAAAAATTTATCAACAACAGCAGCGAGTCCAGCACCGTTTAGTCGCCTGGATTGTTTTGACCATCTGTTTTCAAATTATTACGGCGCTGACTGGTTGGCTCCTAGTAAAAGCAATTGCGTGGCTTGCTACAGCCTACTGTGTCCTATTAATTATCTTATGGTGCTATTTAGAATTATGGCTGTTGCGTAAGCATGACTAGCAAACGTGTTATAATAAGGGCATTGGATATTAATGGATGAAGTAGGGATAACATGACAATTGACCATCGCAATTTATCGCGAATAAACAATCGAAAATTAGTATTACAACAACTATTTAACAACCAAGAAACTTCGCGGGCGGAAATCGCCCGTCAACTAAAGCTAAACAAGTCGACCGTTTCCTCAATCTATACCGAGTTAGATGATGCCGGCTTGATTCAGGAGGTGCGTCAGGGCGAGTCAACGAGTAGTGGGGGACGGAAGCCTAACCTGGTTCGCTTGAACCCTAACTATGGTTTCGTGGCGAGCTTCAACATTGGGACTGCCTATATGGCCTCGATGTTTAACTACATTAATGGGGAAATTATCCGCTATAATCGACAGCCAATCGAGCGTTTCGATATTCTGACGATTATGCAGATGATTAAAAAAGAAATTCAACAGATGCAGGAGTTTGACCAGACCAACCGCGGCCTGCTAGCAATCGCCTTTTCAATTCATGGGATTGTGTACCATAACAAGGTGCTGGATTCCCCGTTCTTAGACCTCGACGGAATTGACCTGCAGGGGTACTTTGAGAAGGAGTTTGGCGTACCGGTCGTCCTAGAGAACGAGGCGAACCTATCAGCGGTGTTTGAGAATGACTTTTGTGTAGCTGATAATATTCGAGACCTCATTACTATCAGTATTCACCGGGGAATCGGGGTTGGTGTAATTGCCAACGGCCAGCTTTACCGGGGAAATCGCGGGATGGCTGGGGAAATCGGCCGGACCCTGATGATTGACCGTTTTGCTACCGGGAGTAAAAAGCTGGTAAAGATGGAATCACTGTGTTCCGAGGACGCAATTATTGGTCAAGTAAAAGCAGTCAAGGGGATAGACAAGATTAGCAGCGCTGAGCTGGTCCGCCTCTACCACTATGATAGCCAGGTCCTGCAGATCTTTGACCACGCGGCGGAATTGATCGCGGAAGCATCGTATAATGCGATTGTTTCCTTTGGCCCGCAGGAGGTCTACTTTAACTCGACCCTCTTTGAGGATATTCCAGAGCTGTATGAACAGATTCGGACTAAATTAGTGGAGATGGGAGCCTTCTCACCGATTAAAAAGATTGTGGGCTCACGGATGACTTCGCTGTTGGGAGCCAGCTCATTAGCAATTCATCGGGCACTCCAGCTTGACCATTACCAGCTTCGTCTGCGTTGGCCAAACGAGGTAAAAAATGTAGAGTAAAGCAAAACGTCTCGCATTGTGCGGGACGTTTTAATGTATACAAAAAGCGTTGGCGAAAGTTATCGTCAACGCTTAATTTAATTATTAATCGTTCTTAGCTGCTTTCTTCTTGGCAGCCTGGTCACGCAGCCATTGTTCGATACTTTCCAGGGACTTGCCTTGGGTTTCGAAGACCTTGGCGTGGACAAACCAGATGGCGAGCAGACAGAAGACACCGTAACCGATGAACAGAGTACCCTTACCAAAGAAGCTCAGAAGAGGTGGGAAGGTCAGGGAAACGATCATGTTTGCGGTCCAGTTGACACCAGCGGAGAAGGAGTTTCCTAAACCACGGATGTTCAGTGGGAACATTTCACCAATCATTGTCCACATGATTGGGCCCCAGGTACCAGAGAACGAAGCGATGTAGATTACCATGGAAATTACGGCAACGTCAGCGGCAAACTTGGAATCGCTGGAGTGCATCAGTCCCCAGCACATGATGAATAGGGTAATAGCCATCAGCCAACCACCGACGATTAACATCTTCCGCCGGCTAACCCGGTTCATCAGCCAGATCCCGATCACAGTAACGATGACGTTGAAAATCCCAATCCAAATGTGGGAGAGCAGTGCGAAGTGCACACCGAAGCCTGCATCAGTAAAGATGGTTGGGGCGTAGTAGAGCACCGTGTTACAACCCATTACCTGTTGGAAAATTGCCAGGCCGACAGCGGCAATCAGGGCTGGCCGAACCATCAAACCAAACAGTTCGCTCCAACCACCAGATTTAATGGCGGCCTGCTTTTGAATCTTGGCAATATCATCATTAACCACGTTGGCATCGTTTTGGTTCATTGCCATCAGAACTTCACGGGCAACGTTTTCCTTGTCGTTCCGTACCAGGTAACGTGGCGATTCAGGCAGGATAATTGCCCCGACAAAGAGAACGGCAGCTGGTACGGCAGCCACGCCAAGCATCCACCGCCAACCGGTGTAAATGCCCTGCAACCAGTAGTTGAACAGGTAGGCGAACAGCAACCCGGTCATAACCATTAGCTGGAAGAGTCCGGACATCATTCCCCGTTTAGCAACTGGTGCTAATTCGGCCAGGTAGGTTGGAATCAATGCTGAAGCAGAACCAACACCGAGCCCCAGAATTACCCGGGAAATAATCAGTGTCCAGAATTCAGGAGCAACCCCGGAACCTAAGGCCCCAACGAAGAAGATAATTGAAGTAACCATCAGGAGCTTCCGCCGACCAAAGCGGTCTGAGAAAGGTCCAATGGTAACGGCACCCAGAATAGCACCCAGCAATACAGCGGAAACGACGGAACCTTGTTGCCAAGAATTCAAGGATAATTGCTTTTCAATAAATAGGATGGCACCAGAAATGGATCCCGTATCGTAACCGAAAAGTAAGCCACCCAAAGCGGCAAAGAAATAAATCCACCCTGCAGATAGTTTATGTTTCATGATTTTAACCCCTTATATAAAAACAAGAATAAATGTAAGTTAACAGAGTGAGTTAGTTGTTTATAATTGCGTTGGTTTGATTAACCAACTAACATCTATTATAATAACATAAAAAGACGAAAATGGAAGCGTTTTTACAAATGTTTTTATTCGGGAGATAGTTATAAATAGACAAATTTTGGTAATAAAAAGACTAATTAGGATTGGTTGTTAATTGAGGGGTGACAAGGGTGCAACAGTTTATTTCTTTTCCGACAATTGAATCGGGCTTATATATGTTTGGCGGACACCGTCATACGGTTGCTGGGGGCTGGCATTTTTTTGAGCAACGACACCAGGTATTTGAACTGATGACCATTAGCAAGGGGTGTCAATTGACGGAAATTAAAGGTGGCCCCACCATCGAACTAGGCCCGGGTGACGCGATTATTATTGCACCAGAAACCTACCATACAAATAGTAACCAGAGTGCTCAAACGCCGATGACGTATAGCTGCTTGCATTTTGACTTTGAGGATATGCTCGTGCGGTCCAGGTTGATTGGACTGGTTGCCAATCAGCGGATTCCCGCCGGATCAGTACTGGCACGAATCTGTACCGATACTTTGGCAGCAATTGCCCAGCTCAGCAGTAACCGGGAACAGGTTAATAATTTTGCCAACCGGGTTGCAATTGAAATTACACTCCTTAACTTCCTTCGGGACGTTGACCAGGAGATTGACCGGGTTAAGGACCACCACCGGCTGCCATACTCAGACAAAGAAGCCAAAGTGGCCCGGGACCTGGTTGTCAGTATTGAAAACCGGGTCAATAATGACGACGAAAATCCATCATTCAACTTTGAGGAAATTTGTTATCACTTGGGAATTAGCAGCGGCTACGGTCACCGGGTCTTTAAGAAGGTTTATGGGATTACGCCCTTGTATTACATTAATCGGGAGCGTTATCAAAAAGCGCAACGCCTTCTGGAAAACTCCCACAATTCAATCGATGAAATCGCCAGCTTAGTTGGGGCGGGCAATATTTCAATTTTCAGCAAACAGTTTAAGAAGTGGTCGGGCGCTACACCGAGCGAATACCGTAAGCAGACCCGGCGGAAGCGGTCTGTTACTTCTAAAAACCGGACAGGTTATTTCGAATAGTTAATTAATAAAAGGTCATAAATTGACAAATAACTGTCAGTTTATGACCTATTTTTCGTCCTTGAAAGCGAATACAATGATTGTGGATTGAAAATGATCCGCTCTTATTCAGCTAACTTACTTTAATTGCTTTTTTTAGTTTTGATTTGAAAGGACGAATCTTCAATGGACAATACTTCTAAGCAAGCAGTAAATGAGTTTGCTAAACTTTCGTGGCGTGAGCGAATTTGTTATGGTGCCGGTGATTTAGCACAAAACTTAATTTTCGGAACAATTGGTTCCATGCTGCTCTTCTACCTGACGACGGTTTTTGGAATTTCGGCCGCAGCCGGGGCGACAATCTTCTTGATTGTTCGGTGGGTCAACGTTTTTTGGGACCCCTGGGTTGGAACGGTTGTCGATAAGAGCCACTTTAAGCATGGCGGCAAGTACCGTCCGTTCCTAATTTACTTTGGGATCCCGCTGACGATTTGCTGTGCTCTGCTCTTCCTGCCGATTCCTGCGGTACGGGGAAACGTCCTGTATGCTTTCTTCTCCTACCTTGCAACGGCGTTAATCTACTCCTTTGTTAATATCCCATACGGGTCGTTGAACGCTTCGTTGACCCGTGATAATGACGAAGTATCGACCTTAACGACCGTCCGGATGACGGAAGCCAACATCGGGAACCTCTTGGTTTACACCTTCTTGCCGCTGTTTGTGCAGTTGGCATCGCCTGCTAAGCAGCTTAAAGACATTGGCTTTTTTGGCATTAAACTAAATTTGGGTAACTATGCTTCACCGCAGGCAGCTGGAGCTTACTTTAAGGTGATTTCGGTCTACATGATCATCGGGTTCATCATGCTCCTCTGTACCTACTTTGGAATTAAAGAACGGGTCCTGCCGACCCAGGAAGAGACGGCTTCGGTTAAGTTTTCCGACCTGTGGAATGAACTGATTCAAAACAAGCCATTACAGATTCTGGGGTGGTTCTTCCTCATCGGCTTTACTTTCATGTTCTTTGGAAATACCGTTTGGCCATTCTTCGTTCAGTATAATATTGGTCATTCTGAATGGATGGCTTCAATTAACCTGATTGGGTCAATTCCGGGGATTTTCCTCGTCTTTCTCTGGCCGATTGTCCGGCGTAAGATTGGCAAGAAGGGCTTCTTCTACCTCTTCCTGATTCTCTTTATCATTGGTCAATTGATTTTGTGGGTCTGGTCATTCCCAGCCTTCAAGAACAGCATTGCTTTGGGATATATTGGCCGGTTTATCATGCAGTGGGGAATTACGGCGGCAACTGGTTACATGTGGTCACTGGTGCCAGAAGTTATCTCCTATGGTGAATGGCATTCTAAGAAACGGGTCGCCGGAATCATCAACTCCATCATGGGACTATTCTTCAAGATTGGTTTGGCGCTCGGTGGAATCATTCCGGGATACATCAACGCCTTTTGTCACTTTGACGGTAATAAGGCTAGTCAGCCTGCCTCAGCCCTAACAGGAATTTCGATTTCGATGATCTGGGTACCAATCGTTCTCGCCTTGATTGCAATGTGGATCATGAGCAAATACCCACTGTCAGATCCGGAGGTAGATAAGATTAACCACGAAATTGAGGACCAGCGAAATACAGCTGTTAGTAAGTAAATGAAAGAAGGTTATTAGGATGAAAATTTATGTAGATATTAATGCGCCTATCAACGGGGACGGTTCCCAGGAGCGCCCTTTCAAGGCCATCCAGTCAGCAGCCAATCTTGCCATGCCGGGGGATGAGGTCCTAGTTGCGCCAGGAACCTATCGGGAAAACGTTGATCCCAAGCACGCTGGGACCGCGGAACAGCGGATTATTTACCGGTCAACTGAACCACTGGGCGCAGTAATTACCGGTGCCGAACGGGTTGCCACTTGGGAGGCACTGGCTGGCGATGTTTGGCAAGTGCGGATTCCAAATAGCATTTTTGGTAACTATAATCCGTATACTACCCGGGTCCTAGGAGATTGGTTTGATGCCCGGATCGTTGCCCACACGGGGGAAGTGTACCTGAACGATAAGGCCCTTTACGAAGTTAATAGCTTGGACGAGGTTAAGTCACCAGTCAAGAATATGAAGTCCTGGTACCCTGAAGACACGCTGTTGACCTGGTTCACGGAACAGGATGAGGAACAAAATGAAACGGTGATTTACGCCAACTTCCAGGGGGCGGACCCGAATAAAGAGAACGTGGAAATCAATGTTCGTGAGAATTGCTTCTACCCTCAGCAAGAGGGAATTGGCTACATTACGCTGTCTGGCTTCGGCGTTACTAAGGCGGCAACCCAATGGGCACCGCCGACAGCTTACCAGGAGGGGATGATCGGCCCGCACTGGTCTAAGGGTTGGATTGTAGAAGACTGTGATGTTTCGCACTCCAAGTGTTCTGGTATTTCCCTTGGCAAGTACCTCCAACCGAACAATGATAATAAGTGGCTCAAGTGGAAGTACAAGGACGGTACCCAGACTGAGCGGGACGCTATTTGCCAGGCTTCCTACGAGGGCTGGGATAAGGAGCATGTGGGCTCCCATATTATCCGGCATAACCACATTCATGATTGTGGGCAGACTGGAATCGTTGGGCACCTCGGTGGTATCTGCTCCTTGATTGAAGATAACGATATCCACGATATTAATGTCCGCCAAAACCTGGCTGGGGCCGAAATTGGTGGCATCAAGATGCACGCCGCCATCGACGTTACTTACCGGCACAACCACATTCACCACTGTACGCGGGGCCTGTGGCTGGACTGGCAGGCGCAGGGAACTCGGGTCACCCAAAACCTTTTTGACCACAACAGCCTGCCAAATGACTTTAAAGTTGACCAGGACAACATCGATGACGTCCTGAGCGGCTTGGGCGAAGACATTTGGATTGAAGTCTCCTTTGGGCCAACCCTGATTGACAACAACCTCTTCCTGTCTGAGCGCTCAATCCGCTTTGCTGCACAAGGGGTTGCCATGGTGCATAACCTGATTGCCGGGAGCTTTACCGCTACTGGTCGGGGGACCGACAATAACTCAGTTAACCTGCCATCGAACCGTTTTACGCCTTACCACGAAATTCATGGTACCAAGGTCATGGGCTTCATGACCATCCAGCATGGTGATAATAAGTTCTACAACAACATCTTCGTTCAACAGCAACTGCGTCCAGAAATGCAGAAGCTGGCGGAGATGAAGAAGGACGAGCCAGATGACTGGGATGACTACAACTTCGAAGTCGGCACCAAACCATTTAGTGACTACCCGACCTTTGCGGAATGGGATAAGCAGTTTGACGGCTACTGTGGGATTTACGCGCCAAACAGCGACCACTATTACAGCCATTTGCCAGTTTGGTCAGCGGGGAATGTCTACTTGAATGGCGCCCAAGCTACGGCGAAGGAGGAGAATCCGTTTGTCGACACCGCTGACCAGGTCAAACTAGCACTTGAGAAGCGGGAGGATGGCCTCTACCTAAAGACCAACCTGTACGATTTTGTTCCTGAAAAGGCTGATGGCGTGATTTCTACAGCGACGATTCCAATGGCCTTTGAACCAGAAGAAAAGTACGAAAATCCTGATGGAACCCCAATCACCTTCGATAGTGACTACTTTGGCAACCACCGTGACGGGGTGAAGGTCACTGCAGGACCATTCAGCAGTGCGGTGGAAACGGAACAAAAACTTTTCTAGTTAATAATATAAGAAAGAGAACATAATGGCCTTCAGAGATTCGGGTTTTACCGATCTTTGAAGGCCATTTTTACGGATTGTGCTATGGAAAATGATGCGTAAACTGCGCTTTTCCTAGCCGATTTTACGGAACCATTGGAACTGGAGGGCAACGTCTTCTAAGCCAAGAACCTGGCGAATTAAGAGGGCACCGGCGCCGAGTAGCGACACATATTGTGCACCCTTGATGATAATTACGGGCACCTGACAGCCACATTGGATAGTCGCCGCCTGAATTAAGGCGCCTAGCTCTGGAATATTTTCAACGAGGGGGGAATTGATTAAGATTTTTTCTGGTCCATACAGCATTTGAAGGTTGAAAATCAACTGGCCAGTAACGGTCGCAAAATCAGTCAGGACCGCTTTAGTAGCGTCACCATGCTGTCGAACTGCCTGCTGAGCAGTGGTGAAATTGTTAATGGTGGTGCCAGTAGCTTGGCCTAGGCGGGCGAGAAAGTGGTCGCTGGAGAAGACGTCACCAAGCTCTGTGACCCGCCCCTGCCGGTTTGGAATCTTAACGCTGCCGAGCTCTCCCACCATGCCCCGGTAGCCAGTGAAGAGTTCACGGTTGGCAATGACGCCGATCCCTGGTCCCCGGTGAATACTGAGGACCAGAAAGTTGTCAGCACTATTCTGCTTCCCGTAGTCCCGTTCGTATATTGCGGCCAGGTTTGCTTCGTTGCCAATTTTAACTGGGACGTGATAACGATCCTGATAATACTTCTGGAGGTTGATTCCGTGGAGGGGGTAGTAAGGAGAATGAACAATTTGATCGTCTTCGACCACGGCATGAATGGAGAAGCTGATGCCTAGCAAACCGTGCTCGGTATCGTTGTGCGCTGCGGTTGTGGCTAACTGCTGATTAATGATTTCCATTACCTGCAAGAGCTCGTGGTTAGTTAAAGCAATCTGCTGAAAACTAATTTCCTGGCCGTCAGCATAGAGAAACATAACGTAAAGACTATCGTAAGTCAGGTTAAAGCAGGCAATGTAGCCGTAATGGGTGTTGATAGTGTAGAGTTCCGGTTTGCGGCCGCCGTTTTCCGTCGCTTGCCCGCGCCCGAGGTGACGAACGAATCCTTGCCGATCGAGTTCGGCGAACAACGAGGAGGTTGTTGACCGAGTTAATCCCGTATTCCGGGCAACGGCCGCCCGGGAAATTGCGGGATGGTTAAAAAGTTGTTGTTTGACAAGCTTCAGGTTGGTGAGTCGGTTGAGGTCACGGTTAGTAGATGACAATGTATGTTCCTCCAGTATCCATCATGGCAACTCGCCAGGACGGCGAAGTGCTGGGTAATAATTTGATTGTACTACAATCAGGCGGGAGAAACCGGACCCTGGTTGTAAATTATTTAAAATAAAGCGTTTACAAACGACGAAAATGGTGGTATTTTTAGTTTGTTGTGAAACAAAACTAACTTACGAAATACTTATATCATTTGAGGATGTGATTATTGTGCAAAACCAAGCACTTAACGCCACGGATATTAAACTGCCCTGGCGGCAAAAATTTGGCTGGGCCACTGGTGATTTCGCCCAAAACCTTATCTATACTACTATTTCAACGTATTTGTTGTTCTTCTATACAAACGTGTATGGTTTGCCGGCAGCTGATGCAGCAACGATGTTCTTAATTGTTCGTTTGATCGATGCAATCAACGATCCAATTGTTGGTACCTTTATCGATAAGCATACGACCCGGTTTGGTAAGTACCGTGGCTACTTGCTCTACATGGGCTTGCCACTCGCGGTGTTGGCAATGCTCTGCTTCTATGTGCCGGACTTTAGCCAAATGGGGAAACTGGTTTACGCTTACGTTACTTACGTCGGCCTCTCGGTGATTTATACCACTGTCAACATTCCGTATGGTTCATTGAACGCAGCGATGACCCGGAACAATAAGGAATTGGTTTCCATGTCATCAATTCGGATGTTCCTTGCTAACATGGGATCGCTAACCGTCAGTTTCGGTGTTCCGGTTTGCGTTAAGCTCTTCTCTGGCGGTTACTACTCCGGTGTAGCATCCAAGATGGGCTGGTTCCTGACGATGGTCGTTTACGGGATTGCTGGGGCATTAGTGCTGGTTTTCTGTTTCAGCCAGTCGACTGAACGGATTCACATGCCAGCCGATACCGAAGCGTCGGTCTCAGTGAAGGACCTTTTCCACCAGCTTAAGATTAACCAGCCACTCCGGGTATTAGCAATCTTCTTCATTATTACATTTGGTCTGATGTCTGTTGTGAACTCCGTCGGGGCTTACTACATGACTTACAATGCCCACAATGCTGGCTTGATGCAGTGGTACAACCTGCTCGGGACACTGCCAGCTTTCTTGACTGTTCCGATTACCCCATGGCTGAACCGGAAGCTGGGGACCCAAGTATTGATGCAGGGGAGCCTCTTAGTAATTGTCATTGGTTTTCTGATTATGTTCATGGTCCCCGCAACTAACATTACCTGGACCTTTATCGGTCGGGCGATTGAAGCTGCTGGTGTAACCTTGTCGACTGGTTTCCAGTGGGCCCTGGTTCCACAAGTAATTACTTACGGTGAATGGAAGACCGGTAAACGGGAGAACGGGATCGTCAATGCAATCGTTGGTTTCTTCTTCAAGTTTGGGATGGCCCTCGGTGGGGTTATTCCGGGTTATGTATTAGCCGCTTACGGTTTCGTGGCTAACCACCAGCAAACGGCACACAGCTTGTTTGGAATCCGGATGACCACGACAATCATTCCAATTATTGTTACGATTTTGGCCATGATTGTCTTTGCATTCTACCGCTTGACTGATGAAAAGATTGAACAGATGAACAAGGAAATCAGCCAACGCTCAGCAGCCAAAGACTAGGAAAGGAAGTTTACCATGAAGTTTACAAATGGTTATTGGTTAGACAAGAAGGAATATCAAATTAATCATCCCGAAGAAGCCTTTACGGCAGAACAGGAAGACAAGGAACTGAATGTTTTTGCTCCCTACAAGCGGATTAACGGCCGGGGGGATGAATTAAACATCGGGATGACCACTATTAAGCTCAGCTCACCCGCCGAGGATGTAATCGGGGTCAAGCTAACGCACTTTGACCAGAACAAGAAGGAACCCTCCTTTGAGCTGACCGACCAGCACCCGGATGTTGATATCCACGTTGACGACCAGGCAGCCTCATTGCAGAGTGGGCGCCTTCAAGTTAACGTGCCACTGCGGCAAGAATTTGCGATGACCTTCAACGCCGATGGGAAGGAAATTACGGCCTCCCGTCACCGCGCCCAGGGTGAAATTACGAACCGGGACAACGGCAAGCACTACATGCGCGAACAATTGTCCCTCGGCGTCGACACCCACGTTTACGGCTTGGGTGAACACTTCGGCAACTTTGTAAAGAACGGTCAGGAAGTCCGGACGATTAACAAGGATGGGGGAACTGGCTCTGACCAGGCCTACAAGAACGTTCCGTTCTACATCACTGATGATGGCTACGGTGTCTTTATCAACCAGCCGGAACCGGTGGATTTCGAAATTGCTTCCGAAAATGTTGACCGGGTTCAATTTAGTATTGAAGGCCAGTCACTAGAATACTTCGTCATCTATGGGCCAACGCCACAGGAAATTTTGCACAAGTACACTGAATTAACTGGTAAGGTCCAACTGCCACCTTCCTGGTCCTTCGGCTTGTGGCTGACCACTTCCTTTTTGACCGATTACAGTGAACGGACTGTGATGAAGTTTATCAACGGGATGGAAGAACGTCATATTCCGTTGGACGTCTTCCACTTCGACTGCTTCTGGCAACGCGACTTCGAGTGGAGTAACCTGACTTGGAACAATGACGAATTCCCGGACCCTGAAAAGCTGATTAAGGAAATCCACAACAAGGGCATTAAGGTCTGTGTATGGATCAACCCATACATTGCCCAGAAGAGCCAGATGTTCAAGGAAGGTAAGGAACACGGCTACCTGGTTAAGCGGACCGATGGCAATGTTTGGCAGTGGGACCTCTGGCAAGCAGGGAACGGCTTCATTGACTTTACCAACCCGGATGCCGTTAAGTGGTACCAGGGCAAGCTGAAGAAGCTGCTCGACATGGGGGTTGACTGCTTCAAGACCGACTTTGGTGAGCGGATCCCAATGGAAGACGCTGTTTACTTCGACGGCTCTGACCCGAAGCGTGAACACAACTACTACACTTACCAGTACAACAAGGCCACGTTTGATGCGATTGCTGAAGTTAAGGGCCGCGACGAAGCGGTTGTCTTTGCCCGGTCCGCAACGGTCGGCTCACAGAAGTTCCCGGTTCACTGGGGTGGTGACTGCCTGTCCACCTTCAAGTCCATGTCTGACACCCTTCACGGTGGGCTGTCATTCCTGAGCTCCGGCTTCGGCTTCTGGAGCCACGATATTGGTGGTTTTGAAGACGGGCCGGACACCCCAACTGCTGATCTTTACAAGCGTTGGACTCAGTTTGGTCTGCTATCCTCGCATAGTCGGTACCACGGTAGTGACGTCTACCGGGTTCCATGGAACTTCGACGACGAAGCGGTTGAAAACAGCCGGAAGTACGTTAATCTGAAGCTTTCACTGATGCCATACCTGTATACCCAGGCGGCCCACAGTGCCCACTACGGGAACCCACTGATGCGGCCAATGTGGTTCGAATTTGGTGATGACTACAATACCCGCACCATTGCCAACCAGTACATGTTTGGTAGCCAGATTCTGGTTGCCCCAGTCTTCAACCCAGAAGGGAACGTGCACTTCTACCTGCCAGCAGGGAAGTGGACCAGTATCGTCCAGGACGGCGAACACTATGAAGTGCCTGCGGGCGGCCAGTGGCTGACGAAGCACTATGATGAGCTCCACTTGCCAGTGCTAGTCCGTGACAACACAATTTTGGTTACGCGCGACCACCCTGAGCACGCTGATTATGACTACACCAAGGACGTTAATATCCAGCTCTTTGATATGCACGAGGGGACGACCAAGGTTCAAGTGGTTGATAAGCACGGTGAGGATGCGGCTGAAGTTATCGTTACTCGGCAGGGGAACCAGTTCACGGTTAAGACGACCGGCCTGAGCGGTGACCTGACCGTTACGGTTCACGAAAATGGGCAGGTTCAAACTGAAGAGATGGAAAATGGTATGAGCCAGTTTACGCTCTAGGATAAGAATCAAAAGAAGACGATGGTAATTCCACCGTCTTTTTATTGCGGCCTTACGGTACTACCAAATAAAGACACCTGCACTTTGGTGGGGAATACACTAGCTTAATCACACTGACAAGCAAAGGGCTAAAAATAACGGCTTTTTCATTGCTCACCGCAAAAAAATAGTTTGGACAAATCCATAATAGATAAGCGCTAGTCGAGCTTTAACTTGTGAAAGCAACAACAAAAAGTCAAAAAAACATTAGGAAAGGGTTTACAAAACAAAATTCGGGGAGTATATTAAGACTTGTAAGTTAGTTGTTTATACAAACTAAATCATTTCAGGAGGCTATTAATTATGGCTGATTTATGGGAAAACATTGGTGACATTAAATATGAAGGCCCACACAAGAGCCTGAAGTCCGGCTTGTTCTATCAATACTACAACCCAGACGAAGTAATCTTAGGTAAGAAGATGAAGGACTGGTTACGGTTCTCAGTTGCTTACTGGCACACCTTTGACCAACGGCTGGTTGACCCATTCGGTGACGGAACTGCTACTCGTCCATATGACAAGTACAGTGACCCAATGGACCAAGCACTTGCCAAGGTGGACTACGCATTCGAATTTTACAAGAAGTTAGGCGTTGACTTCCTTTGCTTCCACGACCGGGACTTGGCTCCAGAAGGTGACACTCTGCGTGAAACCAACAAAAACCTGGACAAGGTTGTTGACAAGATTGTGGAATACCAAAAGGACACTGGCATGAAGGTTCTGTGGAACACTTCCAACCTGTTCACTAACCCTCGCTTCTTATCCGGTGCTGGTACTGCACCATCATCCGAAATCTACGCTTACGCTTGTGCCCAATTGAAGCACAGTCTGGAAATTGGTAAGCGGGTTGGCTCAGAGAACTACGTCTTCTGGGGCGGCCGTGAAGGTTATGAATCACTTTGGAACACCGAAATGAAGCGTGAACAATCACACATTGCCAAGATGTTCCACATGGCAAAGGACTACGCTAACGAAATTGGCTTTGACGCTCAAATGCTGCTGGAACCAAAGCCAAAGGAACCAACCACGCACCAATACGACTTTGATGCCGCAACAACTATCAACTTCATGCGTGAATATGGCCTGGACAAGGACTTTAAGCTCAACCTTGAAGGTAACCACGCTAACCTGGCCGGTCACACTTACCAGCACGAAATCCGGGTTGCCCGTGAAGCTGGCCTGCTTGGTTCTCTGGATGCTAACCAGGGTGACAAGCTGATTGGCTGGGACATTGATGAATACCCATCCAACCTGTACGAAACTACCGCTGCTATGTGGGAAGTTATCGAAAACGGCAGCATCGGCCCTCGTGGTGGTCTGAACTTCGATGCTAAGCCACGGCGGACTTCCTTCAAGCCAGAAGACCTCTTCTACGGTCACATTGTCGGCATGGACAGCTTTGCCGCAGGTCTGCGGGTTGCCGCTGCCATGAAGGAAGACGGCTTCATCGACGACGTTCTCAAGACCCGTTACGCTAGCTGGGACGAAGGCCTGGGCAAGGAAATCGAAGACGGCAAGGAAGACTTCAAGAGCCTTGAAGCTAAGGTTATTGATACTCCACAAGCCCAACTGCGGGTCGCAACTCAGTCTGACCACCTGGAAGAAATCAAGGACACGATCAACCACTACATGATTGAAACTCTTGCTAAGTAATTCACCTCAAAACCGCGAAATTACATGTAATAACAATTACTAACTATCAATCCAAGAAATGTTCACTAAAAATATTAACAGCATGAGTAGTGTCAGCTAATATAAGGGCCGAGGCAATCAACTTTGCCCCGGCCCTTTTTGCAGAAAGGAATGAATGTGATGAATGAATACGTAATCGGCGTTGACCTCGGGACCAGTGCCGTCAAGGTTTCCGCCATGGACAGGGAAGGTCAGATTGCGGCCCAGCAAAGCTACGGCTATGACCTCCACCAGCCCCACCCGGGATACAGTGAACAGGACCCCCGCGACTGGCTATACGGAACTACCATCGCCATTGATCGGCTCATCCTCCGGGACGGCCTCAAGGCGGAGGAAATTAAGGGAATTTCCTTCTCCGGTCAGATGCACGGCCTCGTCCTGCTTGACGAAAACGGCCAGGTTCTGCGGCCAGCAATGCTCTGGAACGATACCCGGACGACGAAACAGTGTGAAGAGATCCGGGAAAAACTCGGCGACAAGTTTATCGACATTACCGGTAACCGGGCCTTGGAAGGCTTTACCCTACCAAAGCTGTTGTGGGTTAAGGAAAATCAGCCCGACATCTGGGCGAAGGCAAAGAGCTTCCTCTTGCCAAAAGACTACGTTCGCTTCGTGATGACCGGCAAGCAGGCCATTGACTACTCTGATGCCACGGGAACGGTTCTCTACGACATCAAGAAGGGGACCTGGAGCAAGGAAATTTGCGACGCCTTTGATATCCCAATGTCGATGTGTCCACCATTGATCCGGTCGATTGATGAGGCGGGGACAGTAACGGACAACTACTCCATGTTCTCCGGCCTGAAAACATCAACTAAGGTCTTTGGCGGTGGCGGTGACAACGCCTGCGGGGCGGTTGGTGCCGGCATCCTCCAGCCCAACATGGTGATGTCCAGTATCGGGACCTCTGGGGTGGTACTCAAATACGAACCGGACGCTAACGTCAACTACCACGGGGCCCTCCAGTACGAGTGTCACGCTATTCCCGACACTTACTACTCAATGGGGGTTACCCTGGCGGCTGGTCACTCGCTGAACTGGTTTAAGCACACCTTCGCGGCGGACGAGGACTTCACGGAAATGGTCAACCGGGCTTCCCAACGACCACTGGGGGCCAACGGATTGCTTTTTACCCCGTACGTGGTCGGTGAGCGGACCCCGTACGCCGATGCGGATATTCGAGGAAGTTTTATCGGCGTGGACAGTATGCAGAATAAGTATGACTTTGTCCGGGCCGTAATTGAGGGGATTACCTTTAGCTTCCGGGATATTTTGAATATCTATGACCAGCACGGGCAGGACTTCGACACCGTGGTCGCCATCGGTGGGGGTGCCAAGAGTGACTTCTGGCTCCAGCTCCAGGCGAACATCTTCAACAAGAAGGTAGTGGCCCTGACCAATGAACAGGGTCCTGGTTTGGGTGCCGCCATGCTGGCTGCCGTAGGGCTTGGCTGGTATGATTCCTTGCAGGATTGCGCGAAGAAGTTCGTTCACTTCGGCAAGACCTACCAGCCACAAGCCGACCAGGTCGCCAAGTACAATGACCTGTACAAGGTTTACCACCAGGTATATGACCAGACCAAGGGCCTCAGCCACCAGCTGATGACCCTGCGGAATAGCTGGGATTAGGATAAAAATAAACAGGCTGTCAATGCTCGGTAAAACCGGGCGTTGGCGGCCTGTTGCTGTTTTATGGGAATTTGATTACTTCTGCTTTAACTGGCGAAGAACTTCGTCGGCAATCTCATGGTTGGTCCACATCCAAACGGCATGGCCCAGCGCTTCGGAAAGGTGTTCTTCCCACGGCTGGTCGTGGACACTGGGAACGGTCTTCATGGCGGGCATAATCACCAGGTGGAAGGCGACCCAAACTGCGAGGCCAAAGGGAATCCCCTCTCCAAGGGTTAAACTTCGAACCTTTTCATCCAGCAGGGCGGCGTAGGCAGTCGCAAAACTGATTGAAAAGCCAAAGTGCACCAGGTAGCTGACCCATGGCAGGTCTTCACCTGAATAGCGGTAAGTTGCCTGGGTAAGCGCCGCGGGAACGCCGAGCTGCTGCAAGAGCTTTTGCGGCGGGTTAACCTTATTGCGCTCTGGTGTCCGGGGCGGGAGAATATTTTCCCAGCCCAACTTGACTAGGCCGGAAATGACCCCCGCGCTCACGCCTGCGAGTAAAACGTGTTTATAATTCAACTTTGTCATTAGATCACATCCTTTAAGGTTAATTATAGCAGGGGTTGTGCTATAAGTCCTATTATTGAAATCAAAATCAAGGAGCGCCCTCCCGAGTACGGTAGAACCGAGCTTAGGAGGGCGCTTATTTATTCTGGATAAGGTCGTAAATTACGGGGGAAGACGGTGGAAGTGTCAACCCCGGCAGTCGGTACTAGGGTTGCTTTTCGGTCGGTCGCGTGCCGCTTTTTTGCTGGCGAACTTCACTGGGGAGCTTGCCAAACATTTCCCGGAAAAATTTGCGGGCGGTCCGGGGATTGGTCAGGCCGTTCTTTTGGAATAATTGTCTGATGTCAGTGTCCGTGTTGACGAGGTCGTTGTAAAGGTGGTTGAGCTTGACCAGGTAAATATAGTGGATCAGGGAAATGCCGACTTGCTGCTTAAAGCGGCGGGAGAGGTAGTTCGGATTATAACCGAATTCACGGGCAAGTGCGGCGACGGAAAGCAGTTCGGTGCTGTGATCATTGATGAAAATCAGCAGTTGCTTAACGCTGTCGCTATTGGCGACCTGCCTATCGGGATCGCGAAGCTCGGTAAAAAGCACCTTTAAAAGCGATACGAAGGCGACCTGGCTGTCGAAACGAAAGGCGGGCGGCTGCTTAATCAATAGGGTGCCGAGACGTTTGATGAGTGTTAAGGCCGTTGCATAGGCCGGACTGGCAACCTGGTTATTGATGAAGCTAACCCGCTCGGGGTGGTCAATGTAGGGCTCAATGACCCTTAGCGGAATTTGCAAAACATAGGCAGTGTTGGGCTGGTTAGTCACGGCATGAACTACTCCTGAGGGAATTGCAATAAACTGGTCCTTTTGGATGGCGAAGGTTTGCCCATTAATTGTGAAGTCAAGGCGTCCTTGGAGTACGCAGACAAGCTCAATGCTGCTGTGCCAGTGGAAGGGGACGTACCCCCGGGTACTGACTTCCGACCGCCAAAAACGGATTCCAATACTGGTATTAACGACCACGTTTTCGTGGTGCAGGTTATCCATCATCAATCACCAACCTTACAATTCTTACCTAAGAGGATTCACAAGTGAACTAAAGCGCCTAATTACGTTGACCTGAAAGCGGATACACTATACTATCATTACAGTTAATTTATTAAACACACTAACTTACAAAGACTATTATAGCAGTGTTTATTTGCTAAAAGGAAGGAAGTAAACAATGAGCGTAATTAAAAATCCAATTATTCCTGGGATGGCCCCGGATCCGTCAATTTTAAGAGTAGGTGAAGATTATTACATTGCCACCTCAACTTTTCACTGGAAGCCGGCAATCCAAATTTTTCATTCGCGCGACCTCGCCAACTGGAAGCTGCTTACCTACGCCTTAGACGATGAGGAGGTCGACCTCCAAGGGACTAATACCCCGGCGGGAATCTGGGCGCCACACCTGTCATACGACAAGCAGACCGGAAAATACTGGCTGGCTTTCTGCCACATTCAAAACATGGCTGGCCGCGAGTTTAATGCCGAGAGCTATATCATGTCCGCGGACCAGGTCACGGGACCCTGGATCAAGCCGGCATACCTGACCTCGATTGGCTTTGACCCCTCGCTCTTCCATGACGAAGATGGCAAGCACTACGCAGCCGTGTTGGAATGGGAAACGCGGGAAGGCTACCAGGCTCCAGGCCACATCGTGATCGCGGAAGTTGATCTGCCAAGCGGCCGGGTTCATGAATGGCACCGGGTAACCACGGGCTTTACGACCCGGGGCTGTGTCGAAGCCCCGCAGATTTATCAGCATGGTGGTTACTACTACCTGCTCTTAGCGTCAGGCGGGACCGGCTACGCGCACGGTGTGGAAATCGGCCGGTCAAAGGAGATCTTTGGACCATACGAACCCAATCCGACCGGTGAACCGATCATCACTTCGTCACCCCACCACCTTTTCTCGCTAGGGGATCCAGATGCGGGGCATTTTGAGATGTATAACCCGCACTCTAAGCTGCAAAAATCCGGTCACGGTTCGCTGGTGGAAACTCCTGATGGTCGGTGGTACATGGCACACTTAACCTCGCGACCGTTACCAGGCCAAAAACTTAACCCGCTGGGACGGGAAACCGCCTTGCAAGAGATGCGTTGGACCCAGGAGGGCTGGCTGGAACTGGCCGATGGCAGCAACCTGGCGAAAGAAACGGTGACGGTTCCGGGAACAGTCAAGCAGGACCGGCAAGCCGTTGACGTCGAGGACCACTTTGCTGCCGACCACTATGACCACCGCTTTATGACCCCTTACCACGGGCAAAGCAGTGACTGGGTGACGGTTCAAGACGGGCACCTGCTGATCAGCGGTCGGAATTCCCTCTTTTCCCAGGTGGCGCCTTCAATTATGGGAACCCGGGCAACCTCATTGCACTATGACCTGCAGACAAAGGTGACCATTCACCCCGATCATTACTCAGAAACAGCGGGCGTTGGCCTGTACTATGACGCTAATAACTGGTTCTATGTCCGCCTTGTGCAAGCAGATAATGAACGGGAAACGGTCTTGCGTGTCCTCCAGGCTAAGCAGGGCCAGCGGATTGACGATTACCTTGACGAGGTTCCGGTCCCTGACGAGAGCGTGGAGGTGCGGCTCCGTTATGACGAGGGCCAAGTGGTAGTCGCTTACCGCTTTACTTCCCAGGATGAATGGCAGCAGTTAGGCGGTCGCTACGATTTGGCCTACCTCTCCGATGAGGGGGTCAACGGAGAGCCCGGAGAAATTGGCGGCTTTACGGGGCTGTTTAACTTTATCGGCGCGGTCGACGCTTACCAGCACCAGTCTGTCGGGAAATTCGCCTATTACAGCGTTCACAACCGGGATTAACGATTATTGCGGTACTGGTTGGGCGTCATCCCAGTCCAGCGTTTAAACTGCCTGGCAAAATGCGACTGCTCGTTGTAGCCGAGCGCGGTACTGATTGCCAAAATGCTGTAATCAGGAATCAGCAGGAGGTGTTTGGCTTCCACGAGCTTTAGTTCGGAAAGGTAGGCACGTGGTGAGACGCCGTAAACGTCTTTAAAAACCTCCGAACCATAACTGAGGCTGATCTGCGCTTCTGAAATAACCTTTTTAACGGTTAAAGCGGCAGTCAGCCGGGGGTCAATGCCGTGATGGTTGAAGTCAAAGATTTGCTTTTTCAGTTGTTGCTGGAGACCGCTGGCAATCATTCCGGCGTATTTGAGCTTGGTCAGACTCGTTGCCTGTTCCCGAATCGTGGTTTGCCGGTTGAGGGTGATTAAAAAGTCAGTGAAAAACTTTTGCACCTTGAGCTTCGTGTCAAAGTCGTACTGCATATCGGGGCGGATCAGCCGCCAGAGTTCCGTCAAGCTGGGCACCAGCTCCTTATTTTGCTGGGTGGAGCGGGGATAGTAAATCAACCCGCGTTCAATCAGCCGGGTACTGAGTTCCTGGTCGTCGAGGCCGAAGTGAAAATTAAAGTAGGACATGTCTTGAAGACAGGTGATGTCATGGTCAAGGTTTGGGGGAATGATTAGGATATCCCCAGTAGTTAGGACAAAGGCGTCCTGGGCCAGGTGAACTCGTTCGGACCCGGCAAGAATCTGAATCAGTTCAAAGGCCAGGTGACGCTCGGTTCCGATATGCCAACCCGCCTTTACCTGCTGGGAGTGGCCGCCAAAGAAGGTTAGCCGCCAGCTGAGAGCGGGGAGGCGCAGGGCGTTTTTCAGTGTTTGCGAATGATACGGTTCCATTAACATTACCTCGAAAAGGGACAATTTTGCCTAAATAAGACGCTGTGAATATGCTTACATTAACATGATAATAAAAGCGTCGCAAATGAAATCGATTTCAAAACGGACAGACAGAAAGGACTACTTAAGATGAAACAGCTTTTGTATGGGGTGGCTTACTACTTTGAGTACCTGCCCTATGACCGGATCGACAAGGATATTTCAATGATGCAGGATGCGGGAATCAATGTCGTCCGAATCGGTGAAAGTACCTGGAGTACCTATGAACCCCAGGACGGTTTGTTCGACTTTACTAAGCTCACCTATGTTTTGGACAAAATGAAGGCGGCAGGGATGAACGTGATTGTGGGAACCCCCACCTATGCCTTTCCAACCTGGCTAGCTAAAAAGTACCCCGAGGTCCTGGTGGAAAATAATGGCCAGCGAAAGCCCTACGGCGCCCGCCAGATCATGGACATCACCAGTCCGGTGTACCGCTACTATGCCGAGCGGGTGATTCGGCACATGCTGGCGGTGACGGCCAAGTATGACAACGTGATTGGATACCAGATCGATAACGAAACGAAGCATTACGGAACTTCTAGCAAGAATGTTCAACGGGGCTTTGTGGAGGCCATCAAGAAAAAGTATGATGGCGACTTAGAGCAGTTTAACCACGACTTTGGTCTTGACTACTGGTCGAACCGGATTAACGCCTGGGAGGACTTTCCGTCGGTGAACGGGACAATCAATGGCAGTCTGGCCGGTGAGTTTGCTAAGTACCAACGGCAGCTGGTGACCGACTACCTTGCCTGGCAGGCCCGGATCGTCAATGAGTATAAGCATGAGGGACAATTCATTACCCATAACTTTGACTTTGAATGGCGGGGCTACTCCTTTGGTATCCAGCCGGACGTCAACCACTTCGCGGCAGCAAACTGCTTAGACGTGATTGGGATTGATGTTTACCACCCGTCCCAACGGCAGCTGACGGGGGCAGAATTATCGTTTGCTGGGGATGAGGCCCGGAGCATTAAAATGCAAAACTACCTAGTACTGGAAACCCAGGCCCAGGCTTTTAAGACCTGGACGCCCTACCCGGGCCAGCTCTACCAACTCGCCTTTAGTCACGTGGCGAGCGGGGCTAACATGGTTGAATATTGGCACTGGCACTCCATTCATAATTCCTTTGAAACTTACTGGAAGGGCTTGCTGAGCCATGACTTTGCACCGAACCCGGTCTATAACGAGGCCAAGAAGGTCGGTCGCGACTTCCAACGCCTGTCACCCAAGCTGGTGAACCTCAAAATCAACTCCCGGGTAGCCTTTGTGGTCGACAACGAGAGTCTGACAGCAACGAGCGGCAACTGGATGGAGTTTGGGATTGGCAAGGATAAGTAC
>SKEG01000297.1_pt1 | contig 58176 bp, 45 predicted proteins | sample 4826631 | NCBI WGS metagenome assembly SKEG01 (sample SAMN11008815, study PRJNA524170) | human gut metagenome | biome: Human fecal sample; material: Feces; isolation source: fecal sample from pouch patient p26, p34, p50 | host: Homo sapiens | place: Israel: Tel-Aviv | collected 2016-11-02
ACTACACCCGCATTTCGCTGAAACGGTAATGTTGTTGTTACAGCAGTCGGGGTGACAGGATTCGAACCTGCGGCCTCCTGGTCCCAAACCAGGCGCTCTAGCCAAGCTGAGCCACACCCCGCTGTTTCTTTATTTATTTGTGCTTCGTTGTCCGACGCAAGACATATTATATGGTAAGCCACCCCAAAAGTCAACACTTTTTTTTAAATTTTTTCGATTTTTTTTCAAAAAGTGGTTTCCAGGGGGGCAAAAAAGTCCGGAAACCCTTGATTTTAGCGGGTTTCCGGACTTTTAAGTTTTTGAAAAAAATCTCGGATTTTTCTTCGAAAAAGGTACTTTTCGGAGCAGATTTTGAGATTTTTTGTAAAAAAATATTTTTTTCACACAAATAAAAAATCTTATCTTTTTCTCAAAGATATTTAATCTCTACCTGCAGATCTTTTCCCTCTTCCACATCCATAACCGCATAGCTCGGTCTGCGTCCCTGCTGTCTTGGGAAGGTCAGGCTTCCCGGATTGATGACAAGAATCCCGTCCTCTTCTTCCACAACCGGTCTGTGAGTGTGTCCGTAAATGACTGCCTGACAGTCTTTGGCTTTGGTTTTTTCCACGATTTCCTCATGGCCCATGGAAACTCCATAATAATGTCCATGTGTCACCAGAATCCTCTTTCCGCAGAGTTCGATCTGTTCTTCTCTCGGCAGATCTGTGAAAAAGTCATTGTTTCCTGACACCATACAGCATGGACAGTCTACCAGTGCTTCTGTAAAAATTTCCCTGCCTTCCACATCACCGCAGTGGATCAGCAGATCAAACGGAGCTTCCTTATAGACTGCTGCCTCCAGATTTTCATCTTTTCCATGGGTATCACTGACGATCAATACTTTCATTTTGGTCTTTCCTTCACTGTAATTCTTCGCTGAAGGCTTCTTTGACGCTTTCTCTGATTCCTCGTAAAGCCTTTCCTCTATGGCTGATTTTGTTTTTTTCTTCCATGGAAAGTTCTGCAGAAGTGCATCCATATTCCGGAAGGTAAAAAATCGGGTCGTATCCAAAGCCATTTTCTCCCTTCTCTTCGTAGCCAATCCGGCCTTCCATGGTTCCACGTACTGTTTTTACCCTTCCATCCGGAAAAGCGGCTGCAACAGCGCATACGAACCTTGCAGTACGTTTCTCGTCCGGCACTCCGTTTAATCGTTCAATCAGACTGGAATTTTTGATATGATAGGAAGTATCCTCTCCCATATAACGGGCAGAATAAATTCCCGGTTCTTTATTCAGATAATCGATCTCCAGTCCGGAATCATCAGCCAGAGTGATCTCTCCTGTCATTTCACAGATTGTTCTGGCCTTGATCACAGCGTTTTCTTCAAAGGTAGAGCCATTTTCTACGATATCCGCATGGATTCCCGCTTCTTTCATGGAAACCACTTCTACGTCCATATCTGCAAGAATCTCACGGATTTCCCTCATCTTGTCCTGATTGCCGGTGGCAAAAATTATTTTTTTCATAATGTGTATCCTCTGTTTTTGTTTTTCCTGCCGCCTGACACGGCAGTGATCCATTATTTATGAATATAGTATTACAATTCCTATTTTGTTTATCGAATCTTCTCTTATTTCTGGTTTTTCTTCGGCGGGCGTGGTCCCAGAAACTGATAATAGTAGGTTTTCAGCATTCCGTTGTAGATTTTACGGTTTTTATCTGCCTTTCTTCCAATATCATTCTCTGCTTTTTCATAAGATGTGATCAGATACATGGACCACTTGTCCAGTCGTTCATAGCTTTCTCCGATCTCACGGTAAAGCTGTGCCAGATTCTCTTTTTCTTCCAGTCGTTCTCCATACGGAGGGTTTGTGATGATAAATCCATACGGTTTCGGATGTCTGAGCTCTTTTATAGGGCGCTGCTGGAAATGGATGAGTTTGTCTACCCCTGCCATTTTTGCATTGGCTCTGGCGGCTTTCAGCGCCTCAGGATCAATATCAAAGCCCTGGATATCTGTATCAATGTTTAAATTCACTCTGTCCTGGGCTTCTTCAATGGCATCATACCAACACTTTCTCGGTACCAGATGCTTCCAGTCTTCCGCAAGGAAAGAGCGGTTCATTCCCGGTGCGATATCCGCTGCCATCATTGCCGCTTCAATCGGAAATGTTCCACTTCCGCAGAAAGGGTCTACCAGAATTCTGTCTTTGTTCCATGGAGTCAGCATGATCAGTGCAGATGCCAGTGTCTCTGTGATCGGAGCCTTCACTGTCATCTTACGGTAGCCTCTCTTATGCAGGGACACTCCGGAAGTGTCGATCCCGATCGTTGCCACATCCTTCATAAATGCAACACGGATTGGAAAGCTTGCGCCGTCCTCCTCAAACCAGGATACGCCGTAGACGCCCTTTAAACGCTCTACAATGGCTTTTTTCATGATAGACTGGATATCTGAAGGGCTGAAGAGTTTACTCTTCACAGAATTGGCTTTTGCCACCCAGAATCTGCCATCCTTGGGGATATAGTTTTCCCATGGCAGTGCTTTTGTTTTCTCAAACAGTTCATCAAATGTTTCTGCTTTCACTTCTGCAACTTTCAGAAGGATTCTCTCTGTGGAACGCAAAAAGACATTGGCATCTGCGATTCCCTGCGCATCTGCCTCAAAAATTACCTTTCCATCCTCCACTTTTACGATCTCATATCCCAGATCCAGGATTTCACGCTTTAACACTGCCTCCATTCCAAAATGACAGGGCGCGATCAGTTCAAATTTTTCCATTCTTTATCCTTTCCGGTATTTCGTTTTATAACAGGCAGGTCCCCACTTTCTATTGCTTATTGATTATTGCTCTTTGCAATTGAAACAGAGAACTTACCTGATTCGGTTAAAGTCCAATACTTTTTACTATATTTCCCTCAAAATCTTTAATAGAAAAAACGCCATCCTCATAGATTGCATAAGTCGGTGGATTTCCTTCCTTCGGAATGGAAACAGATCCCGGGTTCAGCAGGGTGTAGCCTTTGCGCAGCTCTGCTCTGAGCACATGTGTGTGTCCATGGATCAGGATGTCTCCTTCCTGAAGAGGCGGCAGATTGTTTTCATTGTAAACATGTCCATGTGTGGCATAAAAAGTTCTGCCTTCCAGATTCAGGATGCAGTAATCTGCCATTACAGGGAACTGGAGCACCATCTGGTCTACTTCTGCCTCACAGTTTCCTCTTACTGCATAAATCTCGTTTTTCATGGCATTCAGCATAGGAATAACTTCCTTCGGTGCATATTCCTTAGGAAGATCATTTCTCGGTCCATGATAAAGCAGATCGCCCAGCAGTACCAGGCGTTCTGCTTTTTCTTCTTTATACGCGTCGAGCATTTTTCTGCAATAATATGCAGAACCATGGATATCTGATGCAAACATATATTTCATAGTGTGTACTCTCCTCTTTCAATGGTTTTGTCCTACTGTCCGCATTGCAAAATATATAAAAATGTTGTAAACGCACAACAGACAGTAACATTTTTTCTCTCTTACACCTTATCATGCCTAAGAAGAAATTACAAGATTTCTTCCTCTATATGCCTCAAAACCGCCAATCACAGACCGGGTCCTGTGGCCTTTTTTCGCGAGCTGACGGGCAAGAAGCAGACTTGCGCCGCCACGGTCGCAGTACAACACCAGAGTTTTATCCAGAGGAAACTCCGTATATTCGTCAATTTCACTGTAAGGAATATTGACTGCCCCTTTCACATGGCTTTTTCCATACTCCTCTCTGTCACGCAGATCTATGATCAATGTGTCCCTGCGGTCCACATAATAATCCAGCATTTTTGCAGAAATCGTTTCCACCGGAAACATGGCAGACTCCTTTTTGTTATATCTTATGTAAAAAATCCCCGGATGTTAAAAAGCTCTGACCGGACAATGCGAAATTCCGCTGTCCGTTCAGAGCTTTTCCTGTCAGACGTATAAAGGTGTCTGTTCTTTCATTCAGATCAGGTTGAGTAAAGCACCTGCCTTACTGTTCAGATCATCTGAAAAAGTACCTGCTTCACTGCCTGATCAATATCTGGATGTCTCCTCAGAGCTGTAAGATTGAGAAGTTTTATCATTTGTCTTGTTTCTGGTTTTATTTTTTGTGTCTGTCTCGTAACCGCTTCTTACATTTTCTGTGCGGTCCATTTCATTTCCGTAAGTGTTTTTGCTGGAAGTTCCTGTGTAGTTTTTGCTGTTTTTGCTTTCAGATTCATAGTTTTTTGCCATTTTTTCATTCCTCCTGATGCTGTTTGTTCACAGAAGTTTTCCCGATTTTATCTGGAAAATTCCCGTGTTCTTTGTAACATTTTTCACCATTTATTATGATGAACAATAACTATTGTTCCAAAAACGCCGGGGAATATTCATCAAAATAGGTTGCTTTTTTCACCAAGCTATATTATAATCTTAATGTAAAAAGAATTTACCCTTCAAAAATTTTTTTTACAAAACCCCTTATTTAATTATTTATACTCCCCTCGAAAGTCCCGGCAGCTCCCCTGTCGGGGCTTTCATTTTATTTATTTTGTATGTATCAGAAAGCGCAGCAGATCCGGTTATCCGCTGCGCTTTTTTGTCTGATGATTTCGTTTTACAGCACAAGGAACCACAGCATAACCTTCTCAGGTCACACTGTGGTTCCATATTATTCTTTTACTGAATTTTCAGTTTTTTCTTATTCAACATCGCCTTTTTCATTTGTAACATATGTCACAAGATTGTCAGAATGAGCTTCTGTGTAAGGCTGTGATTCTACGTCATCAAAGAGGTATGCGAACTGGTTGGACTGCATTACAAGGTTCAGGATATTGATGGTGCTCTTCTGAAGGTCACCAAGTGTAATGTTATTCTCTTTGTAATATCCTGTGTAGACAATCGTTGTTGTTCCGTCACCATTGTCTGTTACAGTTGCTGCATCACCAATGCCACTGATCAGATCAGAAACTTTTACAGATTCCTGCTCACCGTCTGCATTAACGCTGTCACGTACTGCCTCTTCATAAGCAGAAGTGTCAACTGTCTTTTCAATTGTAACATCGCCTGCTGCATCCAGAACGAATTCACCCCACTGTGTGGTTGCTCTGAGTCCGCCCCAGCTTTCTGCTACATTTACAACCGGATAAATATCATCATCTGCAAATGTCGGTTCTTCATCAGAGAATCCACGGATGGTAATGTCTTCTACGGAGCTTCCTGGCATGATCAGGTCGTTTCCTGCATGCATGGAGATAGATGGTGTGGACTGTCCGCCGCCCCAGTCTGTCATGATCATACCGTCGAATCCCCATTCTCCACGGGTGATATCGGTAAGAAGATCATAATCATCGGCTGCCGGAACACTGTTATTCAGGTTGTAAGAGGACATGATACTCATTGGCTGAGCACCTTTGACTGCCATCTCAAAGCCTTTCAGGTAAATCTCTCTGAGAGCACGTTCACTGATTGTATTATTTACTGCATTTCTGTTGTCTTCCTGATTGTTTGCTGCGAAATGTTTGATGCATACACCAACTCCAGGATTGGACTGCACACCCTCTGTCTCTGCGATTGCAACTGTACCTGTGAGATATGGATCTTCTGAATAATATTCAAAGTTACGTCCGCAAAGTGCATTCCTGTGAATGTTCATACCAGGAGCAAGAAGGACGGTTACTCCGAACTCTTTTAACTCTTCTCCGAAAGCAGTTCCCACTTCTTTGATCACATCCGGATCCCATGTCTGTGCAAGGAGTGTTCCGATCGGCCATGCAGTACAGAACTGATAATATTCCTGTCCGTCTTCGCCTTCATATTCCTGTGTGATTCTCAGGCCTGCAGGACCATCTGCAAGGACAACATTCGGAATCTTCTTGGATTCAATATAGATACCTGCTGTCTCACCTGCTGCACCCTGTACAGAGTTCGCCTGTGCACCGATCATGGTTCCGTCACTTACATCATCTACATTTGCTGAAGCAGCTCCTGCTGACTGTCCGGATGCAGATGGGAGTTTATTTCCACCGATAACGATATCTGCCATCTGGGAAACGGTCAGACCAGATACAAATTCTTCCATTGTGATCGTTCCGTCATAAACATCTTTTAAAGTATTCTGGCTGAAATCACCTTCGAGGTTCTTAACTTCTTCTTTATATTCACCATGATATTTGCTTGTAGGTGTGTATCCAAGATTTTCTGCAAGATATTCTGTTTCTGTTGTATCGGATACATAAGCAGTTACCGTTTCATCTTCATATTCAGAAGAATTGTCTACTGTTCTGATGTCTGCTGCTGCCAGTGAGATTGCGGTTGCTGCTGCGATCTCGTCTGCTTCACCGTCATAAGTGTAAGGTGTCGCATCTTTATTGGAAAGTTCTGTAATCTCTTTGTCCTGAGCAAGCTGGTTGCTTAACTGCTCGGTCACTGCTGTTTCATCCAGAGAAATTACCGCCGCTGCCTTTGTATTTCTGGAGCTGTTTCCAACACGTACTACATAATCACCAGCTTCCATGATATAAGCTGCTTTTTCCTCAGAATAAGAGGACATCTCAGTTGTATTATAACTGATGGTCAGAGTCTGGCTTTCTCCTGGTGCAAGCTCATCTGTTTTTCCGTAAGCTGCAAGTTCCTGATACGGTTTTTCCAGATCACCTGACGGTGCTGAGAAGTAAACTTCTACAACTTCTTTACCGGAATATTTGTCACCTGTGTTGGTAACTTTGGCTGTTACAGTAACTTTATCTGCATCTGCTGTCACAGAATCTACTGCGATATCAAATGTTGTATAGGATTTTCCATATCCAAACTCATATGCAGGTGTTACGCCAAATGTATCAAAATAACGATATCCTACATAGATTCCATCTGTGTAATCTTCCTGATCTACATTTCCGTCATTGGCTCCGAAGTTCTCTGCTGACGGATAATCGGAATATGCTGCCGGCCATGTGTCGGTCAGTTTTCCGGAAGGAGTTACTTCTCCGTTGAGCACTTTCACAAGTGCGGTTCCGCCTTCCATACCAGCCTGAGACATCAGAAGCATTGCATCCAGACCATCGATCTCATGGAAGAAATTTGTATCGATCACACCACCAACATTCAGCACTACGATCACTTTGTCATATGCTGCGCCAAGTTTGGTCAGGTTGTTTTTTTCATTTTCTGTCAGGTAATAGTCGCCTTCTGTCTCTGTACGGTCAGCACCTTCACCGGAGTTTCTGGAGATCACATAGATCGCTGTGTCTGTTCCATCTGCCTGTCCTGCCGCAACTTCCTCATCTGTAAGTTCCGGGTCCGGCATGGAAAATGTATCCCAGAATCCACCTTCGAACTCTGATTCGCCTTTGTCATAAGCTTCTTCAAAACTGTTCAGCCAGTCTGAAGAGGTGATATTGTATCCTGCATTTTTCAGACCTTCCCAGACAGAAACGGTATATCTCTGGTTTACATCACCGGAACCTGTTCCGCCTTTAACCGTCTTTACGGCACCGCCGCCATATAAAGCAATGTTTCCATCCACTGCGATCGGAAGCACATCATTATTATTTTCGAGAAGTACCATACCCTGAGTAGCGGCTGTCATTGAAATCTGAGCATTTTTAGTTTCACGGTCAGACTGCTCATTCGTTGTAGCCGGTGCTGCAAAAGTTGTAATTCCGCCAGAGGTAAGGATCATGCTTGCGGAAAGTGTTGCCATTACAGCCTTTTTTAATATCTTCTTATTTCTGTTCATTACTCGTCCTCCTTGTGTTTTCCTGTTAAAATTATCATAGCATGAACAGAAAAATTCTCCAATTTAATAAATTTGCTCTCCCTGGCAATATCTTGTCAATTGCGATGTAAAAACTTGACATTTTATACTTTTTTGCTGTCATACTTAATTTTGTCTGTCAATTTTATGTTGCCAGAGACAAGCGGTTCCATGAGACTGCCAAATCTGAGCCCGAAATCTTTTCTGTGTTGCAAAACATTTTCTACTCCATATGTTCCCGGATCTCACCCACACTCATTCCCGTGTATTTCTTGAACACTTTATAAAAATAGGTAATATTATTGTATCCTGACTGGATGGCAATCTCTTTCACGGAATGTTTTCCCCCGAAAAGCATGAGAAGTGCATTCGTCATCCGGATGTCTGTGAGGATTCCCACAAATGTCTGATTCAGCTCCTGTTTCAGCAGACGGCTCAGATAAAAACTGCTGATCCCGGAAATTTCTGCGGTCTGTTCCAGTGAAATATCATCCATATAATGCTTTTCCATATACAGAATGGTTTTTTCCACATATTCTCTGCTTTTCTTTCCCGCCTGTGTATTTTTTACTGTCAGCAGATCCAGACAGTGGCACACCCACTGGCAAAGTTCTTCTTTTGACCTGCATGCCTGTGCCCGGGACCACAGTATCTGTCTGTCTTTGTTGTAGCGTTCTGCAACATTAAGTTTATCGATCATCGCGCTCTCTATATAAAAGACAGCTCCCATGCTGGCGATCACTGCCGAGTTTCCTTCCCAGTTCTCATATTCTGTAAGGTCAAAACTTTTCCTTACATACTCTTTTGCCTTTTCTGTCCGTCCGGCTTTCATTTCCCTGATCAGCAGTTCGATTAATTCCCTGCTTTCTTTTTCTTTTGGCTTTTGTTTCTTTTTTCCTGTATCGTAAAAGCGGACTCCCTCCTGTTTCTGGCTTCCGGCTGCAATTCTGCATTCTGCCAGCCCGGCAAGCATCTCATAAGGATCCTCCTGCCAGGTACTGACTCCCAGATGGATTTTCTGATATCCTTCTCTTTCTCCGCATCGGAGGATCATGGCCGATGTATCCTCCATCCACTTTCTTTTTTCATTTTCTGCAATCTTTCTTCCGGGTGTCAGGAGGAAACAGATTTCATCTTTGTATGTTTTTCCCACACAATATCCAAACTGTCCAAGTTCCGTCTGTACCTTCTCTTTCAGCTCTCTTATTTTCTGTTTTCTTACCGCAGGGTCCAATTCAAAGTTCTTCAGGCAGATCAGAATACATCCTTTATATTCATAATTCATGGCAGACTGCATCATCAGAAAACTTTTCTCATCCGGTTCTCCCAGCATCAGCGAAGACAGAAATTCACTTCCCACCACACCATTGATTTCTTCAATCTGTACCTTCGTCCGGTTTTCTTCATATCTTTTTTCCGCTTCCGCCGATACCTGCTGTGTCACCTTTCGAAGAGTTTCACAGAATGTTTCTCTGTTCAGAGGTTTCAGAATATAATCGGATACTCCCAGTTTCATTGCTTTTTTTGCAAACTGAAACTCACTGTACGCAGAGCTTATGATCACTTTCAGCTCTTTATTGCGTGTCCGGATCATTTCAAGCGCATCCAGGCCATTGAGTCCCGGCATATTGATGTCAATGATCGCGATATCCGGATGATTTTTTTTCACGCTGGCAACCAGATCGATCCCATTCTGTACATAGGGAAGGATTTCCATATCCGGAAATTCATTTCGTATCATCATCTCCAGCGCCCTGCATTCTATTTCCTCATCATCTGCAATTATAATTCTGTACATTCTGCTTTCTCCCCCTTATAAACCTCTTTCACTGCTACCGGCAGTAAAATGCGCACCATAGTTCCTTTTCCCTCAGTGCTGTAAATCTCCATGTCTCCCTGATTTTCGTAAAAAATATGCACTCTCATATAAATATTGCTCAGACCAATCTTTCCGTTTTCCTGATTCTCTCTCATTTCCCTGCGCAGTTCCTGAAGTCTGTCCTCCCCGATTCCGACACCGTTATCCTCAATTTCAACAATTCCCAGATTCTCCTCCGGTTTATATATGGTACGGATCGTGATCACCGCATCGCGAAGTTTCATTCCGACCCCATGCGATACCGCATTTTCCACCAGTGGCTGGAGGATCAGGCTTGGTACATGAATGTCGTGAAAACGCTCATCCAGGTCAAATTCAAACCGGATTCTTTCTCCAAACCGATATTCCTGCAATTCCACATAATGTCCCAGGATTTCAAGCTCCTTAGACAAAGTCACAGACTTATCCGTATAATCCAGCGTATAGCGCAGCAGTCTGGCTGTGCTGTCCAGAAGTGTGATCGTCTGCTCCGCGCCTTCCATATATGCAGTCTGTGAGATCATATTCAGTGTATTAAACAGAAAATGAGGATTGATCTGCATCTGCAGCGCTTTCAGTTCACTGGTTTTAAGCATATTTCGTATTTTCAGATTTTCCAGTTCCTGATCTTTCAGTTTTTCCTGCGCACTTGCATTCTCCTGTATCGTGCGAATTTGCACCTGTATCCTGTGGATCATGGAATTATAGACCTGGATCAGGGTCTGCATTTCCTCTTCTGCCCCCTGTTCCAGATTTACATATTCAATGCGGCTCATATCCCGTTTTCCGAACTGCTGCGCATTTTCCGTAAGGTCCTGAATCGGCCGAATCACACTGTTGCTGAGTGCCACAATACTTTTTCCCTGTCTGCAAAATACAAATATGACCACTGCTACAATATCCACAATAAACCAGAAATTTCTTTTCGACGCCTGTGCGTTGCGGTAATCCACAGACTCCAGCAGCTCGGAATATAGGTTCTGAAACTGAGATTCCAATGACCGGTATACTTCCTGCGTTTTGTTATAATATTTATTAATGACCGCCTTACTTCCGATCGTCATTTCTTCGCACAGATAACTGTGGTCATAAATCTTTTTGATTCTTTGTATGTACAGCAGAAACATCTGCTCCACATCTCTGATATCTCTGTAAAACTGTTTTCCTGCATGAATTTCCGAAAGTTGTTTCAGTCTTGTCTGATTCGTGGAACACTTTTTCGCAATTTCATTATATACCGACTCATTTCCTTCCAGCGTATAAGTGTAGACATCCCCATTGATATCTTCCAGTGTGTGATAATAAGAATTCAGCAAAAGCATCTGTTCTGTACTTGTCTCATATCCTTTTTCCATATGCTGGTAAATCACCAGTGTCATGATCACAAGCACAAGTGAAACCAAAACTGTGTCTATTACAACCCCCAGAAGCTGTGAGCGGATCGTTTTTGTATTCTTCATGACATCATACAGCTCCTTTCCCGGTTTTCCCGCTCTGCTTTCCAGGATTCAAAGTCAAAGTCCTTATCTGCGTTTTCAATTTCTGTATACACGATCCGTTTCTCGCCGCTTTTTCCATTAATACAGTCCTTCAGGGTTTTTACTGCCTGATATCCCATTTCCACCGTATCATTCATAACGGAAAAGGTATAGGTTCCATCCTGAAGATATTTATAAATCTCCCGTGACATTCCAAAGCATACAACCTTCATGTTGTTCTTTGAATAGCCTTCTTCCTGCAAAATATCTCCAAGCATATCTGCTGCCGTCTGGTCTGCGCAGAAGATCGCATTGATCCGCTTATTGTCCTGAAGCATTCCGGACACCAGTTTTCGTATCCGGATACGGTCAGAACGACTTTCAAAAGTTTCTTCCACAATCATATTTTTATGTGGATTGATGGCAGAAAGAAATCCTTCCATACGCAGTCTCTGTGCAGAATCATCCGTATCTGAAACGATCATTCCTATATGCGCATTTCCCCCGGTAACAGCGATCATATCCTCTCCTGCCAGCTTTCCGGCTTCTTTGTGGTCCATACCAATATAGCCGCTTCTTTCTCTGCCTTCCAGGTCTGAATCCATCAGAATCACAGGAATACCGGCTTCTTCCGCCTCTTCCACAGCAGCTCCGATCACTTTGGAGTTGTTGTTTCCAACTGTAATGATCCCGTCTGCTTTCGCATAAACTGCGCTTCGGATCGCTTCTGCCTGTTTTCCCTCATTTGAATTTTTAAAACCTACATATTTGGTATCTGTTCCCAGATCTCTGTCTGCTTCCTCCATTCCTGCTGCCACATCGTCCCATGTCTGCGGACAGATAAAGGTAAATCTGTACGCCAGCGGCTGCGGCACGTCTTCTGAATACTGATAATATCTGTTTATCGAAAACAGAACCAGCAGATTCAGCAAAAACAACACTCCGTATTTTTTCATTGCTTTTACACTCCCCAAACATACTTTTGTTCATTGTACCAGAATTCAGGCAACAAAAAAAGCCACAGACCAGGAAATTCACATTTCCTGCCAGCAGCCTTCTGTCATATTTTTCTTTTCCTTTTTTCATTTTTCCATTTCACACGCGCCTACGATCATTTTGAGATTTGGTGATTTTTACAGTGATAATTATTCTCTCCCCTCGTGTCTGTCTTATGTACTGTCTAATATTTTACAACTTTTGCACAGGCACTTCAATATGTGGCAGAAAATGTGGCAGGGTTTTTATACACATTATTATAGCGATCCTCTAAAATAACGCATCTTAATCCAGTCCATCAGAGGGTGAACTGTCTTAAATGCGTTATTTACGAGGATTGCTATAATTTCAGAATTTACCAGATTTTGGATTCTACTGCTGCTTTCTCAATAGAAAGACCTTTCATGTAGCTGTCCATAAATGCGTTGAAACCTGCAACTCCTTCCGGTTTCGGATCCAGTGTGCTGCTTTCCTGATCTGCAAATACTTTGTTGTTCAGGAATGCTTCAAGAGTTTCGCCTTCTTCTTTGTTTACAAGATAAGAAGCAAGAAGTGCGATTCCCCATGCACCGCCCTCACCGGCAGTAGCCATTACAGATACCGGTGCATTAACTGCATCAGCGAGAATCTGCTGTCCGACACCTTTGGTCTTGAATAATCCGCCATGTCCAAGGAGACGGTCTACTTTTACATTCTCTTTCTCAAACAGAAGGTTCAGACCTACTCTCATGGCACCAAGGCAGGTATAGAGATTGGTTCTCATGAAGTTTGCAAGATTGAATTTGCTCTCAGGAGAACGTACAAATAACGGACGTCCTTCTTCAAATCCTGTCATATGCTCACCTGAGAAGTAGCAGTAGGACAGAAGTCCGCCGCAGTCCGGATCGCCTTCAAGAGCTTTGTTGTAAAGGGTCCCGAAAAGTTTGTTCATATCTACTTCCATACCCATAGCTTCTGCAAATTCCTTAAATACATTTACCCATGCATTCAGGTCAGAAGTACAGTTGTTGGAATGAGCCATAGCTACCAGATGTCCGGATGGAGTGGTAACCATATCGATTTCTTTATATGGTCTGGAAAGTTCTTTTTCCAGAACGATCATTGCGAATACAGAAGTTCCTGCGGAAACATTACCTGTGCGGACTGCAACACTGTTTGTAGCAACCATACCGGTTCCTGCGTCACCTTCCGGAGGGCACATCGGGATTCCGGCTTTCAGTTTGCCTGTTACGTCGAGAAGTTTTGCACCTTCTTCTGTCAGGACACCTGCGTCTTCGCCTGCAACCAGTGCTTTCGGCATAATGTCACGGAGTTTCCATGAGAATCCGTAAGGAGCTACCAGTTCATCAAATTTATCAACCATTTCCTGGTTATAATCAGCCTTGGCTGTATCGATCGGGAACATACCTGCTGCATCACCGATTCCCAGGACTTTCTTACCTGTCAGTTTCCAGTGAACATAAGCTTCCAGAGTTGCAATATAATCAATATCTTTTACATGCTCTTCGCCGTTGAGGATTGCCTGATACAGATGAGCGATACTCCATCTCTGCGGAATGTTGTAGTTGAACAGTTCCATCAGTTTCTCACTTGCTTCACCTGTAATATTGTTTCTCCATGTACGGAACGGTACAAGAAGTTCACCCTCTTTGTTGAAAGGCATATATCCATGCATCATGGCGCTGACACCGAATGCACCTACAGATTCCAGTTCTACGTCATATTTTGCTTTTACATCTTTTGCCATATCCTGATAGCAGTCCTGGATACCTGTCCAGATATCTTCCAGACTGTATGTCCAGACACCGTTCTCATAACGGTTTTCCCACTCATGTGCGCCGGAAGCGATCGGCTGGTTTTTGTCATCTACGAGTACTGCTTTGATCCTTGTGGAACCGAATTCAATACCAAGTGCTGTTTTGTTTGCAAGGATTGCTGCTTTTGCTTCTGCTGCTCCCATTTTATGTACCTCCCTGTTTCTCTGTTATTCATTCCTGCTGATCATGTAGAAAAATATGATCATATATGCAGTCTGACTGACTTTATTATCGCATTTCTTCTGTTGTTTTACTATAGAAATTTTTTACTGTTTTGATGCACTTTTTTTACATATTTTTAGGGCTGCCATTTCAGGCAGTTGGATAAGTTTCAGGCAGATACGCAAAACCCATCCTTTCAGTCTCAGCCCGATATGGCAGCCTCTGTATTTAATCAGGCAGATAAAATCATCCTGATACAGACAAGTCCCCACTCACTGCTTATTACTTTTCACAATTGAAACAGGAAACTTACCTGATTCGGTTATTTATTTTCTGTATGCAAGTTCATTCCATCTCAGTTCATTCTTGAAGTCGCGGATTGTTGTATCTTTGTCAATATAAACAGCTTCGATACCCATAGCTGCTGCCCAGTCACCCATCTGCTCTGCTGTCAGGTCATAGGAGAATGCTGTATGATGAGCACCGCCTGCAAGAATCCATGCTTCCGCACCTGTCTTAAGATTTGGCTGTGGTGTCCAGAATGCGCTTCCTACAGGAAGTTTCGGCATTGGTTTTTCAACTTTCTTGCAGTCTACATCGTTGATGATCAGACGGAAACGATCGCCAAGGTCGATCAGGGATGTTGCGATAGCCGGACCTGTCTTGCTTGTGAATACAAGTCTTGCAGGATCTTCTCTGTCACCCATGGAAAGCGGGCAAACTTTGATGCCGATCTTGCCATCTGCAACAGACGGGCAAACCTCAAGCATATGAGACTGAAGGATTCCTTCTTTTCCAGGTACCAGGTTGTATGTATAGTCTTCCATCATGGAAGTTCCTTTTGCATCTTTCATTCCTGCTGTCATGACTTTCATCAGACGAACCATTGCTGCTGTCTTCCAGTCACCTTCTGCACCGAATCCATAGCCTTTTTCCATAAGTCTCTGGATAGCAAGTCCAGGAAGCTGCTGTAAAGCACCAAGATCACCAAAGTGTGTAACGATTGCCTGATAGTTTTTCTCTTCCAGGAATTTCTCAAATCCGATTTCAATCTGAGCCTGAACTGCTACGTGACGTTTGAATTCTTCCGGATCTCTTCCTTCAAGAATAATGTCATATTTGCTGTAATATTCGTCAACTAATGCATCTACATCGCCCTTAGCTACATCTTTTACATAGTCAGCGATCTCATTTACAGGATAAGCGTCAACTTCCCATCCGAATTTGATCTGTGCTTCTACTTTATCGCCTTCTGTAACAGCTACGTTTCTCATATTGTCAGCTACACGGCAGACACGGATATGGCTGCTTTCCATGATACCGATTGCTGTACGCATCCAGGAAGCAAGTCTTTCCTGAACTTCTTTGTCAGCCCAGTGGCCAACGATAACTTTTCTCTCGATTCCCATTCTGGAAACGATATGACCATATTCACGGCCGCCGTGTGCAGACTGGTTCTCGTTCATGAAGTCCATATCGATGGTGTCATAAGGAATTTCTTCATTAAACTGTGTATGCAGATGGCAAAGTGGTTTTCTGTATTCTTTCAGACCAAGAATCCAGGATTTTGCCGGTGAGAAAGTATGCATCCATGTGATAACACCTGCGCAGTCCTCATCTGCATTTGCTTCATTAAATGTTTTACGGATCAGTTCGTTTGTGATCAGTGTTGGTTTCCATACAAGTTCGAATGGAAGAACACCGCTCTTATTTAATTCTTCTACGATGATTTTGGAATGCTCTGCAACTTTTCTTAAGCACTCATCTCCGTAAAGATCCTGTGAACCTGTGCAAAACCAGAATTTGTAATTTCTTCCTGTTTTCATGATAAAATTCCTCCCTGGATTTTTTTATTATTTTTTCAGATCTCTGCGATCTGTGTATTTACTGTATTATCTGTTTCCTGTACTGTGCATTTCCTGCCATACGCATTCCTTGCATCATTACATTGTGTGTTTTCTGCAGGATCCTCTGACGATCAGTTCCGGCTGGATCAGTCTTTCAACTTTGCTCTCTTCTTCAGGAACTCCGTTGATCTTCTCCAGAATCAGTTCTGCTGCCATTTCTCCCAGTTTTTCCTGAGGATGTGCGATGGTTGTGATCCCGTTTCCTCTCTGCGCATACAGAGAATTGTCATAACCGGTGATGGAAATATCTTCCGGAATCCTGATGCCCAGCTTTTCCAGTTCTTCCATAATCTGAACTGCGATCTGGTCATTATAGCAGACAATTCCATCCGGAAGCTGTCCACTCAGCACCATCTCTTTGGCCATCAGAGCCGGTTTTACTTTCCTGTCCTCAGTGTGAAACCATACCACATCATCCGGATCGTAGGGAATTCCTGCTTCCTGCAATGCCTGAACGTAACCTTTATGACGTTTCATTCCCTGCATATCGTCTGCCTTGAAAAATCCCTTGATCTTCCTATGTCCCAGTTCCAGCAGATATCTGGTCACCAGATAACCGCCTTTTGTATCATCCATAAGAATGTGTGGTTTATCGCGCATTTCCGAGTAAATCCCCTGAATAAACACATACGGGATTTCAAACTTATCCAGATTCTGATAAAGATTGCGGTGTTTGCAGACCATCTCACTTTTGCTCGGTTCAATGATCAGCCCGTCGATATCTTTTTTCAGCAGTTCTTCCAGACATCTTGCCTCTTTCTGTCTGCTGTTTCCTGTATTCTTCAGAATAATGCTGTATCCGCTTTCAGAAAGGACATTGTCCATTCCCTGTATCAGTCTCGGGAAAATATAATCGGAAATATAGGTTGTGACTACCGCTATATTTTTTGATTTCTTAATGTGGCGCATATTCTCAGAACAGTAAGTCCCTTTTCCGTGAAACGCTTCCACATATCCGTCCTGCTCCAGAATCCCCAGTGCTTTTCGTACTGTATGTCTGCTAAGGAAATACTTCTGTGAGAGTTCGTTTTCTGAAGGGAGCTTTTCTCCCGGCCGGATAGCTCCTGAAACAATGTCATTCTTGAGCTGTTCCATCAGCGAGAAATATTTAGGCTTTCCATTATCTGTCATGTCTTCTTCCCTCCTGTATTTAGAATACAACTTGTACGCACATACGAACAAGTTGTTTTTTATGCACAAATTATACAAAATATCAGGAGGTTTTTCATTACTTTTTTCAAATTACTCTATTCTGCCTTTACAATTTCATAACAGATTCCGTGTACTGCCATGCGGATTTCCTTGTCCAGTCTGGAATTACAGGTAATCAGCGTCACCATTCTCTGCGTTTCCTGCGGCATCACTCCGGTATCATACATGGAGTTTTCCTTTAAAATTGACAGTTGCAACTTGTATGCACGACTTTTCAACTGGTACCCATACTCAAAGGCTGCACTCTGCGGCGCCGCCTGCTCCACAGAAAAAATACGGTAAAAATATTTCCTCTCGGGAGTTGTAATCTCAAACGTTGGACAGCTCTGAAGAAACTCCGGACGTTCATAACGGTTCAGATTCGCAAACATCATGTTTCCTTCCATGTTGTGTCCATAGAGAAAGCTGTGCGAGTCCGTCAGATTTTTTTTATTGTCATGTCCCAGAAAAACACATCCAAACAGATCCTCTTTTCCCTGAAAATTATGCTTCAGATAATATTCATCATCGGTTCCCTGTACAACAGGATAAGAAATATCAGCACCCGAAATGGTAATCCAGGCAGCCACCTCCGGGTTGATCTTTCTTAAATTCTCCCAGGAAATCCCGAAGGATTCCCTGATCTTATCTGCCTTGCTTTCCTGTTTCTTTTTGCTCTTTTCAGCTTTCTTTTTCTCTGTGCCAGTCGTACTGTCTGTGTTTTCTTTCTTCTTTTTCTCTTTCTTTTTATCTTTTCTGTCAGCTTCTTCATCATCCGCGTCTGTTTTACTGTCCTCTCCGGCCTCTTTTGGAGAAAACTTTCCATTGCTTCCTTGCGAATCCTCCAGATCTTTGTCCGTTTCTGCACCCAGGGCAAGAAGGGAAATGGCTTCATACCCTTCCTTTGCCACCCGGTTCTGTTCATAGCTTTTCACATAGAAACTTCCACAATAGATCAGAAGCCCCAATGCTGCCAAAATCATATTCAGAGCCAGAAACTTTCGTTTTTTCATCTGCGGGATTCTCCTTCAGAATTTTTCCGGCTATGCATCATCCCGTCTGCTGTTCTCCCTTTTCCTGCACGTCCGTAAATAACAGTTCCTGCTGTGAGCAACAGTATTCCCAGTACACTCATTACAGCCATGGCTCTGAATGGTCTGCTGTCTCCTGTCTTGGAGCTTCCGGCAACTGAACCTCCCTGATAGCTTCCATAACCGGAAGAATATCCACCGGTATTACCATAGCCACTGGTTCCATTATTTCCTGTTCCGGTTCCATTACCGCTGCCGCTTCCACTGTTGTTTCCGTTATTATTTCCACTGTTATAGGACGGTGCCGGAGTTCTTGTCGGAGCCTGCGTCATTTTCGGACAGGTTCCTGGCTGAGCCGGGGTCGGGGCTGGGGTATTTTTCGGTGTCTCCGTTGTATCCGGTGCTTTCGTCGGTTCCGGTGCCGGGGTCTCCGATGGTTTCTTTATTGGCTCCGGGTTTTCTGTCGGCTTTGGTGTTTCTGTCGGTTCCGGGGTTTCTGTTGGTTCTGGTGTTTCTGTTGGCTCTGGTGTTTCTGTTGGCTCTGGTGTTTCCGTCGGCTCTGGTGTTTCCGTCGGTTCCGGAGTCGGAGTTCCTGTTGGTTCCGGATCTGGTTCCTCTGCCGCTTTTACAGATACTTCCTGCTGTGTGGTAACTTCCGGGGAAAGTTTTCCTCTGGCACCTGCCACATTAACGATCCGTTCCGTTTCTGTTCCTTCCACAGTAAACAGAACCTCATAACATACTTCGATCTTATCCATGTCAGATAAAGTGGTTCCTGTATTTACCATAAATCCGGTATCTGACACATCTGCTTTGATGTCTCTTAATTCCACACCGTTTTTCTTTACCAGAATGCTGTCTTTCTTTATCACTGCGCCCGGTGTCTGGATAGCATCTTCTATCACAATATTATTGTCTGACACATCTTCCCGCAGCTGTCTGATAGTCAGTTTGTAGTATCCTGTTTCTCCGGAAACATACTCTTTTTTGTCAGATTCCTTGATGAGCTCCAGAAGAGGGCTGTGGATCTCCACCTCTTCTTCTGCAGATACCGGTACATTTTCCCGGCTGTTTACCACTGCTGTATTACGCACGTTCTGTCCTGCAAGAGAAGGATCTACGACTGCTGCCTGGTATTCCACGATCATATTTTTCTGTTCCCTGCAATCCAGCGGATTAAACATTACCTGTTCAAACATACCGCCTTTCTCATTATCACAGATCTGGTATCTGATATCTTTGATCAGATTTCTTCCTGTTGAAACCACAAATGTGTTATCATCATTTGCTTCCACTCCTGCATCCACCAGATTTCCTTTTTCATCCATCAGGACAATGGAATCTTTCAGCAGACGTACTCCCGGTGTATCCATCACATCACTGATCACCACATCACGCGCCACACATCCTGGCTGTTCCTGTGAAACACTGATACGATATGTAATAACGTCTCCATATTTATAAGATGGTTTATCAGCTGTTTTCTCCACATTCAGAACCGGAGAGTTCACCCAGATCTTAGAAGCTGCTTTTACCTGTGCAGCATTGTCCGCATAAGCCTGTGCTGTATTTACAACTTCCAGACCATTCATGTTTTCCTGTACTGTGCAATGGAAGTTTACAGTAACCGGCGTCTGATAGGGAAGATCAGAAATACTTGCGATCCATCCGGTTCCCTGTCTCACGATCTGGCAGTTTACCGGTTTTTCTACTGTTTCCCCGTAATTCTCCGGATTCCGTTCATTCCCTGCATCGTCTGTACCCGCTACCGGATTCTGAATCGTCGCCGGAACACCCTCGATCGTTACCGCATCTTCTCCATCATCCAGCCTCAGACCTTCCGGAAGGGACAGATCACTGATCACCAGATTTCTGGCGATAGAACCCTTCTGAAGATTATTTACAGTAACCTGATAATAAATCTGCTCTCCAACCCGGAATTCATTTTCTGCCCTGCCGTCTTCAGAAACCAGATATGGATTCCGGAATCCTTTTTCAACAGAAAGGACTGCTGTATTTACATAAACTTCCGCGTCATCTGCTGCCACCGGAGCATTCTGTGCCTGTACATTTGCCACATTGATACTTTCCATTCCATTTGCAGCTTCTGTAACTGTACAAAGGAAGGAGATCGTAACCGGAACCCCGTATGGAAGATCTGAAAGATTCAGTCTCCATCCGGCTCCTTCCGGAACAAATTCATAGCTGACCGGTTTTTCTACTGTCTCATTATAAAATTCCGGATTCAACTGACCTGGAATATCCGGCGTTCCTGCTGCCGGCTGAGTAATGCTCTGTGGGATTCCGGTCACAGATACACTGTCCGGAGAAGTCAGTGCCAGGCCAGCCGGCATTTCAGTATCCCAGATGGTTACATTTCTGGCAATGGTTCCTTCTCTTGTGTTTTCTACGACTACCTGATATTCTACCTCTTCTCCAACCTGCCACTCATAATGATCCGCAGTCTTTTCAATCCGGAATTCTCCGGTATTTACATAGACTTCCGCATCATCTGATTTCTCCGGCGCATTGGAAGATGTTACACTTGCCACATTTACGCTTTCATGTCCGTTTGCATTTTCCAGTGCTGTACAGTGGAAAATGATCGTAACCGGCAGACTGTATGGAACATAGGAACAGTAAAAAGAAAATCCGTTTTCATCCGCTTCCAGATGAGACTCTGTCTGCCGTAATTCAAATGCCTGTCCTGTCTTTTTGTCCGGTACCGGATAGTTGATCTGCTGCTGTACTCCCAGCACTTCTATTCCCTGCATTCCTCCTGACAGGACAAGTCCTTCCGGTAAACCAATATCTGTAATATTTACATCCTTTGCAATCGTACCCGGAGTCACATTGTTCACTACAATTCTGTAAGCAACCTCTTCCCCTGCCTGCCATTCATATCTGTCTGCTGTTTTGTCAATTTCAATCTGCGGAGTATTTATCCACGCTTCTGCCATATCTTTGCGGGTTTCCTGTTCTCCGGTTTTCGGATTAAGAAGGTTTTGTGCTGTAGCAGATACAATATTTTCCCATTCCTGACCATTGGAGACATCCAGAGCCTGACATTTAAACTGTACGTGAATGCTTTCTCCATATTTCAGAACCGGACACTCCACGCGCCATCCATTCTCTCCCTGTCTGGTGAGTGTACACGGAGCTGCTCCTGCACTGGTCTGCGCCGTATACTGTCCTTCCAGAAGCTGCAAAGATGCAGGAATCTCATCTGTAACAACTACATTCAGAGCCTGTACATACGGTTTTGTCTGTGTTACAACTACCTCGTAATCTACGATATCCCCTGTCATCCATTCATATCTGGAAGTATTCTTGGAAACTTCCAGCTCCGGCGGAATGATTCCTTTTACCCATACAGTTTCCGTATCCATGGTACCGCCGGTTCCATTTCCACGCTCATAACTCATTGTCGCATGGTTTGGCACAAAAATTGTATACCCATCTTCCGTCAGATACCGGGACGCATCAATCTCTGTTTCCGGTCTTCTGTGTACTCTTAATGTAAACGTATAAACCTGGTTATCTGTGAACGCTTCATCCTGAAGATATTCCTGTCTGGCATTGCAGACAATATGCTGGCCTTCTGTTGATATCTGAAACTGCTCTGTAACATTCTGCCCTACATCATTGGTCACAGAAATCTTCGAAACATCATCTATCGCAAGACAGTCTTCCAGAGTATCTTCCACAACAAATGATTTCAGTCTGTTCGGTGTCACTTCCGTCTGGATCATGTACTGAAATTCATCACATTCCTTCATTTCAAAAGGCTGCTCTTTGGTTGCTGTCGAAGCTTCTTCCCAGGTACATCCGGTTTCTCCGACTCTTTTCTCCGGCTGTTTCTTCATTTCAACACCGCCGAAACCATAGGAAGTGAAATCAAAATATGCATATCCTTTGCAGAATTTCTGTCCCTGGAAAGTCTCACAGTAAGTACGTCCGGATTCATCCACGTATTTGTTCTTTACACCCTGCACCCATTTTTCCAAAGCCCCGGCTTTATTGATACTGTTTGCCCTGCTTTCATCCCACATGTCCAGTTTCTCCTGATGAGAGAAAACAAGGTTAAAGTTGTCCGTATCATAGATCATATTCAGCCATCCTTTTTTATCATCAGGATCAATGGCCTCATTCTGAGATCCTACATAAGTTCCGTTTACTTTCAGAAAGTCATTACCCTCAAGAATATAAACATCCTGCAGATTACTGTCCGGCGGAATCTCCACACCCTGCGCAGCATCAATATCACGAATCGTTCCATGACCGCTGACAGGCAGTACTTCTTCTGTTCCATGTTTCAGGAACTGGAAATTTACCTTTGCAGACCCTACAGAATAAATAAAAACACCAATACTGTTTCTGGAAAATCCGACTACCGGATAAGATTCATTATTTTTCCAGGCAAATGTCATTCCGCCATTATTTTCTGTTTTACTGATCGGTGTCCGGATGTCATAACGTTCTTCCGCATTCTGTACTCCCATAAGAGTCAGACGGACATCCACGATATTTCCTGCCGCATCTCTGCCGATATTATTGTACCGGATTCCTGCACTGCCCGGTTTGTAATTTTCCGATACACGGACAGTTTCCGCATCACGGTCGCTCCTTCCATGATCCGAGAATGCTTCCCTGTCCTTATTATCGCATCCAAAAGTTTCATATGAGGTAACTCCCGGCTGATACTTCATATTAAAACGATAATCGTAGTCAATCATCTCTTCATCTTTCCAGGTTCCAATTGAATTCACTGCCGCATGCACCACACTGCCTGAAGCCACCGGCAAAAGGCTCAGGACTGCCTGCAGCACAAACAGCAATGCAAGAAAGAAAGCCCCGAGACGTTCTTTGAGTTTCAGATTTTTTTTCATGTTTTCTCCTTTCCATTTGGATCTGCAAAAAGTATGATTCTTCGCTCTGTACACAACAATACGCTTCGCGGGATATTGCCAATATACAGCATCCGGAAAGTACAACACTTTTTGCAGATATAAAATATAAAAATTGTGGGATTTAGCCTGCACCTGGCAGGATTCGTGAATATAAAAATAAGATTGTGATCAGAAATATGAAAAAAAGCAGACAAAAATAATAAGAAAAAACGATTTGAAAAGTGATAAAAAAATGATTTGAAAAATAATAAAAAGAATGGTCAGAAAAAATAATTCATGCTCAGAATCAGAAAAATCAGAAAGCTTCTGCGCCGCAATTTTTTTTATCTGTTTGCAGCGCAAAGCTCAGGAATCTGTAAATTTATCGGGCAAATATCTGTATTCCTGCCCGTTTCGGTTATCTCCTAACTATATCTCTTCTTCAGCCAGGAAAGAACTGAGAGAATAATCGCAAAAATGATAAAAAACGGAAGTACCGCTCCGATCACCAGGATCAGTAAAATGATAATGACCGCTGCTCCTGCGATCACCACTGCCTTTCCCTGCCAGGTAGAAAGATCCAGAAACTTCTTCCATCTCTTCTCCGGCTGTGGCGGTGGTTCCATTCCGCTTCCATAGGAAGAATATTCACCATATCCCTCCTCCACATCTCCTCCATCCGTATCGATCAGAGTCTTGGCAATCAGCCTGGGATCTCCGAGCTGTTCCAGAACTTCCTTCTCCGGGCGTCCGCTCCGGACCTGAGATTGTATATAATCTTCATAATATCGTATATGTGCCGCAACTTTCCCTTCCTGCATCTGACCGGAAAGCTGACTTCTGAGAATATCCAAAAATTCTGTTCTGTTCATAACGCAGTCTCCATTTTACAATATTCTTATCTGATGTACTGATTTACCATTGTCTCAGGCAAATCAGCCAAACCTGAATCAGATAAGTTTTCTGAAGCTTCGTAAGCAGCAAAAGTTACAAATTTATCTGCCTTACGGAAGCAGTCATCTTAGTGCTTCTATTCTAACATACTTTGTCAGGATAACAACTAATATAATCATTAATTTTTTATGAAATCCTTATAAACTCACTGCTGTTCACTCCGGCTACAGTAACACCCCCTGCTGATATGCCGCAGCAAAAATCCCTTTCAGATACGCTTGTCCCAGTCAGCACAAAATAAAGACACAGCAAACACTCTGCGATTCCCGGAAACATTTCTAGATTTCCATTTAATTCCCATTTATATCGTTTATTTTTTAACAGTCATATTCCTTTCCAAACGAGAATTTCTCTCAACGACCTGATAAGTGCCTCTTTCCTGTTATTGAAATTGCATAACTTTTATCCAGATTATTTGAATTTTTTGACGTTTTGGTAAGATTTTCTTGACATTTTTTTCTCAAAATGCTATATTGTATTCATCAATTGAAGGAACCTTCGAGTACTGACGGAAAGAGTGGAGTGCAAACCACGTGGAGTCGGAGGTTTGTGAAAGCCGACCGTCTGGGCAGTATTTGATAGTTTTCAGATACTGGCCTTTTTTTATCCTGTGAAGCAAACTTATCATCAGATATATGCTGACTTGTTTCACCGGATAAGCATTTATAAGACAGTCCGGCAGCACTTCCTTCAATTAGCAGTTACTGGTCATGGAGTGGAACAGTAACATAAGTTTTTCATGTTATGCGGAGACGAAAGGAGAAAAACATTATGGGATTCAAATCAGACATTGAGATCGCACAGGAATGCGAAATGCTTCCAATCACTCAGATTGCAGAGAAAGCGGGTATTGACGACAAATATCTGGAGCAGTACGGAAAATACAAAGCAAAAATCGATTACAATCTTCTGAAAGAAAGCGATAAAAAGGACGGAAAATTAATCCTCGTTACAGCCATTAACCCAACTCCTGCCGGAGAAGGTAAAACTACTACTACTGTAGGTCTTGCAGATGGTATGCAGAGACTTGGAAAGAGCGTTATGGTAGCTCTCCGTGAGCCATCCTTAGGACCGGTCTTCGGTGTCAAAGGCGGCGCAGCAGGCGGCGGATATGCACAGGTAGTTCCGATGGAAGACATCAATCTCCACTTCACAGGTGACTTCCATGCGATCGGCGCAGCAAACAACTTACTTGCAGCCATGATCGACAACCATATCTTCCAGGGCAACGCATTAAACATTGACCCACGTAAGATCACATGGAGAAGATGTGTAGACATGAACGACCGTCAGCTTCGTAACGTAGTAGACGGCCTTGGCGGAAAGACAAACGGTATGCCTCGTGAAGACGGATACGACATCACTGTTGCATCTGAGATCATGGCAGTTCTCTGTCTTGCAAGTGATATCAAAGACCTGAAAGAAAGATTATCCAAGATCATCATCGGATATACATATGGTAAAGTTTCCGAACAGAAACCGGTAACAGCAGGTGACCTCCACGCAGAAGGCGCTATGACAGCCCTGTTAAAAGATGCCCTGAAACCAAACCTTGTACAGACTCTGGAACACGTTCCTGCAATCGTACACGGCGGACCATTCGCAAACATCGCTCACGGATGTAACTCCGTAACAGCTACAAAGATGGCGCTTAAACTTGCTGACTATGCAATCACAGAAGCCGGATTCGGTGCTGACCTCGGTGCTGAGAAATTCCTCGACATCAAATGCCGTATGGCTGGCTTAAAGCCAAGCGCAGTTGTTATCGTAGCTACAGTTCGTGCCCTGAAATACAACGGTGGCGTTGCAAAAGCTGACCTCAACAACGAAAACCTGGAAGCTCTTGAGAAAGGTATCCCGAACCTTCTGAAACACGTTTCCAACATCAAGAACGTATACAAACTTCCATGTGTTGTTGCTATTAACGCATTCCCGACAGATACAAAAGCAGAGCTTGACTTCGTAGAAGCAAAATGTAAAGAACTCGGCGTTAACGTTGCCCTTTCTGAAGTATGGGCAAAAGGCGGCGAAGGCGGAATCAAACTTGCAGAAGAAGTTATCCGTCTTGTAGAAGAACCAAATGACTTCTCCTATGCATATGAACTGGAAGGTTCCATCGAAGACAAACTGAACCAGATCGTTCAGAAAGTATACGGCGGCAAGAGAGTTGTCCTGACAGCTAACGCTCAGAAACAGGCAAAACAGTTAGAAGCTCTTGGTTTCGGCAACTGCCCGATCTGCGTAGCTAAGACTCAGTACAGCTTAACAGACGACCAGACCAAACTCGGTGCTCCGACAGACTTCGAAGTTACCGTTCGTAACCTGAAGATCTCCGCTGGTGCAGGATTCATCGTAGCCCTTACAGGCGAGATCATGACCATGCCAGGTCTTCCAAAAGTTCCGGCTGCTGAGAGAATCGACGTAGACGAAACAGGTAAGATTACAGGTCTGTTCTAATCCTACAGAACTTATTCCAAAAATAAAAAAGTCATATTTTATATGATAATATATGTCCAAACGATTTTACAGGCGGGAAGATTTTCCCGCCTGTTTTTATAACTCAACCCCATACTTTGCTCAATTATGCTCAGTTTTACAGATTTTATTATTATGCACAAAAATACCGCCATAGTTTTTCATCTATAGCGGCATTTTATTGTTATATCCTCTCTTAGAACAATGACTTCATAGCCGGATACAGAGTTCTGAATTTCTGATATCTTTCCTCATATTTAGCAACCAGTTCCGGATCCGGTTCTACTGTGTCTACAACTTTGGCAAACTTCTTACCAATCGTTTCTACATCCGGATAAGCCCCACATCCAACTGCTGCCAGCATAGCACCACCCATGGACGGACCTTCCTCATTCTCCAGAACATCAACTTTCAGATTCATAACATTCGCAATGATCTTCTTCCACAGCGGACTCTTAGCTCCACCACCGCAGATCTTTGTTCTCTCAATCTTGATTCCAAGGCTTCTCGCAACTTCCAGAGAATCACGAAGACCAAAAGCGACACCTTCCAGAACCGCCTGTGTCATATCTGCTCTTGTGCTGTCCATAGACATACCGAAGAATACACCTCTTGCGTCCGGATTATTATGCGGAGAACGCTCTCCCATCAGATACGGCAGGAAAAATACATGATTCTCTCCCAGCTTCCGGATCGGAGCCTGCTCTGCATTGAAATCCTTTGTCTGAAGAATCTCTTCTGCCCACCATTTATTACAGGAAGCCGCACTCAGCATACATCCCATCAGATGATAACTTCCATCTGCATGGCAGAAAGAATGAAGCGCATTATTTTCATCCACACCGAAATTCTTACTGGAAATAAATACAGTTCCGGATGTTCCAAGAGAAATATTACACTGTCCGTCACCAACTGTACCTGTTCCAACTGCTGCTGCCGCATTATCTCCGGCACCGGCAACAACCTTTACGTCCTCACTAAATCCAAGTTCCTTTGCAATCTCCGGTTTCAGAGTTCCCACAACTTCCCAGCTCTCATACAGCTTTGGAAGCTGTTCTTCTGTAATTCCGCAAATCTCCAGCATCTCTTTTGACCAGCAGCGATTCTTTACATCAAGAAGAAGCATACCGGAAGCATCAGAAACATCTGTACAGAAAGAACCAGACAGACGATATGCCAGATAATCCTTCGGAAGCATAATTTTAACTACTTTCTTAAAATTCTCCGGCTCATTCTTCTGCATCCAGAGAATCTTCGGAGCTGTAAATCCTGCGAAAGCAATATTCGCAGTATACTCAGAAAGCTTATCCTTCCCGATCACAGTATTCAGATACTCTGTCTCTTCCCCTGTACGTCCGTCATTCCAGAGAATTGCAGGACGGATCACATTGTCATCCTTATCCAGTGTCACAAGACCATGCATCTGACCACCGAAACCGATTCCTGCTACCTGAGTTCTGTCGATATCCTTTGTCAGCTCTTTCATACCCTCCATACTCTGCGCAAACCAGTCCTCCGGCTTCTGCTCAGACCAGCCCGGGTGCGGGAAAAATAATGGATACTCTCTGGATACAATGTTACAGATCTTTCCTGATTCTTCCATAAGAAGAAGCTTGACAGCGGAAGTACCAAGGTCAATACCAATATAATACATAATACTTACTCTCCTTTTCTCTTTATATCGCTGCTTATATTTCATTTCCAGTCAGGCAAATATTCACAATCTGCTTTGCTACTTGCTCATAACCCAATAACTGCTCCGCAGTTAAGCAGCTTAACTCTTTCTCTCTTACTGACTCAATTTCTCATATCCATCTAATCTAATACATCCCAGGGTAAAACCCCGGGATGCCTTATGATTTATTATGTCAGTTTATTTATGCTTTATCATTTATCAGGATTCAGCCATGTCCCGGGGACATCTGCCATCCATTCTTTTACTTTCTCATTAACCCCAAGGATTCTCTGTTGGGTATCTTACTCCTGCCGGCTGGTTGTATCCAATTTCTTCAACCGGAACACCGATATATTTGAATACTTCAAACAGAGCTTTTCCATAATGTCCGAATGCAACTGCTCCGTGATGTGGATATCCTCCCTCGATCAGTACATGACGATAGAAACGTCCCATTTCCGGAATCGCAAATACACCGATAGAACCGAAAGATTTTGTTGCAACAGGAAGAACTTCACCATGTGCAATATATCCACGAAGTTTGTTATCAGCAGTACTCTGCAGACGATAGAATGTGATATCTCCAGGAACGATGTCTCCTTCAAGAGTTCCGTTTGTAACTTCTACAGGAAGAGATCTTGCCATGATCATCTGGTTCTTCATCTCACAGAATGAAAGTTTGCTGGAAGCTGTATTTCCACAATGGAATCCCATGAATGTATCTTTCAGTGTATAGTTAAATTTGCCTTCGATAGACTCTTTATACATATCCTTCGGTACAGAGTTGTTGATATCAAGCAGAGTAACTGTATCCTGGCTTACAACAGTTCCGATAAACTCACTTAATGTACCATAGATATCAACTTCACAGGATACCGGAATGCCCTGAGCAGTCAGACGGCTGTTTACATAGCATGGAACAAATCCAAACTGAGTCTGGAATGCAGGCCAGCATTTTCCTGTTAATGTTACATATTTACGATATCCTCTGTGAGCCTCTACCCAGTCTTTCAGAGTCAGTTCATACTGAGCAAGTTTCTCAAGGATTTCCGGTTTCTTATTTCCTGCACCAAGTTCTTCTTCCATTTCTTTTACAATTGCAGGGATTCTCTCATCTCCGGCATGTTTATTAAATGCTTCAAACAGGTCAAGTTCGGAGTTCTCTTCAATCTCAACGCCAAGGTTATAAAGCTGTTTGATCGGTGCATTACAAGCAAGGAAGTTAGTCGGACGTGGTCCAAAGCTGATGATCTTTAGGTTGCTTAATCCTTCAACTGCTCTTGCGATCGGAAGGAAGTCATGAATCATATCTGCGCAGTCTTCTGCATCACCAACCGGATATTCCGGAATGTATGCTTTTACATTACGAAGCTGTAAGTTATAGCTTGCATTTAACATACCACAGTATGCATCTCCACGTCCCTGGATCAGGTCGCCCTGTGTTTCTTCTGCTGCTGCACAGAACATTTTCGGTCCATCAAAGTGTTTTGCAAGAAGTGTTTCAGAAATTTCCGGTCCAAAGTTTCCAAGATATACACAAAGTGCATTACATCCGGCTTTCTTGATATCTTCAAGAGCCTGAACCATATGAATCTCGCTCTCTACGATACAGATTGGACATTCATAGATATCTGCTGCATCATATTTCTTTGTATAAGCCTCTACAAGTGCTTTTCTTCTGTTTACGGAAAGGCTTTCCGGGAAACAGTCACGGCTTACTGCTACGATTCCGATTTTTACTTTTGGCATATTATCGATCATGATTTTTTCTCCTTTTTCTTTTATAATGCTATCTCTTTTTATTTTCTATAATTGCTATACTCATTACTTCTTCCACCAGCACTCTGGTCGGAAATCCTCTGTCAGTCTATTGAAATATTCTCACCACGAAGTCCGTTTACAGCACCTTCAATGGCAGCATCCTCATGTGCAATCAGCCATTTATTCTTCGCTGTCATCAGGCTGTCCTCGCCAGTCTTTGCAGTTTCAAAAGTAAGCTCTGTGTTCGTTCCTGCCGGAAGTACAACTACACACTGGAAACCTCCATCCTGTACATTACATGGTGCATAATGAAGTGTTGTTGCATATACTTCAATACCAGTTCCTGCCGGTACAAGAAATGCTTCAATCTTAGAAGTATCATATGTAAGTTCATCCGTAATATCCTGCTGAGATCCAATCAGCAGAACCAGATCTGTCACTGCCACATTAATCTCTGAACTGCGATGATACTCTACTGCATTTAATTTCTTATTATGTCCGTTACAGTATCCAATCTCAATCGGGATTCCACCAAAACCTTTATTCTGCAGCACCTTCGCTACATCCAGAGCCTCCAGCTCCTCTACAGAAGGAACATAAACCACATCATCCGGAACCGGTGTGTGTTTCATCTCTTTAAGAAGAGCACTGAAGTCATACCCCTCAAGCACCTTTCCATATTTACGGAAGGAAGCATCCGCTACATTCTGAATCTTCACCTGTAAAAACCTCCTTTTCCCCTCTCAGGGCTGTCACGTTATCTTTACTGTGCTTCGAGTATAGCAGACACACGATATTCTTTTCGCCATTTTTCTTGACTATTCTATAGCACTTTTTTGACCTTTTTGTTTAATCTCTTTCCGCATCTCACTCGGCAGAATCCCATATCTTTTCTGAAATTCCCCCGAAAAACCACGACTGCTACAAAATCCATTATCCAGTGCAATCTGACTAATCGTACGGTCCGTATTCATCAGATCTCTGTACGCATATGCCATACGAATATCCTGCAAATACGTTTTATAATTAACTTTTGCATATTTTTGAAACATTCGCGACAAATATGCGTCGGAATAACCAAATGTACCTGCCAGGTCCGAAAGTTTCAGATCTTCATTATAATGTTCCCGCATATAAGTGGTAATTTTTGACAAAGCATCCAATCGTCTACTGTGCCGTATCTCCTTTTCATGAACCTCCGTCAACCGGTAATTTTTGACCAGCATATACATAATCTCATAAAACAGAGACATCGTCCGAAACTCATACCCCACATCCCTCGCCGTATAAACCTTATACAGCTTCTTAATCAATGAAGCCAGTTTCACATCCGCCGCCTCATCCTGACTCCGGAACCGGATAAACCTCTGTGCCGTAAAATAATTCTCAAACTGCTTCAACGGTATCTGAAGCACCACCGTCTTATTCTTCTCCACCGCACGTATGGAATGAATCTCATTGGAGTTAATAATCATCTGCTCCCCCGCCTTCAGCGGATACTCCTCCTTATTCATAAAAAACTCCAGATGCCCCTCCAGAACCGCAAAAATCTCAATCGAAGTATGCCAGTGCTTCTCCCGCACATAATTTCCATTTCCACCCTCAAACAGAAAAACCTTAAACGGCAGTCCCTCATTGGGAATGATCAATTCATGCTGAAACTCCATATCACTTCACCTCTCTCCATTACAAATCCATAACAATAAAATCCACTTTTTCTGCGCGTCCCTCTATGCAAGCCCCCATGCAATACAAAAAGTAAAAAATAACCGCAGCATCCGGCCTCTCAACCCACACTGCGGTTATCCTCTTACCAAAATACTTATTTACAGATTTCTGCAACCACCTGATTAATCACCTTACCATCTGCCTTACCCTTCAGGTCAGCCATAACAGCCTTCATGATCTGTCCCTTATTCTTAGTTGCAAGAACATCCGCAAACTTCTTCTCCAGATATGCTTTGATCTCATCAGCATCCATCTGCTTCGGAGCATACTTCGCGATCACATCATATCTTGCCTGATATTCCGCCTTCAGATCCTCACGGCTCTCCGGACAGGTATCCAACTGCTCTTTAACAGTTTTGAGTTCCTTCAAAATAACTCTGTCCACCAGCTCACTCTTAATCTCATCACGGCATCCCTCATCAATAGCAACCTTCTTAACCGCCGCAATCAAAGAAGATACCGCCTCCTTTGTCACTTTATCCTTAGCCTTCATAGCCGCAACCATATCTTTTCTTAACGCTTCAAGTTCCATTTTTATTCCTCCTCGTTCTCTGTTCTGATTTTCAAATAACAGAACTGCAATTCTAATAACCAGAATACCACTATTTATCTGAAAATCCAATGCTAATTCGCATGAAAATTAAATTTATAAGGAAGTTTTCCCTCCTTTTTATACACACTTCTGTAAAGCTCCATCCAGATATCCCCCAGAGAATCCTCCCCCTCACGGATATCATCCGGCACCAGACCGCCCTTACTCTCTAACAGATCCAACGCCTTTTTATCCTGCTTCAAACCATGAAGAGCCTCTACATACCCCAGTTTCAATCTGCTGTCTTCCTGCTCTTCCTTATCCAGCTTCCGGTAAAAACGACTCAGTTCCTCATACTTCTCAGCCAGTAAAAGAATCCTGAATCCTTCCTTCAAATAAGAAAGTTCCTTCCTCTTAAACGCCATCCCCTGCAAGATACAATCTCCGGCCTGCTCCTTCTCTCCCTGCGCCAGTTTCACACAGCTCAGTCCATGGAACGCCCACGCACTCTCCTTCAATTTCAGAGATTCCTCAAAAGCTCTCCCCGCTTTTTCATAATCTCCCCTGCGATAATATCCCAGTCCAAGCTGATAATACGCATACCAGTTCTGCGCATTTTCCTCCATATGCGCCTCCAGAAAATCTACATTTTCCTCATCGATCATAAACTCATCCGGCGCATCCATCTGTGACGGACAATGCAAAATCCCCGTCTCAAAAAAACGCTTCCAGTTCTCCAGATCCGAAGTTTCCTCTGTGAATGCCAGATGCTTTGTCCCTTCTCCGTGAGCAGCAAGCGCACCATATCCACTTCCCTTATAGACAACCTGCGCACTCTTTCTCGCCATCCCTTTCGAAGTTTCCAGCTTCTCCTTCAGCTTTTCATGCAGCCCGGAACCAATGATCCTGTGAGTCACCCATGCAGTACGATCCACATATTCTTTCTCCATCACATCCTCAGCAACCTGAACAGAACCATACTGTTCCATCCACTCCCATGCTGTATGCGGTGCCATCGGAATACATCCATACTGCGTCTTTCCAAGCCCCGCCTGAATCTCCACATAACGCCCTGCCTTATCCGTCAGGTACTCCTGCCAGTGATTGGAGGCATCCTGATTTCCCCAGGAAAAAAGCTTCCGGCTGCGCAGACGATCCGTGGAAATCTGCAGCAATCCATACCCGGTTTCATCCACATTTGCAATATACTTCGGACACCCATCCGGAATATCAAAAAAGTAATCTACCGATTTCTTAATCGCAGTATAATCCGAAATATCAATGCCCTCCACGATCGGAAGATCCACCTTCATCACCTGATTTTCTCTGGAAGTAAACGCCTGCACTGCCGGCACGATCACTCTGCCCTTTTTATATTCCGGAACTGCCATATTACTCCACCAGTACATCGGAACCACTTCTTTTCCCTCGTTCACAATACGCATCCTGCAATTCAGAAAACTGCTGTCTTTTTCCAGCCAGAAATCCATCTGATAAGTCACCTTGCGGATTCTCTCATACTCATACATACGCAGAACCGGTTCCCCGTTCTCATTGGTCGTCTGTGCCGTATAAAGCTGCTCCGTTGTAAACGGATTATGACCGATCACACCGATATTCCATTCCACGCCACCACTGAACCACGCATTGCGCACAGCCAGATTACTGAACTGCAGCACATCATTGGTATACAGCAGATTCTTTCCCGTATATTTATCCCACAGCTCCCACAGTCTTCCGCCAAACCCCGGAAGAAATACGGCCTTTAAGTACCGGTTCTCCAGAACTGCCGTCTGCACCTCCTGCTCTTTGAGCTTCCTTGTGTAAGTATTTCTCTGGCAATAAGGATAGGCACTTTTCACCCGTCCATATCCCTCATAAATCTCATCCGTCTCATCCAGATGAAACTCCAGACTGTTCTGCATGGTCAGCCCGTCCAGAAGATCCGGTACACAGCTCTCCTGTCCCAGATCGGCAATTCTGATCTTCTTTGTCTCAAATCTTAATTCAGATGTCATCTGTAATCCCCCGTTCCATCGTACTCTCCAGTTCCTCCATCTGTCCCAGGATCAGTTTCTGTCTGTTATCAAACAACAGCCCCTTATTATGACGATAATACTGATCCGAACCATTTTCACGGATAAACCAGATACTGTAAAAGTTTGCATTCAGTTCCGTAATAAATGCTACCATTTCCTGACTGTCTCCAAACGCAGCCTCCATAAAATCAAACACATTCTGTAACGTCTGCGCCGCAGCTTCCGTCTTTTCTTCCAGACCATCGGCCTCTTTGGAAAAAGCTTCTTTTACCTTCTCATAAAGATTCTGCTCTTCCTGTGTCAGGCTTCCCAGTTCCAGCCAGATTTTCTCCAGAAAAGCATTTACCCGAAGAAGTGCCTTTTCCTCATTTCCGGTCAGCAGCTCAGACTTTCTCGCTGACTCCAGATCATTTTCCACCTTCCGGCAGATCGCTTTCAGAGAAATATCTGCAAGATTGTCTCTATAATATACCATATATTCATAGAGTTTTGTTACATAAGAATCCATTAAATAACATTCTGTAAATAACTGGCTTAATTTTCCGTTCAGAAGTCCCACCAGACTCAGATGCTCGTCCAGAGAAGCATTCCTGATCTTCTGTATGGTAAGCTGTGTCCATTTTCCCAGAAGCAGATCCTCCATTGCATAATCCGTCTTATACTTATTATACAATGCCAGATATGCGGCAAAATCCTTCGCGATCATCGGATGCTGAATATACTGATAAACAACTTCCCTGTCCACTTCTTTTCCCAGTGCTTCATACACCTGGATCAGTCTGGAAAGATCCTCCCATCCTCTGGCAGTGGCAAAAATACGTCCGTCCACCGTATTCTCCATCCTGTAAAAATTCTTTCTGCGAAGCTCCAGATAAGAGATGACTGCCGGATGGATTCCCTGTTCATAAGCGTATTCTTTCCATACTTCAAAGTCCGGCTGCACATTAATTCTCTTGATTCTGTCGAGAGTTACCACGTCAAATTCACGGACAGATTTATTATATTCCGGCGGATTTCCCGCTGTCACGATCACCCATCCTTCCGGAACTTTCTGGTTACCAAATGTCTTTCCCTGAAGGAACTGCAGCATCATCGGTGCTAAAGTTTCCGATACGCAGTTGATCTCATCGATAAACAGAATTCCCTCCTTCAGACCGGTCTTTTCCATCTTCTCATAGACTGATGCAATGATCTCACTCATCGTATATTCCGTAACCGAAAATGTCTCCTGCCCGAATGTTTTCTCCTTAATAAACGGCAGACCGACCGCACTCTGACGGGTGTGATGTGTAATGGTATAGGACACCAGTCCGACCTTGCATTCTCTGGCAATCTGCTCCATGATCTGAGTCTTACCGATACCCGGTGCCCCCATCAGAAGGATTGGTCTCTGCCGGATCGCAGGGATCAGATAATTACCAAATTCATCCTTTGCAAGGTATGCTTCTATTGAGTCTTTTATCTCCTGTTTTGCTCGTTTTATGTCCATAATGTAAATCCTTTCCTGTTACTGAAAGTGTCTTTTTTTATTCTCATCTGAATCAGTTAAGTCATCCTCATCCAGAATCAGCTTCATCGCCCACACCGGCACATCCACATCCCGGTAATTGTCCTGCATAAACACAAATGCAGTCTTATACGGCGGCATTTTCTGCGGATAAATTCCGAATCCGTCTGTGAAATAAATCAGCCCTTTTAGGTTATGAAATTCATGTTGTTCCAGCAGTTCATCCACCCACTCAAACGCAGATCTGAAGTCTGTTCCACCGTCACCGTACAATTCCAGATGCTCCATATAATCTTTCATTTCTTCCTGTGAAGTAATCTTTTTATCCGTATGGACCTTCTCATCACACTGAATGATATGCACGTTTATTTTTGTAAAAAAACTCTCATTCTCACTGAGTACACCGTACGTTTCCTCCAGAAATCTCCGTACCAGTTCCCCGGAACAGGACATGGAAGTATCAATGACGATCACAAACTCCTCTACCTTCTTAACCTCTTTGGATTCCAGCGGTTCAATCAGCGGCATATTCCCATATAACCGCAGCCCATAGGTATAGAAATTGTAATCAAAACTGTCATCATCCACTGCCAGTTCTTCATGGAAAACGGCAAACTTTTGCAGGAACTCTTTGTAATCATATGTACTTCTGTTTTCCGTTTTTATCTGCTCCAGAAAGTCCCCATCACGCTCTCCTGCCTCCTGCGAAAACGTCTCCAGATCTGTCTCAATCCCGTCATTAATCTCCCCCCATTTGCGGCTGAGCATAGGGTTTGGTTTCTGATCGGGCTTCTTGCTCTCCCAGTATTTATGGTCATCTGCGCGAAATTCCTGTTCCAGTTTTATCAGATCCTGTTCGCCTAAATTCCATCCTGACAGAATCTTATATACCCGCTGCGCATTGAGTGTTTTTCCCTCTTTTTCAAGCAAACGATACGTTTCCCTGCGCAGAAGACTGCGTGAGAAGCGGATGCTCCGGTAGTTCATTCCATCTATAATGTGTTCCACTGCGATATCACAGCTTAAATCCCGCAATCGTTCTTCATTTCCCCGCCATTCAAAATGCCGGAAAATACAGTGAAATACCATATGAAGATACCCTCTATTCACCAGAATCCTGTTCTCTTTATACAGTCCTCCAAGCATCTGCGGCTGGAAATACATCACTCTTCCATCTGTGCCAAAACCATGCACTGCACCATCCATCTGATAAGAAAAACTGCTCAATGCCACATCCAGAAACCTCATTCCCAGATACAATTCATCCCTTGCCGCCCGCAGAATACTGCTGCCAATCACCTGCAAACGCTCTGCTGTTTCTGCCGCTTTCTCTGCTTCCGCAGTCTTTGCCATTTCCCTTGTTCTATCCTCTGGCTGCATAATTATTTTCCTCTGTATTTGTCTATCTATTTGTATTTGTCTATATATTATTCATTTTCAATCAGATATTCTCTGTTCGCTTCACTGCTTATCTGGTGATTGGATTTTTCGTTTACAGTTCAAATCTTTTCTTTCTCATACTCAGCGGCTTTTTCACGGGACATGGTTGAACATCTTTTTCCTGAACTGACATGTCTGTTTCCTGGTTATTTTCTATTTTATCCACATTCACCTGCTCATTACCCTCTGACTTATCCACCAGATCAGCTCTCTCATTCATGAGAAATGCGGAAATCTCTGTCTCTTTTCTCTGGGATGCACAGTCAAGCGCGGCATCAATTCCTTCCAGTGTCCAGAGTTTCTGCGCCGATATCACTTCGAGTCTGTGTACATCCTCCTGCTTTACCAGATAAACTGCAATCTCTCTCAGATTCTTACCGATATATCCCCGATACTCTTCTCTGGCTTTCTCCGTCAGCTCATACGGAAACTCCAGTCTGCCAAAAGACATATCCACCAGAACTTCCAGTTTATCCATCACTACCGCCATCTCAAACAGCTTATCATATTCCTGATAGTTCAATTCTTTGTTGTAAAAGCACTGCCTGTAATTACTTCCTGAACCGTGGTATTCCGTATACAGAATACGCGCCGGTGTGTTCTCCACCGCCTCATCATAATGTTCCGGAAATACCAGTCTTGCCTCCGGTCTGCTTTCTTTCCGATGCAGCACATCCGGCATCCATATCCCGGTCCCACCTTCTGACCGTTGTTCACTTTCTGTCTGTTGATCCTTTTCCGACTCATAAAGAAATGCAACATCAATCCTCTGCCACATTTCCCCAAGCATTTCCTTCACACCGGATTTTTTTCCCTGCTTCATATGCACAGTCAGCTTATCCAGTGCGTGGCAGCCTGTAAATGCCCCACATCCAATCTGCATGAGACTGTCAGAAAATTCCAGTTTCTTCAGATTTCCACATCCGTAAAAAATATACCGTCCAATCTCCCGCAAACTGTCCGGAAAAACAATCTCCTCCACCTCATTTCCAGCCAGAACATGTTCTTCCCTGCCAAATCCAAAACCGTCTTCCATTTCCCAGACACTGGCATTTTTAAGCTCTTCATCCTCATCCATATGACTGGAAAACGCATATGGTGCCGCACTGATCACCATTTTTCCATCTATTATCTCCGGAATCTCAACCCTGCTCTCAATTCCAAAACACCGCAGAATCTCAATCCCACCAGATTTCTCTCTGTAATAAATCTTCATTCTTCTCTCCCCGGAGATCTGTTTTTTCAAAAACATTTCCATTTACAATCGTAACTGTTCAGTATCTTCACAGTTACAAGGTCAAGCGGATATTCGCAATCCGCTTCGCTACTTGATCATAACCAAATAACTGCTCCGCAGTTTATCAGAAGGCGCTTGCACGCCTCCTGATACAAGCAAGTCCCCACCCACTGCTTATTGCTTTTCGCAATTGAAGCAGGGAACTTACTTGATTTGATTAAAATCCATTGAAAATCACTTTATTATGGCACAGAAAATTTTGCTGTGGCATAATAAAATCATCCCTGAAAAGTATAATACTTCCCAGGGATTTTTTCCAGATAATATAATCCTGCTGCGATATTCTTTTTCCTGCTGCCTAGCGCAGTACCAGTTCCGGTTTGAAGTTCAGATAGTCTCCCGATACCAGCTTATATTCAATTCCATCCACATATCCTTTGAAACTGTCATCGTATCGTTTTTCTCCATGACAATGAGAATAAATCACTTTCTCAGCTCCATACTCCTGTGCCATTAATGTAAACGGGCTTTCCATTTCGCCAATACTTGTCGGTGGATAATGAAGAAACATGATAAATTTCTCATACCCTGCTGCCTTCGCCGCTTCAAAAGAACAACGCAGCCTCTGAAGTTCTCTGTCTCTGAGCTTCAGAAAATGTTCATAGCTGTCTTTTCCCTCATAGCAGTAACCCTTGGTTCCTACCAGTGCATAGTCTTCATATGTATAAAAATTATTCTGCAGAAACTCCAGCTTTCCTCTGAACATCTCATTCAGTTTCTCCGTTTTCTTCGCATCCCAGAACATATCATGATTTCCACGAAGCAGAATCTTTCTTCCCGGCAATGCCATAATGAAATCCAGATCCGTCTGACACTCCTCCAGATTCCGTCCCCAGGAATGATCTCCCGTAATCACTACCGTGTCCTGCTCCGTCACTTTCTTCTTCCAGTATTTCTCAATTTTTACTACGTGATTCTTCCATCTCCTGTCAAATACATCCATTGGTTTATTCACCGTAAATGACAGATGGAAATCACCGATTGCGTATAAACTCATGTTCTCAACGTACCTCCTTACCCGGCTTTAGAAATTGTTACCTCGCATCTTCTTCAGCACTTTCCTGTAAAAGAAAATCGTCAGCCCCGTAGCCGCCAGCCATCCAAACGGCCATGCCATCCAGATTCCTGTACTGGCGAATTTCTGTGAAAAAATAAGTGCAAATATAATTCGCAGAATTAAATCTGGAATTGTTGCTAATACAAAGTAGAGCATCGCACCATATCCACGGATGATACCGTCTGTCATAAGTTTCACCACGATCATCAGATACCATGGCGACACGATCCGCAGAAATGCTGCTCCTGCGTCCAGAGCACCTGTGCTCTCTGCATTGAGAAACAAACTCATCATCTGGCGGCTGAAACCAAAATACAGAATTACGAACGGCAGCGCTGTCAGTTCTGACAGTTTCAAACCTGTTTTAAATCCCATGGGAATTCTTTCCGGTTTTCCCGCACCCAGATTCTGTGCAGTATAGCTGGACAGGCAGGAGCCAAGTGTCATAAAAATATTAATGGCAAACGTATTCAGCTTAATCGCACCGGAATATCCTGCCACAACTGCGGAACCATACTGGTTAATGATCGCCTGCACTACCAGATTTCCCACACTGAGCACACTCTGCTGCAAAATACTCGGCACTGCAATTGCCAGAATCTGCCTGCATAATTTTCCGTCAAACAGTGGCTGTTTTTCCGCAGTCATGGCACTGAGTCTGTGAAATACAGTGAACAGAACCAGGATTGCAGAAATTCCCTGTGCAATAAATGTTGCCCATGCCACACCACTGACTCCCCAGCGGAATTTCGCCACAAACAGAAAATCCAGCAAAATATTTCCGGCAGAAGAACCCAGCAGGAAATACAGCGGAGTCTTAGAATCTCCAAGCGCCGTACAGACACCTGTACAGACATTGTAAAGCATCAGGAACAACAATCCGAACACATAAATCTTCAGATACAACTCTCCATCTGCCAGAATATTCTCCGGTGTGCGAATCCATACCATCATGCTTCTGCATGCCACGCATCCAAACACTGTCAAAGCAATTCCAAGTGCTCCAGATGCTGCAAATGCAGTTGTTACTGCTCTTCTTACCCCTTTTCTGTCACCTGCACCAAACAATCTGGACACAATCACCGAAGTTCCCAGATTCATTCCCACTGCAAATGCCATAAAGATCACAGTGATCGGATAAGAGGCTCCAACCGCCGCCAGCGCATCCTCTCCCGCAAATTTTCCTGCGATCATGCTGTCTGCAATATTATAAATCTGCTGAAACATTACACTGAGCATCATCGGCAGGAGGAAACGCCACAACGTTTTATTGGGATGTTCCTTTGTCAGATCTGTAACCACAACTCTTTCCCCCTTAGTAAAATCACACGAAATTTCCAAAACTTTCTGGTCACCAGCTTCCAGGTCACTAATATCTTTTAACATAAAATAAGACCGGAAGTCTGTGAAATCTCTGGTCTTATTATAGCAACATATTTATCAGGTAAGCAATATATCTCTGCTCCAATTTCCAGTAACAATATTAACATATCATTTGTTTTACCGGTACCTATAGCAGTCCTAGTAAATAATGCATCTTAATCCAGTCCATCAGAGTGTGAAATCCTGCGTCAGATATCTTTGCCGTGCGTTAACGCAGGACTTCACGCTCTGATGGGCTGGATTGCTTGCATTATTTTCTGGAATTGCTATAAGTCTGTTTTATACTTTTTAACCAAACTTTTTTTCAAATAATCGCGTAAATTTGTCGGTTTAAAGTACTAAAGTACTGGATTTTAAAATGGCATCATGTTATACTTGTTAAGGAAAAAAATATGCATGATATTTATAAGAACCATGCATAACATCTATATGGAGGAAACAACACATGTCAATCACAATCAATCACGAACTCCCTTTACCGGAGGTTCTGAAATCCCAGTACCCCCTCAGCCCTGAACTGAAAGAAGTCAAAAAACAGCGCGATGAAGAAATCCGTCGAATCTTCACCGGTGAATCAGATAAATTTATCGTCCTTGTAGGACCTTGTTCTGCTGATAACGAAGATACTGTCTGCGAATATGTGCGCAGACTGAAAACAGTTGCGGATAAAGTATCTGACAAACTGATGATCATCCCACGAGTTTATACCAATAAGCCACGTACTACAGGCGACGGTTACAAAGGAATGCTCCATCAGCCGGACCCTGACAAAGCCCCTGACCTTCTTGCCGGAATTATTGCGATCCGTAAGATGCATATGAGAGTTATGCAGGAAACAGGACTCTCTTCTGCTGATGAAATGCTTTACCCGGAAAACCGCAGCTACCTGGATGATATCCTTTCCTATGAAGCAGTAGGTGCACGTTCCGTAGAAAATCAGCAGCATCGTCTCACAGCCAGCGGTATGGATATTCCGGTTGGTATGAAGAATCCAACCTGCGGTGATCTTTCTGTTATGCTGAATTCTGTGACTGCTGCACAGCATCCGCATCATTTCATTTATAGAGGATGCGATGTGGAGACATCTGGAAATGATCTGGCTCATACCATCCTTCGCGGCGGTGTAAACCAGTATGGACAGACAATCCCGAATTACCACTACGAAGATCTGATGACTCTGGCTGCATTATATGCCAAGAAAGATCTCAAGAACCCTGCTGTTGTCGTAGATGCCAACCACTCCAACTCCAACAAACAGTACAAAGAACAGATCCGCATCGTTACAGAAGTACTCCACAGCCGCAACTACAACCCGGACCTCAAAAAACTGGTCAAAGGCGTTATGATCGAAAGCTACCTCCTCGAAGGCCGTCAGGACATCAGCGACCACATGACTCCAGGCTGCTCCATCACTGACCCATGCCTTGGATGGGAAGATACAGAACGCCTTATCTATGATATTGCGGAAAAGTGCTGATATCAAACAGATAAACGCAGTTACTTCACTACCTGATTAGATTAAAAGAGGGTGCCGTAAAATCATCAAAAACTGATGATTCAGCGGCACCCTCTATATTTAATCCCCTTATAAAAATAACCAAAAGGTCAGATAACCTTGTCAAGACAAAAAAATAACCTCTGGAAACCTTGATTTCCAGAGGTTTTAGCGTGCGTTAGAGGATTCGAACCCCCGACCTTTTGGTCCGTAGTCTTATTATCTGTTCTTTCTATCTTCCTCTAACGCACTGTAAGTCTTGATTTTCCGGCATTTTTCAAGTTTTACTTTTTCTATCTTTCTCTATCTGATTCCCTCTTTTTATAATTTTGTTAGTCAAATGTTAGTCAAATATTAGTCAAAACATTCACCTGATACCTTATTTTTTTGGTGGAACATACTCTAATAAATCTTCTACTTTGCAGTCTAACGCATTACAAATTCGTGCCAATACTGCTGTATCTAACCTCGTAACCGTTCCATTGCAATATTGATTAAGCTGAGTTCTTTGCAACTCCGCTCTATGTGCTAATTTGTTTTTACTTATTTCATTTTCTTTAATCAAATCTTCCAATTTAATTTTTATATACCCATAATCTTCTTCGACTTTCATAATAGTATAATGTATTCCCTTTTCTATACGATTCTAAACAATTATGCTAAATATAGTTGACAACTATAGGATATAGAAATTAGAATGAGAAAAGAAGCTGTAAGATGTCTACTGTAACTTCTTATCCAATGATAAGAGAAAGGTCTTATATGAAAAAGTTCTACCAAATAAAAAAATACATTATCAAAATTATCTATGCAGTAAAAGATTTCAACTATTATCATGCTGGCTCAATAATTGGTTCTTTTCCAATCAGTGCGTATCCTCCCTCTTATTACATTCTTTCTGAGGAAGAAAAAAAAATATTCCAACAGGATGTCGAACGGCAAAAAGAAGAATTACTCGAATATATAAAAAATTTATAAATATTAATCAAGGGGAAATCCCCAATTCTGGAAATTTCCCCTTACATAATTTTACTTATTTTCATCTGTCAAGGAGAGAGTATTTTTCTCCGAAAAATCTTCCTCTTGTATCCTTGACAGATTATTAATACATTTCTTAACTCTATCCCAAAGATCAAGCTCAAAGTAGTAGTTCTTCGTAAGTTTGTAATATTTTCCCTCTGCCAATAGTATCATGTGTCGCCCAAGTCGTGCCAACTCCGCAGGTGGCACAATTCTCTCTTTAGCTTCGGTTCTGGTGTTAGTCACTTGCTTTCCATTTTTTGAAACTGCCTTTCTATAAACTTCTTTCTCTCCTATAAGTCTTGAAAAATATTCCTGAGTATCAGAATCTGAACAGCCTAATACAATCTTATAAGCAAAGTTGTTAAGCATAGCCATTCTTTCATCTCGCCCATAAATCAAGTCTATATCAGCCAGACTTTGTGTTAATACCATAATACGAACATGTTTCTTACGCAGTTTGCGTAATGCAGGAGTTATTTCTAAGTGTCCGAAAGACGCAAACTCATCCAAACACATCAAAATCGTATGTTGATTATTATTATCACGATTTGAAAAGTATTCCATACACTGAGCAGTAATTATATGCACTAAAGGTTCATACAACTCTAACTTTGAGTCTTGAATTACGACAAAAATATTTTTATTTTCCAATTGCTCGGGTGTAAATGCTTCTTTCCCCTCTCTCTCTCGTCCAATAGCATTGTAAACGTGTGAATTTGTCGCAAACAATTTTAATGCTGAATCACAAGCCTGTTTACATCCGGCTATATTTTTCTCGTTTGTTCCCTCAAAAGAATTAATATATTGCTTTGCTTCATAATTTCCATTTTGATCAATCTCACTAAATAGCGTTGACCAACTGCTTGATATAATTCTTTTACATATCTGGGGAAAATCCATACCTTGATGATAATATGTAATCATTGCCGCTGTTAATATTTTTCTGCCCTCAGTCAGAAAAAACACACTTGTATCAGTCATATTAGTTTCCAATGGCATTAACTGAAAAGCTAACTGTTCTAATGCTTCATTTTTATCTGCATCATTCTCAAACATATCGACCGGAAAAAATATATTATATAAAGCCCCATTCATATCATCAGGATTAAAAATAATTTTGTTTGGAACCGCTACATTCTGGCATATATCTCCTGAAATATCAACGACATAACACGTTCCGTCCCAGTGTTGTAGTGTAGGTATAAGTATACTACTCGTCTTACCCAAGCCAGATCCTGCAAAACATACAACATGTCCCTCTGCATCTGTTGGCGAATAGTACAGTTTTCCCGTTTTTTTCCCAAACACAATCCCCTTTACTTTGTCTTTCTTTCTGGACATGCCAATATTATTTTTATTGTTATTTATTTTATATTTATTATATAGTTCTTCCCCAAAAACAAATAATATTATTGTCTCTAATCCTCCATGCAAAAGGATAAACATGAAAGCTGACTCTATTTTCTGGATAATTTTAAAAAAATTTAGTCCCATCTTCTGCCCCTTTCTTCGGTTTTATCATACTCTCTGCTATGCCAACGATTCTTTGTGTTTTCCTGCTTCAATTCTCGCACAGTACGATTTCCTCCTTGTGTCTTAGTTATCCCCGTTAAGATATTAGCCTGCACACCATGATCTAAGAGATACTTCTGCAACGCCGAATGGAAGTTTCGAAGTTCCGCCTTATTCAAAACATCATTAGCACATATTTTTTCCCCACCATGCTTTTTGTCAGCCGCCGCTGGGATAAACAAAAAATGAATATGTGGTTGTCCACCCTCGTCATTATGTACAACTGCCTGTACACAATTTTTCTCCCCATAACGTTCTGACAGAAATTCATATGTTACATTAAAAAATTTTTCCATTTCTGACATTGGCAAATCTTTAGGTGCTGTCACTATCCAACCTGCCATAACCTTAACATCTGCTCGATTATAACAATATAATTCACTTTTTCGCTGTCTATAATACTCATATGAACTGATTTCTCGTTGAGGTAATAGCGAATAATTTTGCACAGTTCTATCTTTTTCAATATCCATATTTTCTGGATGTGCAATAGTACGCTCTATGTGTCTGAGTTGATTGACTACTGCTGATTCCGTAAATTTTTTTACACTCGCCATATACATCTGTCACCTACTTGTTACAATTTTTTCTGTTCTGCCATACAAGATATGGCAGAATCTTCGATTCTCCCACCGCGGCTCTACGCCGCTTATCTTGCCCTTGCAGGGAGCCTCCCTCCCCTATGGGGAGGGACAGGGCTACCGCCCTACGCGATCACTGCTCTACGCAGTAATCTGCTACCCATCTGCATCAGTCCAGATCACGCATAATATCTGCGATTATCCATGATACCTCACAACGTGCATCCCAGTTGTCGCAACTGTCATATATGCCATGTACATCCACCAGATGCTCCAAGAAACTATATACTACGGAACTTCTATAAATATATTCCCAGTACAATCTACATACAGACACAGGATTACTCTCGCCGTAGTCAGAACAAAATGCTCTTGTAGCATCATCACCTGCCGTGTGAGATACATAATCTGCCAGATCATCCCATTTGCTTTGCACATAACCATACATATCTACAGTACCCGTATAATTAGTATCTCGGTAGTCTCCTCGCCACTCCAGGTATGCAATCAGTCTACGTGTACTATCCATATCTAATCTATCCGCATACATAGACATCATGCCACATGATCTAACTATCATGTCCTGCATCGTGATCTGATTGTCCAGTGCCTGTCTTATTAATTCTACGGCATCTCTGTTGTGTCCCAATACAGCATCACATAACTGACGCACTACTACACGTGGATATGATTTGTCCTCGACCTCTGCTTTATAACGCAACATTTTTGACACAATTTCTAACTCACTCTTTGCCATACTCTCGCTCTCTCTTTCCGCTTACATTTTTCGTCATACGCAGACTCTTATTGTATACCTTTTTGACTACTCTGTTGGTATACGCCATTAACACCACTGCTGTAACTGCTACTCCTACTACTGTCTCATGCATTTTGCCAATATCAATTAACTGCTTAATTTTAGTTTTTGCCTTTTTTCTCTTATATGCTGACAATGCATCACACAACTTAGCAATCTCGATCTCGCTATACATATTATTTAACTCCTTTTCCTACATCTAAGTATTCTTCCAATTTTTTTAGATTAACCAAATATTTCACGCCTGAACGCATATGTACAATCTCTCCATTAATACATAACTGGCGCAGACATTCATACGACAGTCCTGTTTTTTCCGATGCCGTACGCAACGATACCATTTTGGGCACATTAGCATCTGTCAATTTCTCCACCTCCTTTCCAATATATTGGCACTTCTTACTTTTCTCCTATAATTACCTTATAGAAGAAATCATTATCTCTTATCACCTCCTATCTTTTTCTCTTATTATGGTGTTGTTATTTTTCTAACCCTTATAAAATCTCACATATATTGATACTTTCATTTCTTCTTACATCTCTTATCACTTCCTGTCTTTTTCTCTTATTATGGTGTTGTTATTTTTCTAATCCTTATAAAATCTCACGTATATTGATACTTTTAAAGTTTTATTATATTTCTATTACTTTTATAGCTTCTATTCTCTTTATTAAAATGTCTTCAAAAAAGTGTCATTTTTCTTGACATTTTTTGTTTTGCGTAATAATATTTAAACATATCAATATAAAAAAAGGAGGACTAACCATTATGAACAAGTCAATTCAATTTGTAAAATTTACAACTACATTAAATGCATATGACTGTCTCGACGAACTTGCCGAGGAACACTATAAGTGGACTGAGCAAAAACTGAAAAATTATGCCTATAAACGCTTGAAATGTCGTTTTCACTATCTTGAGCAATATCCCGGATTACAGTTCACTTTAAGTGAACCCGATGAATATGGACAATGTAAACTTCAAATAACTTATCCTACTAATATTGACAGGGAGTTGTTGAAGTATTGTAAAAATATTGCAATTCCAATCCAAAAAATTACTTCCTACGCTGATGGAAACAAAGAAAAATTCAATTTGTATGTAAAGGCAATGCATGAATGGGAAAAGAAGAAAAAAAACAATAAAAAATTACGTAAAGAAGATTTTCTAAAAGATCTAAATATAAGCCGTTCAACTTTTTTTCGTTATCAGAAGATATACGAAGAATTAACAGAAGCACAAAAAGAAAATATTATTCAACAGGTTGGTGACTAATATGGCAAGTATAAGAAAAAGAAGTAAGACATATCAAGTGTCCGTATCCAATGGACGCGATTCCAGAGGTAAGCAGATCATCGAATCTGCTACCTTTGTTCCCGATCCGGGAAAAACCGAAAAGCAAAATCAGAAAGCATTAGAACGTTTTGCAGTAGAGTTTGAAGCAAAAGTAAAAGCAGGGAAATATCTTGACGGTGAAAAATTAACATTCCAGTCATTTGTTCCAATATGGCATAAAGATTATGCAGAAATGCAATTAGAAGAAACCACCCTACAGTTATATGACCATCTTCTCAGACTGCACATATTACCTGCTATAGGTAACATCAAACTTGCAAAGATACTTCCTGCTCATCTTAACAAGCTATATAATCAGCTGGCAGTAGAACGAAAAGACGGAAAAGACGGTGGATATGCCCCGAAAACAATTAAACACGTTCATAACTTAATTAGTAGTATTTTTTCCATGGCAATAAAATGGAATATTGTTACAGATAATCCTTGTGACCGAGTTGTCCCACCTAAACAGATTCCCGCTTGTGATAAAATAAAATATTTCACCGTAGAACAGACCGAAATTTTTATAGGCTTACTCGATCAGCGTTATACTTCTACATATCGCTCACATGACAGAATAGACGATACCGGAATAGCCTATCATGTTGATGAATATACGGAAACACGAACAGTCCCAACACAATTTAAACTATTCTATCTTCTTGCAATATATTGTGGTATGAGAAGAGGTGAAATATTAGCTTTAGAATGGTCTGACTTAGATTTTTCTAATAATTCCATCAGCATTACCAAAAGTACTACTATTGCCAACGGAAAGCCCATAACAAAGACCCCCAAAACCAAAGCATCTATCAGAAAAATATCTGTTCCTGCTTTTCTAATGGAATTAGCCAGAAATTATCGTAGAGAACAGTTGCAATATAGATTAAGTCTCGGTTCTGAATGGGTTGGAGAAAATTATGTCTTTATCCAAGCAAATGGAAAGCAAATGCATCCCGATACACCTTATAATAAATTTAAAAGTATCATTCGTTGTTATAATGCTCATATTATCAAAGAAGAAGAGAAATTGCCAGAAATCTCATTACATGGATTACGACATACATCTGCTACACTTATGATTAGTCAGAATGTGGACATCCGTACTGTATCAAATCGACTCGGACATGCTCAGACGAGTACAACTTTAGACATCTATAGTCATGCCCTGCAAAAAATGGACGAGCAGGCATCATCCGCACTTGATACTCTGCTCAATCACAAAATATCTAGTTAACATTTAAAAAAAATGTTAGTCAAATGTTAGTCAAATCAAAAAAAAGAACATCCCTTTCTAGGAATGCTCTCTCTCAAACCCTTGATTTTACTGGGTTTCTATAGCGTGCGTTAGAGGATTCGAACCCCCGACCTTTTGGTCCGTAGCCAAACGCTCTATCCAGCTGAGCTAAACGCACATCCTTGTGAAGTTCTTATCTCGTGTCCCTCACAACAATGAGTATTCTACTCTATACTGGTTCATTTGTCAACACTTTTTTTGAATTTTTTTTATTTTTTCTTTTGAGTGATAAAACTGGCTATTTTGTAACAATTTAATTCCGTCTCAGTGCCTCGATCGGGCTGAGTTTTGCAGCTTTTCTTGCCGGGTAAATTCCAAAAAACACACCTACCGCACAGGAAAACAAAGTAGCTGCCAGAATCGTACTCAGACTGATTCCCGGAGTGATCTGTGTTCCCATACTGCTGCTTATGATTGAACAGATCGCATATCCGCCAAGTACCCCCAGCACAATTCCGATCAGTCCTCCGATCACCGTCAGGATCGCAGCCTCTGCCAGAAACTGCAGCATAATAGAAGAAGTCTTCGCTCCCAGGGATTTACGGATACCAATTTCTCTGGTACGTTCTGTCACAGACACCAGCATGATATTCATAACTCCGATTCCTCCGACCAGCAGAGAAATTCCAGCCACAAAAGAAATAAACGCAGTCACCATATCCAGCATCTGATTCAGCGAACTCATAATATCCTGAAAACTCTGTACCTGAAAATAATCCTCGCCAGCACACTGATGTCTTTTCTCCAGCAGTTTTACCGCCTTATCTGCGATATTCTGCGTGTTCAGGCTCTTATCTGCCTGTATCGTCACAGAATAAAAATAATCCGAAACACCGGTAAATTCATTCATGGTTGTATATGGAACATTGATCGTCACCGGCATTCCATCGTAGGTGTAGCTGACAAAGGTTCCGTTTTCTTTCTGAGTCGTCACTCCACAGATTCTCAGGCTCTTGGTCAGTCCGTAACAGTTGACATCAAGGCTCATCCCAACCACATCATCTGTGCCAAACAGCCTTTTTGCATCTGAATCAGAAAGCACGCAAACATTTTTCCCTTCCTGCACTTCATTTTCACCAAAGTAAACGCCATGCTTCATAACCGCATTATTCAGAAGCTTTGCATCCGGTCCCTCGCCGGTAACCATAAGGGTAAAATTGCCTTTCCCTGTCGTTGTCTCTCCGTCAAAGGAATCTGTCACATTCACCCCTTCAATTCCATCCAGCTCCCGGATTGCTTCCACATCCTCAGCAGTGATGTACTCTTCAGCAGTCATTGCATCATTACTGACACTGACCGCAATCTGTCCGCCGCCGATATCGTCAATCTCGCTGTTCATCTGATTCTTGGTCCCCTCACCAATGGAAACGATTGCAATAACCGAAGCAATACCGATAATAATTCCCAGCATGGTAAGAAAAGATCTTCCCTTATTTGCCGTGATATTGTGAACTGCCATTTTTATGTATTCATACAGGTTAATCATCAGCACCGTCTCCTGTTTCATTCTTAGTTCCTGCTGCATCTGCTTCTTCTACATCTGTCATTTCTGCTGTTGTACCTGAATCCTCTGCTGTCCCTGCGCCTTCCTGCACTGCCTCTACTGCCATTCCTTCTGTGTAGTCTCCCAGATCAGAAATCACCTGTTCCCCTGCTTTGATTCCCTCTGTAACTTCTACATAATCCTGTGAACTGATTCCTGTCGTGATATTTCTTCTTGTTACCAGCCCATCTTCGATCACATAGCAGAAAGAACCCTCTTTTCCGATATTGACCACTTCCACCGGAAGCAGCACCACATTCTTCGCAGAAGCTGTATGGATCTTCACCTTCGCATCTACTCCCAGAAAAATATCCTCATCCGGATTATCAATACTTACTGTCGCAGAGATCACAGGCGTTCCCTTCTCATTCTGCACTGCAATGTGGCTCATTCTGGTGACTGTGCCTTCATAAGTATTGTCACCCATGGTAATCTCCGCTTTCTGGCCTTCTTTTACCGTATCATAATCATATTTGGAGAGATTCACATCCACACTGGCCTTATCCGTGTTCTGAATTGTGAAAAGTTCCATTCCCTGGGAAACGGATGCTCCTTCTTTGATGTCTGCCCTCGATACGATTCCGTTAAATTCCGCAGTAATGCCCTTCTTTCCTTCCTTCACCAGCTCTTTGGCTGATTTTGCATCCAGTTCCGAAAGATTATCCGTTACCTCAAGCTTGTCTTTTTCCTCTTTTGTCAGACTTGTGGAATCTGCCTCTGCAACTGCTTTCTGAGAAGCCAGATCAGACTGAAGTTCTGCAAGTTCATCACTGGCTGTTTCCAGTGCGCTCTCCAGTGCCGAAGTATCTGCGCTTACGCTGCCTGTGCTGCTTCCACTGTAGCTGTCATCTTCATCACTTTCGTCAGAAGCATAAGCACCATCTGTACCCACAGAGTCATCACTTCCCATATCCATTCCAGTCCCTGCCTCGTCTCCGGAAAAACTGCTGTCAACATCTGTCCCATCTGAAATATCCCACACAGAACCGGAAGTATCCCCTGAAAAATCAGCCAGTGACGGCATCTGAGGCACCTGCTGTTTCAAATCTTCATAGGCTTCCCTTGCCTGTTCTTTTGCAATCTCAGCCTGACTTCTCGCACTGTCTGCCTCATTCAATGCCTGTGTATTTTCTTCCGAATTATCCGTCTGCCATGCAGAAAATGCCATCTGGTACGTAGTATCCGCCTGGTTATATGCAGTCTCTGCCTGATTATACTGCGCATTCAGGTCATCAAGCTGCTGCTGATACTGTGGAAGCGTTTCTGTCTGATAAGTATAAATGGCAGCTTCATATCTGCTCTGGATTTCCTGCTGTTTTTTTGCCTCTGCCTGGGCTTTTTCCTGCGCTGCCTGCTGCTGTGCCTGTGCCTGCGCCGCTGCCTGTGCGGAAGCCTGAGCTGCTGCCGCCCTCTGTGCTGCTGCCTGTGCCGCCGAAATCTGAGACTTCAGAGAAGCCACATATGCTTTTTTATCCTTAACTTTCTTTTCCAGTTCTGCCACATCTGCTTTGGCATCTTTTTGCTTCTTATCCGCTTTCTCTGATTTATTGACAGTATCTTTAATATCTGATCTGGTGGATTTTAAATTTAATTCAGCTCTCTGATTATCCTTTTCCAGATTCTCTGTCTCAAATTCAATCAGCTTTGTCCCTTTTTTTACCACATCTCCCTGAGAAAAAGAGACTGTTTTTAATTCCGCATTGACCGGAGAATAATAAGTCTTTTCCTCTTCACTTCCCACAGTTCCGGATGCATCCACGATTTCTTCCACATCCCCGGTTCCTGCTGTCACCACCGGGACCTGTGGTGTCTGATTCTCTGCCGCATTCTTTTGTCCCACTACACGGATTCCACCTGCTGCCACAAGAATTACAGCAGCTCCTATGATAATTTTCTTTTTACTTTTCTTTTTATTCTTCTTTTTTTTCATAATCCTGTTTCTTCCTCCTCAGTCTCCGAAATCTACAGCCATTGCCGACAAGCTCCGAAAATAATATTACTGCTCCCTCCATACTCAGCAGCAGACTAACATCTTTAACCAGAAATCATGATCTGTCATGCATCCAGCTGATTTTTTACATATTCTTCTTTCCCGTAATTCTCATTGATCGTATCTGATTCTATCTTTCCATCCATGATCCGCACCACACGCCTTGCCTGGGCTGCGATTCCATTGTCATGCGTGATCAGTATGACCGTTTTGCCCTGCTCATGCATGTTCTTTAAAATCTGCAGAATCTCCTTACTGGATGCAGAATCCAGGTTTCCGGTCGGTTCATCCGCGAGAATTACAGGCGGCTGAGCTGCGATTGCCCGGGCAATGGCCACCCTCTGCTGCTGTCCTCCTGACATCTCATTCGGCCTATGATCCATTCTTTTTTCCAGTCCTACCATGGTCAGCGATTCTACCGCCAGCCTGTGCCGTGTTTTCCGGTCTACCCCACGGTATACCAGAGGCAGCTCCACATTTTCTATTGCCGTCAGATTGGAGATCAGATTAAATCCCTGAAAAATAAATCCAATCTCCCGGTTTCTTACCTCTGACAATTCATTATCTTCCATGGTAGACACATCTGTCCCGTTCAGAAAATATTCTCCCGAAGTAGGAACGTCCAGACATCCCAGCATATTCATGAATGTAGATTTTCCGGAACCGGACTGACCGATGATCGCCACAAACTCACCCCTGTTAATCTCCAGATTCACATGATCCAGTGCCCGTACCTCGTTCTCACCGGGATTATATATCTTACACAAATCCTTTACCCTGATCAGTGCTTCTTCCATTCTTTCCTCCCTATAAAGCCAAAGAAAAGGGCAGGCTCCGGTTCCCCAAAAGCGCTGCCCTTTCCATGGAATCTACAAGTCTCTGCTTATCATAAACGAAACAGCCTTGTATTTTTCCTCATATTTTCCATATTTTTTGCTGAATCAGAGAAACAGCTCAATCAGATATTCTTCCGGTTACGCATCCAGCAGAAATGCCTTATAAGCCTTCTTTGCTTCATAAACATCTGCTTTGCTGGTAACTTCCCACGGAGCATGCATGCTCAGCACAGAAACACCGCTGTCGATCACTTCCATTCCATAGAGAGCAGCGATAAATGCGATAGTTCCGCCGCCGCCCACATCAACTTTACCAAGTTCTGCGGTCTGGAACGCAATGTTGTGGCTGTCAAAAATATTTCTGACTCTTGCCACATATTCTGCATTGGCATCATTGGAACCGGATTTGCCTCTTGCTCCTGTAAACTTGTTCAGAACAATTCCACGTCCCAGATAAGCTGCATTCTTTTTCTCAAATGCGTCACCAAAAGCAGGATCATAACCGGCACTTACATCAGAGGAAAGCATACTGGAGTTCTTCAGTGCTCTTCTTAATTTCAGTTCGCTGTAGCATCCCATTGCTTCGAGAAGCTCTGCCATACTGTTCTCAAAGAAACGTGACTGCATACCTGTTGCACCAACGCTTCCGATCTCTTCCTTATCTACCAGCAGGCAGCATGCGGTACGTTTCGGTGCATCCATCTCCAGCATTGCAAGAAGAGAAGTATATGCGCATACTCTGTCATCCTGACCGTAAGCAGCGATCATACTTCTGTCAAGGCCACACTCTCTTGCCTTACCAGCTGGTACGATTTCAAGTTCTGCGGAAAGGAAATCTTCCTCTTCCATGTCATATTTCTCTTTAAGAATGTTCAGGATATTCTGTTTTACAGCTTCTTTCTTCTGATCATCCGGCAGATCTTTCAGCGGTCTGCTTCCGATCAGAATATCAAGGTTTTCACCTTCGATCACTTCTGCTGCTTTCTTCTGCATCTGTTTTCCTGCCAGATGAACCAGAAGGTCTGTGATATAAACGATCGGGTCATCTTCACTCTCACCGATGTTCACTTCCATCACACTGCCGTCTTTCTTCACTACCACACCATGCATGGCAAGTGGAAGTGTTACCCACTGATATTTCTTTATTCCGCCATAATAGTGAGTATCCAGATATGCCAGATCCGTATCCTCATAAAGCGGATTCTGTTTGATATCCAGACGTGGAGAATCGATATGCGCACCCAGAATGTTCATACCATTTGCAATATCTTCCTGTCCGATATGAAACAGCGCGATAATCTTCTTCATTCCTACGGTATATACTTTATCACCGGCTTTCAGGCCTTCTCCCTTTGCGATTTTTGCTTCCAGAGATTCATAGCCTGCTGCCTCTGCTTCTTTTACGATCTGTGTGATACACTCACGTTCTGTTTTTCCAAGATCCAGGAAATTTCTGTATGCTTTTGCTACAGATTCCAGTTCTTTTTCTTCTGCTTCTGTATAGGAAAGCCATGCGTTTCTACGTTCCATTTTTTCTTCCGCCTTTCTTTTTTCACTTTTCTTATTATAAATCATCTCTGAAGATTTTTCCACCAAATCAGCCAGATATTTACAGTTACTCTTTTCTCATTATCGTCCATCAATTTCTCATTACTGTTTATTCTCTTCACAACCGTTATCTCTCTGCAATCTGGACAAACTTTCAGGATTTCACTATAATTACAACTGTCACAATAAACGTCTGCCTTACCGTCAAATGGCTCAGAGGATCTGCTCTGCTGCCTGACTGATTTGGACAAAAGACGTTATTTCAACCATTTTTAACTGGAGGTCAGCCATTATGAAACATTCCGAAGAACTGCGTCAGCAGCTTCATTCCATACACCGCAGAAGTTATCCTGCATATAAAGATCTGAAAGGTCAGTATTCCTTTGGAAACTATATCCTTTCCATCGATCATGTCCAGGGAGATCCTTTCGCATCTCCTTCCCACATCAGTGTCCGCATCGCTCACAAAGATGCTGCATTTCCACAGGAATACTATAAGGATACACTTTCCCGCACCACTTTATGCGATTATCTCACACGCCAGTTTGAAAAACAGATCAATGCCTATACTTTCCGCGCAAAAGGCTCCGGAAAAAGCGGCCTGATCTCTGTCAGCCACTGCGGGCAGGAAGTCCTCGCCCGAACTGCCTGCGAAATCAGCGAAAACGGAATCAACGCCAGATTTTTTATCGGCTTCCCTGCAAACGGCCGCACCATCAATGCCTTTGAGCTGGAAAAAATCCTCTTTGAATTTCTTCCGGTCTGTGTCCGCAAGGCATTCTTTTATTCCAGCCAGAACGCCCGTGACCTGAAATCCTTTATGGAACTTGCCTGGGACCAGGAATTTATCCGTCAGGAACTGAAAAAGAGAGAGCTCTGCGCATTTGTGGCAGACGGCTCCATTCTTCCCAGGGAAAGCGGCATTTCCTCCCGTCCCATGAAGGATTCAATTCCTTTTACCTCACCGGAATCTCTGAAAATTTCCCTGAATCTTCCTCATCATGGAACCATCACAGGAATGGGAATCGCTCAGGGAATCACCCTTATCGTGGGCGGCGGTTATCATGGTAAATCAACTCTGCTGAACGCACTGGAACTGGGCGTCTATAACCATATCCCCGGCGATGGACGCGAATATGTCATCACAGACAACACAGCCGTCAAACTTCGTTCTGAAGACGGACGATTTATCAAAGATGTGGATATCTCCCTTTTTATCAACGATCTGCCAAATAAAAAAGATACCCGTTGTTTCTCTACGCTGGATGCCAGCGGAAGTACCTCCCAGGCAGCCGGAATTGTAGAAAGTATGGAAGCCGGAAGCCATCTGTTTCTTCTGGATGAAGATACCTCTGCTACCAACTTTATGGTACGGGACGCTTTTATGCAGCAAGTGATCCGACGTGAAAAAGAACCGATCACTCCATTTCTGGAACGCGCCCGGGATCTTTACGAAAAAGCAGGGATTTCCACGATTCTTGTTGCCGGAAGTTCCGGAGCATTTTTCCATATCGCAGATACGATCATTCAGATGGATAATTATGTTCCTAGAGATATCACAGCCCCAACCAAAGAATTATGCAGGCAATATCCTCTGTCTCCGGTTTCTGCTCCTGCATTTGAAATGCCGCACAGCAGACGTATTATGACAAAATCCATCTCCGATGCTTCCGGCAGACACGGACGCCCGGACAGAAAACATTCTGCCGAACACCCGGAACACAAAAACCTGAAAACAAAAGTTTCCAAAACAGACGGATTTACTCTTGGCAAACAGGAGATTAATCTTCGATATACCGAACAGCTCATAGACACGGAACAGACCGCCGCTCTCAGCCTTCTGCTGAAATATGCAGTAGAGCACCTGATTGACGGCAAACGTACTCTGTCCGAAGTTGTAGAATTGCTCCACAGCAGACTCAGACAGCAGGGACTCTCCTTCCTGTCTGGAAACAGCGAAATCGCCTGCGGCTACGCCTTGCCAAGGCTCCAGGAAATTTACGCCTGCTTCAACCGCTACAGACGCCCCTGATATCCCCCGCGGGGAAAACCGGCCAATCATATAGTTTGTCAGAAAAATAAAACCACCGCCTGCCCGACGATCTTGCCGGAGAAGCGGTGGTCTACTGTTCATTTTACACTTTTTAGGGAAAGGAAAGATTTTCTCTTAAGGTTTGTCGCTCCCTTAAGATGTAATTATCATACCGCATAAATGTGAGAGAACTTTGTACAATTTCTAATAAATTTATAAAATTTATAAAAAACTCATAACCTTATGTTTTCATCCGCTTCTATATCGTTTATAATAGAACATATGTAAAACATACCGTGGAAATGAGGAAGTAAAATGTTTAGAAAAATAGATAAAACCAGTACCTTTAATGATGTCCTGAAACAGATCATAGAAAAAATACAGACCGGCGAACTTCAGCCCGGGGATGCACTTCCTGCGGAACGTATCCTTGCAGAAGAATTTGGAATCTCCAGACCAGCCTTAAGAGAAGTTTTAAAAGCACTCTCACTTCTCGGCATCACAGTCAGCGTTCACGGAGGTGCAAACTATATTGCAACGGATCTCCGCAACTGCCTGACGGAACCACTGTCTATCCTCTTTCAGATGTATAACAGCAAAATTCAGGATGCCTTGCAGCTTCGTGGTGCCCTGGAAAGCAAAGCAGCATTTCTGGCAGCCCAGAACTGTACCCCTCTGGATGCCGCTGAACTCCAGCTTATTATCGCCAGACTGGACAGCACTCAGGACGAAAGCATCCGCGGTGATCTGGACCGTGACCTTCATTTAAAAATTGCCCAGATTTCTGCCAATCCTCTGATCCTCAGCGTTCTGAACGCCTCTGCTCAGCTCACAGAAAACATGATCACAGGCATCCGTTCTCATTTTATGCAGAAAAACGACGATTCCCCGGAAATCGACTCCCAGCATACCCGTCTCGTTCACGCTATCACAGAGAAAGACGCACCACTTGCAGAAAAAATTATGAATGAACATATGCATACGATCGAACGGCTGCTGAATGAAATTACAGATACCATATTTGCAGAATAATAACAGATTTTTTTACCTTTTTAACCAAATCAAGTAAGTCCCCTGCTTCAATTGCGAAAAGCAATAAGCAGTGGGTGGGGACTTGCTTGTATCAGGAGGCGTGCAAGCGCCTTCTGATAAACTGCGGAGCAGTTATTTGGTTATG
>SKEG01000302.1_pt1 | contig 57669 bp, 54 predicted proteins | sample 4826631 | NCBI WGS metagenome assembly SKEG01 (sample SAMN11008815, study PRJNA524170) | human gut metagenome | biome: Human fecal sample; material: Feces; isolation source: fecal sample from pouch patient p26, p34, p50 | host: Homo sapiens | place: Israel: Tel-Aviv | collected 2016-11-02
GTCAACTTGCTGTTCCCTGTCGACTCGTTTAATATACACCATCTTTTTCTAAAATGCAAGTACTTTTTTAAAAAAATTTCAATTTTTTTATTTTTCTCGAATTTTTCCTGTGAAAAAGCCATTTTTTCCAGGGAAATCCCGCTTTTGATGTTTCCTGTTTTTGCTGTTTATGCAGGCAAAAGTATTTCCGTCTCAGTGTTTCTCACGGGATTTCCCTGTTTTATCCATTTCCCCGGTAAAATTTTCTCAGGAAATCAATAAAAATCAAATCAAATGATAATGGGAAAATTATTTCTCAAAGATTTCTCTGATCTTTTTGTCCAGGGCTGCCGCCAGTTCTTTATGGCCCTGTGCGGTCAGATGCATATGGTCAATGTCATTCGGCGCTGCCTGCACCACTTTATTTGCATCCAGATAATAACATCCAAACTGATCTGCGATCCGTTCATATTCTGCGGCCAGTCCCTGAGATTTCTCTGCGCATCCTTTTCCCATGGTTCCTGACACATTTGAGTTTTCGTATTCTTTGCTGATATTCTGTGGAGTCACGATCAGGATCTGCGGCCTGCCGTTTCTCCAGCAGTCTGTGGTTGCGATAGCTTTTTTAACCAGACGGATCATTCCCAGACCGATGGCAGGTGCGCCTGCGCTGAAGCGTTCCTTGGTGTCATTGGTTCCCAGCATGATCACCAACAGATCTACCGGCTCGTGGCTCATCAGACATGGATAGAGATAATCCAGTCCGGAAAGTCCTTCAAATACAGGATCCCGGAAGCTGGTGGTTCTGCCGGAAAGTCCTTCTTCCAGGATCAGATAATCCTCTCCCAGAGATTTCTGCAGCAGACAGGTCCATCTCTCATTCTCGTCAAAACGTCCGTCATTCATAGCACAATAACCATGTGTATTGGAATCCCCATAACATATGATGTGTTTTTTCATTCTTCGTTTCCTCCTTGGTCAAGCGGATAAAATCATCCGCTTCGCTGCTTGTTCATAACCAGATAACTGCTCCGTACTTTCGCAGTTACGCACCAAAATCAGGCAGATGTTTCCCACCTGCCTGATTTTTTTCTCCCATGATTTTATAAATCCTTTGTATCCGCGATCGCCTGTTTAATATCTTTATAGAGTTCAACCAGTTTCGGATCATCGGTAGCTACAGGCAGGAAAGGAAGTCTCGGATCACCCATCGGACATCCGTCCAGAGTGATGATTCCTTTTACTGCTCCGTGCATGGAAGCAAAGGAGCATAAACGATAGATCAGAGGAGTTACGATCGCCTGTACTTCGGCTGCTTTGTCCCACTCGCCTCTCTTGATCAGTTCATCCATCTTCATATAAAGTTCCGGCATTGCTCCATAGGTACCGCCGATTCCGGCATCCGCACCCATGATGCGTCCTGCTACGAACTGCTCATCCGGACCATTGAACACAATGAAATCTTTGCCGCCCGCCAGTTTGAAGCGAAGAACATCCTGTGCAGGATCAGAAGAGCATTTTACGCCTGCCACTCTGTCATTCTCCAGCATTCGGTTAAACAGGTTCATGGACAGATTGAAACCGGTCAACTGCGGAATATTGTAGATAAAGAATGGAAGATCTGCCGCCTTTGTGATCTCAGTCCAGTGCTGATAAACGCTCTCTTCGCTCGGGCGGTAATATACACATGGAACCGCAGAGATCGCTGCCGCACCGATTTTCTCAGCATGTTCTGCCAGAATACAGGAATGTCTGGTATCTGCACATCCTACATGTACAATAATATTCATATCCTGTCCGACTTCATTCACCACTGTTTCCGCCACAAGTTTACGTTCCTCTGTATCCAGAAGAAAACCTTCGCCCGTACTTCCGCAGACATACATCTGTTTCACGCCTTTATCTCTGAAATAGCGGGAAACTGCTTTTACTGCCTCCACATCTACGCTGCCGTCTTTGGCAAAAGGAGTATTTAACGCTACTGTAACGTGTTTGAATTTTTCAATATTATACTTGGACATTATTCTCTGCCTCCCTTATATATTTCCGGCTGCCGGTCAGACCGCAGCCTTAATTGCTGTTCACTCCTCAAAATGTACTTTTCGGAATATGCCGGTGAACATTATCCATCTTATCCTCTGCACGGAATTTAACCTTTAACAGCACCCATGGTAATTCCCTTGGTAAAGTATTTCTGGAAAATCAGGAATACTACAATAATCGGAACTGCTGCCAGAGATGCACCTGCCATGATCAGACCGAAATCTGTGGCATTCTCTGCCTGAAGTTTTGCGATACCAAGTGAGATCGTCAGATTATCTGTGCTGCTGAGCATGATCAACTGCATGAAGTAATCATTCCATGAATTGATAAATGTAAAGATTGCCAGTGCTCCGATACCGGGTTTGATCATTGGAAGTGCGATCTGGGAAAAGGTTTTCCACTCGCTGGCGCCATCGATCCTGGCTGCCTCCATCATTTCTCCCGGAATTCCTTCCGCAAACTGTTTGATCAGGAACACACCGAACGGCCATCCGACTGTAGGGAAAATAACCGCCCAGATGGTATTATACATATTCAGTGAAGACATTTCACGTAATAACGGGATTAAAATAACCTGTTTCGGAAGAGCCATCGCACATACGATCAGAGAAAAGAGGATCGTACGTCCGATAAATCTTTTCTTTGCAAGTGCATATCCTGCCATGGCTGCTGTAAAGCAGGTCAGAAGCATTGCCACTACTGCCATGAAAACCGTATTCAGTAACCAGCGGATCGCTGCCGGAACCTGTGGACCTGCCAGTGAAAGGCTGGTAAATGGAATATGGATTTCCCACAGAGGTGCCACCTGTCTGCTGAAAAGTTTCTGGTAGTTTGCAGTTACCCATTCACTTGGCCACCATTCCGGAGTCGTTGCATTGATCGCCGCACCGGTCTTAAAAGATCCTGTGATGATCCAGTAAAGAGGAAAGGCGAAGCTGATCGCAAGCAGTGTGATCACGATAATGGAAAATGTTTTGTACGCTTTTGTGCGTGCTGCGGTATTTTTCTTCATTTGCTTTTCCTCCTTTCTTAATCTGTCTTGGCCATCTTAAACTGGATACCGGAAAGGATGGCGATAGCGATGGCAAGGATTACACCCATGGCATTTCCATATCCATAGCGGTACAGTTTAAATGCATTATAATAGATATAATACATAATGGTATCTGTGCTGTGGTTCGGACCGCCGCTTGTCAGAAGCTGGATCAACGCGAAACACTGGAAGCTGTTGATGGTTGTGATAACCAGAATGTAAAGAGTTGTCGGCATGATCTGCGGCCATTTGATTTTCCAGAAGCACTGGAATTTCGTTGCACCGTCTACTTCTGCTGCTTCTACCAGACTCTGGTCTACGTTGTTGAGAGCAGATACATACAACACGATCGGCTGTCCCACAGAAGTCGTAAGCAGGATCAGAATGATACAGCCAAGAGCGTATCTCTCATCACCCAGCCAGTTGATATTCTGTTTCAGCAGTCCGGTTGCCTTTCCCACATAATTGAAGATTCCGTAGTAATTGTTGAACATCCATTTCCATACAACTGTAACGGCTACTGAACCGGTTACTACAGGAAGATAAAAAATACAACGGAAAAGTGAACAGAAAGGTTCTTTCAGATCATAGATAACAGAACTTACCCATAAAGAAAAAATACATACAACAGGAACAGAAACAACTACGATAATGATCGTATTTACTAATGCTCCAAGAAAAATTTTATCCTGAAACAGCTCTTTGTAGTTTCCAAGTCCGACAAAAATATCTGCGCGGTTCATAGTGGAATCAAAGAAGCTGGTAATTACGCACTGGATCATCGGATAGATTACAAATCCAAGAAAGAAGATCAGACTTGGGATCATAAAAGCATAGCCTGCGATCGTTTCTCTGCGCACCAGTGCTCTTGATGTACTGCTTTTACCTGACACCGGAAATTCCTCCTTTTTTCATAAAGAGTGCCCTTCCCACGATAAATGCAGGAAGGGCACATAAAATTCCTTAATACTACTGTGCTGCTGCAACGTTTGCAGTTGTTGTAAATTCTTCCACTGCTGTCTTCACATCAGTACCGGAACCAATCTGCTGAAGCATGTTCCACCATGCTGTACGAGCTTCTGCCCATCCGCCAACTACCTGATAATAGTCGCCCATGTATGGAATGAATGCAGAGTATTCTGTCATCAGTTCATCGCCTTCGTAAACGTTTCCGAGGTCTTTTACAGGCCAGAAGTTGGAAGCTTTTACGCTCTCAGGAGCCTGTGTTTCGTCGTTTGCCATGAAATCGATAAATGTCTTGGATGCTTCGATCTTCGCTTCATCGCCGTTATCAAATACACCAAATCCCCAGATACCGCCGCAGAGCTGTGGATCGCCGCTCTCTGTCGGGAATGCCATTGGAAGTACGTCAAAGCTTAAGTTCTCAGCGTTATTCTTCTCCTGGGATACGTTCCAGCAGAATGCCATTGCCAGTGTTCCGTTGCAGAACAGGTTTACTTCGTCGCCGCCTGCGATAGATGCGTCAAAGTTGATTCCATCCATGGAATTTAACAGTTCGAGAGCTTTGATATTCTCTTCGCTGTTTAATGTGTATTCTGTGTGCTCAGCATTTGTAAATGTACCGCCGTAGAGATTGTTTACAAGTGCTCTTGTTCCCTGGTCACCGCCCTGTCCGCTGCAGTATACTGCGCCAACGTTCTCCTGACCGGAATCATAAACTGCCTGAACTGCTTTCTGGAAGTTCTCTGTTGTCCAGGTATGGTTTTCTTCATCGAGATACTGCAGTGCATCTGCTTTCTCGAAAATATCTCTGTTAACTGCCATTGTATGAGCTGTCATACATAATGGATATTCGTAGAATACGCCGTCGTTGTTCTGGCATGCTTTTTCTACAGAATCATAGATTGCTTCTTTGGCATCGTCTGTCCACATATCGGATAAGTCTGCCATCAGCCCTTTTGCTCCCCAGTTTGCTACCAGACGTTCCGGTCCTTCCAGAACGATGTCCGGTGCCTGTCCGCCTTCGATTGCGGTGTTGATCTGGTCATCACCATTTGTATAGTCCAGATATTCTACAGTTACATTGATCTCCGGATGAGCTTCATTGAAGTTTGCGATCATTCCGTCTACAGTAGCTGCATCGCCCCAGTTTCCGATCGGATAGGTCCAGAGTGTGATGTCTGTAGATTCAGAATCTGCTGCAAAAATATTCCCTGCCGGTACTAACATACTTGCTGCAAGTGCAACTGCCAAAACTTTACGATAATTCATAACGAATACCCTCTCTTTTCTTGTACACCCATACTTTTTTGTCTGCTTTTCAGCTTTTTGGTTACTGTTTTTCATTTTCTTTTTGTACCGTTCCTCTGCTACCCCATTTGCAGATTTGACGGTCTGTGATTATCTTTTCACTTTGCCGGTCATGTGAATCTTTGATAATTTTTATATTCGTATTGTACATTCCTTTGTGCATTCTGTCAATAGTTTTTTAAAATTTTTTTCATTTTATTTTTAAAATTAAAATTTTTAGCATTTTAGTGTGATGAAATTTATGGAAATATTTTTCATTTTTCTCCACACAGACATGCTCAGCTATTCCTTTTTCTATATTCCTGCCTTATATTTTCCACCCTGACTGCACAAAAATGCCATGGACTTTCTTCCGAATTTCCATGGCATTTTTATGTTTCTTTTCTTACTTCTGTTTTTTCTTTTATTTGCTTATTCCTCTACATCCTCCGCCGGTTCTGCCGGGATAAAGACACGGGATTTCTTTTCTTCGTGTTTGTGAAGGGATGCTTTCTCTGTCGCTTCCATGCAGAATTCCATCTGGGAATTGATCTGAGTCTTACCTCTTTTGTCCGGTTTGACATAGGTGCCGTCCGGCTGAAGCAGATGTGCCTTTACATTGTCCCTAAATTCCAGGTCAAGGACATGTTCGAGTTCTTTCTTTATCTTTTTGTCTTCTACAGGGAAAACAATCTCCACACGGCGGTCCAGATTACGCGGCATCCAGTCTGCGCTTCCCATATAGATTTCCGGATTTCCGCCGTTTTCAAAATAGAAAATACGGCTGTGTTCCAGAAATTCTCCTACAATGGAACGAACCTGAATGTTTTCGCTCACTCCCGGAATCCCCACTTTCAGGCAGCAGATTCCTCTTACCAGAAGTTCCACCTGTACGCCACAGGAAGAAGCATAGTAAAGTCCAGCCATGATCTTCGGGTCACAGAGAGAGTTCATTTTGGCACGGATCTGTGCCGGAAGTCCTTTCTTTGCATTCTCCGCTTCTCTCTCGATCAGGCTTAAGAAACGGTCTTTCATCCAGATCGGTGCCACGATCAGTTTATTCCAGCGTTTCGGCTCTGAGTATCCGGAAAGCATATTGAATACTGCGGTAGCATCTTCCCCAAACCGTTCATCGCAGGTAAAAATTCCGCAGTCCGTGTAGAGTTTCGCAGTGGAATCATTATAATTACCGGTTGCCAGATGTACATATCTGCGGATTCCGGTTTCTTCTCTCCTTACCACCAGTGTGATCTTGCTGTGTGTTTTCAGACCGACCAGGCCATAAATTACATGGCAGCCTGCCTTTTCCAGTTTTTTCGCCCACACAATATTATTTTCTTCATCAAAACGTGCTTTCAGCTCTACCAGTACGGAAACCTGTTTACCATTCTCTGCCGCCTGCGCAAGAGCTGCAACGATCGGAGAATTTCCGCTGACACGGTACAGAGTCTGCTTGATCGCCAGTACATCCGGATCTTTTGCAGCCTGACGCACGAAATTCACAACCGGGTCAAAACTCATATATGGATGATGTAAAAAAACATCTCCCTCCCGGATCACCTGGAAAATATCTTTGTCATTCTGAAATTCCGGTACAGGTGCCGGCTGATACCGCGGCGTTTTATATTTGTCAAACCCTTCCGCACCATAGACTTTCATCAGCATCGTAAGGTCCAGTGGTCCATTGATTGCAAAGATATCCGCATCCTTGATATCAAATTCCATTTTCAGGATTTTCAGCAGACGCTCATCCGCCTTGTCCTCTACTTCCAGACGGATCACTTCTCCCCACTGGCGTTTCTTCAACTGACGCTGGATCTCAACCAGAAGGTCTTCCGCCTCATCCTCGTCAATGGTAAGGTCTGCATTACGCATGATACGGTAAGGGTGCGCACATACCACATCATAACTCAGAAACAGTTTGTCAATATTTCTCTCAATGATCTCCTCAAGAAGGATCACTGTGGTATCTCCGTCTTTTTTTGACGGAATCTGCACCACTCTCGGAAGAACGGAAGGAACCTGCACTGTCGCAAAGAGAAGTTCGCTTTCTTCCGTTTTACTGTTCTTGTCATTTTTATCGTTTTTACCTTTTTTATCTTTCTCTTCTTCCCGGTTCTTCTTTGAGATCAGGGCTCCGATATTCAGAGTCTTATTGCGGATCAGCGGAAACGGTCTGGAAGAATCCATCGCCATCGGTGTCAGTACCGGATAGACATTATCTTCAAAATATCGGTCCACAAACATTTTCTGCTGTTCTGTCAGATCCTCATGAGCTGCAACCAGATGCATTCCTGCCTTCTCCAGTGCCGGGAGCAGGGAACGGTTCAGGGTATTATACTGCACATGAACCAGTTCATGGGTGCGGGCACTGATCTCTTTTAGCTGTTCTTTTGCAGTCATGCCGGAAATGTCTGTTTTATGGTACCCTGCATGTACCTGATCCTTCAGGGATGCCACACGGACCATAAAAAATTCATCCAGATTGGAGGCTGTGATGCTCAGAAATTTCAGTCTGTCAAACAGCGGCAGGTTTTTATCCCTCGCCTCACTTAACACACGTTCATCAAATTTCAGCCAGCTCAGTTCACGGTTTACAAAATATTCTTTTTTTTCAAATTTTTCCAGTTCCATAGCCGTTTCCTCCTCTACGCCCTGCCTTTGCGTCTGAGTACCAGACGGATACCAAACACTTCTTCAAAAAATACAACCTTGTCTTTCAGAAGCCCCAGTTCCAGGGAAATGTCCTGGCTGGAATCCACGATCATCTGCAGCTCTCTGTCTTTGAGAACCATCTTGATTCCTTTTACTTTCTGATAATGGCTTCTGTCCATGGCATTGGCAAGTCTTAAAATCGCTGTCATCTTTGCAATTTTGATATAACTTTCTCTGTCGATGCCGTCTCCCATCCTCTGCACCGCATCATAATCCACAAACGCAGAAGTATTATAACGCACTGCATAGGCGATCATTTTCCGTTCCAGCGAAGAGAGGCCGATAATGTCCGTGGACATGATGATCTGGTAGGAACACTCCGCAACATTTTCCATGCTGATATACTTTCCGCAGTCGTGAAGAAGGGCTGATATCTGTAACAGAAGGCGTTCTCTCGCACCCATGCCATGTACTTTTTTCATGCTGTCAAAAATATCCAGACACAGATTCATGGTTCCCTGAATGTGGCTCTTGCTGCTGGAATAACGTTTGGCAATGTTTTTCGATGTAACCAGAATATCGTTTTCAAAGTTGTGGACACTCTTGATAAATTTCTTTTTTTCCGCGAAATCATACGCCATTCCGTCAAGAAGGGAAACTCCCGGTGCCCACAGTGCTTCTGCATTGAAAATGTCAATAAAGTTTTTGCACACGATCATGGTCGGTGCGACCAGGGAAGCATACTCCGGATCAATTTCCATCTCCTGTGCCAGAATATCCTCGGATTTTCCCACCGTTGCCTCGTACCGTTTCATAAACTCTTCTTTTGTGATGATCTTATCTTCCATCTTTTCCTGGAAGATCATATCCGTGATAAAATCACCCATAAGGATCACATTTTTAATATCGCGGTCCTTCAGGTAAAGACGCTGGAAATTGGTCAGGTCATTCCGGATAAATTCTTCCACCAGCTTATCATAATGGATGGTCGTTTTTTCCAGTTCCTGAAGGCGCTGACGGATTCTTAAACTTCCCATTTTCAGGCTTTGTGTGGTCACCAGGGCATCTTTGTCAAAAAGAGATACCTGAAGGCTGCCACCACCTACATCCAGTATGGCTGTTCCCTTCTGGATCATTTTCTTGAACCCTTTTTCAATTGCTGCGATAGATTTGTATCCCAGAAAATGCTGTTCCGCATTGCTGAGAATTTCAATCTTCAGCCCGGTTCTGCGGTAAATCTGTTCTATAACGATCAGCGGACTGGCAAGTTCCCGAAATGCACTGGTTCCGCAGACGCGATACTCCTGCACGCCGAAATCCTGCATCATTCTCTTAAAATCATTCAGAACCTCGCATAAAACATCCAGCATTTCTGTGTCGATCTTTCCCTGTGCGTATGCTCCCTTGCCAAGCTCCAGACTGCATCTGACATCATTCAGTTCCCGAAAGCCAATTCTCTTTGACAGTTCGAAAATCTTCATGCTCACTTCATAAGAGCCAATGTCAATTGCCGCAAATGTCATGACTGCCATATATGTATCTCCTTTCTGTGTGTTGCTCATTTACCTGTTACTTACTTTTTGTATTTTCCCCTGCCGCCTTTCTTCCTGATAGCTGTTTTCTGTATGAAACTAACACTCTGATTCCTATTCTTCTGCAGCACCAAGCAGATGATCGATAAACTGCTGTGCGGTTCTTCCTGTCAGGCCGCCATGGGAAAGTTCCCATTTGTTTGCTTCCAGAAGAAGTTTGTCTTCCGGCATTTTGATCCCGTTTCTCTCTGCCAGAGCCCTGACAATGGTCTGGAACTCTTTTTTGCCCGGAGCTCCGTAATAGATACGCACACCGAAACGATAAACAAGAGACAGTTTCTCCTGTACGGTATCGGAGGAATGCAAATCATCATCATCCATGATCTCAAGTTTGTCACTGGATTTCTCTCTTACCAGATGTCTGCGGTTACTTGTCGCATAGATCAGGATATTGTCCGGTTTCTTTTCCAGACCACCCTCAATGACTGCTTTCAGGTATTTATACTCAATCTCAAACTCTTCAAAGGACAGATCGTCCATATAAATGATAAATTTATAATTTCTGTTCTTGATCTGTGCAATGACATCATTTAAATCCTGAAACTGATGCTTGTACACCTCGATGATACGAAGTCCCTCATCATAATAACGGTTCAGGATTCCCTTGATACTGGAAGATTTTCCGGTTCCCGCATCACCAAAAAGGAGGCAGTTGTTTGCTTTTCTTCCTCTTACAAAAGCCTCTGTGTTCTCGATCAGTTTCTGTTTCGGAATTTCATATCCGACCAGATCTTCCAGTTTCACATGGGCGATTCTGGTGATCGGCTGAATTTCCACATTATCATTTTCATCATGACCTACACGGAACGCCTTATGTAGTCCCAGCTTGCCTACACCAAAATCTTTGTAAAACTGCACCATATCTTTCATAAATTCTTCGGTTGTCTCTGCTGCTGCCAGAGTTTTGCTCAGGTCACAGATGCGGTCCCTGATACGGGAATTAAACATCTTGCTGTTGCTTCCTGTATTGGTATAATCTGCCAGGATCTTACAGCAGGAAATGCCAAATGCCTCATCCAGTACAGACAGGTCAAAATCATATAATTCTTTAAATACCCCGAAATCATTCAGTGCCAGTTCATTGATACTTCCCTCAACTGCACCTCTGATCTCGCAGGCCGTGCTGAATGCATTTTCATTATTTACCATAAGGAAAGTCAGATAACAATGCCAGAGATTTCCGGAAAAGCCATACAGCCCTGCGGTTTCCACCAGACCGTTGGCACATTCGAAAAACAGACCCTCTTTTTCTTTCAGATCCGGGCTTTTCTGCTCCCAGGCATTCATCAGTTCTGCCATCTTTTCCAGAATTTCACCATGTTCAAAGTTACGATAAAGAATACATTCGTTTAATCTAGCCATTTTTGTTACTTCCTTTTTGTCTCATTTGTTTGTCTTGGTTTTTATCAGTAATTTCCCAGAATCCGCATTCTGTTTGTCTCTGCTTCCAGTCCTCTCAGTGCATTCTTTACTGCACTGTCCCTTAAATTTCCCTCAAAATCCACGAAGAAACGATATTTCCAGTTTCTTCCCGGGATCGGACGGGATTCAATCTTTGTCATGTTCAGCCCATTGTAAATGATATGGGAGAGCATGTTATAAAGAGTTCCGCTCTCATGAGGCAGTTCAAAGAAAACACTGATTCTGTGCGCATCTTTTACATAGATCGGTTTCTTGCTCACAATGATAAAACGTGTCTCATTCTGTCCGTTATAGCAGATATTTTCAGCCAGGATCTTCAGACCGTAAAGTTCTCCTGCCTGTCTGCTGGCAATGGCTGCCTGTGTTTTATCAGAATCCTCTCTGACTTTCTTCGCAGAACCCGCCGTATTTTCCATTTCTTTTTTCTTCCAGCCCGGATGTGCTTCCAGATATTTTCCGCACTGCGCAAGTGCCTGTGGATGAGAGCATACACAGGTAATATCCTCCAGCCCGGCATCCGGCATTCCCAGAAGGACATGTTCCGGACGGATGATCTGCTCTCCTACGATGCTCAGATCATACTCTGTCAGAAGGTCATAAATATCTGCCACGATCCCTGCTGTGGAGTTTTCGATCGGAAGCACTGCGTAATCCGCATTTCCCTTCACCACTTCTTCCATAGCATCTCTCCATGTTTTTACATGGTAACTTTTGATATCGTCACTGAAATATTCTCTCATGGCAGCATAACTGTACGCTCCTTCCACCCCCTGGAAAACAACCGTCACATTCTCCAGTGGCAGGGAATCTACCATCTCCAGTTTCTCATCGTCTTCAATCCCATGCTCTGTCAGAAGCTGATACTGTCTTTTACGGCTGATCGCCATGATCTGCTGAAAAAGCTCCTGCGCACCTAACTGGTTAAATTCACCGTGTGCTTTTTCACGGAGAGATTCCAGTTTCTGCCTCTCCCTCTCCGGATCCAGAACCTTTTTTCCGGTCCGGATCTTATACTCGGCAACATCCTCGCACACCTTCATTCTTTTTTCAAAAAGGCGGATGATTTCGCTGTCGATCTTGTCTATTTCATCTCTGCATTCCTGTAAATCAATCATTCTGTAATTCCTTCCATCCGGCTGCCGTTCTCTCCGGCAACACCCGTTTTTTGTTTATTTTTGTTTCTTATGTTCTTCCACAATATCTGTCATCTCACCGATAAAGGAAAGAGAACCAAATGCAAGGATCACATCCTCCGGTTTCGCAATGGCAAAAGCTTCTTCCACAGCCTCTCTGATGCTGTGCTTTGCCTCTGCATTCAGATTATGCTCCCTGACTGCTTCTGCCAGTTCCTCTGCCGGAAGCGCACGTACGTTATCCGGAGTCTGAATTGTAAAGATTTTGTCTGCAAAATGTGCAGTCTTTCTGATCACACTTTTATAATCCTTATCTGCAAAAACACCCATAATATAGATAAGATGTTTTCCTTTGAAATAATGCTCAATGGACGCAGCCAGCATATCTGCTGCTGCCGGGTTATGTGCACCGTCCACGATCAGCAGAGGTTCTTTGCACAGAACAGTAAATCTTCCATCCCAGGAAGCCTTTTCCAGTCCTTCCTTTCTCTGCTCCTGTGAGGTCGGAAATCCCAGTCCGTTCAGTACTTCCAGCACATTCAGTGCAACCACTGCATTCTCTTTCTGATAAACACCTGCCAGCGGAATCTGATAAGTTTCCCCACGATACCGGATGGTCTGACCCAGACAGCTCTCTTCGAGCGTCTCTGCCCGTGATGCATCTGCCACTGTACAGACAGCCTGGTGCTTTTTGCAGGTCTGTTCGATCACTTCCATAGCCTCCGGCTTCTGAAGGGCAGTTACCACATGACAGCCGTCTTTGATAATGCCTGCTTTTTTTTCTGCGATTTCTGACAGGGTATTTCCAAGAAAAGACATGTGATCCATACTGACAGATACCAGAACCGCCAGCAGGGTATTCTTAATAATATTGGTGGCATCCAGATTTCCACCCATTCCGACCTCAAGAAGAACAAGGTCACAGTTCTTGTTTTTAAAATACAGAAATGCCACAGCCGTTTCTATTTCAAAAGCTGTGGGATGAGGATAACCATCTCTGGTCATAGCTGTGATGGCATCTGCCACCTGTGTCAGATATGCAGCAAAACTTTCTTTTTCGATCCTGCTGCCTGCAACTTCAATCCTCCCTCTGTAAGAATACAGGGTGGGAGAAACATATCTTCCTATGCGGTATCCGCTGCGGGATAACGCGGAATATAAAAAAGCAATGACAGATCCCTTGCCATTGGTACCGGCAACATGAACAAATTTCAGATCATCCTGAGGATTTCCCAGTCGCTTCATCAGCTCACGCATATGGTCAAGTCCCAGCACACTTGGAATTTCCCGTGTGACCCTGTCAATGTATTCCCGGCTTTCCTGATAATTCATCGTCTTTTACTCCTCGTTTCTATCGTTCATATAGCAGTCTGTAAAATCAGTCAGTGAAGTTCTTCTATCAGACTGTTTTCTTAAACCATTTTCACCAGATTATTTCCCGAAATTATTTTCAGAGCGACTGCTATAATTGTTTTTCATTATATCCTACGCGTATGTTTTTTTCAAGGCAGGCAATACTAGAATCAGATAAAATTTGCGTAAAAAAAGCAAGGAGATCCAGCATGAAAAAGACATTTATCCTCTGTGGCTTCACCGGGCTGTGTATGGAAGTTCTGTGGACAGGTCTGCACTCCATTCTCGCCGGCGAGTTTACCATGACCGGGAAAACTTCTCTTTTAATGTTCCCGGTTTACGGATGTGCTGCCGTCATCCGTCCTCTCTCTGAAAAATTTGCCGCCATTCCTCTGTGCATCCGGGGCTGTATTTACACGGTGGGGATTTTTGCTGTGGAATTTATCAGCGGTTCTTTTTTCCGCCTGCTTCATATCTGCCCCTGGGATTACAGCAGAGCCCCGCTCAACTATAAAGGTCTGATCCGTCTTGACTATGCTCCCTTATGGTTTGCAGCCGGAATTTTTTTTGAAAAAATACTTGGAAAACTCTCTTGAAAAAAGTGTCAGGTTATTATATGATGTTAAGAAGGATGATTGCGTCCGGGCATTTTCCGGAATCCTTCGGGAACCCTGTACACAACTCTTACACCAGCAAAATATGGAGGTATGAAATGAGACACTTAATGAGTCCTCTGGACCTGTCTGTAGATGAGTTAAATACTCTTCTTGACCTGGCCAGTGATATTGAGAAACACCCTGATAAATATGCGCATGTCTGCGACGACAAGAGACTTGCCACTTTATTCTATGAGCCAAGCACCCGTACCCGCCTCAGCTTCGAAGCTGCAATGATGAACCTTGGCGGTAAGGTTCTTGGTTTTTCATCAGCCGATTCCAGTTCCGCTAGCAAAGGCGAAAGTGTTGCGGATACTATTCGTGTCGTATCCTGTTATGCAGATATCTGTGCTATGCGTCACCCGAAAGAAGGTGCTCCGTTAGTAGCTTCTATGGCTTCTTCTATTCCTGTTATCAACGCCGGAGACGGTGGTCATCAACATCCTACTCAGACATTAACTGATTTACTTACCATCCGTTCTTTAAAAGGACGTTTAGACAACCTTACCATCGGTCTGTGCGGTGACCTGAAATTCGGACGTACTGTTCATTCCCTGATTGAAGCACTGGTACGTTACACAAATGTGAAATTCGTACTGATCTCCCCGGAAGAACTGCGTATCCCAAGCTATATCCGTGAAGATGTCCTGAAAAAGAACAACATTGAGTTCCAGGAAGTTGAGAGACTCGAAGATGCACTTCCTGACCTTGACATTCTCTACATGACACGAGTACAGAAAGAACGTTTCTTCAACGAAGAAGACTATGTCCGCATGAAAGATTTCTACATTCTGGACAAGCAGAAAATGGAGCTTGCAAAAGAAGATATGTATATCCTCCATCCACTGCCACGTGTAAATGAAATCGCAACAGAAGTAGATTCTGACCCGAGAGCAGCTTACTTTAAACAGGCACAGTACGGCGTATATGTCCGTATGGCGCTGATTCTTACATTACTGGAGGTAAAATTACCATGTTAAATGTTGGAGCACTTCGCGAAGGCTATGTATTAGACCATATCAAAGCCGGTAAAGCCATGACTATCTATCATGATCTGAAACTTGACAAACTTGACTGTACAGTTGCGATCATCAAAAATGCCCGCAGCAACAAAATGGGAAAGAAAGACATCATTAAAGTAGAATGCCCGATTGAGGATCTTGACCTTGATATCCTCGGTTTCATTGATCACAACATCACTGTAAATATCATCAAAGATGAAAAGATCGTTGAAAAGAAAGAACTGAAACTTCCGAAACAGGTCGTAAACGTGATCAGATGTAAAAATCCACGCTGCATCACTTCCATCGAACAGGGACTGGATCAGATTTTCGTTCTCGCTGACGAGGAAAAAGAAGTTTACAGATGTAAATACTGTGAAGAGAAATATTCAGGTAAACGTAATAAATAATTCATCGCTATTTCATATTGTTTCTTACATAACCGGGAGCCATTTTGGTTTCCGGTTATTTTTAGCCTGTCGTAAAATAATGTCAGGTTCAAAAAGTATTTTGCCAAAAACAAAAGTCCCACTGGCCAATGCAGATTTCCACATCGACAGTAAGACTGTATTTTTCCATACTTTTTTCAATTTTTCATTCCTGTCATCTTATACGCAATCAGACCGATAAGCCGGGTTATGTCATTGGGTAATCATCTGTCTAGGCCCTACGTTGCCATAAGGCTCAAGCGACCCACCTGAAAGCACGACGGGCAGCCGTATCGCTTTCTTTTCGGTCTTGCTTCGAATGGAGTTTACATGTGCCCGGCCTGTTACCAGGACGGCGGTAGTCTCTTACACTGCCTTTCCACCCTTACCCCAGCAAGTGGGGCGGTTTATTTCTGTTGCACTGGTCTGGGAGTCACCTCCACCGGACGTTATCCGGCATCCTGCCCTGCGAAGCCCGGACTTTCCTCGTCTGAACCCTTTCGTCTGTTCAGCCGCGATTACCTGGCCTGGTTGCGCAACTGCTATTCTAGCACGATTCTTTTCACTTGTAAAGAATAAAATTAGTTATTATTCACTTCGTTTTCAGTAATATGCTTCGCGGGATATTATCCGGAAACAGCAGTAAAAATCATCACACATTAAAACAGCTTCCACCGACGAACTCCCTCAGGATCGAATTATGCGGAACTGCCTCACTCGGAACAGGGACAAAATAATCCAGGAATTTCAGCAGTCGTTTTGCCTCAATATACTCCGGTTCATTTCTGTCGATTCCGAACAGCAGCGGCTCTGCATAAACCTTCAGGCATGCCAGTTCATAGATCAGTGCAGAATTAAACATCACATCTGCCTCTTCCTGGAACGGGAAAATATTCTGCTCCTCCCCTCTTCTCACAGAAGGCCATCTGGCAATGGTTTCTTTCGCTGAAGTTCCTCTGGTTCTTGCATCTCTGACGATCCTGCGGATCAGGCGTCCGTCCGTTGTCGGGATACGGTTGTGTTCATCAATGTTCAACTGCGTCAGGGCACTGATATAGATTTTGAACTTGCTCTCTTTCGGCAACGCATAGCTTAATTTATCATTGAGTCCATGGATGCCCTCGATCACAAGAACATCATCTTCTTCAAGCTGAAGGAAATCGCCCTTGTATTCTCTCTGTCCGGCCTTGAAATTAAACACCGGCATTTCCACCCGCTTTCCTTCGAGAAGTGCCAGCATATCTTTGTTAAACTGCTCCACATCGATAGCTTCCAGGCACTCAAAGTTCTTCTCTCCAAATTCATCCACAGGCGTAAATTCTCTGTTTACAAAATAATTATCCACAGCGATCGGATGTGGTTTCATTCCATGCGCTGCAAGCTGAATGGAAAGTCTGTGAGAAAACGTAGTCTTTCCGGAAGAAGACGGACCCGCGATCATCACAAATTTCTTATTTCCCGCGGATGCGATCTTGGATGCGATCTCAGAAATCTTACTCTCCTGCAAAGCCTCCTGAATCAGCAGAATATCCTGAATCCCGCCTTTTGTGATCTTGTCATTCAGATCTCCCACTGTAGAAATCTCCAGCTTATTGCCCCATTCCTGAGATTCTCTCTGTACATGGAAAATCTTCTCCTGCGGCCGGAATTCAGCAATCTTATCCGGTTCCTTTTTATCCGGAAGCAGTAATACAAATCCACCTTCATATAAAACCAGATCAAATTTTCTGATATATCCGGTATGGTTTGCCATGAACCCGTAAAAATAATCTTCAAAACTCTCAATACTGTAGAGATTCACTTTTGAACCCAGGCGGTAATTGAAAAGCCGCTCTTTATCATACATATGATGTTTGCGAAACAGCGCAACTGCCTCATCTGTGGCAACGCTTCGTTTCAGGATCGGCAGATTTGCATCCACAATCTTATGCATTCTGGCTTTTACCTGGTCGATAAATTCCTGCGTCAGGTCCGTTCCGCCCTTCATGGTGAAATAATAGCCGTTTCCTATGGAATAATGAATCACCACTTTATCAATATTCTCCTGTCCGGCAACATCATAGATTGCCTTTAACAGGATCAGGCATGCACTTCTCTCATAAGTTTTCTGACCGATCGGGTCCCTTGTCGTTATAAACTGTAAGGTGCAGTCTGCTTTCAGATGCTTATGCAGCTCCCGAAGCCTGCCGTCCACCATTACCAGTATAATCGGCGCCTCTGTCTTCCCCTCATAATCTTTCACAATCTCTCCGTAGGTAATTCCCCTTGGATATTCTTTTGCGATTCCTTCTATGGTAACCTTATATGATTCCTGTTTCATAATACACGGCCTCCATTTCTATAAGATTCTATAAGAACACTTCCAAATTCATAAAAAGTTGCTGTATAACGCTATCTGATATTATATAAAACGATGTCAGGGGTAAAAATCACCTTACCCCTGACTTTAAACATTAATTATCTGTGAGTCTCTTTATAAAATCGTATATGGACTTTTCACAGCAGCACAGGAAACCTTCAGTTCCGGAAATGCCTGATTCAATTCTTTCTTCATCGCATCCATAAAAATGTACTCTGTGCCATAATGTCCCGCATCGATCAGTGCCAGACCCTCTGCCACTGTATCAATTCCCGTATGATGATCAATATCTCCCGTCACATAGGCATCTGCGCCTGCTGCAAGGGCATCATGGATCATGCTTTTACCGGAACCGGTACAGACAGCGATCCGTTTCACTTCTCTGTCCAGATCTCCATATACTTTGACATCATTTAATTTCAGAGATTCTTTTACAAGTTTTGCATAAGCTCCCAGCGTCATAGTCTCTGAAAGCTCACCCACTCTGCCAAATCCCTGTTCTTCACCGTCCCGTTCCTCTGTCGGGGAAAGGACAGTACAGTTTTCCAGTTTCAGATATCCGGCGCTTAAATCTGCCATTCCCAGCACATCATAGTTGGTGTGCATGGCATAATAAACAATTCCCTTCTGAATCAGTGTCAGGATCTTTCTTCCTGTAAAACTATGATTATTGATTTTCTTAATTCCCGAAAAAATCATGGGATGATGGGTCAGGATCATATCCGCCCCGTTCTTTACTGCCTCAGCCAGTGTCTCCTCTGTCAGATCAAGTGCCAGAAAAACATGGCTGATCTCTCTTGTGTCATCTCCTGTGAGAAGCCCTACATTGTCCCAGTCCTCTGCTGCTGCCGCAGGGTATTTCTTCTCCAGCCAGGAAGTCAGCTCATATGCCTTCATAGATTTTCAGGGCAGTTAAAATTACCTGCCGCTCCTCCTCGATCTCACCCAGCCGCTTTCCGGCAGCCGGTGCATTTTTTAATTTTTCCACGATATCATTGCGGATACGAAGTTCCCTTTCCAGATACTCCTTCAGAACCGGATGGCGTCTTTTCAGAAGCAGCCCGCCAAACCACTCTTCTAAAGTATAAGGCGTTCCTTCTGAAATATGCTCCTTTTCTCCGTGAACCACCTTCATCATGGGATAAAACTTACCGTCCTCCAGGATCAGCTCCTCTTCCACGACCTTCCAGCCAATCTGCGAAAGAAATCTGCGAAAATGCGGAATATCTGACTGCGGCTGCAAAATCATCTCTAAAAAACTCTCCCGGACTTTTTCTCCGTCTGTCAGTATCCTCTCCATAAGAGGGCCGCCCATTCCCGCGATCACAAGGGTATCTCCCTCTCCTTCTTTCAGGGCAGCAAGCCCGTCGGAAAGTCTGGTTTCTATGTATTCGCCCAGTCCATACTGTGCAATGTGCTCCTGTGCCCTGGAAAGAGGGCCTTTGCGCACATCCATCGCGATCGCTTTCGGAATGATCTGATTCTGATAGAGATACACCGGCAGATAACCGTGATCACATCCCACATCCACCAGCCGGTTTCCCCTGGTTACCAGGCCTGCCACTGCAGACAAACGTAATGAAAGCTGCATAACAGGCTCCTTAGTCCAGGTAATCTTTCAGCTTGCGGCTGCGGCTCGGATGACGGAGCTTACGAAGTGCCTTCGCCTCAATCTGACGGATACGTTCTCTTGTTACATTGAATTCTTTTCCTACTTCTTCCAGTGTTCTGGCACGTCCGTCATCCAGTCCGAAACGCAGGCGCAGAACTTTCTGCTCTCTGTCTGTCAGTGTGCTTAAAACTTCTACAAGCTGCTCTTTGAGAAGTGTAAAGGCTGCTGCATCTGCCGGTACCGGAACATTGTCATCCTGGATAAAGTCTCCCAGATGGCTGTCCTCTTCCTCACCGATCGGAGTTTCCAGAGATACCGGTTCCTGAGAAATCTTAAGGATCTCACGGACACGCTCCACATTCATATCCATCTCTTTTGCAATCTCTTCCGGCGTAGGTTCACGTCCGAGATCCTGCAGTAACTGACGGGAAACGCGGATCAGCTTGTTGATGGTTTCCACCATATGAACCGGGATACGGATGGTACGTGCCTGGTCTGCGATCGCTCTTGTGATCGCCTGACGGATCCACCATGTCGCATAGGTACTGAATTTGTAACCTTTACGGTAATCAAATTTCTCTACTGCCTTGATCAGGCCAAGATTTCCCTCCTGGATCAGGTCAAGGAAAAGCATTCCACGTCCCACATATCTCTTGGCAATGCTGACAACCAGACGAAGGTTTGCTTCTGCCAGACGTTTCTTGGCAGCCTCATCTCCCTGCTCCATTCTCTTGGCAAGTTCGATTTCTTCTTCTGCGGAAAGAAGCGGAACTTTACCGATTTCTTTCAGGTACATACGAACCGGGTCTTCGATGCTGACGCCTTCCGGAACGGAAAGGTCGATCTTGTCAAGCTCGATCTCTTCCTCATCCAGTTTGTCGATGTCTGCATCGTCATCGTCCAGGATCATATCATCTACATTGCCGTCTGTGATTCTAAGCACATCCACACCGCTGGCTTCCAGAAAGTCGAATACTTTCTCCATCTGTTCCACTCCCAGCGGCTGATCCTTAAAGAAGTCATTGATCTCCTGATATTCCAGAACATTTTTCTTCTTTTTGGCAAGCTCCAGAAGTTCTACCAGTTTCTCACTGAATTTACCCATATTCATTTCCATATGTGCTCTAACCTCCATATAGTGTTTATATTTTATCCTTATTCGAAAGAAATATGCAGCTGCTGCCGCTTTCTTCCGAGATCTTCCAATTCTTTTTTTGCTTTTACGATTTCCTGTAAGCCCTGCATATCTGTCGGGTCCCAGGTTCTGTTGCGTTCTTTGAGGCTCTCATCCTTGATCCGCAGGACCGTATCCGAGAATGCCCGGTTCTGTTCCTCCGGAGTTTCCAGATGGATTGTCGCATTGAAAAGGGAAGAAACCTCTCTCTGCTCCTCGCTGTCAATAAACGCATTCATCAGTCTCGCCGGATTCACATCTCCCTCTCTGTGCTGCTGGTAAAGCATCTCTGCCACCTGCCTGTAAAGAGGTACCACGAAATCCGAAGGCTGAATATATTTCTCAACCGTTTCAAAAATCCCCGGATAAGTCACCAGCCAGGTAAGCATCAGTTTCTGAGCTTTCTCTGCGGCACTTTCCTTCTTTTTCGGCTGTCCTCCTGACGGTTTCGGCTGTACCCTCTGCTCTGCCGGTGTTCCCTTCAGTGCCAGAGCGTTGACTCTCTTTTTCAGACTCTCTGCTGTGATCCCGTAACTGCGGTAATCCCTCACAATGGCCTCAATGTAAAGATTTCTCTCCAGCTCATCCGACAGTTCCAGAAGCATCTGCGCGCATCGTTCAAAGAAACGGTTCTGCCCCTGAGGATCTTCCATGGAAAATTCCTTCTGTGCCATACTTACCCGGAACAGAAAACTGTCCATGGCCTGTTCCAGACGTTTCTCAAACTCCTCTGCTCCCAGTGCCTTGATAAATTCATCCGGGTCTTTATGAGGCTTTAAATTCACCACTCTGGATGTCACCCCTGCTTCTCTCAGGATCGGAATGGCACGAAGTGCCGCCCGGACACCTGCATCATCGCTGTCATACAGCAGCAGGACTTCCTGCGTGTACCGCTTCAGCAGGCTTGCATGGCCGGAAGTCAGTGCTGTTCCCAGCGAAGCCACTGCATTGGTAAAACCTGCCTGATGCATGGAAATCACATCCATATATCCTTCACACAGGATCAGATAATTTTTCCTCGTGGTCCTCGCCACATTCAATCCATACAGGTTCCGGCTTTTGTCAAAGATCGCAGTCTCCGGTGAGTTCAGATATTTCGGTTTCCCGTCTCCCATGACACGCCCGCCGAATCCGATCACACGGTTATTTACATCCATGATCGGGAAAATGACCCTGTTCCAGAACTTGTCGTGCATTCCATGGCGTTCATCCACATTAAAGAGCCCGGAATCCCGCAGCAGTTCATCACTGTAATTCTTTGCTTTCAGATATTTGTACAGATCATCGCTGAACTTGTCCGAATATCCCAGCCCGAATTTCCGGATAGTTTCTTCACTCAGCCCTCTGCCCGTGAGATAGGCATGTGCCTGTGCTCCGCTTTCCCTGCGAAGCTGATAGTAAAAATAGCCCGCAGCCTGTTTGTTGATCTCGAGAAGAGCTGCCCTTCTCTCTGCTTTTGCTTTCGCCTCTCCGGAATACTCGATCTTCGGAAGCTGCACCCCTGCCCTGTCAGCCAGGTGCTGCAACGCCTCACCGAACGTGTAATTCTCGTATTCCATCACAAAGTTAAATACATTTCCCCCTGCCCCGCAGCCGAAGCAATAATACATCTGCTTGGAGGGAGTGACCGAAAAGGAAGGAGTCTTTTCATTATGAAAAGGACAAAGACCAAAATAGGTACTTCCCCTCCGGGTCAGTTTTACATATTGGGATACAATATCTACAATATCATTTCTCATTCGTACTTCTTCAATGATATCGTCTGAATAACGCATGATTCGTCCTCCTAAAAAACTTTCCATGCTTTTGGTATGTAAATCTCCCGGAATTTCTTGATGGAATACTGATCCGTCATTCCTGAGATATAGTCACAGACAACCTGTTCCTTCTTCTCTCCCCGAATAAGCAGTTTCTGGTATTCCGCAGACATTGTGTCCGGGTGTTCAACATAATATTCATACAGTTTCGCCAGCATCTTCGCAGCCCTGTCTTCTTCCTTCTTGGCAACCGGATTCTCATACACACTCTGAAACATCAGTGCCCGGATATCCATCAGGCCTTCGTAGATCTCTGGTGACATTTTTATGGTATCCTGCTCAAGACTGTTCTCTATGATATCATGTACAAAGGTACTCAGTCTCTCTCTGCCCGTATCTCCGAGAAGTAATCGCAACGTAATGGGGATGTCATCCTCTGTGATGATCCCTGCCCTCTGTGCATCGTCCATATCGTGATGGATATAGGCGATCTTGTCGGAAAGTCTCACGACCTGTCCCTCCCGAGTTGAAGGATGTCCACTGGTTCGGTGATTCAGGATTCCGTCTCTCACCTCCCAGGTGAGGTTCAGCCCTTCCCCGTTCTTCTCCAGAATCTGAGCAGTCCGGACGCTCTGTTCATAATGGGTAAAACCGTCCGGATTCAAAGCATTCAGTGCCCTTTCTCCCGCATGGCCAAAAGGCGTATGTCCAAGATCATGTCCCAGCGCGATTGCTTCCACAAGATCTTCATTCAGCCGCAGCGCCTTGGCTATGGTCCGGGCAATCTGGGATACCTCGAGGGTATGCGTCAGCCGCGTACGGTAATGGTCACCCTTGGGTGCCAGAAATACCTGTGTCTTATCCTTCATCCGGCGAAACGCCTTGCTATGAAGGATTCTGTCCCTGTCTCTCTGATAGACAGTCCGTATATCACATTCTTCCTCCTGCCGCTGTCTGCCTCTCGAAAACCGGCTGCATGCAGCATAGGGACTCAGCATCTTTTGTTCTCTTAATTCCATGCTCTCCCTGATATTCACAGACAGTACCTCCACTTACTGACAAAAAAATTACTGTTCTTATCTGCTACAGCAATATACATACTCATATCTTTTTCTGAACCGCCATAACATCTCCCAGTCAAAAATCCTGCCGGATCATGACCTGTAAACAGTAACTTTAAAATTCCTCTTATTAAGTATATTCTACATAAAATTTCAAATTCCTCTTTTTTTCAAAAAAATTTTGAATTTTTTTTATTTTTTTTTATAAAAGGTGTTGACATATGATTCCAACTCTGGTATAGTATCACTTGTCGCGAGGGAGAGATAAAAAATTCCCAAAGAAATGCGATATGCGGAAGTGTCGGAACTGGCAGACGAGCAAGACTAAGGATCTTGTGAGCATTGCGCTCGTGTGGGTTCAAGTCCCATCTTCCGCATTTAAAGAATGAGGAGCTGTGAGAATTCATGGTGCCTTATTTTTTTTTGCGTTTTTCCGGATGATATGGTATCTCTCTGCCACTTTGTATTTTCATATCTTTATCACATTAAAGTGTTACTGTTCATTTCGTACACAATAACCTGAAGTTATCCTCTTTTGCAGACTGATTTTTCTGTATGCCAGGTATGTCAGGCTACTTTTACTGTAATTCTGCAATCCTGCTCACTGCCACATAGATTTCCTGAATTTTATACCAGGTAGGATAATCCACGATTCCCGTCTGAGACAATCCAAAAATCCCCTGAAAGATCCGCACTGCATCCCTGGTTGCATTTCCATAGATTCCATCCACAGTAACTCTCGGTATTGCCGGATATGCTCCTGCGATCGTATTTAACTGTTCCTGAATCTGGCTGACTTTATTTCCCGACGCTCCGATGTCCAGATCATAGCCAGGCCAGGATGCCGGAATCCCGGATACAGCCTCCGCCACATTAATATACATATCATTTCCATAAAATGCCCGAAGAATCTCAATCGCAGAATATCCCTGGTCTCCCAGCGCCTTACTTCCCCACTGTGTCATCCACCCCCGGCTTCTGCACTGCACCTGTTTTCCATCACAGTACTGTGTCAGAATCGGCTGCCGCACATTCGGCCTGGAAAGATAATTCTCAAATAACTCATCTACAATACGGTCGATACTGTCAAAAATATTTCTGCCATAAATCCATTTGTGATCATAGGCAGTGGATGAGGTTATGGTGAAATCGTAGCCTTTATTCCGGTACCATTCCGTATACACACGGTTTAATGTAAATGACATAATTGCCAGAATGTTTGCTCTTATCGTATCATCCGGCCAGGTGGCATAGATTTCACTGCTTGCTACATTTTTAATATAGTCTCTGTACCGCACATAATAATTCTCCGCAGAGGAATCATTGATCGGGCCGTCATGTACTACGATATATTCCGGCACAACCACCTTACTCAGTACGATTTCTCCGCTTTCATTGACTGCCTTGATCTCAGATTCCTCAATCTTTGGCGGATATTCATAAAACAATGTATGCGGTGGGATTACAACACGCTGATAGCTTTCTCCCGGTTCCATGGCATTTAATGTTGCCGGCTGTCTGGACAGAACATCCGGCAGTACTTCACTGCCAGCTACTTCCTTAGGTTCAAAACCTTCCGCCTCGATCTGCACCGTATATTCCGCATAAGGCTGCTGCTCCACCGGTTCCATACTGTATTCCAGCGGCGGCGTCTTCAGTTCGATCACCGGCGTCCGTCCCGAAGAATCTGTCACCACCTCTTCGATCACACTGTCCGGCGCTCCCGTATAGGAAATCCTTACCTTTGCATTCTCTATCGGACGGTTATTGATCCGGTCCAGTACCGTCACCTGATACTGCCCGGTATCCACATTTTCCTGCTGTATCCGCATATTTTTATAAAAAGCCATAGAAGTTCCTCAAAAGCTGCTTTATTAATAGTTTATGCTTCTCAAAATTGAAATGTCACATAATTATTTTATACCTATTGTCTTTCACCTTGCAGTCTTTCAGATTCCAGTTCCAGAACTTTTTCTCCCATAATCTCACCTATTCCTTTCCGGACATCCTCTTCTTTACTGAAGATATAATCCGCAATCTTTACAATTAATTTTGTCAAATCTGTATACAGTTCCGATTTACCTGTCTCCGTCAGTTCTTTCTCCAGATTTACCCGGATTTCTTTGTATTCGTTTAAGAGCACCTGGAATAATTCTGGATTGTTAGTCAAGCGGATATTCGCAATCCGCTTCGCTACTTGCTCATAACCAAATAACTGCTCCGCAGTTTATCAGAAAGAGCTTGCACTCTTCCTGATACAAGCAAGTCCCCACCCCCTGCTTATTGCTTTTCGCAATTGAAGCAGGGGACTTACTTGATTTGGTTAAAAATGCCATCCTTCTCTTCATCTACTTTTTCTCCTCTTTGGTTAGTTATTGCTAATTGATTTTGGCTAACCGATAGGAGAACATTAATTTTCTGCGTTGTCAATTTTATTTTAATTTCTGATATTTTTCTCATTTTATCAGATAGCTTGCGAATTTTTATCAAAAAAGAAGATGTATTTTGAATTTTTTCTCAAATATACATCTTCTTATCATCCTATTCTAACTTTCTGCTTAATAACCAGCTTCCAAATTTACTCTATGGCACAGTTCTTTCCCTTCCAGAAATCTCTCCAGATTCTGAATGCAGATATCCCAGATCAGATTCTCAGTCATCCTGTCACCCCCGAAGCTTGGACCGGCTATATGTGGTGTAAGGATCACATTTTCCATATCCCATAACGGCGACTCTTCCGCCAGAGGTTCTGTCTCTGATACATCCAGTACTGCGCCCTTTAAATGCCCCGCACTTAATATTCTCACCAGATCATCATTCACGATCAGGCTTCCACGCCCTACATTAACCAGAACAGCATCCTTTTTCATCGTTCTCAGTCTCGCCTCATTAAAAAGTCCTGCCGTTTCTTTTGTCCCCGGCAGGCACCCTGTCACAATGTCCATGTTCGGAAGGATACGATCCAGTTCATCTATGCTGAAAATCTCATCAAAATACTCTTTACACTCTTTGTCCGTTTTACCTTTTATGCCCGCTACATTTCTCTTAACTCCCGTAATGTGCACTCCAAACGGTCGCAGCCTGGCGGCAACATTCTTCCCGATATCTCCGGTTCCGAGAATCAGCACCTTTTTCCCAAAAAGCGTATCCACAGAATTTCCCTTTTCCCAGACATGGTTTCGCTGTTTTTTCTGATACGCCGGAAAAGAACGATACAGGGCAATGATACTCCCAATGACATATTCCGAAATAACAATTCCAAAAGCCCCGGAAGCATTCGTCAATACAAAATCTCTGCGAATATTCTGCATCTTTGTATACTTATCAGCCCCCGCCCATGTAATCTGCAGCCATTTAAGATTTTCAGCCTGCTGTAGTTCTGCCTCATCAGGTTCTCCGATTATAACTTCTGCATCCCTCAGACAATTTTGCAGAAATTCTTCCCTGCTTTTTAAAGTCTTACATTCTGCAACATCTCCTGAATAATCTTCTGTAAAAACAAATTCACATTTCTCGCCAAAACGCTGATAAAATTTTCTCCGTACCTCTTCCCTGCATGGTACTTTCACCAGGATTTTCTCTTTTTCTGTTCGCAGCATTCTTTTTGCCTCTGTTTTTCTTAGTATTTTCTTTTTAATATTTCCTTTTTACACTACAAGTCGAGTTCTAATCACGTTCTTACATATACCCATGCCCATTATATTCCAATTTTCTGCGATAAAGCATTCGATTTTATTTGCCTTTTTTTAATCCTTTCTCAAATTCCAGGACTTCTCCCCTGCACAACTCTATAGCTTCATTGCAGGTTTCCACATCATCACCATCTATCTCTATACTGTCATCACCGGGATATCTGGTTGAAAAATAAAAACCATCTATCATTTTCATATGTGACTGCGTATCTTTCGAAAACTCCAATCCCATATTCCCTTTTAAAAATTTCATCAGTCTGTTCAGGCTATGGGTACGCAGAATATTCTCAAAATCCTTCTGCCGCATGGCATCATCTGGTTTATAGTATTCTGAAATCAGATGTTTCATATATTTTTCGCATATTCCCTGTGCCATAGCACCCATCATATTTGCAACGATTCCCGCATCATATGAAGCCTTGAAATATTGAAAATCATTTTCTGCAAAATCAAAGTAACTGCTTAAGGCCATATCTGAATTCCTTCCTTTCGCACATTTGCATAATACAGCATTTTATTTTTTTTCCATTCATCCCCTACTACGATTTTCAAATCCGTCTCTGCGTCATCCAGTTCATCCGAAGAAACTTCAGACTTTAACAGATAGAGATACTTTTTAAGTTCCGGTCTGGAAAGAAATGATTCTGACAGTTCCAGAAACAGATCAACGTCGCTGCTGTATTTTTCTTCTCCACGCGCACAGCTTCCATACAGATATATCGTTTTAATATATGGTTTTATACAGGACGACTGAATCACTTTTAAAGCATATTCTGCTGCATTTCTCTGACGCTGTGACCCGATACATGTCAACATTTCCATACATCCCTCCAGATTCAGATTTCATCCAGGTATCCACATCCCGGCAAATACAACAGCCGGAAATCACCCTTCCAGCACATCTGCAATCGTTTCTGCTGCATCTTCCAGTGCATCCAGTGCTTCAATCAGAGTATTTACATCTCTGTTTCCACTTTCTTCTTCCTCATACTCATCAATAATTTCTGAAAACTGGTTTTTCAATTCTTCCAGGTTTTCATACAGCTTATTTAATTTTCCCTTTCTCTCGGATACAGAAGAAAGATTTACGATATTAGACATTTAAATTCCTCCACTTCATGCATAATATTTTCAGATTATTTTACATAACCTGTTTTGATTGTAGAATTTCTTATCTGAAAAAAATTATAACATCTTTCATATTTTATGTCCATGTCCCACTTATATTTAACCACCTGCCCAGTCAGCGTTCAAAAAGCAGGCTTAAAAATCCCTCCGATACTCTGAAAACTGGTATTGAAAGACGCACGTGCAATCGCGCAGAATTATGAAAATCTGATTCACACAGTCGCCGGTTACCAGCTTCAGAAAGAAGACACTCTGACAATCGCCAGCATCCCGGTTATGGCACAATATGATATCACCGGTCTGCTGACAGATTTTCAGACCGCACATCCCAATATCAAACTGCAGATTGAAGAAACCGAAACCACTCACATCTGCTCCCGGCTCAAAGACCACGAATGCGATTTTATTTTCACCCGCAAAGAATATCTGGATGCGTCCTGCCAGAGTCTTTCCTTCTACGATGACCGTCTGGCAGCAGTTGTTCCCCGAAATCATCTACTGAGTAAAAAGAAGCAGATCTCCGTCTCCGAACTGAGAAACGAAAATCTGCTTCTTCTGAGCAAATCCACTCTGCATTATGATAAGATCACGGAAATCTGCCGGCAGAAGGGTTTTGAACCAATGGTTGTCTACACAGGCACACACATGGATAATATTCTTGACCTTGTGAGCAAAAAACACGGGATTTCCCTGCTGATGCAGCATGCAGTCGAATATCTCCATCATTCCGGCGTAGTGATCATCCCTCTGAAAGAGGATTTTGTCAGTACCATCACCCTCGCCTGCAACGATTGCCGCCAGCTTTCTCCTGCCGGAAAATTATTCTGGGACTTTGCCAAAAATAAAATTTCCTGATAAACTGCGGAGCAGTTATTTAATTATGAGCAAGTAGCGAAGCGGATTGCAAATATCCACTTGAACTGACTCACAAAAATATCAGGATACCAGCGGAAGTACATAGGTAACCCAGAACCATGACATCGGCATGATCAGCACCATGGCAGGTATCATATCCGCTGTCGGGAAATTTTTCAGCTTCACCATACGGAATCCGGTTGCCAGCATAAGGAATCCGCCGCATGCCTTAAAGTCATTGATCATTGACGGTGTTGTCAGCGGGAAAATCGCTGTTGCCGCAAAAAACAGGATCAGGAAAATGATCACCTGCGGAATTGCAATCATACATACCACCATTCCCAGGCTGCATGCAAAAATAGCTGCTGTAAACAGATCCAGAATGGACTTTGAGATCAGTACAGAATGATCTCCGCTCATTCCTGATACAATGGAGCCATAAATTCCTGTTCCGCTGGCACAGAATAAAACAATGATCGTCACCAGTGTATTCATGAACTCATCCTCAGAAAGCTCTGAATTTGAGTTTTTGATAAATTTGCTGATCACTCTCTGCATGGCACCTGCACCGGAATTGATCCTTTCCCCAAGGTGAATGGCAAGGCCGATTCCTGTACCAATTACAATGGAAAAAATAACCGCCGGCATATTTTCCATCAGACCGATCGTACTGATTCCCATTCCCATGGAACATACACCGAATACCAGGGTAATGTCCGCCTTGAATTTCGGACTTAACTTATGTCCCACAAGGGCTCCCAGGATTCCGCCGATGACCACGGATAATGCGTTGATAATTACTCCAATAGGCATAACTTTTTTCTCTCTCCTTTACCTGATTTCAGGCAGATGCCGCATTTCTGACATCTGCCTGAAATTTGTCTTGTTTTACCGTCTGTCTGTAATCTGACAGCAGCTTCGGCAGTCAGATCAGAACATATCCGGCAGCCAGTGTTTCGGGTCTACATCCATGAACTTCGCTCTCTGGAAACGGTCTTTCTGATCGAATGGTACGGTGCAGTCAAAGATTGCCTTACATGCAACACCGCGCTCACGGATTCCCGGATGATAAGCCGGATTATTGGACGGATCCAGCGGATGACATTGTACACCCGGAATGGTGATCAGGTCAACATCTGCCTGAAATCTTGTTGTCATCGCCCACATCACATCGTTAATATCAAAAATATCCACATCTTCATCAACCAGGATCACATGCTTCAGTTCCGCAAAAGCAGAGAATGCAAGCAGTGCAGCCTGACGCTGACGTCCTTCATCTGATGGCATTGTTTTCTTAAACTGCATGATCGTCACATATTTTCCACCGCCAAAAGAAGCATTGTATACATTCAGGCATTTGCCCGGAAGTGCCTTGTCAACCATTGCAAGGATACTTGCCTCTGTAGGAATACCTGCCATGGAAACGTGTTCCTCGCTTGGTCCGATACAGGTCTGCATGATCGGGTTCTTTCTTGTCGTAATGGCTTTTACCTTGATGATCGGAAGCTCCGGATTGGCAGGTCCGCAATAACCAGGAAATTCCGGCATTGCCTTTCCTGTATTAGAGTTCTGGTCTTCACGGACACGGACGTTTGAAAGGATTTCTCCCTCGATCACATATTCCGCATTGGCAATGGCACGCTCATTGATAGTGAGACACTGTACCAGTTCTACCGGTTTCTTACGGGTGGCACCTGCTGCCTGTAATTCATCATATCCAAGCGGTGTTGTCGGCGGCTCAAAGCAGGATGCGATTTCGATTGCAGGATCTACACCGATGCTGACAGAAGCAAGTTTTAGGTTAGAAATTGCTCTATGAATAATTCAGGTTTATAAATATATCAAAAAATATTCCAAAAATCCATATCGTCCCTACGCATCTGCTCATAAATCAAGGCAAAAAAATGACAGGTCTCCATATCATTATTTGAAACCTGTCATCATTTTCTTATTCTTCTGTCTTTTTATCTTTTACAGATTTACTGATGTATCGTGCCTGAATCTTTCCGGAAAATCTTCCTGAACATTTCTGCCTGAATTTTTAAAAGATTCTTACAATATCATTATACATGACAAATACCATCAGCGCCATCAGGAACATCAGCCCTGCAAAATGCACCATTCCTTCAATCCGTCTGTTGATCGGTTTTCTTCGGATGGCTTCAACGATGAGGAATACCAGACGTCCGCCGTCCAGTGCCGGAAGGGGAAGCAGGTTCATCACGCCGAGGTTTGCGGAAAGGAGCACTGCCATATTTAACATATTCATCCACAGGATCATCGGGCCTTCGCTCTTGCTTTCTTCATAGGTGGTTCCAATAGCATCCGCCACACCGACCGGGCCGCTTAAATCTTTCATTCCCAGTTTGCCTGTCACCAGTTCTTTCAGGCTGAGGATGGTTGTGCGGACCATATATTTGACTTCCACAACACCATATTTCAGCACGTTCAGTCCGCTGGTCTTCTGGCAGTAAATATTATAGGTGAATCCGGAATCCGGGGTGCGGTATTCCTGTGGAGTTACAGTGATCTCATACTCGTTTCCGTCACGGGTATAGGTAAGCTGTACCGGTTTTCCGGTAAGAGGATTCTCCTGAATGTAGTTCTGGTAATCCTCTGCATTGCTGATCGCAGTTCCGTTGATGGAAGTGATCACATCGCCAGCCTGCACTCCGGCCGCTTCAAGAGGCATTCCCTCCATAACAGATTCCACAGTCATCGCAGAACTGTCGTCACCGTTGAAGTTGCATCCCAGAAGGTAACGGAAATTTGTATCTGTTTGATAGGAAATCTCCTTCTTCTCTCCGTCACGTCTGACTGTCAGATGGATAGTGTCTCCTTCTTTCAGCTCATTAAGGTAAGAATACACATAGAGGTCTTTTCCCAGGTCAATGTGATAGCCCTGATAACTGGTGATCACATCGCCTTCCTGTAATCCTGCTGTCTCAGCCGCAGAACCTTCTTTTACAGAAGTAACAGTGGACGGCTCATAACCCATCACACCCACAATGATCACAGACAGTACGAACGCCATAATAAAGTTAAAAACCGGCCCTGCCGCAACCACAGAGATTCTGCCCCACACAGAAGCACTGTTAAAGGTTCCCGGCTCATCTTCTTCGTCTGTGTCCTCTCCCAGCATGGCACAGGAACCGCCGATGGGAAGAAGTTTCCACGAATACCGGGTGCCGTTTTTCTCTGTGCTCAGGATTCTCGGTCCCATTCCAAGGGAAAATTCCGTAACCACGATGTGGTTTTTCTTTGCCAGAAGGAAATGTCCCAGTTCATGGAAAAGAATGATCGCACTGAATATGATAATTGCAATAATAATTTTCAATCTACCACCTGCTTTCGATCCATTGATAAGTTTCTTTCTCAATCTCCAGAATCTGATCCAGATCCGGATGATCTACCACGGTATGTCTGCTCATAGACTGCCCGATAATCTCGTAAATATCCAGAAATCCGATCTTTCTCTGAAGGAATTTACGCACTGCCAGTTCGTTTGCCGCATTAAAGACGGTCGGCATACTGCCGCCTGCCCGTGCTGCCTCGATTGCCATCGGAAGGCCCTTGAATGTCTCTCTGTCCGGTTCTTCGAAAGTGATCTGTTTCAGCATATGGAAATCCAGTCTGTCACCTTTTAAGAATCTTCTGTCCGGGTAGCATAAAGCATACTGGATCGGAAGTCTCATATCCGGAGTTCCAAGCTGTGCGATCACGGCACCATCTTTAAATTCTACCATGGAATGGATGATGCTCTGCGGCTGAACTACCACCTGAATGTGATCCAGGTCCACGTCAAACAGCCATCTGGCTTCCATCACTTCCAAACCTTTGTTTACCAGTGTGGCGGAGTCTACTGTAATCTTCTGACCCATAACCCAGTTCGGGTGTTTCAGGGTATCTTCCAGAGTTACGTTCTTAAGGTCTGCGGTTTTCTTTCCGCGGAAAGGTCCGCCGGATGCAGTGATCAGCAGTTTATGTACCTGCTCTCTCTTTTCCCCGTGAAGTGCCTGGAAAATGGCACTGTGTTCGCTGTCTACCGGCAGAATCTGTACGCCGAACTGCTTTGCCAGCGGCATGATCAGGTGTCCGGCTGTGACCAGAGTTTCCTTGTTTGCCAGTGCAATATCCTTGCCTGCAAGAATGGCCTCCATGGTAGGACGGATGCCGATCATTCCCACAATGGCAGTCACCAGAATGTCGGATTCTTCCATTCTGGCAAGTTCGATCAGTCCACCCATCTGGCTGACAATTTTTACATCCAGATCACGGACTCTCACTTCCAGATCTCTGGCTGCTTCTTCTTTCCAGACTGCGATCAGTTTCGGGTGAAATTCACGGATTTGTTTTTCCAGAAGTTCTACATTGCTTCCGGCTGCAAGACCGACCACTTCCAGGTCATCATTTGCCCGGACTACGTCTAAGGTCTGCGTTCCGATGGAACCTGTAGAACCTAAAATTGCTATTTTTTTCATAGATAAAACCCTTTCATATATACAGTTATAACAGTTATATATAGTAGTAATGATAACACAAATGCTTTCCTGACAGTAAAATCGGATAGTTACTGTTCCCTCCGTGCGCGGTAACACCAGATAACCAGATTTCTTCTGTTATTACTGCTCATCCTGAGTCCGGCAATATCTCTTTATGCTTATGCGTGGATCATCATAATTGACAGGAAATAAATAACCGGTGCTGTGAAGATCACGCTGTCAAAGCGGTCAAGGATTCCGCCGTGTCCCGGGATGAGTTTTCCGTAATCTTTGATCCCCTGATTTCTCTTGATCGCAGAAGCTGCCAGATCGCCTACCATGGAAATGAGTGCACCTACTGCACAGATTACAGCATATTCAACGATCGGTCCTTTGGTGACTGCTGCGTAGATGATTCCCAGAAGTGCAGCACCGACTACACCGCCGACTGCTCCTTCCACGGATTTCTTCGGACTTAATACAGGTGCCATCTTATGTTTGCCGATAAGCATTCCCACACAGTACGCACAGGTATCACAGCCCCAGGAACACAGGAAGATCAGCCATACATGGAACTTTCCTCCCGGAAGACATCTGGTAAGGTAAATGAAGGACAGCATCACTGCCACATACACGATTCCAAAGAGTGCCGGCATCACCTGAACTGCCTGATAAGCCGGATAGGTAAATACATAAACAAACATGATCATGACCAGTCCGAAAATGATCGCCAGGACTCCATATCTCTCAAAGTCCAGTAAAACAGCCGCATAATAAAGTATTGCACCTGCATAGCCGGCTGCTGCCAGCAGACTGCATTTCTCATCCTGCACTTTCATTACCCGGTACAATTCCCACATTCCGATCAGGGAAACTGCAAGAAGTGTAAAAAACAGTACATAGCCGCCACTGATAATGGTAGCAAGGGCAATGATCACCAGCAGGATTCCGCTTAAGAGCCTTGTCTTAAACATCTTATTACTCCTCCTTCACTCCGCCGTATCTTCTGTCTCTCTGGTTATATTTCTCAATGGCCTTCACCAGCTCTGCCTTGTTGAAATCCGGCCATGCCACATCTGTGAAATAAAACTCTGTGTATGCCATCTGCCATAACAGGAAGTTGGAGAGACGTAATTCTCCGCTTGTGCGGATCATCAGGTCAGGATCAGGGATTCCTGCGGTATCCAGATAATTACCGAAGCTCTGCTCCGTGATATCCTCCGGTCTGATCTTTCCGTCAATGGCATCCTGCGCAAGCTTGCGGATGCCTCTTACCATTTCATCCCTGCTGCCATAGTTCAATGCGATCTGGAAATAGATTTCATCATATTTCTGGGAATACTCTTCCAGACGGACGATACTGTCCTGGATATCCTGGTCAAATGCGGAAATCTCTCCGATCACGCGGACTCTCATTTTATTCTTGTCTGCCAGTTTGATACATTTCTTAAGGTAGCTGCGAAACAGCTTCATCAGGCCGTCTACCTCATCTTTGGAGCGTTTCCAGTTCTCTGTGGAAAATGCATAGACAGTCACATATTTTACGCCAAGCTCTTTCATGTAATCGCATACGGTTTCCAGATTTGCACAGCCTTTTATATGTCCGTAACTTCTTGGCATTCCCTTGGCTTTCGCCCAGCGTCCGTTGCCATCCAGAATAATGGCGATATGATTTGGTACATTCATATTTTTGCTTTCCTTTTCTTATTCTTTTTCTCCTGCCGGATATATTACTGTTCGCTCCACGCTCAAAATAACAAATTTCGCGGGATATTATCAGCAAACAGCAATTCTGATATTCTTCATTCAGACAAAAAGAGAGCCCGCATCATGGAGCTCTCCTTTTCGTTTCCCTTATACGGTCATGATTTCCTTGCTCTTTGCATCCACTGCCGCATCAACTTCTTTAATATATTTGTCTGTACTCTTCTGAATCTTATCTTCAAGCTCTTTGATCTCGTCTTCAGATACATCCTGTTTTGCAAGTTTCTTAAATGCATCGTTTGCATCACGGCGGATGTTACGGACTGCAACTTTGGAAGCTTCCCCTTTTTTCTTTACGTCTTTTACCAGTTCTTTACGGCGTTCCTCTGTCAGTTCAGGGAAAACAAGACGGATCACTTTACCATCGTTGCTTGGGTTTAATCCAAGGTCAGAAGTAAGGATTGCTTTCTCGATTCCTTTGATCAGGCTAGATTCCCATGGCTGGATCTGGATCATACGAGCTTCCGGAACAGTGATGTTAGCTACCTGCTGAAGTGGTGTCGGTGCTCCATAATAATCTACAGTCAGTTTGTCAAGAATATGCGGATTTGCACGTCCTGCGCGGATTGTAGCCAGTTCGCTCTCAAGGCTTGACAATGTCTTTTTCATTTTGTCTTCATATTTCTGAATTCTCTCATCCATTAGGTTAGTCTCCCTCTTATCATTTTTATAATCGTTCTGCTTTTTATTATACAGTAACTTTGGTTCCTACGAATTTACCGTGAACGGCATTGACAATGCTGTCTTTCTCATCCAGTGCAAATACCAGCATCGGCATTTTCTGTTCCATGCACATGATGGATGCAGTCAGGTCCATAGCTGCCAGTTTCTTTGCAACCACTTCTTCGATGGAAATCTCATCATATTTTACTGCATTCGGGTTGGTCTTCGGATCGCTGTCATAGATTCCGTCTACTGCTTTTGCAAGAAGGATAGCTTCTGCTTCAATCTCTACTGCGCGAAGTACTGTCGCTGTGTCAGTAGAGAAGTACGGATGTCCGGTTCCGCCTGCAAAGAATACGATCTTGCCCTGTGCGAAGCTTGCTTCTACTGCATCTTTGGAGTAAAGGCTTGTAAACGCACCGCATACAAAAGGAGTAAAGATTTCTGTTTTTAATCCCAGATATCTGCAGATATCAGATACATAAATACAGTTCATGACTGTGGCAAGCATGCCGATCTGGTCTGCTTTGTTTCTGTCGATCGTCTCACTGGTACGTCCTCTCCAGAAGTTTCCTCCACCGATCACGATGCCGATCTCAAGACCTTCTTCTGCAATGGTACGGATCTGTTTTGCAACTTCGATAACTGTTGCTTCGTCGAATCCTGTTTTCTTCTCACCGGCCAGTGCTTCGCCGCTTAATTTTAATAATACTCGCTTCATCTTTTTAGCTTTCTCCTCAGGTTAATTTTATCGTATGCAGCAGAAACGCCACTGCTCTTTTCGTGCCAGTAACATAAGAAAAAATCCTGCTGCTTTCGTACTTTCTATTTTACCATATTCCGGCAACAATTTCATTACCATTTTCATCAACTGTTGTAGAAACTGTAAAATTACTGTAGTAATGGAATCCTGTCTTTCCTGTTTCCGGGTCATCCTCATAGCTGCTGCCCTGTGGAGAACCGCAGGCACCTTCCAGTGCATCCAGAGACTGACCGATGTACTGCTCTGCTGTGGAGATCATACTGTCATCACTCGGATCAGATGGCGTGTCCGGGTCAGAAGGATCATCCGGATCATCCGGATCAGATGGGTCATCCGGCTGAGGATCATCATTGTTTCCCGGATCAGACGGATTATCATTGCTTCCCGGATCAGATGGATTATCATTACTTCCTGGATCAGACGGGTCATCCTGATTTCCCGGATCATCCTGATTGTCTGAACCAGAACTATTATCACTGCTGCTATTGTCACTGTCAGACGGAGTCGGTGTTACTTCACTGTCAGAAGAATCACTGTTCTCACTGTCATCCAGTAATCCCAGACGTCTCTTCACATCATTCAGTGTGGAAACTTCATTTGTGCTGTTTCCTGTGAGATATTTTGCATAAGGAATAGCATCATCATCCGTACCATCCATGCAAAGAGTGATCTGTGAAATCGTTCCAAGAGGAAGGTCACGGAAGAAGCATTCATTCTTGTCTTCATCTGTGTATGCAATACGGATATCATAAGAAGTTGTACTCTTTGTACTGTTTCCGGAGACATTTGCCTCAAAATAGTACAATGCTTTATCTTTATCTGCCAGGGTAAACATTCCATTGATCAGATCGTCTCCCCATCCGCCATCCTCATCGTCATCATAATCGGAACTGCTTTCATCCACATGCGTACGGATATAAACGGACTGGATATCGTCTCCTGTCTCATTCACAAAAATTACTTTGGATGCAGTGGATGTTTTTTCACCCATCACATTTTTTATATTGGAATCGTCTATATTCTGCTGCATATCCACTACCGCCTTGGTAATCTCCGGTGTCGGCGTGGCACTTGCCTGTACAGACTGAGTTTCTGTGTTCTGTTTTTTGCCGCATCCTGCCACTGCTACTGTCAGTGCCAGAACTCCTGCAAGGATCAAATAACGTTTTTTCATAATATATTCCCTCCTGTATTCATCCGGAATATCTGCTTTTTTCATCTCATTTTTTCAATTTCCTATTATTACAGAGTCTCAGAAACTTGTCAACCTGACACCATTCGATTTCATACAATTTTTAGACTTCTGGTAATTTTCAGGTAATCTTTGTATTTCTGTACTCGTTCGCAGAAATCCCCTCGTTCTTCTTAAACACTCTGGAAAAATGTGCGATTCCCTGAAACCTGTCAGAATGCTGATCTCCATATCCGGAAATTCTACTTTCAGTGCCGCGATCATGGACAGCCCGTCCAGTCCCGGCATGCAGATATCTGAAAAAAGGATGTCCGGCTTCTCCCTGCGTATCACTTCCAACCCTTCTTTTCCGTTGCAGGCTGTGGCTGCAATCCGGCAGTTATATTTTTCCATGGCAGAAGCCTCGACAATCCCTCCACGATGATCGGTTCATCATCAATAATAACCACTTTATACATAAAAAATCCCCCGTTTTTCCCATTTCTTATTATTGCACAAAAGGGAACACCCCCTGTAATCAGCGGATGCTCCTCTTTATACAATACCTCATATTTTATTTTTAACCCTTAACCGCTCCGGCTGTCATTCCCTTGATAATATATTTCTGAAGGAAAATATATACAATAATGGCCGGTATAAAAGCAGTAATTAAGGTTCAGTCTGTGTACCAGCAGTCCCCATGGACGGTAAGTCGCGGAATCTACCAGATTTCTCACCAGATAAACCCGTCCTTCAGACTGATAAAGCCCGATGGAAGTATCCAGATCTTTCGCAAATTCCAGAACATCGTCGCAGTCTTTTTCCCAGAATGTTTTTAACTTCCCGTAGCTTCCGTCTGCCGGAGTATTTGTAATTTGTCATCTTATAGACCTTTGGTGCACGAAGAAGCATGAACACACTGCTGGAAATTTCTTTTCGTTTTCCGAACTGCTTTGCCATATAATACTGGCCTTTATTATAAACCGTGTCAAAGTTTGCACTGCCTTTGCGAAATTAATCATAATATCCATACAAAGTCCTGTCATAAGTCGCCTGTCTGGAATCACTGATGGCACTGTCAATCTGTTCTATACTGTTCTGATTGTCCATCTGAAGCTGCGCTGCCAGACACGCTCCAGTCCTGTTTTTTCCTGCCTGTCTGCCATGATATGCCCCACCAGGGCAAGCAGCAGGACAAACGGAATCGCCCAGTAAAGCAAAATCATTCCCACCATTTTCCATTTGACAGAAGTATTCTTCCCCCTCATCCTAAAATCCCCCATTTTTAAAGTTCTTTTTTATAGCAATTCTCGCTAAAGAAAAAGGACTGCCGTTTTGTGTGGCAGTCCCATATCCGTTTTTTTATTTCTGTTTTATTACTATGTTATTGCTGTTTTTCTTATTTTTTACAGTTTTTTATTACTGTCTGCGTTTATTAATGTTTCCTTTATTGCCGTTCCTTTTATCGCTATTGCTTTCATTATTATTGTTTTCACTGCGGTCGCATTCATTGCTATTCCGCAAGTTTCATCAAAAGACGGACGCAGGTCTCATCAGATAAAGCGGATGTATTCAGGCAGATATCATAGTTTTCCATTCTTCCCCACTCCTGTCCTGTGTGGAAGTAATAGTAATCTCTTCTCTGGCGGTCCTTATATGCAATCCTTTCCAGTGCCTCTCTCTGTGAAAGATTTTTATTCTTTTTGATCCGGTCCACACGGTCTTTCATCTCAGACGCATAGATAAACACACGGAACAACTGATTATCTTCCTTCAGAATCTGATCCGCACATCTTCCCACAAAAATGCAGGGACCTTCCTGAGCCAGACGTTTCATGGCGTCTCGCTGGGCCTGATACATTTTATAGGGGAGTGTCACCCTATTTATATTTTCCGGTTCCTCTGATGCCATCATCCCAATTCCGTAAAGAAGGCTGGTCTTTCCACCAAACTCATCCATGATCTCCTGACTGATTCCGTGTTTGTCGGAGGCTTTCAGTAAAAGATTACTGTCATAAAAAGGAACTCCCAGTCTTTCCGAGAGCAAAGCCGCGATATGTCTTCCGCCGCTTCCGTATTGTCTGCTGATCGTGATTATTTTCATAAGGCACCACAACTCCTTTCCGCTTACATCTGCCTGGTATAAATCAAGCCGTCATGAAGTAATCCCTGTGATTTTCATAACAAAGCCGTTATTTTTTTATTTAGCCATATTATAGAAATTTTCGAACATTTTTGCAATATCCATTCTAAATTTCATAACTTTTAACAAATACAGGCGAATAGAATTGGTAATATTTCCAAATCAGTATAGATTCTTTACTTTGAAGTCTCGTTCTGCCTCTCTTCTCTGGTCTTTCTTGGCAATATCCTGTCTCTTATCATAGAGCTTCTTGCCTCGTGCCATACCAATCTCTACTTTTACAAGGCTGTCCTTAAAATAAACCTTAAGCGGAACCAGGGTCAGACCCTTTTCCTTCAGTTGTGCTTCAATCTTATTAATCTCATATCTGTGAAGCAGAAGTTTACGGACTCTCAGTGGATCTTTGTTAAAAATATTTCCCTTTTCATACGGACTGATATGCATTCCGTAAATATAAACTTCGCCGTTTTCCACACGGACAAAGGATTCCTTAATGCTGCATTTTCCCATACGAAGAGACTTCACCTCTGTTCCTGCCAGAGAGATTCCCGCTTCGTAAGTATCTTCTATAAAATAATCATGAAACGCCTTTTTATTATTGGCAATCAGTTTCATTCCTTTTTTCTTTGCCATAATAACCTCCAAGCCTTTTTTCTAAAATCATTTATATCAGTTATTCTGTTACTGTTCACTCCGTTCTCAGTAACGTTATTCTTCATCTGTATCCCACACATCAGATACCAGCTCGAAATCTACAGTCTTGAGCATTTTATCTGCATCTGCTACGCGGACACGGACTTTGTCTCCCAGTTTGTATACTTTTCTGGTCATCTCGCCGCAAAGTTCATAGCTCTCCTGGTCAAAGACATAATAGTCATCCCTCAGCGTATTGACATGGACCAAACCTTCCACTGTGTTCGGCAGTTCCACATAGAGTCCCCATCCGGTCACTCCGGAGATAATTCCCTCGAACTCTTCACCCAGATGATAGGACATATACTCTGCTTTCTTCAGCTTGTCTGATTCACGTTCTGCCTCATCCGCACGTCTCTCACAGACACTGGACTGTCTTGCAACTTCGTCCAGAATCTCTCTGTAATGCTCGGTTCTGCCTTCACGCATCAGTCTTCCTCTTAAATTATCCTTGATAATCCTGTGGATCTGTAAATCCGGATAACGTCTGATCGGTGAGGTAAAATGACAGTAATACTTCGCAGCCAGCCCGAAATGACCGCTGCATTCTGTCGTGTATTTTGCCTGTTTCATGGAACGCAGTACCAGTCTGCTGATCATCGCCTCGTTCGGAAGTCCCTCAATTCCTTCGATGATCTGCTGGATTTCCTTTGGTGTGATCTCCTCTTTTGCTTTCTGGATCTTTACTCCCTGATTGTGAAGCAGTGTCAGAAGACTTTCTACTTTCTCAGGGTCCGGATTGTCATGTGTTCTGTATACAAACGGAATCTCCTCTGTACAGTATTCCTGCGCCACCGTCTCATTTGCCATCAGCATGAAGTCTTCAATGATCTTTGTCGCCACATTTGCCTCATATGGCTTTACGTCAATGGCTTTTCCTGCTGCATTGAGGATGATCTTGCTCTCCGGGAAATCAAAATCAATGGAACCCCTGTGATGACGGCTGTTCCTTAAGATTCCAGACAGTTCTTTCATCATAAAGAACATCGGAATCAATGCTTCATAACGCTTCTTCGCTTCCTCATCTGTATCTTCCAGAATATTTTTAACATCTGTATAACACATACGCTCATCCACATTGATCACGGTCTCTGCAATCTGATGAGAAACAACTTTTCCCTTTTCATTGATATCCATCAGACAGCTTAATGCCAGCCTGTCCTCTCCCTGATTCAGAGAACAGATTCCATTGGAAAGGCGCTCCGGTAGCATCGGCACCACACGGTCTGCCAGATAAACACTGGTTCCACGTTTCAGAGCTTCTTTGTCCAGCGCACTGTTGTACTGTACATAATTACTTACATCTGCGATATGGACTCCCAGATGATAAATCTCTCCTTCTTTTGTCAGGGAAATTGCATCATCCAGGTCTTTGGCATCTTCGCCGTCGATGGTGACTGTCTGAAGATGTCTCAGATCCAGTCTGCCCTCTCTGTCTGCGTCCAGCACATGATCCGGAACTCTCTGTGCCTGTTTCATAACTTTCTCAGGAAACTCACTCGGGATTCCGAAACTCTTCACGATTGCCAGAATGTCCGTGCCCGGTGTACGGATATTTCCCAGATTCTCCTTGATCTTTCCTTCCGGATTCTTATTCCTGGAACCATAATCTGTGATCACTGCGATTACTTTGTCCCCGTTTTTGATCCCTGCTGCTTCTTTTCTCGGGATAAAAATATCTTTGGAAAATTTCGGATTATCACTGATCACAAAACCGAAATCACGATTTAACTGATAAGTTCCCACGATCTCCGGCATGCCGCGTTCCAGGACCTTGACAACCACGCCTTCTTTACGCTTGCCTTCTTTCTGTCCGTCACGGATAATGATGCGTACTTTATCCTGATGCATGGCAGTGCCTGTATCAGACTCAGGGATAAAAACATCCTCATCCTGTCCTTCAATCTCTACGAAACCAAAGCCTTTCGGATGTCCGATAAAGGTTCCCTCTGCCTGAGTTCCTTCCAGATATTCATCCTCATAACCATAATCTTCATCCGAAAAATCCCTGTCTCTGTTTCTTCTGTATTTTTTATCTCTGTCTTTCTCTCTGCCTCTGTCTTTCGTTTTCTCTTTCTTTTTATCTTTTTCCCAGTCTCTGCCCTTCTCTTTATCCTTGTCCCTGTTTTTATCCTTATTCTTATCTTTCTTCTTTACTCCGTAGTCTGCGCCATAATCTTCTCTCCGGTCATCGTAGTAACGGTCGTCTTTTTTCTTCTTCCATTTTCCTTTGACCTTTTCATATCTGCCTTTATGGTCAACAGATACCTTACCCTCATCACAAAGCTCATCCAGAACATCATAGAGGTCTCTCTTTTCCTCTTTTGACAGTCTCAGAAGAGTGGCAATCTCGCGAAGTCTCATCGGTTTGTAAATGGGATCTCCCAGCAGTTCCAGCATAAACTTTTTTCTTCGTTCTATATCTTTTTTGCTCATGTTACTCCTTTAATCTTATCACTCATTTCATTACATATCATAGTTGGAAGTGTAATACATTGTAAGAATATCCTGCGGCAGCCGCTTCCGCAATATAATTTCTCCCCGCCACAGTCAATCCCAGTCCAATCCTGCCCGGAGGACTTTTTTATGTCATTTTATTTATATCATGGAAACATTACTGAGTGGTTTTCCGTGACATAAAAAACACCCTTGTACGTGACAAGAGTGTTTCTAGTTTCTTTCTGATGATTAGCCCAGCATATTTAATGCTACAGATAATACAAAAAATAAAACGCCCATAATAGTAGTAGCCTTCACAAGACCGCCCTCCATGGAACGACCTTTGTTCTTACCCCAGTATGTCTCTGCTGCTCCGGCGATGGCACCAAGTCCCTGCTGTTTGCCTTCCTGCATAAGAACTACGACTGTAAGAGCGATGCAATCTATTATGAAAATGACACTCAGAATAATCTTAACAATCTGCACTTCGTTACACCTCCTAATCAACTGAGTTTCATTGTAACATAGCCGGAAGGGGATTTCAACTACATTTCAGAGTTTTTAACAGCTTTTTTAACAGCTTCCTTCTTTTCCGGCAAAAGGATTCTCATATATTGCAAGCTCTCCCAATGCCTCATGAATACGCAGAAGCTGGTTGTATTTTGCGTTTCTGTCTGAACGACAGGGAGCTCCGGTTTTAATCTGGCCGGCTCCTGTGGCAACTGCAAGATCGGCAATAAAGGCATCTTCTGATTCTCCTGACCTGTGGGAGATGACCGCATGGTATCCGGCTTTCTGTGCCATCTCCACAGCATCCAGCGCTTCCGAGAGAGTTCCGATCTGATTTACTTTTACCAGAATCGCATTGGCAGCCTGCAGTCTGATTCCGCAGGAGAGACGCTTAATATTGGTTACAAACAGATCATCGCCCACAAGCTGAATCTTTTTCCCAAGGCGTTCCGTCATCTGTTTCCAGCCTTCCCAGTTGTCTTCTTCCAGCCCGTCTTCAATAGAAACAATCGGAAATTTCTCAATCAGTTTCTCATAATAATCGATCATCTCTCCGGTATCTCTGAGGACTTCCTCCCCTTTCATTTTCCCTTCTCCCGGAAAAACATACACCCCTCTTTCTTCATCATACAGTTCACTGGCAGCGGCATCAATGGCGATGCAGATATCTTTCTCCGGCTCATATCCGGCTTTTTTCACTGCTTCCATGATCAGTTCCAGCACACTTTCCGAATCAGGAAGATCCGGCGCAAAGCCTCCCTCATCGCCTACTGCTGTGGACAGATTTCTGTGCTTCAGGATAATCTTAAGGAACTGATACACTTCTGCGCACATGCGTATGGCATGTTCCATGTTCTCTGCTCCTACAGGCATGATCATAAATTCCTGTAAATCTACAGTGTTATCTGCGTGACGGCCGCCGTTAAGAATATTCATCATCGGAACCGGCATCTGTCTGGTATGGCAGCCGCCCAGATACTGATACAATGGAATACGCAGTGCCGCTGCCGCTGCTCTGGCGACTGCCATGGAAACGCCCAGCGCTGCATTCGCCCCCACACTGCTTTTATTGTCTGTACCATCTGTCTCAATGATCTTCTGATCAATATAAGACTGATTCAGGGCATTCTCTCCCAGAATTGCCTCTGCCAGTCTGGTATTTACATTGTCCACTGCTTTCTGAACGCTTAATCCAGTGTAGCAGCCTTTTTCTCCATCCCGCAGTTCCACTGCCTCAAATTTCCCTGTTGATGCTCCGGAAGGAACGATTGCCCTTCCTGTATATCCATTCATCCCGATGATCCCTTCGCCTACTGTTACTTCCACTTCTACAGTTGGATTTCCTCTGGAATCAAGTACTTGTCTCGCGTGAACCCTTCTTACAGGCAGATAACGTAACATTTTAGAACCTCCTGCTGATTTTTTACTTTCTATGGCTTTTTTAATCTTTAAGTGTTTTCAGTGCTGTTGATCCCACCGCCTTTATCCTCCGTCTTACAAAAGGACAGTTCCTGTTTCCTCCATGCATAATCATACCCCTCGAGAGATCATAACACATGAACAACGTCAAAAGGATAAAAGCATCCGCTTCGCTACGTGGCTCTACACCAAATAACGACTTGAAACAACAGCTCATAGTCATAGCTTTTCCTGTTGTCTCTGGTAATATACTGAAATCTTATGGATTTACGGTGTTAATATTTTCAGAATATTTTATTGTTTCAAATTATCTTGTTTGCATCTTTTAATTATTTTTATAAATTTTCTATTTTTACGCTTGACATTCCAATCGTTATCTGTTATAGTAAGCTCATAAAACAAAAGGGATTAAGAAAATAAAAAAAAGAAAAGGAGTGAGACCACCGAAAACATAACTTCTTCTTTATAATTTAAGAAAGCGAGGTACAGACCACCAGAATAACAGGTTTTCACAATCGTGATTCATAATTTAAGAAAGGCAGGTACGGACCACCAAGAACTTAAAGCTTGAAATCCAAATAAGTTTTATAAGAAGTTCCTATTAATCTAAGGAAGGTACAGTCCAATGAAAACTTAACGATTTACCTTATTTTTAAAACGCAACATTCAATCAATACAAGGAAGGTACAGTCCAATGAAACAGTAACGATTTACCCTATTTTTAAAACGTAACAATTCATCAAGATAACGAAGGTACAGTCCGATGAGAACTTAACGATTTACCCTATTTCAACTCAAACATGAAACATTCCTCAAAAAGTAAAACAAGGAAGGTACGGACCAATGGGACAGTAAACGAAACATTTGATTTTATCTATCTTACATAAAATTTCAAAGAAAGCGAGGTATCATCCATTGGATACAGAATCATAGCAGGAGCCACAGTAGAAAATAAACTGATGGCTCTTTTCTTTTGCATTTTTTGCATTTTCCCTGTTATATCCCGTCATATCTTTATATCTTTTATCTTTACTTCTGTTTGTTTCCATGGTATTTGCATTTTTCTCCTTTTCCTTCATATATTAATAATAATATCAGTCTCCCGAGGTTCACATCCCTATGAAACAGAAATATAAATACATATCCTCTTTTACCAGATTCTGCTCTGTAAAATCCGCCAGAATCCTTCTCTTATTCTGCGCTGCCGCCTGCATCGGTTCTGCTGCCGGAAAAATTGTTTCTCATTACACCCGGAACCAGCAGTCACTGCCCTCCTCTTCCCAGAGTTCAAGCTGGGGACTCAGTTTTCAGGAAGAAGGGAAACGCCCTGTAGGAAATGCCACCATCGAAGAATTATCCCAGTATGATGCCTTCTTTGCCGAAAATACAGAGGAAAAGAAACTCTATCTTACCTTTGATGCCGGATATGAAAATGGAAATACACCTGCGATTCTGGATGCATTGAAAAAGCATCAGGCTCCGGCTGTCTTTTTTGTTGTCGGGAATTTTATTTCTGAGAATCAGGACCTGATCAGGCGGATGGAAGCAGAAGGCCACACGGTCGGAAACCATACGATGACGCATCCGGATATGTCAAAGATTTCCACGCAGAAATCTTTTCAGAAGGAATTATCCGGTGTGGAAGAAATTTATAAAGAGATCACCGGAAAAGAAATGACCAAATTTTACCGCCCGCCACAGGGGATTTACAGTACACTGAATCTGTCTATGGCGAAAGAAATGGGATATCATACGTTCTTCTGGAGCCTTGCCTATGTGGACTGGTATCAGGATAACCAGCCTGACCCGCAGGAAGCAATCGCAAAACTTACAAAAAGAATTCATCCCGGAGCCATTGTCCTGCTGCACAGCACATCCTCCACCAATGCACAGATATTAGATGAACTGTTAAGTAAATGGGAAGAAATGGGATATTCGTTCCATTCTTTGAATGAATTAGTTTCTGCATCTTAGGCAAACCAAATCCCACATACAACTTCATTTGCAAAAAATAATATAACTGTTCAGTACGTTCACAGTTACACTACCAAAAAGAGATGCACTCCGTAAGGAATAAATCCCATGGAATGCATCTCGTCTTGTTTCTAAATCAATACTTATGAGAATATCAATTTATATTTCCTATATTATTCAGCGTCTGCTGCTTCTGTTTCTTCAGGTTCTTCTGTTGTTTCTGCTTCTTCTGTATCATCGGATGTTGAATCTGCATCTGTTGTTTCTGCTGCATCAGCATCTTCTGTTGTCTCTGCTTCTGCATCATCGGAAGCTTCTTCGCTGTCCACAACACCACCTTCAACAACCAGGTCTTCCGGATCAATGTTATCGCCGTAAACTGGTTTCAGAGTTTCTTCGAAGTCTGCATGGAAGAACTGCTCGTCTGCCAGAGATTTGATTTCATCGTTGATTGCGTTCAGAAGGTCTGTGTTGCCTTTCTGTACAGCAGGTGCGATTGTGTCGATGTCGCCAAGGGATTCGATTCCTACAGAGAATCCTTCATTCTGCTGAGCCCATGCAAGTACCTCTGTGTTGTCTGTAGAAAATGCATCTCCTCTGCCATCAAGAAGTGCATCATATGCTTCCTGATATTCATCATATTTTACAAGTTCAATGTCCGGATAGTTGTCTGTGAAGTATGTTTCTGCTGTTGTACCTTTTACAACAATCAGTTTCTTACCTTCCAGATCTTTTACATCTGTGATCAGTGCATCATCAGGAGAAACAACACCAAGAGCTACTTTCATATATGGAAGCGCGAAGTCTACTTTCTCTGCTCTGTCATCTGTTACTGTAAAGTTTGCAAGAATTACATCAACTTTTGCAGACTGAAGATATTCTACACGGCTTGCAGCTTCTACATAAGTAAACTCTACATCATCTTCGCTTCCGAGAAGGTCTTTTGCAAGTCTCTTACCAAAATAAACATCATAGCCCTGAACCTCACCGTTTTCATCTACATATCCGAATGGGTTCTTGTCGCTGAATACACCGATCTTGATTGTTCCATCTTCTTTGATCTCATCCAGAGTACGGGCCTGTGCAGTGTTTCCACCATCATCTGCTGCACTTACAAGAATACTTCCTCCAAAAAGTGTTGTTGCTGCCACACCTGTTGCTAATAAAACTGCTAATACTTTTTTCTTCATGTCCTTTTCCTCCATATTTAAAAAATATTTTGATTTTATAATAATTTTTATAACTATCTGTTGTCGTATCCTGCTGTCAGCCAGGTTATTATGACCCATTTCAGGATTTATACAATATTCTTATATTCTATTTTTCACTGTTATTTTTTCACTGTTTCATAATGGAAACTGTTCAGAAACTGTTTTGCTCTGTCTGTCTGTGGATTGTCAAAAAACTGCTCCGGAGTATTCTCTTCTACAATATTACCTTTATCCATGAAGATCACTCTGTCTGCTACAGATCTGGCAAATTCCATCTCATGTGTGACGATCAGCATGGTCATTCCTGTTTTTGCAAGTTCCAGAACTACCTGAAGTACTTCTCTTACCATCTCCGGGTCAAGAGCTGCTGTGATCTCATCCAGAAGCATGATCTCCGGATGCATCAGCATGGCACGTACAATGGCAACTCGCTGTTTCTGACCACCGGAAAGCTGTCTTGGATAGTTGTCTTTCTTATCCAGAAGTCCAACTCTGTCCAGAAGCTGTTCGGCCTCTTTCTTCACTTCTTCTTTATTTCTTTTCTGTACTTTCAGTGGTGCCAGAAGAAGGTTATTTAAAATTGTCATATTCGGGAAAAGATCGTAGCTCTGGAAAACCATTCCGATCTTCTCTCTGACTTTACTGATATTCTTTTTTTCTTTTTCGTAGCTTACGCCATCGAGTTTCAGCACACCGCTGTCAATTCCCTCCAGGCGGTTGATACATCGCAAAAAGGTACTTTTTCCACATCCGGAAGGTCCTACGATTACTACCACTTCTCCTTTTTGCATGGAGAAAGAAACATCATCCAGAATAGGAACATTGTTTACATATGATTTTTTTAAATGCTCTACTTCTAAAATCGGCTGTCCCATTCATTTATCCTCATTTCTATTAGTCTGCGAACTTCTTTTCCAGGACTCTGGAGAGTCTGGAGAACGGAAAACATATGATAAAATACATACAGAATACTGCTCCGTATACCCAGAGGGCCGCTGTCGGGTTTGTATATCGGGATGCATCTATGATCTGCTTTCCTACTTTTAATACTTCTACGACTCCGATCAGAGCTACCAGTGAAGTAGTCTTGATCATTCGGGTGAGAAGGTTGACTGCGGAAGGAAGAAGTCTTCGGATGGTCTGCGGAAGGATGATGTAAAGATACACCTGCCATTTGCTTAATCCAAGTCCGTATCCGCTGTCGTACTGATGTTTCGGAATGGAGATCAGTGCGCTTCGCACCAGGTCTCCCATCTCTGCGGTTCCCCAAAAGGTAAATACGATTACTGCTGCTGTTTCACCGGTAAGGTTCATTCCCAGATGCTTGGCTGCTCCGAAATATACCAGAAACAGAAGCACCAGCTGTGGCATGATTCTTACAATCTCAAGGTAAATACGACAGATAAATTTGATTATTTTATTTGGAATGTTCATTACCATTCCGAGAAGAAATCCAAGGATAATGGAAAATACCATGGAAATCAGTGCGATTCTTATTGTTACCCACAAGCCCTGCCAGAGTCTTAATGAGTTGATTCCTTTGAAAAGAACCTCAATCCCCATATTCTGCATAGCGGACTCTCCTTTCTACAAATGAACAGATCAGTGAGATCGGTAAAAGTATGATCAGATATGCGATTACCAGCATCATCAGGGCTTCATCTGTTTTGTAATAAATTCCAATTAAGTCTTTAGTCACAAACATCAGATCTGCAAGTGCTACTGCACTGAATACGGAAGTTTCTTTGATAAGAAAGATTGCATTGGCACAGAATGCAGGAATAGAATTAGACACTGCCTGTGGCAGGATGATGTTTGTAAATACCTGGCGGTTGCTCATTCCGAGACTTAATGCGGATTCTACCTGAATCGGTGGAACATTGTCCAGACCACTTCGGAAAGCCTCTGCCATGTAGCTGCCACCCAGGAATGCCAGACCCGAAATTGCACATTGTTCGGAGCTGAGTACGATTCCGATTTTTGGAAGACCGAAGTACAGGAAGAATAACTGTATCAGCAGTGGGGTGTTTCTCGATAATTCTATGTAGCATTCCACGATCTGGCGAAGTACCGGAATCCTGAAATACTTGATCATGCTACAGACAAGTCCTACGATGATTGCGAGGATCACGCCGATCACTGCCATGTGAAGAGTGAGCTTCGCAGCTTCTATATAAAGAGGTGTCTGTTCGCGGATAAATTCAAAGTCCATGGTTACGTTTTCTCCTTCTCTGACCTTTAGCAGGCGAGTTTTTCATAAATTGCATCTGCAAGTTTTTTATGTCCATATTCATCCAGATGTTCCTGATCTGCTTCGCCCGGCTGCGCATAGGCGGAAGCCTGTAAATAGGAAATGTTTCTTGCTTTTGCAATTTTCTCATATACCCGGTGGAGGTTCAGGGATACTTCTCTGGATCTCTTATCGAATTCCGGATCGAAGTTTTCTTCCCAGATCCGTTCTCCAAGATAGATTGGAGATACCAGAAGAATTTTGGCATCCGGATTTACGGTGTTGATCTGGTTGAGGAGCTGTTCGATTCCCTGTCCGATGACTTCCGGGGTTGCGCTGTATACGCTTTTACAGTCGTTGGTGCCAAGCATGAGGACGATGGTATCTACTGGTCTGTGGCTCTCAAGGATTGCAGGAAGCATTTCTGTTCCTCTTCTTTCTGTGCGGAATGGATCGTCGAATACTGTAGTTCTTCCACAAAGACCTTCTTCGATTACTCTGTAGCCTTTTGTTCTTACTTTGTCATCCAGGATGCTGGTCCAGCGGGTGCCCCATCCATATCTCTGATTAGTAGTTCCCGGGATTAAACCGTATGTATTGGAATCGCCGAAACATAAGATTTGTTTCATGTCTTGTCACCTTCTTAACTGATTTTTTTGATACAGGTTTTTGCTTCTCCTATTTTCATATCTATTCGATAGGAATACTATACAATCTTTATTTTGGTTTGTCAATCCCTTTTTTGCATTTTTTGAAAACGTTTATTTTTATATTATAAAGGGACGCTCAGAAATATTTTTATTTTCCGTGCGGTTTCGGGACCTAAGATATTCTAAGTCCTCAAAAAGCTGCTAAAACCATGAGAATCCAGAGCCAAACTCGCTGCGCTCAGACAGTGTCTCTGGATTCTCATAACGCAGTTTTTTGAGAACTAAGAATATCTAAGATCCCTGCAAATGCACGGAAAATAAAAATATTTCTGAGCTGAGCATCGATTGTGATACTTTTTCTTCGCAAGTAAAACTTTCCTGCATAAAAATACGCATTATTTCATAGACATAGACTTGGAATCTTCAAACACTCTAAATCTCACAAATACAGCTTTTATATTGAATATTTTTTTATAAAGCAAAAGAGCAGCTACTACACCTGGCACATTGGTGTAATATCTGCTCTTCTTCGTGCGATATTCTGTTATAGACTATAGCACTGCCATTCTTATTTATGCAATACCTGTTCTACTGCATTTTTCCAGCCTGCATATTTCTGGTTACTGTTCACACGCCACTATCCCGCGAGGTGTTTTGGCATGAACATGCCAAAATCCCGAGACATACAGCGCGAATTTATGCGATTAGCATAAATTCTGTGTATCGCGAAGCGTATTACTGAGAACGGAGTGAACAGTAACTTATTGTTATATTACTGTGAACGAAGCAGACAGTAATAATTTGTCATTCGTGGGCAGCACATATTTTTACCGGATCAGTTCTGCTTTTTCCTCACACTTCTCAGAAAGTAACAAATCGACCATGCAATGCTCATTCCTGCTGCAATTCCAAAGGCAAAAAGAAAGGTATCCCGTCCATATCCCAGCGCTTGAGCTGTATTTCCTTCCACAATGCTGTTCATGCAATAATAAAGCGTACTTCCAGGAATCAGTGGGATTACGGAAGTAACAAAAAAAGAAGTGGACGTTTCTTTACAGAGCCTTGCAAGAATTTCCGCATACACATCCGCAAGAAAACCAGCCAGCAGCGTCGGAAGAAAAATATTTCCCCAAAATCCGTTTCCCAGCAGGAACACCAGCCAGCTAAGAAAGCCACCGGCTGCTGCCAGAGGCAAATATTTCTTTTTCATATGAAAAAGGATTCCAAATCCCATAGAGCCAATGGCTCCGGTAATCAATTGCATAATGGTTGCTGCACTCAAAGCCCAAGCCTCCCAAATAAAATAATTGCCCCCATAAATCCAAGCGCCAGTGCCGCCGCAAGGAGCAAAGCAGCGATCAGGCGGATGATTCCGGAAAGTGTATCGCCAATCAGCACATCCCGGATCGCGTTTGTTGACATCAATCCCGGAATCAAAAGCATAATGTCACCAATCATAATCTTATCCATATGAAGAAATGGACACAGCAAGTTAAATCCACAGATTGCTCCGCCGGTAAGAAAAGACGCCGCAAACTGAAAAGTCACTTCATTCATACACACCGGGCGAAAATACTGCTGTAATCCCCAAATCAGCACAGCACCAAGTCCTGCTGCAACAGCATCCGGAATACTTCCGCCATAAAAAAGAGCAAAACTGCATGCTGCCAGAATACTTCCCAGAAGTTTCCAAAGCGGCTTCGTCTTATTTATGTTAATTTTATCAAACTCCCTCTGAAGCTCCGCTGCAGGGACAGGATGATTGCAGAAGTGGCGACTCAGGTCATTCAACTGCTCTAATTTGGTAAAATCATTTCCGCCGTTCTCTCTGATCCGACGAGTCTGTGTCCGTGCTCCTTCTCCCGGGAATTCCATCGTAATAACGATACTGGATGTGATTACAAAAACATTCATCTGCACAGCACCGCAGGCATAGCCCATTCGGTTCAACGTATCCTCTACCCGAAAAATCTCCGCACCGCTGTTTAACAGCGCCTCACCCATATCAAGAAAAATATGCAAATAATCTCTGGATGTCTGCATAGAATCGCTCCTTTAAGCTTGAAGAAAAGAGTCTGGCATATATACAGAGCTCATTTTCTCCCTTTTATCTTTTAAAGATAACGTCAAGCAGATATTCGCGATTCGCTTCGCTACTTGCTTGATTTGGTTAAAGTATAAGACTTAATTGCAGCTAATACAACTTCTATTTTTATTCCTTGTATTTACTGATTATTTTACCTCTTTCATTCTGACTGCCATATACTGGCGTGCACCCATGCGGATGCGGATTTTTCCTTCGTATACTTCCGGAAGTTCTTCTACCGTCATATTCCTGGTGTCGATCAGTTCCAGTTTGTATTTCTTTCCTTCCGGGAGTACATAGTAAGTACGATCCAGATCAGATTGTTCTTTAACGCTGTCATAAAAGCAGCATCTACGGTAAACAATGTTTTATAGTTATTCAGACCGACAAATACTTTCTCTGATACACCATTCCACTTGAATCAGCTGATATATAAGGAATAAAATACCGGCACAACAATAACTGAAAGGTAGATCACAGCCGCCGGAATCAGAAATACATAATTTCCAAATCTGGAATCTTTTTTCTTTGTTTTCATTCTGAATATCCTTCCTTTCCCTGTAAGTAAAACAGGAACCGACAGATGCCGGTTCCTGAATAAGTAATTCTGAACACCTGATTATTTTGCAAGATAATTCTCAATTGCCGCCTGGATTTCTTTTGCCGCATCCGCAGGCTCCATCTGTCCATTTGCAATCGCATCCTGTGCATTAAACAGTACATCCGCAACTTCTGTCGGGAAGGACTGGTCTGTGATTGTAAAGATTCCGTTTTCATTGGAGGTTTCAATCATATTATCGACGTTAAGCTGTTCTTCCGGAGCTGTTGCGCCAACTTTAGGAAGCGGAAGGTTATATAATATTCTCCATAGTTTGAAACGTTTTCATCATCATAATAGCAATCCATGAATTTTACGCATGCATCCAGTTCCTCATCTGTCAGATTTGCATTAAACTGTGTCATTTCAGCAAATGCAGACATTCTGTTTGTCTCTCCGGACGGGAATGCAAATACGCCATAATCAGCTACCGGCAGATCATTCTGGATCAACGTTCCATCATACCACTGTCCCTGAATATCCATTGCGCATTCACCGGAACCAAACGGCATGATTGTATCGTTAGGGTCTGCAGTAAGGAATCCATCCGGGGCTTCCTGCAAAGGTGTATCATATTCATCCAGCAGGATCAGAACTTTTTTCCCATAATACCTGTTCATACATAAGGCAAGTCTGTGTAACGACATTGCTGCAATAGTATTTGACATATCTGATTTTATAAAATCAAAATAAGCTTTTTCTTTTTCGCTCAGTTTATCACTCAGTCTCAGATAGTCGTACTTCGTATACAGATCCAGGATAATCTGTATAATTCCCTCTCTGGCTTCCGGGTATGTTTCTCCCTTTACGGAAGCAAAGCTTAAAAATATGACCGGATAACTTCCCTGAAGTGCTCTGTACTTTTGATCTTCCCATATAGCAAGTCCTTCGAATAAATCTTCCCGTTTCTCATTCTGAATGGAGAAAAAATTCTCCAGCATACTCATATTCAATGTTTTTCCAAATCGTCTCGGACGAGTGATCAAAGTGACTGTATCCTGATTTTCCCACCATTCACGGATAAAATCTGACTTATCTACATAGAAATTATGATTTTCTCTTATGGATCTGAAATCCTGATTTCCAATTGAAATAACTGGTTTCATAGAAATCTCCGGCCTCCCTTCTTTTTTATTTCTGTAATATTAATTATACCGTCATTTGTAACAAAGTGCTATCTGGTTTTTGTTTTCTATCAAAAATATTCTACCTGCTTTCTTCTCTTGTCAGAAATTTCTTATAGGTAAGGTCCATACCAAAAGCACCCAATGGGGCCGTGATGATAATCGCCATAACAGCTACAGAAAGCACGATTTTACCACACGGCAGTCCTGCGGCGAATGGAACAGAGCCAATTGCAGCCTGTACGGTTGCTTTCGGGAGATAGGCGATCACGCAAAAAGCTCTTTCTTTTGCAGAAAGATTTGTTTTTACGGTACAGAGCAGTACGCCGAAAGACCGGAAGATCAGCGCAACGAAAATCATAGCAACTGCGGCAAGTCCGGCTTCCAGTGTATAGCGGATATCCACAGCAGCACCCACCAGAACGAAAAGAATCACTTCCGCAGCCAGCCAGAGCTTTCCGAATTTTTCCGACAATCTCTTTGATACAAAAGCTGTGCATTTCATTTTCAGAACGCATGCCATACTTACCACTGCCAGCAGCCCGGAGACTGCGATTTTTCCTTCCAGCCAGCCTTCAATCGCAATCAGGAGAAAAGAAAATCCCAGAACAATGATTACTTTCATACTGTTTCTGACATAATGTTTCTTCGCATATGCAGTCTCAAAAAACAGATACAGCAGATATCCCACAATCGCTCCAAGAATAATTCCCAGAATAATGGAAACCGGAATATTGGCAAATGCTTTGATATCCGCGCTGCCTCCCTGTGCCATGCTCAAAAATGTGGTAAACAATACAATAACAAAGATATCGTCACAGGATGCTCCCGCCATGATCATCTGCGGAATCGCTTTCTCTGTTCCGTATTTTGTTTCCATCAGTTGAACCATTCTCGGCACTACAACTGCCGGAGATACCGCAGCAAGTACAGAACCCATGACAGCAGCTTCTACTCTGGTAATTCCCAGTATTGCGGGTGCAAACAGTAAATATCCAACGATTTCAAAAGATGCCGGCACAAAAGACATCATAATCGCAGGTCTGCCTACCTTCTTTAAATCCTCCAGATTCAGAGAAAGTCCTGCTTTTAGCAGAATAATGATCAGTGCCATTTTTCGCAGATCAGAAGATATGGATAAAATGCTCGGGTCCAGCATGTCTAACACATATGGTCCCAGCACAATTCCCGTTGCAAGCATTCCGATAATACGCGGCAGTTTCAGTTTCTGGCAGATGGCTCCCATCGCCAGTCCCACCAGAAAAATCAATGACAGTGATGTTAACATAGTTTTGATTGCTCCTTCTGTTTTATTTTCTTCTTTTCCCCACAAAAAAAGCTGACACCCTCTACGACTAATTAACAATCACGCATGAACAATTGCGCATAATTAATCAATCGTAGAAGTCATCAGCTTATATCAGCGGTTTTGGTTTCCCAGGGGAGAACTTCATTCCCCGAAATTCCTGTTTATCATACTACCTGTGTTTTCTTTTGTCAAGTGATGTTACTGGAAAATCACCATGCAGGTTTCATTTTGCTGTGTTTTTGCATTATATGCACTAATCAATAATGCAGAGTTCTTCTTCTGTATTTTTACTGTACCCTTATTTTTAACTATATCTGACTTCATATTACCTGGTTGTAACAGATAATCGACGTATAAGAGTTCAAAATTGCTGGCTGCACTATATGAGACTTTAATCTTCTTTCCTGCATATTTTGCATATGGTAATACATAAACATTATCTGTTTTAAATTTAGATGCAATGTTTGTTCCATCAATTTTTAGACTCTTTAATGGATTTGTATATTTCTTTACAACAAATGTCTGTTTATTAACTGTCCCCTGTTTCTTGTAAGATACGGTTACATTGCCGGTTTTCTTAACTGTTGCAACAACTGCCTGCATCCCCGCACTGACTCCAGCTTTATTGATGGTAATAGCATATTTATCCTTTTTGACAATTATATTATAACGATCTGTCTCTTTAGGATATTTAACAGTGATCAGATCAATACTGCTACATCTCTGAAACCAGATTCTGTACATAAAATAGCCAACATATAATTTGAGAAATTTTCCGTAAGAAAAAAGGTGATTAGATTTGTGATTAGATTTGATTTTGACCAAAAAATCGAAAACGCCCGAAACCCAGTAAATACAAGGCTTTCGAGCGTTTTTAAGAGCAGGGGATGAGAGAATCGAACTCCCACCAAAGGTTTTGGAGACCCCTATCATACCATTTGACCAATCCCCTACAAAGTATATTTTTATATACTCTCAAAACTACATACATGTTGACATTCCCTGAAAATCATTACTTCCTGCGATTCTTGGTCAAGCCCTCACCCGATTAGTAACAGTCAGCTCCATGCATTACTGCACTTCCACCTCTGCCCTATCTACCTCGTCGTCTTCAAGGGGGTTTACTTCTTTCGAATGGGATATCTCATCTTAAGGGGGGCTTCACGCTTAGATGCCTTCAGCGTTTATCCCTTCCGGGCTTGGCTACTCGGCCGTAGACTTGGCAGTCTAACCGATGCACCAGCGGCCCGTCCATCCC
>SKEG01000305.1_pt1 | contig 56956 bp, 54 predicted proteins | sample 4826631 | NCBI WGS metagenome assembly SKEG01 (sample SAMN11008815, study PRJNA524170) | human gut metagenome | biome: Human fecal sample; material: Feces; isolation source: fecal sample from pouch patient p26, p34, p50 | host: Homo sapiens | place: Israel: Tel-Aviv | collected 2016-11-02
TTAGTTTCATCAAGGATCGCTAATTTTTGCTCAAGTGAAAAGTATTTTTTTCTAGCCAATTTTAAATGCCCTCCAAATATAAGATGAATTTTCTATTTCATCTGTATACTTAGAGGGCATTATAGCCGTCAACCCTAAGGGGTATTGTACGGGGTCGCATTTCCGTGTTTATTCGCTTAGCTCTTTGGTCTTCGATTGATAGCTGATATGCTGGCGATGACGATGGGCAATAATTGAAACAATTGCCAAAATTAGGATTAAACCGGCAAAGATCAGCAGCTGGCTGAGATTCTCACTTAAGATGGCATTGCCACCAAATACATAGATAAATGAGCATGGCAGCATTCCTAGTGCGATCAAAGGCAGCATCTGCGTTAATGAGATTTTCAATCGGATGCCCGAATAGTTTACTAACGCATTGGGAATCGCAGGGATCATATAACCAATGATTAGGCCCAGCCGTGGATGTGGTTGATTAAGCAGTCTTTGCAGCAGTTGATGCTTCTTGAATTTTTGCGACAGATGCATATGACCAAATAAAGAAGCAACAGCCAGATTGCCTAAGATGTTGCCGCTCCAACTGATTAAAAGGCCGATCCATGGTCCATAGCAGGCTCCCGCCAGAATGCAGACCGCCGCAATCGACATGCCAGGGATCGCATTGAACAGGGCAATCACCAGCGTCAACAGCAAAAAGTCCTTGGCGCCGTGATCGCGAATCATCTTGGTTAGCATAACGCGGTGCTGATGGGTTGGGTGCATTAAGAGCTTGATTTCTGGCCAATAGTCAAAACCCACCTTAATCAAGACGATAACTGCTAAAATACCGGCCAAAATGCCTAATAAGCGGCTGTTGAGGTGCAGTTTTTTGGGGGCCATGGAGTCACCTTCTTTCTATGATTATTCCGCATTTAATTGTTGATCTAACATGACCAGCGTCTTGCGCAGCAGCGGGTCATGGGCGTATAGATAGGTTCCTTTGACGCCCCGTTTTAAGATTACGTTTAGGGCATTGAGAATCATGCGCTTTTCATAATAGATGATCTGATCAGGATCGGTCAGGTCAGCGCGTTTTTTAAAGGCTTCGGTATCGGTAAAACGATCCAGATTGACCTGCAGCTGATTGGTGTCTGGTTTTTGACTGATTACCGGTCCAATGATGATCCCGGCATAGTTGAGGTCAAATCCCTGACAAGTGTAAATCGATCCGACCTCGTCAATTGTTTCTGGCAATTCAGCCCAGGGCGTGGCAGTAAAATTATACTGATCCCATGGCATCTTAAAGCGGCCCTCGGTGATATAGTGCTTGCCGCCATCAAGTGTGGAAGGGTAGCCAGATGTGGAAAGAATGCGTGAAAGACCAACTTCTTGATTGCGCTTGACGATGGTCTGGCGCATCAGTTCGGCATCGTCAAAAATTCGGAAGTCGTAATGCTCACGGGCGTTTTTGGGTAGTGGCTTGATTTGACCATCAGTCAGATTATTGAACCAGTCGATCAATTCATCAGAAGCCGTCATCCGAAACTGGTGCTTGAGCCGATAGCTTTGGTGTGGATAAGGGGCAACCAGCTCATTTAAGCGATCCAGCGTCCAAAAGCTCTTCATGCGCAGCACTTGATAGGGATCAAAGACCAAAATTACGACTTTAGCGCGTTTGATGATCTCCACCAGCTGATTTTCATGATAAAAATTGTTGTAGTGATCTGGCTTGCTCAACAATAGATGGGCCTCATCGATTACAACGATATCGGAAGTTTCATTGCGCTTATCCAGCTGATTGATAAACGTGGTCGGCCGCTGATAGTCTTTTTTTAACAAGGTCTTGATCGGTCCAGCAATCTGTTTGTAGACCTTTAAGACCTCGGGATGATTGACTAAAAAATAATTATGCGTGCCATAAAAAGGACTGTCGGCTTGAATTCGCGCTGCTTTTTCAATTCTAGCAAACAGCTGTGATAAGACGACGCTTTTTCCGGTGCCGGCATCACCCAGAATTGTATAGACGGCGGGGTGATCCTGTTCGAGATGTTTCCTGGCAAAATCGATGACATCATCAACCAGTTCAGCCTGCTCATCAGTCAATTCTTTAAAAGGTGATAGTTTTTCAATGGCTTGATTTGACAAATTCCTTTCCCCCAATTTAGGAATAATCCTATATTTATTTAATGTTACGGATCTTTTGCTCAACCGTCAAATTAAAGGTTTTATCAACCGTTTTCTTTATTCGTTAAAGTGGTGTAGAATATACAGCTAGGAAGATTGTTTACAATTTGAGAGGTGGAAGAAATGAATCAACATCCGGATTTCCTGCTGAATGAGGTCGATGAGCCCCAAGACATCAAACCGATGAACCTGGATCAGCTCAAGGAACTGGCTAAAGAAATGCGGCAGCTGGTACTTGAACGCGACAGTGCAGTCGGTGGGCATGTCGGTCCCAATCTTGGCGTCATGGAGCTGACGATTGCATTTCATTATGTATTCGACTCCCCACACGATAAAGTGATCTGGGACGTGTCGCACCAATGCTATGCACATAAGATGCTCACGGGTCGCAAGCTGGGATTTTTGGATCCAGATCATTATGAAGACGTCAGCGGCTACACTGATCCGAGCGAAAGTCCGCATGATTTCTTTAAAGTTGGTCATACTTCCACGTCAATTGCACTGGCAGTTGGAATGGCCCAGGCTCGCGATCTCGTAAATCCCAATAGTCACGAAAACGTCATGGCTGTAATTGGCGATGGTTCACTGTCTGGCGGGCTGGCGTTTGAAGGTTTGAACAATGCAGCCAAGCTTAAGAGTAATCTGATCATTTTGGTTAATGACAATCAAATGTCGATTGACGAGGATCAAGGTGGTCTGTACCAGGGCCTCAAAGAGCTGCGTGATACCCAGGGCCAGTCAGCAAACAACATCTTTAAGTTCATGGGATTAGACTATCGCTACGTAGCTGATGGTAACGATCTTCAGGCGATGATTGACGTCTTTAAAGAGGTTAAAAATATCGATCACCCAATCGTCTTGCACGTTAATACGCAAAAAGGCAAGGGCTATCAGCCAGCCATTGATAACCAAAAAGAATACCACTGGCGCGCACCATTCGATCTTGAAACGGGAAAAAGCAAGCACCAGTCGCCAAAAGAAAGCTATAGTGCGGCGGTGATTGATGAGCTCAATGCTCAAGTTGAGTCCGGTAAGCCGGTTGTTGCCATTAATGCTGCTATTCCAGGTATGTTTGATCTGGAACGTTTTAAGTCTGCGCATGCTGATCGCTATTTTGACGTGGGCATTGCCGAACCAGATTCCGTAACGACTGCTGTTGCCATGGCAGCTGGCGGGGCGCGGCCAGTGCTGTTTGAAAGCAGTACGTTCTTGCAGCGGGCCTATGATCAATTAGTACATGACGTAGCCTTAAACGACTACCCAATCGTCATGATCGTTCGTGGTGGCACGATCTCATCAGGTTCGGCTACGCATCAGGGTACGTTTGATATTTCCTACATTAGCAGTCTGCCAAATATCGAATACCTGGCGCCAACCAATGTTGAGGAAATGATCTCAATGCTGCGTTGGGCACTAAAGCAAAACGATACGCCGGTTGTTATTCGTCAGCCGGAACATGAGCTTTTGCATGGCACGCCAACGCAGGATAACTATGCGGCAATCGACTACGATATTGCGCACCACGGCAGCGAGGTTGCCATCATGGCCGTGGGCGGTTTTTGGAAGCTGGGTGAAGAAGTTTGCCGTCAGCTAAAGGAAAAGCTTAATATCGATGCTACCTTGATCAACCCCAAGTCCGTTACCAGCATTGATCAGCGCGATCTGCACTATCTGCAAGAAGATCATGATATCGTCGTTACGATTGAGGATGGCAATTTGAGCGGTGGCTTTGGCGAAACGATCGATCGCTACTATGGACCAACCAACATGAAGGTCTTAAACTTTGGTGCACCCCGCGAGTTTGCCGATAACGTGCCGCTTGAAGTGCTCTACGAATGGTACCACTTAACGCCGGAACAAATTGTTGACGACATCGAGCGGGTCGTGCACTCGGCAATTTACTAAGCTGTCAGCTTGACTTTTTTTAAAAAACATTTTATAGTTCAATCAATATCGTCGCGAATCAATTAAGGATCGTTCAGAGAATCGCCAGCAGCTGAAAAGGCGAGCTAGTATCCGAAGCCCTGTCGCGAATAGCTACATCGAAAATAATCTTTTAAAAGGGTAAAGCACGTCTTTAAACGAGAATGGTACCGCCGTCACTGGTGTCTCGATTAAGGGTGTGCTTTTTGTCTTATTCATAATGAGGTGAAAATATGGGAGCAAAAACGATTCGCCGGCTGGTTGTCAAGGTGGGGACCAGCAGTCTGGTAATGAAAAACGGTCGCATCAATCTGCCTTCAATTGATCGCTTGGCTTATTCACTGTCGGCACTAAACAACGCTGGCTATCAGGTGGTCTTGGTATCTTCGGGGGCCATGGGGGCAGGTTTGGCCAGCTTAAACAAAACCAAGCGGCCATCAGCCATTGCCGAGCAGCAGGCATTAGCATCACTGGGACAGGTTGAATTGATGCGCATCTATTCACAGCGCTTTTTGGACTATCAGACCCGTATTGCACAGTTATTGCTGACGCGCGACAATCTGGAGTATCCGCTCAACCGTACCAATGTGTTGAATACGATTGAGGCACTGCTGCAGCAAAAAATCGTGCCCATCATTAATGAAAATGACCCTGTCAGTGTTGACGAATTGGATCACCACACAACTTTTAGTGACAACGATGAATTGTCGGCACTGGTGGCAACACGGATTGGTGCGGATCTCTTGATTGTTTTGTCCGATATCGATGGTTTGTTTGACAAGGATCCGCATAAAAATGACGATGCCCGCTTGATTGACAATGTGACTGAATTGACACCAGAAATCAGGCTGAGTGCCACGGGTTCATCAACGCGTTTTGGGACCGGCGGCATGGTTACCAAACTTAGAGCAGCTGAGACCATTTTAGACGCGGATCGGCAAATGGTGCTTTGCAACGGTCAAGATCCACGCATCATCTTAAAGGTGGTCAATGGTGAACCAATTGGCACGCACTTTGGCCGCAACACGATCAAGCCATTATCAGCCAACAAGGAGGAATTTTAAATGAACACGACTTTGATTAAAATGGGGCAGCGAGCCCAGGCAGCCGAACAAAAACTGATGCTCTTGGACACAGCCACCAAGAACCAGGCCCTTTTGCAGATGGCCCAAGCATTGCTGAACAACAAAGACAAGATTATTGCGGCCAATCGGATCGATATGAAAAATGCCGTCGCCATGCCAAAGAAGTTTACCGACCGGCTGTTGATCAATGAAAGCCGTATTGATGATATGGCCAATGGCTTAAAGACGGTTGCCCAGCTGCCGGATCCGATTGCTAGAATCGATAAGGGCTGGTACACGGCAGATGGTCTGCAGATCTTGCAAAAGCGCGTGCCACTGGGTGTAATTGGCATTATTTTTGAGGCGCGACCAAACGTTACGGTTGATGCAGCCGCACTGACTTTTAAGAGCGGCAATGCCGTGATTTTGCGTGGTGGCAAGGAGGCCCTGCACACCAATGCCGCTTTGGCCAACATTTTGCGGCAGTCACTGGAAGATCAAGACCTGCCTAAAGACAGCGTCCAATTAATCACTGATACCAGTCATGAGACGGCCGGTGAGCTGATGCATCTAAACGACTACTTAGACGTCTTGATTCCGCGTGGTGGTCGTGGCTTGATTCAACGCGTGGTCAAGACGGCAACGGTACCGGTGATCGAAACCGGGGCGGGCAACTGCCATATCTACGTTGACAAGGATGCGCGGCTGGAAATGGCCCAGGCAATCGTGGTTAATGCCAAGGTCCAGCGGCCATCTGTCTGCAATGCGGCCGAAAAACTATTGATTCACCAAGACGTTGCTGATGCCTATCTGCCGGTATTAGCCAAGAGTCTGCAGGCACATGGCGTTCAGCTGCGTGGCGATGAGCGGGCCTGCGCGATTGTTTCTGACATGCAGCCAGCTACCAAAGAAGACTGGGATACCGAATACAATGATCTGATTATGGCAGTCAAGGTCGTAGATTCATTTGATGACGCGGTTAAGCATATCAATGCGCACAGCACTCACCATTCCGAAGCCATCATTACCGATGACTTAGAGCGGGGGCAGGCCTTCTTAAACCAGATTAATTCGGCCTGTGTTTATGTCAATGCATCTACGCGCTTTACGGACGGTGGTCAGTTTGGCTTTGGCGCTGAGATCGGTATCAGTACGCAAAAACTGCATGCCAGAGGCCCAATGGGATTGGATCAGTTGACGACGATTAAGTATCAGATTATTGGCAATGGCCAGATTCGTCACTGATTTTTGGCAATTTTAATAAAATTAGTTGCATAAATCATTTTCTAATGCTATTCTAATAGCATACTAAGTTTTAAGGAGGCAGCTGAGATGCTAATTCAACAATTAAAGATGCACATGATTCAGCTAACCTCCACCTCAACCACAACAATCTAAAGTGGTTGAGTTCTTCAATCTGGATATCAATAAAGCAGTTAACAGCTGATCGAATCCGCTCAACCACTTACAGAAAGTCTTAAGTGGGATTGAGATGGGTGGATTCGATCGGCTTTTTGTTTGGCTGAAAATAAAGGAGTTTTTTCTATGGAACAGCAGAACAGCGGTCATCTGCGACGTTCAATGACGACGGGGCAGATGGAAATGATAGCCATCGGTGGAACGATTGGTAGTGGTCTGTTTATGGGGGCTACTTCAACCATCAAATGGGCTGGGCCATCGGTATTGTTGGCCTATGCCCTGGTTGGTCTGGTTTTGTATGCCATGATGCGGGCCTTGGGGGAAATGATCTATCTAAATCCGGGAACGGGTTCGTTTGCCGATTACGGTACCAAATACATCAATCCACTATCAGGCTATTTGGTTAAGTGGAGCAACGTCTTTCAGTTTATCATCGTTGGGATCTCTGACGTGATTGCCATGTCGCAGTATCTGAACTACTGGTGGCCCAACTTACCAGACTGGATCTCGGGGATCATTTTAATTGTCATCTTGACGCTGGCCAACCTGGTTTCGGCTAAGGCATATGGCTCATTGGAATTCTGGTTCGCCATGATCAAGGTCGTAACGATTATTTTGATGATCGTCGTTGGTTTAATGGTAATCGTCTTTGGTCTGGGCAATAACTGGCATCCAGTCGGCATTTCCAATCTGTGGTCGCATGGCGGCTTTTTCCCGAACGGCTGGAAAGGCTTCTTCTTCTCTTTGGCTGTGATTGCCGGTTCATATCAAGGGATTGAGCTGTTAGGGATTGCGGCTGGTGAGACGGCCTCGCCACAAAAAGCCATTGTTAAGTCAGTCAAGTCCGTAATCTGGCGGATTCTGATTTTCTATATCGGAGCTATTTTCGTAATCGTTTCGATTTATCCTTGGAATCAATTGAGTGCAGTGGGCTCGCCATTTGTGGAAACTTTTGAAAAAGTCGGAATCACTGGGGCAGCCGGTTTGATCAACTTTGTCGTTTTGACGGCCGCCATGTCAGGGGCCAATTCGGGGATTTACAGTGCCAGCCGGATGCTGTTTAAGCTGTCGGTTGATCATGAGGTCTCTCCGTTTTTCTCCAAGCTGTCTAAGCGCGTCGTGCCAAACGTGGCGATTTTGACGATTGCTGGCTGGATTCTGGTTGGCTTTGTGCTTAACACGATTCTGACCCAGATGAGCAAAACGGCTTCCAATCTGTTTGTCATCGTCTACAGTGCCTCAGTGTTGCCGGGGATGGTGCCATGGTTCGTTATTTTGATTTCTGAGCTGCACTTTAGAAAACAAAATCCCAACCTGATGGAGAATCATCCATTCAAGATGCCACTGTTCCCGCTTTACAACTACTTTGCTACGGCGGCATTGCTGCTGATCCTGGCCTTTATGTTTATCAATCCGGATACGCGCATCTCGGTTTCCGTTGGGGTGATCTTCTTGGTAATCATGTCGATCATCTACTTCGTGCGCGTTCGTAAGCATGAGGAACCAGAAGCTAGTGAAGAAACGGAATTTGAAAACGAGCATCATTTAAATCATCATAAATAATTGATAAAAAGCGTCTGGTCGAATCGGCCGGGCGCTTTTTGACAGGATTGCTATGCTATAATTTTGATTAATCAATATTTTTAAGGAAGAGATTGCAATGAAACATACCTGTACGACTTTTTTGGCAGGCAAGGCAGCCACGCTTGACGGTTCAACCTTGATCTGCCGGCAAGAAGACTATGGCAATGCGTTTGATCCGCAGCGCTTCGTGGTCGTTGATCCTAAAGACCAGCCACTCCACTACGCATCCAAAACGACTAAATTTACGTTGGAGCTGCCCGATAATCCGCTTAAGTATACATCGGTACCGGATGCTGACGACAGTGCGGGCGTTTTTGCCGCTGGGGGCATTAATGCGGCCAACGTTGCCATGACCGCAACCGAAACGGCAACCACCAATGCACGCGTGCTTGGTGCCGATCCCTATAATACCGAAAGTGGAATTGGTGAAGAAGATTTTGTCGTTTTGGTATTGCCATATATCAAATCGGCACGTGAAGGCGTCAAGCGGCTGGGCCATTTGCTGGAGCAATACGGTACTTATGAATCAAACGGAGTTGCGTTTAGCGATCACGATGAAGTCTGGTATTTTGAGACGATTGGCGGCCATCACTGGGCAGCTCAGAAAATTCCTGACGATGCTTATGTAATTGCGCCAAATCAGTTTAATATTGCCGATTATGATTTTGAAAGCGACTCATCGATGTATTCTGCTGATTTACCAACTTTTATCAAGCAGCATCATCTGAATCCAGAACATGGTCTGAATCTGCGCGAGATTTTTGGCAGTCGTACGGCCAGCGATGCACGTTACAATTACCCACGGGCCTGGTACGTACAAAGGCTGCTGAGTGATGAAGCAGAGCAGCAGCCAACTGATCAGGATCTGCCATTTATTTGTCATCCCAAGCATAAATTAGCCATTGAAGACGTCAAGCAGGCGATGAGCTCGCATTTCCAACAGACCGATTATGATCCATATGGTCATGGTCCGGTTAATGAGCGGCAGAAATATCGTCCAATTGCCTTGAATCGAAATCTTGAGATCCATATGTTGCAGATCAGAAATCACGTGCCTGATTCAATTGCCGGCGTGCACTGGCTGGCATTTGGACCTAATACGTTTAATGCTGTCGTGCCGTTTTATGCCAATATCGATGATACGCCGGCTCCTTATAAGAACACGACTGGTGACTTTGATCTGCAGAACATGTATTGGCTGACGCATACGATTGCAGCGCTGGGTGATCAAAACTATCAGCGCTATGAAATGATGGAAGAAGCCTTTGAACAGACGGTCGTTGCTGCCTGTCGCCAACTGCAGGAGCAAATGGACGCCAAGGCAGCTGACATTGAAGATCAGTCATTACTCAGTGCTGAACTGACCAAGACCAATGAAAAAATGGCCCAGATTTCGTTAAATGAAAGTACCAAACTCTTGGGTAAGATGGTTAAGGAAGCCTTTAAAAACGAAAAACTGCAATACTAGCAATCAATCGATAGGTAAGGAAAACTAAATGAAGAAAAAAACGCGGCGGATCCTGCATTGGCTAACGGCCTTTGTAATTTTGTTTGCGCTAAGCAGCTTAATCAAACCTGGTACGCAAACGAGCTCGACTAACTCCACCATCAGCTCTGCCAGCAGCTCAACGACGCTAGCTAGCCAAGCAAAAGAAAAACTGAGCAGTCTAATCGGTAAGAGCAGCACGGGTTCCAGCAACTATCAGCGTCAGGGCTCCAGTACGCTGATTACGCCCAGTCAAACCAAGGCAGCCTCCGTTTTGTCGGCGGGCGTTAAAGAACAGCTTGGTGGCAGTCTGACTTGGAATGGTCATGGTGCCTACATTGTCAACAATAATCAGACCAGTCTGAATGCTGGTGTCAGCAGCGCACCCTATGCCGTCAACTATACTGACAGTCGCGGGCGAGCCTGGCGTGGGGATGCATGGCTGAACAGAACTACGCGTCAGTATCGTAGTCGTGATCAAACAGGCAATGGCGCGACCAGTTGGAAACCAGCGGGCTTTTTGCAGGCTACCAATCTGACCAACGGACCATCACATGCCTATGATCGCGGTCATCTGCTGGGTTATGCGCTGGTTGGGGGGATTTCAGGCTTTGATGCCTCCGAGTCCAATGCTAAAAACATCGCTACGCAGACAGCTTGGGCCAATGAGGCAGCCAGTGAGACATCGACCGGTCAAAATTACTATGAGGGACTGGTTAGAAAGGCCCTGGATCAAAATAAAAAGGTCCGCTATCGGGTAACCGATATTTATGACGGTGCCAATTTGGTTCCATCTGGTGCCCACATTGAAGCCAAATCCAGTGATGGCAGTCTGGAGTTCAATGTGTTCGTTCCCAACGTCCAAAACAATATCGTAGTCAACTATGCAACGGGTGCGGTTACGGCCAATAGCACTAGCAATTGATCACAGAACAGAAAAAGAGGTTGGGAAAAAACTAATTTTTCTGACAAAATAAAACAATTTTAATAATAGAAATGGCCGAAGATCAGCGTTTTAAGTCACGCAATCTTCAGCCATTTTTCTGTTTTGAGACTTTATTCCCAGCCTCTTTTTATTGTGTATCTTTAATCGCGTCAATCAACTGTAAAATCGCGTAGGCTGCCTTGTCAGCCTGCTGTGGATCCATCGATTTTAACTGGTAGATCAACTGATTAACAGAAAGAGAGGTTTCGCGGTCACGCTGACTGTCCTCGACCAATTGTGCAGTTGAGATTTGCATGGCGTGGGCAATCTTGTTAAGCGTTTTGATGCTGACGTTTTGATCACTCGTTCTCTCTAATCGTGAGATGAAATTGACAGACAAACCGCTTTCTTCAGCAAGTTTTTCTTGTGTTATACCGAGGCTTCTACGGAAGGCTCTAATATTCTCGCCTATATTTAAAATTTCCGGCACCCCCTCTTTTTAAATCTAACTAAAAAATTTGAAATTTTTAACGTTACGAATAAACGGTTTCACGAAATAATTTTTGCAATTGATGCACATATTATAGAATTCACAGAATTTTTGAGTAATTTTTTTTTGCATAAAATAAAATCCTGGTGAATGCACATAAATTTGCCCACCATTCTTTAGAGTCAAAACTTGCAAACGTTATAAAAATACATCAAAATGGAACATAGCATAAAAACGATGATGAAGAAGGAACCACTTTATGAGTACGACGACGCAGCAGTCGACCGGTCAAAGACGACGGGTCCACTATATTTTTAATAATCAAGAAGTGCCACGGCTGACGATTCGCCAGCTGTTTGATACTCGTCGCTTTAGTCGCTTGACGGCGGTTACCGGTGAGTTGGACGCCGACTTTTTCAACCAGCATCTCAGCGACCTCATTCAAGTAGAGATTGCTTTAGGTGCTCAAGAACAGGTTACGCCCCAGACGGCTGACGAGGCAGCAACAAAGGGAGCCTTAACCACGGCTTTGCTGGCAGCGGCCAACAAGCAGCCGGCCCGTTTGTTTGAGGCACTTAGCGGCCAGAATCAACTGAACGTCTTAAATGGCTTGTTTACGGTTGAGCAGGCTCCAGTCCAAGAGGTTCACTCGCGCTTTTATCTGCTCAGTGATGATGCTGATACACAAACACGCGTAATTTTGGGCAGTGTCAATTTGACCGCGGCGTCTTTTGATGAGCAGCATAATCAGCTCGAAGAAGTCATGGTCTTTGACAATAGTCCATTATACGCTAATTTGATGCAGCGGTTTAAAAACGATATCAAACCGGTCTTAAAAAACTATTTTTCAACCGAGCTGCTCAGTGCCGCCCAAAAGCAATTGGACGCAATGAAAAAAGATCAAAAAGCGGGCAAAGATGTCGGTAACGTGATTATCTTGGGCAATGAAACGACCGATCAAATCGCAATTGCCGATATGACTGATTTAATCTCACATGACGTGCAGCAGCAGATTGATCGTGGCATCGTCAAGCCAGAAATTGCCAAGGCCATGCGAGACATTACAACTGATCGAGCTCTGGGCAAAGACGAGTTGGAACGTTCGATTCATCAACAAGATGCCATCTTTAACCTGCAAAAAGAATCCGTTTCGCCACGAGCCGTCAAGCCAACGCTCAAGACGCGTGAGAAAATCTACAAGCAGGTGCGGCAGACCTTGTTGACTGACATGACGCCGCAAGAGCGCTCAGCCGAAAAGAAATACACCACGTTTTTGTATGATCGACCAATGGAGCGCAACCTGGCCAACGATAACAGCGGCCTTTACGTACCAAACGACGCCGGGACCTATCCAATTCCTTTCGGCAGGCTGGCTACTATCAGCGAGATTCGCGATGGTTTAAAGAGCATTGATGCGGTCATGCAGGGCTATGCCAAATATGTGGTCGACTATACGCCTGATTATGGCCAGCGCTTTTATGAGGCAATTTTGTACAGCTTTACGGCACCGTTTTTATGGGAGATTCGCTCCAAAGCCAGTCTGAATCCAGAAGATGGTAATGACGTACCCAATTTCTTGGTTTTGGGCGCCACGGCCGGATCAGGCAAGTCAACTTTGTTGCGGATCATCAATCAGCTGACCTGGAATACGGATCGCTCACTGATTGATTTTGGGACGATTTATCCAACCGAGACGCCGCAAAAAAAGCTTAAAACGGTTCAGGCTTTAGAGCACTATATGAAGACTGGCAGCACCTACCCAGTGTTAGTCGATGAGATTGAACCATACTTCTTCCAACAGGATCAATACAGTCGACACCTGATCGTTGATACTATGAATGATCTGGTCAATCATCCACATGCCGTGGCACCACTGATTGGTACGACCAACTACGATTCTGGCTTTACCATGCTGCGAGAAACAGCGCGCCGGACCTATTATCTGCAGATTGATAAGGTTATTGATGAAGAACAAAAAGGCGAGGCCAATAAATACATCTATAATGTACGCCAAACGTTAAACAATACACTGTTTAAGGATTTTGTCGTACGCATGGCCACCTTGCTCAGCGATGACGAGACGCCATGGCGAACGTTTGATAAGCAGACGGGGCGGCTGGACTTTTTGGCCAACACGCGTCGTATCTTTAAAGAGTATTACGAGATGGCGGATCTGCCGGTACCGGACTTTTTTGCTGAAGCCATCCGCGACGATTTTCGAGAAAGCGCCCGCAGCCGTTGGGCCAAGCTCTATCTTACGCAGACTGAGGACTTTAAGCGCTATGCCGATAAACACAGTCTGCTGTTTGATATTTCCAAACTCAATACCTTTAATGGCTTCAGTGCTGACAGTATTGAAGAGTATCGTAATGCGCTGCCGGTTGAGATCTGTGTTGATGGTATCAACGGCAAGCGTGGCAAGTTTATGGAGATTAAAGAAGACGCCTTCTTTAAGTGGATTGGCGAACCAAATCCGTATACGCGAGATACTGAATCAAGTGCTGATGAAACGGTTGCTGAATCAGAAACTGATCGCCCAGCAGCTGCTCAGCCGCCAAAGAAAAAGGGCTTTTGGGCGCGGCTGTTTGGCTAGCTGACCAATCGATTTGTGATCGATCTGGGTTGAATTCATTGCTCGAAAGGGTTTACAATACATTCTAGAGATAGTTTAATCAAACAATTAACTCAAGGAAGGTATGGCAGATGCGTTTCAATCGAGAATTTTACAAAGACATCTTCTTTTGGGGCGGGGTTTTGATCTTCTTATCAGCGATTCTGTATCGTGGCAGCTGGTCAACATGGTTCGGTTATCTGGACGTCTTTTTAATCGTGTTTGGCCTAGCTTTGGCCGCCATGACGATGTTTACCCGAACCAGACAGTCAAAATAAGAAGGATTTTAGCTGCATGGCTAAAATCCTTTTTTGGTCTGATAATAATTAAAAAGCCCTCTGCAGTGCTGCAGGGGACTGATTAGTCTTGTTTGGCCTCAACCGTACGAACGCGATTTTTAGGCTGACGCTTGGCATGGAACTTTTCCAAAACAGGAACGACCATGTGTTGATACCAGTGACGGCTCGTTAGCCAGCGATGGAAGCGTGGCGAGAGCTTGGACAGGGCAAACAGGGCCAGCAGGAAAAATGGTACCTGTGGGATTACGGGCAGTGCCAACCCGATGATGCCACCGACAAAACCGGTCAGTGCAAGCATTCCCCAGCCAATTTTCTCCAAAACGATCAGCATGCGGTCATCTCCTTTTTTAATCGATCCTCTAACGTTGGCAAAAGTATAGCACGTTTGTCTTAGAAAGGCATTGAAAACGAATCGGCTTTGGGATTTCTTAATTTTTAGTCAACAATCGGCCAGAATTAAGCATTGCGTTATAATTAAGTTAGTCTGACGATAAGGAATGAGGATCATGCTGACCAAAAAACAGCTGGTATTTAAAATAGTATTGAAACGATTATGGTATCTGCTGTTTGGCATTATGGTGATTGCAATCGCCATACAGCTCTATTTGTTAAGAGGAACGCCAAGCCGACCGCTTGACATGCAGCATTTGCATAGCGATGTCAGTTATACGAGTACGCCAACGCTTTTGATTCCGGGGCAAGGCGGTAATACAATCACGTTTGATACCTTTATCAAACGGGCACAGAATCAAAATATCGCGCAAAGTGCCATGGTCGTGCGCGTTTCGCCAACTGGTCAGGTACGGGTTAAAGGCAGTCTTAAGGGTAAGAAGAATCCCATTATTCAAATCCTGTACGATTGGAACTATAATGTTTCGTTTAAGCCGGAGATGCACCAGCTGACCCAGGTTTTGATCGTGCTGAACCGGCAGTATCACGTCAAAAAGCTTAATATCGTTGCTCACCCGTATGGCGGGACCGAGTTTTTGCATGCCTATCTTGGTAATGCCAAGCTGCAAAAAAAGCTCAGTTTTCAAAAGATTGTCCTGCTGGGCGTACCGGTGGAAGAAAGTTTTGGCGTTAATACCAAATATACGGCCTGGCTGTTTAAAAAGTCCCGCGATGCTGAATTCAAGAAATTGTTGCGCCAGGTTAAAAAAGCTCAGTTTTCAAAAGATGAGGCGATCTATAATATCATGGGCAAGGAAGCCGATCAAAAAACGGACGGTGAGGTTCCTAATATTCAATCGCAAATGATGGCAACGCTGTTTAAAAATACATCGGTTAAATACGTGCAACGTTGGTATCCCAAGACGTCGCATCGTCAGCTGCACGAAAAAAAGGCCATTTTGAAATATGTCATGCAGATTCTGTGGGGAAAATGACTATAAAAAAGAGAGTGTTAAAAGCGGCACTCTCTTTTTATGTTTATTTTTGGTTGAAATGACAGTATTTATGCTGAAAGTCGGCAATTGCATCGTATTCTTGCTGCAGGTCGCTGCTAAGCTGAACGTAAATCGGTACCAGCGACTGATAAATGTCGTAGGTGTCAGGATTTGGCTGACAGGTCGCGGCTTTTTGCAAATGTTCTTTGATGACGTCGATTTTTTTGATCATGCCCAGACTCTTCATGCCCATCACTACCGCGGCCAGTGTCCGGCTGTCTTGTTCTTGGGGAATGGCAACAGGACTTTGGAAGACATCGGCTAAAATCTGGCGCCACAGACCAAAGCGGGCAAAGTTGCCAGTAGCCATGATCTGCTTGGGTTCACCAACGACGGTTTCTAACGTTAAGCTGATGGCATATAGTTCGTAGACGGTTCCCTCCAAAACGGCACGTGCCATGTGAGCCCGCGTATGATGCGGCGTCAGCCCAAAAAACGAGCCGCGGGCATTGGCATTCCACATTGGCGCCCGTTCACCATTTAAGAATGGGTGGAAGATCAAACCATCAGAGCCGGCAGGAATCGTTTTGGCAATCTTGGCCACAACATCCAGGCTTTCTTCATGCATCATGCTGGCCAGCTGCTTTTCTGGAGCAAACAGTTTGTCACCAGCCCAGCTGAAGACGGTGTTGCCGGCATTGATTGGCCCACCAACGACCCAGTGATCTTCGTCTAGAGCATAGCAGAACAGGCGGCCTTCAATGTCAAAACGCGGTTGATCAGTAATAACCCGCACGGCCCCTGAGGTGTCGCCAATCGTAATGGCCGTGGTTCCTTGATCCAAAGCACCAACGCCCAGATTATCCATGGGTCCGTCTGCCGCACCTAAAATAAACGGCGTATCCATTGGCAAGCCAATCTTAGCGGCAATCTGACTGCGTAGACCGCGGACCTGCTCGTATGGACTAGTCAGCTGTGGCAGTTGATCACGCGAGATGCCGATCAGTTTAAGCGTTTCTTCATCCCAGTCCAACTCTTTAAGGTTGAGCAGACCTGACGCACTTGCCGATGAGATGTCGGTTTTCAAAACACCGAACAGTCGCCAGAACACATAATCCTTGATACCCAGCCAACAGGTAGTCCGCTCAAAGATTTCCGGATGCTCATTTTTAAGCCATAGCAGCTTGTAAGGCAAAGACATCGGGTGTGTTGGCGTCCCAGTACGCTGATAGATTTTTAGTCCTTCACCGTTTTGCCTCATTTTGGCGGCATATTTAGCTGCCCGGTTGTCGCCCCACGTCAAAACGCGTGTCAGGGGCTTATTGACACGGTTTAATCCAATCAAACTGTGCATCATGCTGGAAAATGAAACACCGCGTAGTGTCCCGTTGCTTAGGTCTGCTTTTAAAACGACGTCATGCAGCGTGTCAACGACCGTCTCAAAAATCTCGTCTGGATCTTCTTCCAGCATTTCCGGTTCATCCCGGAACAGTTGATGCGTTCGTGATGAGCTGGCCAGCGCATGGAAGTCCTGGTCATATAAAACTGCTTTAGTACAAGTGGTGCCGATGTTTACCCCGATCAAGTAGTCCATTTGATCCCCTCATTTCTAATTTCTAGTACAAGTATAAAAAAAGGCAGGCAGTCGTTCAAGCATTTGAATGGATTTTGTGAATTTAATCACTATAATCTGAAGCCATCAAAAATGTTAAAATGAACAAAAACAAACAGAAGGTGACGAAATGAAAAAAGAACATGGCCAGGTTACGGGTATCATCTGGAGGACACCAGCAGAAATGGCTGCTTATCAAAAGCTGCAAGAGTACGCCTCAGATCACCGACTGACCGTCTCGGCCGCGGCCAAGCAGCTGGTAATGCAGGGCTTGCGTTGCATTGTTAATCAAGCAGAAAAATGATTTGAGATTTTTTCCCAAAAGGACTTGCAGAATTAAAAAAATACGACTATTATAATAGCCATATTAAAATTTAATGAGATTCATTAATAATTTGTTTCTAAGAATGAATAGGAGTGATCGGAATGGTTCAATTTTCAAAACGGGTTCCTGCAGATGGTACGGACGCAGTTGGGGCAATCCTGGCAGCGGCGGCTGATCCATCAGTAATTTCATTTGCCGGGGGCCTGCCAGCGCCAGAACTGTTCCCCGTCGCAGAAATGAAAAAAGCGGTCGATACGGTTTTTGACGAACACGGCCGCGAAGCCATGCAATATGGTGCATCGCGCGGGGTAACGGAACTGCGCGAACTGATTACCAAGCGGGTTAAGGAACGTGAAGGTATTGATTCAAAGGTAGAAAACGTTATGGTAACGACTGGTTCTGAACAAGTGCTGGACCTGGTCGGCAAGGCCTTTATTGATGAAGGCGATGAAGTGCTGGTGGAAGACCCAACCTACCTTTGTGCGCTGGATGTCTACCGTTCCTATGGTGCCAAGTTTGTCTCTGTCGCACAAGATGATGAGGGCCTGCGTGTCGACGCCTTGGAAGAAGCCTTGAAGAACCACCCAAAGGCCAAGCTGCTCTACACGGTTTCCAACTTCCAAAACCCAACTGGTAAGACGATGCCGGCTGATCGGCGCAAGAAGGTGGCTGAGTTGGCTGCCAAATACGACGTGATGGTTCTGGAAGACAACCCATACGGTGACATTCGTTTTGAAGGTGAGCATGTACCAGCCATCAAGTCATTTGATACGACCAACCATGTTCTGTACATGAGTACGTTCTCTAAGATTTTGGCACCTGGCTTCCGGCTGGGCTGGGTTCTGGGTGATCCAAAAGTCATTGACAAGCTGACGGTGCTCAAGCAGTCTACTGACCTGCACACCGACCAGCTGGCACAATGGGCAGTTGTTGAATTCTTTGCTCAAAACGACATCAACAAGCATGTTGATCAAATCAGTGCCCTGTATGGCAAGCGCAAGAACCTGATGATCGAAGGGATGAAGAAGTACTTCCCAGCAGGCGTTAAGTACACGAATCCAGAAGGTGGGATGTTCCTGTGGGTTAAGGTTCCTGGTGTCAAGGACACGGTTGAACTGTTTAAGAAGTGCCTGAAGGAAAAGGTTGCCTTTGTGCCTGGTGATCCATTCTTTGCCGGTGAGCCAGAACCAGGTACGTTCCGCTTGAACTACTCCAACATGGATGAAGAAAAGATCGAAGAAGGTCTGAAGCGCTTGGGCAAGGCTTTAACCGACGCCGTTAATGAAGGTAAGTAATGCGAACGATATTGAGTATGTTTCATTGATTTTTTCAGCCAACATTTATAATTAATGAAATACGGACCGTCAGCTAAACAGCTGGTGGTCTTTTTTATGTTTTAGACAAACGTTTGCAATGCGATAATGAAAAGACTTTGCTGCGATGGATAGGATAATAATTTTTATAAAAAGGCAGGCTGTTTATTGACGACTTAAACAAAACTTCAAAGAAAATTATATTATTATGTTATTTATATTTAAAATGGTTATAAATAAGACTTAAAGCCTTACATTCACTATATATATCCTAATTCGACCGATTGTAACTTTTAGTGAAAGTGATTATATTAAATAAATAATGCTATATTTGTTTATCAACTATAATTTATAAGTTTTAATTGGGGGGGATGACTATGCTGCGCCGGCATTCGATTTTGTTTTTTCAACTGGCGATTCTTTTGATAATCATTGCATCCTTGGTTTTGATTGTTTGGTCCTCGCTTTACCAGACTAACATGATGATTGCCATTGCGATCATGATTGTTTTGGGCGTATTGGTTGGAATGATGGTACCAAGTATTTTGATCAGTTGGCTGATTATTGCACTGACGACGCTGGGCAGTGCGATTTTGCTGCTGGGCTACGTGGTGGTGGCCGCACCAATTAAGCTGGCATTGCTGTTTACGTTTCCGGTGATCGCCTCGGTTACGTTAGTTGCCAGGGAAATGATCACCGGTTGGGGCTGGTTGGATAAAAATCGCAGTGAGATTCAGTCATACGCAGCCCATTACGATCCCGTCACCAAACTTTTAACGCGCTATAACGCGGTTAAGCTGTATGAAAAATGCATGGTCTATATCCATGATCGTGATGAGGTCAATCTGTGGACCAACGTCACGGCGATTCACTGGACACACAGCACCCAGTTTCAGCAGTTTCATGAACAAGAATATAACCAGATGCTCCAAGAGATTGCCCGTGTCTTAAAGGTTGACCGCTTGCCCTCTGAAATGCTCTATTATTTGGGCAATGCTACGTTTATGATTATTTCACATGAACTCTCAGACAAGGTCTTAAAACAGCTCAATGATCAGACCAAAAATCTATTGGGCGCGATTGAGATTAATGGTGCACCAGCTCAGTATAAATGGGGTACACAAAAGATTGATCGTAAAAACGTTGAGCACTTCATGAACTTTGAAAAGATCGATCGGCATCTGCAACGGGAAATGGAGACCGACATCGTGACAGAGTACTTAAAGGGGAACATGATCGATGGTTAAGACGTTTTTTTGGCTGGCAACGGTAATTACGGTGCTGTTTTTGCTGGCTATGATCATTTTGTTTATCTGCAACTGGGTAATCTACTATCGTATCGAGGAGATGGAAACGCATGGCCCAATTAAAAAAGATCTGACGCATGTGACAGCCGAGATTTTAAGACTGCCGCCCAAAAAAGTAATTGGGCAGCGACTGAAGGAACTGGGGGTGAAATCAGAAAATGATCAGTGAGGTAATGATGGTCATCACGCTGGTTTCAATCTGGCTTTCGCTGTTGATGTCAATCATCACGCTGAGTGGGGCGACGGGATTTTGGCTCAAGCACAGTCGGATTCGTGCCGATGTTTTGCCATTGGAGCGCTATCCCAAGATTACCCTGGTGGTGCCGGCTCATAATGAAGAAATCGTGATTGCCCAAACGGCCAAGGCAATTTTGGAGCTCAACTACCCACAGGACAAAGTTGAGCTATTGTTATATGCGGACAATTGTACCGACAATACGCTCAATGAGATGCAGCAGCTGGTAACGCAGCCACGCTATTTTGGTCGCAACGTCAAGGTGATCAACCGCCATGGCACAGGCGGTAAAGCAGGGGTTTTAAATGATGCCCTCAAGATTGCACATGGTGAGTACATTGGGGTCTATGATGCTGATGCCATTCCGGAACGCAATGCTTTGTATTTCTTGGTGCAAAAGGCCTTGGAAGACCCAAAACGCTACGTGGCCGTATTTGGTCGTAACAAAACGCGCAATGCGCAGCAGAATTTTTTAACGCGCTGTATCAATCAAGAAATCGTCGTGACCCAGCGGATTCAGCATTGCGGTATCTGGCATATGTTTAAGATTGGGCGGATTCCGGGAACCAATTTCATTATTCAAACTGCCTTTGTCAAGTCGATCGGTGGTTGGCGCAATGGGGCGTTGACTGAAGATACCGACATCTCGTTTAAGATCATGCAGCAAAACCGTTTGATTGCTTTGGCCTATAACTCTGAGGCGTTTCAACAAGAACCCGAAACCGTCCACGACTACTACTTTCAACGACTGCGCTGGGCCAAGGGCAACTACCAAGTGGTAATCCATAACTTTAGGCACTTGTTTGATCGCAGCAATTGGCGGGTTAAATTAGAAACATTTTATTATTCGTGTACGTTCTTTTGGTTTAATGCGGCAATTGTCTTATCGGACGTGATCTTTTTTGCCAATGTCGTTACGCTTTTGTTGCGATTTTTAATTCCGGATCTGACAGTGCCGTTTACGTTTGGTGAAAGCAATATTTTGATTGCCCAACTGTTGTTATTCAACTGGCTGTTGATGATCAACTTATATGTGCTGCAGATCAGCATTGCCATGTCTACACAGTTTGGCCAGGCCACGACCAGTCAGCTCTGGTTGGCTTTGGCATCGTATTTTACTTACTCGCAGCTGTTTATCATTGTCTCGATTCACGCGGTCATCTCGGTTACTTTAGACGCCATGTTTCATCGTAACGGCAACGTCTGGGTTAAGACCAAGCGTTTTGATGACTGATGTGGTAGTCGTTGATAAATGATTAGGAGATTGCAATGAAACTCAATAAATATACCTGGATCTTTGTCGGGCTGATTGCGGCCGTCTATCTGGGAACCTTGATCTGGGTGCGACTGACCAACCCGGTCTATCTGCAGAAGAATATGTATCAGACTTGGGAAAACAGCTATGTCATGCATCCTAAATCTGATCAGTCGTTTGTTAATACCAGTAAAAACAACGATCATCAAAATCCGGTTGCTTTATCTGAATCGCAAGGCTATGGCATGCTGATTACGGTGCGAGCAGCACAAAAAGGCTGGGCCAATCAAAAAGATTTTGATCGTTTCGTCAACTACTGGTTAGCGCATCGTGACTATGTTGGCGACCAACGTCAAACTGAGACCTACCTGATGTCTTGGCGACAATATTACAACCGGCATCATCAATGGGTTAACGATATCAACAGTGCTACGGATGGTGACGTCTATATCGCGATGGCCCTGAACCTGGCTGCCAAACAATGGCCCAAAGATGCAACTTACTATCGCAGCCTGGCCAAGAACTTGAGTGATGATATTCTGACTTATGAGTACAATCCGCAGGCCGGCGCCTTAACAGTTGGCGATTGGGTAACCAGAGACTCAAAATACTGGCAATTGATGCGAACCTCAGACGTGATGCCCGACATATTCATGACTTTAGCTAAATTGACAGGTGATGCACGCTGGCGAACGGTTAACAATACGATGCTGGATCGCTTGGTGGATTTAAGTCGGCTTCATCATACCGGACTGGTGCCGGATTTTGCCTGGATCACGCGCGACGCGGCTAAACCGGTCAAGCCAAACGCGATCTCGACCAAATACGATGGCGACTACAGCGCTAATGCCTGCCGGGTGCCAATGATGCTGGCAACGTCAAACAATCCTAAAGCACGCAAGGTTTTGAAAAAGATGCTGCGCTTTTTTAGTCATCAGCAATATATTACGGCTGGCTACTCATTAAGTGGCAAGCGGCTGGTCAAGTATCAGTCCGCCAGTTTTTCGGCACCAATCTTTTTTGCGGTCAGTCATCATCGTGGCGAGGGGTACGATAATTTATTTGACAGTCAAAAGTATATCTTTAGCAAGCCACTGACGCACAAAAATTATTATGATGCCACCTTAACCGTGATGGCGGCTTTGGAAGGACTGAATTAAGATGAAAATAATGACGGTTATTGGTACGCGGCCGGAAGGAATCAAGATGGCACCAGTGATCAAGCAGCTGGCTAGTGATCCGACAATTGAATCGGTAGTCGTGACAACCGGACAGCACCGTGAAATGCTGCAGACGGTTTTTGATGTATTTGACTTTCAGCCAGATTATGACCTTAAGATTATGGCACCCAACCAGACGTTGACGCAAATTACCAGCAAGGTTTTGTTGGGGATGGAAGCCGTTTTGAAAAAGGAAAGTCCAGATCTGATACTGGTACATGGCGATACCAGCACAACAATGGCTGCCAGTTTGAGTGCTTTTTATCATCAGATTCCAATTGGTCACGTTGAAGCCGGCCTTAGAACCTGGGATAAGTACTCGCCTTTTCCAGAAGAAATGAATCGTCAACTGACCGATGACATGGCAGATCTGTATTTTGCGCCTACCAAACTCAGTCAAGATAATCTGTTAAAGGAGCATCACTCGGCCGATCAGATTTTTATTACCGGCAATACTGCGATCGATGCGCTTAAATATACGGTTTCAAGTAACTACCATCATGACGTATTGGCGGAAGTCTCACCAGATTCACGGATCATTTTGTTGACGATGCATCGCCGGGAAAATCAAGGTGCTCCAATGCAGCGAGTCTTTGAAACCATAAAAAAAGAAGTTGAAAAACATCCTGACGTTGAGGTTGTTTATCCCGTGCATCTCAGTCCAAGGGTACAGCAGATGGCTAAGCAGGTCTTTGCAGACGAACCACGCGTCCATCTGATCGCGCCACTGGATGTTGTTGATTTTCATAATCTGGCGGCCCGCAGTTATCTGATTATGACTGATTCGGGTGGTGTTCAAGAAGAAGCACCATCTTTAAACAAGCCGGTTTTGGTTCTGCGGGATGAAACCGAGCGTCCAGAAGGCGTTACGGCCGGTACATTGCGGCTGGTTGGTACCGACCCTAAAAAAGTAGGCCAAGCAATGGAAGAACTGCTAGATGATACAGCCATCTATCAAAAAATGGCCCAGGCACCCAATCCATACGGTGATGGTCGTGCTGCTGAGCGTATCGTTTCGATCTGTAAAAAATATTTAGGATCATTAGTTACCAATAACTAGGGTAGTCAAACGGTGATTTATCAGCGTTTAAACTGCCAGCCAGCCACTATGCTGAAGCATTATTATCTATAACGCAATTAAGAGGTTGAGTTAATTCTCGGTCTCTTTTTTTTACTCAGCGACTAGATAAGTATCAAAATCTGCACTAAACTAAGTTGGGTTTAATTTTGGAAAACAGGGAATAGTGGAGAATTGAAAACTTATCGCATGCAGAGCCTGGTATTGGTCTTGATTGCCTTTGCTCTAGGCTTTAGTGAATTTATTATCGTCGGGGTCCTGCCTGATATTGCCAAAACGTTTAACGAACCGGTCACCGTGGTAGGACTTTTGGTGACGATCTTTGCTTTGGTCTATGCGTTCAGCACGCCATTGATCACAATGATGATTGGGACGCGCAGCTTGTTGAAAGTCGAGACATGGCTATGGCTTGTGTTTATTTTAGGCAACGTTATGGTGATGGCGGCGCCGAATTATCCGATTCTGGTGGCAGCCCGCGTCATTACTGCCATCGTTTCAGGCGTTATCATCTCAATTGCGACGACATTTGCCAACAGTCTGGCACCGCTGGAAAAAAGAGCGGGTTTGATTGCCTGGATCTTTTCGGGCTTTTCGATTGCCTCGGTATTTGGCGTTCCAGTTGGTACCTGGATCTCAATGCATTTTGGCTGGCGGACCACGTTTGGCGTGATTGTTGCCGTCAGTTTAGTGATCTTGTTTTTAATGCGCGGCAGTTTGCCAATTGATCTCAGACAAGGAAAAACCCAGAATTTCAGCGATCAATTTCGGATATTTGGTGATCGCAGAATTTATGTGGGAATGCTATTGCCAATGTTTAACCTGGCAGCTACCTATACTTTTTACACCTATTTGCGGCCGATGCTGGCGGGACCATTGCATTTTGGTACCGGTGCAATCACGATGCTGCTGTTTATCTATGGGCTGATGTCGTTGTTTAGCAATCAGTTCTCAGGCCGGCTGGTGGAATTAGGTGGGCTGCATAAAATGCCGCTGGTTTATTTGCTTCAGTTTATCGGTTTGGCACTGCTATCAATTAGTCTTAACATCCGTGGGTTGGCGCTGATTCTGATTATGCTGATTGGGGCCTTGATGTATCTGCTCAATTCGCCAATTCAACTGCATTTTATCGATATTGCCACGCATGATTATCCAGCATCATTAGTGATGGCTTCTTCGATCAATTCAATCTTTTCCAATTTTGGAATTGCGCTTGGTTCAGCAACCGGCAGTCTATTAGTTAAAACGCATGGCTTGATTGCTGTTGGGCCAGGGGGTGCCGTGTATGCAGCAGTTGCCGGAATTTTGGTGATCTGGCTGAATCGGATCAATCAAAAAATGTCGCCGGTTGATTTAAAATAACGCTTGACATCAATTAAAAAATGATTAGAATTAACTCATAATCATAGTGAAACGATGCCCCAGGATGAGTAGTCGCTACAAATCTTTTAGAGAGCTTTTGGTTGGTGGAAAAAAGCAGATTTCAACGATGAAGATGGTCCTGATTTAAGTGGTGGACCGATGAAGTGAGTAGTCGGAACCGGTAAGCGACCGTTATCTCGCTGAGTCAATGACTTATTGAGGCTGTTTTGGCGACAAAACGGCAAATAAAGGTGGCATCACGAAAACTCGTCCTTTAGCTAGGGCGAGTTTTTTATTAAGGAGATGAAGTTAATGGGTTTTAAGGTAGCAGTTGCTCAGATTGACATTGTACTGGGTGATCCAGATCAAAATTATCAGACGGTTGAAAAAGAAATCAAGGCTGCCGCCCAGGCCGGTGCTGACGTAGTCGTATTTCCAGAAATGTGGAATACCGGCTATGCACTGACCGAATTGGCACGATTGGCCGATCAAGATGGTTGGCGTACCAAGCAGCTGCTGGCAAAGGCTGCCAAGGAAAATCAAATTGCTGTTGTGGGCGGTTCAGTGGCAACCGTGCGAGCTGGCGGCAAATTCTACAACACGACCTATGTCTATGATGAAACCGGACAATTGGTCGGCAGCTATGACAAGGTGCATTTATTTGGCTTGATGCATGAAGACCAATTTATTCAAGCAGGTGATCACGGCAACGTTTTTGAATTAAAAGGCGTCAAGAGTGCCAGCTTTATCTGCTATGACCTGCGCTTTCCGGAATGGTTCCGTACCGTGGCCAAGCAGGGTGTCGACGTTATCTACGTCCCTGCAGAATGGCCGACGCCGCGCGTTGAGCAGTGGAAGGCATTGGTTAAGGCGCGGGCGATTGAAAATCAAGCTTTTGTCGTAGCCGTTAATCGGGTTGGACACGATGCTGAAAACAGCTATAGTGGTCACTCACTGATCGTGGATCCATTGGGGAACGTGATTGCCAATGCCGGTGAAAAAGCCGGTTTAACGATTGCTGAATTGGATCTGGATCAATTAAAAGCAGTGCGGGGTCCGATTCCGGTATTTAAGGATCGGCGTCCGGAGCTATACGACTAGTATTAAAAGAATCAGAAAAATTTGAAAGGAAGATTATCAATGGAATTTAAACAATCAAAACTGTTGGATACACTGCCAAAGCAATTCTTCGCCAATCTGGTCGCCAAGGTTAATGCCAAGGTAGCAGAGGGTGTCGACGTCATTAATCTGGGCCAGGGTAACCCTGATAAGCCAACGCCAAAATATATTGTTAAAAGTACGCAGAAATGGGTTGCTGATCCGAAAACGCATAAGTACTCGCCATTCCAAGGCTTGCCAGCATTCAAGCAGGCGGCGGCAGATTTTTATCAAGAAAAATACGGTGCCCAAATCGATCCTGAAACCGAGGTCGCTATTTTAGGCGGGTCTAAGATTGGTCTGGTTGAATTGCCATGGGCATTGATGAATCCAGGCGATACGATGCTTTTACCAGATCCTGGCTATCCTGACTACTGGTCTGGGGCCGCGCTGGGTGAGGTTAAGTTCGAAACCTTCCCATTGCTGGCTGAAAACAACTTCTTGCCCGACTTGGACAAGATCCCTGAAGAAACGGCCAAGCGTGCCAAGTTTATGTATCTGAACTATCCAAACAACCCAACCGGTGCCGTGGCAACCAAGGAATTTTATGCCAAACTGGTTGAATGGGCTAAAAAATACCATGTTGGCATCATCAGTGACTTTGCCTATGGTGCGCTGGGTTTTGATGATCAAGCTCCGGTCAGCTTTATGGAAACGCCAGGTGCTAAAGAAGTCGGTATCGAATTTTACACTTATTCTAAGACGTTCAACATGGCGGGCTGGCGGATTGCATTTGCAGTCGGCAACTCCGACATCATTCATGCCTTGAATCTGATTCAGGATCACTTGTTTGTTAGTCTGTTCCCAGCCCTGCAATATGCGGCAATTGATGCCTTAAAGAGTCCAGAGCGTGACGATGAGATTCAAAAGATCGTACATCGATATCAAAAGCGTCGTGATGCCTTTGTAGAAGCCGCCGAAAAGATTGGCTGGCATGCTTATGTGCCAAAGGGAACCTTCTATGCCTGGATGCCGGTACCAAAGGGCTTTACCAGCGAAACGTTTGCCGATTTGCTGTTGGACAAGGCAGGCGTTGCCGTAGCACCTGGTAATGGCTTTGGTGAGCATGGTGAAGGCTACGTGCGGATTGGCCTGCTGATCAAGCCTAAGCGATTGGTAGAAGCCGTTGAACGGGTGGCAGAGTTGCATTTGTTTGATTGATCAGGAATTTAAGAGGCTGGGAATTAACCCAACCTCTTTATTATTTTCTGGATAATAATGCCTCAGCGCAGTAGCTGGCTGGCAGGTCTGTCAGCATATCGATATTTTCTACCGAAGCACTCCTTGTTTTCACATCACGAAAGCATTGATTATTCTTTGATTTTGTTGCCAAACCGCACGATTTAATGGTAACCGTCTATATTGTTTACATGGTCTTAGATAAGACCCTTGATGAACTTTTCTGGGAAACATAAAGTCCCGCCATTTTTCATATTGATTTAGTGAAAAATGGCTCAAAAGCGAGTTTTGTCTTGTTTTTACTAGAATATGCGACAGATTTTGCTGAAAGCGGTTGAAAATGATTCTGTAATTGCGTTATCCTTAATAGGTAGTAATATCTTGATAAATCAAACAAGAGGTGGTGTTAACATATGCTAATTGCCAGCAAAAAACTCACCCCTGCATTTAAAAAGACGCTGATTAGTGCTCCCAAGCCACGATACGTTAGGGAAACATCATTGTGCGACTGGATCATTCGTGAGGTATCCATGCAGGATTATGGCATGTTGCTGTGTATCAATCAAAACACGCAGATGCCAATCGTGCTGCCGGGTGCCGAGTTTCTCAAAGTCAGTCCAGTTTCAGTGTTGCGACAAGTCTTGATGTTTGTGATGGCTGGAATGGGGATCAGCTCCATTAAACTAACTGAATACGTTAATTGTATTGCCCACAGCAAGCTTGAATTTCAAAATATGACTGATGATTTTTTGGTTGAAAAAGCCTTCCGTGCCTATGCACCAGAATTAGCCAAAATTGATGTGGACCGCCTGGATGATGAGCAGCTACTGAATCAGTTGGGGATTCTTTCATTGACGCTGGGCAGCAGTACGCGCGTCTTTTGTGATTTGCGCAAGCCCGAGATGGCACCAGCCGTATGCTTTAAAAATCAGATTAATCAAGAATGGCGCCTGCCAGCCCAAAGAAAAGGCAGCATGGCAGAAAAATCCGCCTGGGAATTTGACTATCACCAGTTTCATCAATGGGACGATCAGATTCAAAAAACGCCGGCTTGGAATGGTTACGCGGCAATTGTTCGTGAGATGCGCCAGGTCAACGATGCATTTTTACGGCGCTATCATGACTATCTGGAGCAGGCCGAAACGGTTGATGATGCAAGAATGCAGCAGTATCTGCGCTTAGCCGATGTCTATTTGAACCGCTATTTGATTGCGCAGCATCCAGAAACGATTACCAGCGATCTGGCGGCACCAACGGCCTATTTGTTTGAATGGCTCTTGGAACATGGGCAGATCAAAGAACAAAACGTGCAGCTGGTAGTTGATGCCATGCTGGCGCTGGGGGCGTTTATCAAAGTCACTGGCGTCTATTCATCAATGGATGAGGATCTGTATCGCCAGGCAGTCCATGATGGTGGCGATCGAGTGCGTGCATTCTTTAAAGCTGCCGATGCGCAGGCTCAGCGCGAGGCCGCAGATGATGCCCCGATCAGTCGTGAGGAGGTTGCTGGCAAGCGGATCGATGCCTTGGTTCAAGAGCTGATGGCCTTAGCCGATGATGATCGCTTGGCTGATGCTTTAGCTGCTATCTTAAATGAAACGCCAGCACTGGTTGATAAACTGCTGACCAGACTGACGCCACTGCAGCAGCAGCAACTGGCTCGTCGCTTGGCCCAGCTGCTTTCTGATGATCATTAAAAAATGGCTGAAGATTGCGTTGCTCAAAACGCTGATCTTCGGCTATTTCCATTATTAAGGGTGATTTTCACTGATCAGTTAAAAAAGCTATTGATTGAAATGACCGAATTTGCCGAATCCCTGCCTGATGACAATATGAAGTTCAAATATGGCTCTGACGTGATAAGGGGCCTAAAGCCTGCTGTTAGAGAAAATGACAATCAGCAATAAGGCTCGTTAGTAGATCATGACTTGATGGATCATTCTTTTTCTAGAAGTATTAACATAGATAATTAAGTCGCGCATGGCAAAGAACAGATCAGATAGAATCAGGGATTCTGAGCGGGCGAAAATATTTTAGGAGCCAGCGCTGACCACGTTGCACCAAGGATTAAATGAGGCGACAGCTACACCAATCAAAGTAACGTGCAAAGTGAGATAAGGCTCTAATTAGAAGTGATTTATGTGCCGCATTGATTGCTCATGCCTATCTAGACTGATTAGAAGGATAGTTTCCACTTTCAAAATAGTGGATTCATTTTATACTTTTTGGTAATTCAAGAGTAGTTTTCCTAAAATTAATTTGGCCGTTCAGCAAATAGTCGATAAATCATGCAGACTGGTGGTCATTTAAGCAGTAGCTGGTCATCAGCTAAAAAGCCTTCATGAAACTTTTCAACGGGATGCAGCCATTGTTTGCCGAACTCATCAATTAAACCGTGAAACTCTTGAGCGTCCTTAATAGTAAATTGTTCATCCAGCTTGATGATTTTGGCTAGATCTTGATATTTCCGCAAGCCAGTGATGCCCATTTGCTCAAACAACGTTCTTGCATACTTGTCGCTGACGAAAACGGGGGTATCAAATACATAGATCAACAAGGCGTCGGCGGTTTCTGGACCGATACCATGCAGCCTTAACAATTCTTTACGCAGCTTTGAGCCAAAGTGTCGTTTGATCAGATCATAGTTATCGTCAAAAGACTTTGTCCAGTCAAAGATGGTGTGGACAGCTTGGCTCTTATTTTTAAAGAAACCCGCAGGACGAATGATTGCTTGAAGCTCATCAGTTGATAGTCGTCTGATTGCGTTAGGATCAAATTTGGTAGCTACTTTAAAATTGGCAATGGCACGCTCGGCATTGGCTTGGGTAGTATTTTGGATCATGATGGCGCCAATGATAATCTCAGCTTTGGAATCAGCCGGCCACCAGTTCGTTGGTCCCATAGTAGTTAGCATTTTTTGGTAAAGTTCATATAGGGTCAGTTTCATAACGTTTTCCTTTCTGGGAAAGTAGTTGTTGTTATTATAATCTTAAATGCCACTATTTTTGATTGGCATGTTTGACTTAAGCTATGCTTTAAAGATTAGACTATGAAAAAATGATGATCGGAAGGGAAAATATGACCAGGGTATTAATTATTGGTGCGACTGGAACGCTGGGCAGCGCTGTTCGTCAAATGCTATTGGATCAAACTGATGATGAGTTGACACTGTTTGCCCGTTCAGCAAATCAGATTCAAACCGGTGCTCGAGAAAAAGCGATCAGTGGTAACGTAATGAATGATGCCGATCTGGATCAGGCAATGCAGGGTCAAGATGCGGTTTTTGCTGCTTTGAGTGGCAATCTGGAGTTATTTGCCAAAAAATCACGGTTGCAATGGATCGCAACCATGTTTCACGGCCTAAAATTGTCGAAGTTGCCAAGCAATATGGCGCTACGGATATTATTGATTATCACAATGGCGATATTGCTGATCAAATTCTTGAACTGACAAACCATGTCGGCGTAGACAAGGTGCTGATTGCCGGTGGGGATGCCGAACACACCTTTGAACAAGCCGTTCGGATGTCTAAGCCAGGTGCTTCGATTGGTAACGTTGCTTACTTAAATGGTCATGACACGGTTAAGATTAATGCCGGTGACTGGGGTGTTGGGATGTCCAACATCAAGATTGATGGCGAGGTAATGCAAAGCAGTCGACTGCGGATGGAAAAATCAGCCAGTCTGATTATGAATGGCCGTCTAGATCCTTCATTGATGATTACGCATACGTTCCATGGCTTTGAGACAAAACTCGCCATTAGATTACTTTTCAACAAAACAAAAGAGCCGCTAAGAAACGGGGAAGTTTCTTAGCGGCTCTTTCTCATACCAGGGGGGGTCCTGATAATCTTGACAATGGATTGTGCGGCTGTTATGGGGAGGATCGGTTGAATGAAGTTGTCCACTCACAACTGTCACAGGGGTTGTCAACCAATCGCCGCGCAATAATATCCATGTCCAAACCAGACGAGGTGCGTTCGTCATGATTTATGTCTGAATTATATCACAATAGCTTCAGAATACCATAGTTGACGGCTAAAATCATCAATAAATACCCAGATTAAGCCTAATCGGTAATTATTTTAATCTTTTTTAAGTCGCTGACCACCAATTCCCAACATTACTGCTAATGCGGAAAGACCTAAACCAAGTAAGGCCGTGTTTTCGTTACCGGTTTGAGGCAGTTTTTGTTGATTTGAATCGCTTTGAGAATCGGTATGGTGATGAGCAGCAGGTTTATTTTCACTGGATACCGGCTCGTTGGTCATAAATACGGTTGATGATACATTTTCATTGGCTGATTGGGCTGTTGCAACCTTAGAAGCATCTTCGTGATTGTCATTGGTTGTCGTATCAATAAACTCGCCGAATCCTGATCGTTGAGCCATCCGACAGCACCATCCCCAAAGATTGCCGATCGTGGTAGGTCCCCATGTAGCGGCCTTCTTTGTTGGTCTGCGTGATGCTGGTATCTGGTGACAGTACGAATCCCTGGTAAGTCATGGTCTGGCCAATATTGATGCTGTTAGGCGTATTGGCCAGCAGATCCTTAGCCTGATCCAGCCGTGATTGCAAAAGCGACTTTTGTTCGGTCGTTAAGTCAGCCTGCTGATTGTCAAGCTGGGTCTGCATGGTATTGATGTCGCTGGCTGAAACGCCAAATGCCATGGTATCGTCATCAATCAGCTTTTTGGTTTTTGAATCCAAATAGGCATAGTCGCTGATGTTTCTTAATGAAAGATCATTGGCTACGACAAATACGAAACGGCTCAAGTCGCCAAGCGCCGAGGTCTTCATCGTGGCATCGTCATTAGTCGTGTAGCGTGTTTTGGCTTCGGCATGCTCAATGCTTAAAACATCGCCGGCTTGCAGCTGCAGCGTCTGATTAAACCGATAGCTCTGGTCGCCAATGAAGGTCTGATCAAACAGCGTCTCAGCACCACGGCTGACCGTCACGCGGGCGTATTGCGCGTTAGGAAAGTAGCTGTGCGGCTGACCACTGGCTTTGATCGTGAGTTCGCCAGCAGGCTGGGCAGTCTGATTGGCATTGTAGTAGTCGAGCTGAGCAAAGGTATAGTTGCCAAGTCCCATGAGCGTCCAGCTGGCATCGGATTGAGCAACGTTACCGCTATCATATGTAATAGCTTCGGTTGGTACGTCTGTTGCTGAACTGGTGCTCTCATTGGTCGCAGCCGACGATGCCGATGAATCGCTGACGATATCAGCATCATCAGCAACTGAATTGTTGGTGTTGGTAGCAGATGCGGTGCTGTTTTGCGAAGTGTTGGTTAACGTAACGGTATTGGCAGTCGTTACAGCAGTAGTTGAGCTGTTGGCAGTCGTGTCGGCCTTAACCGTTGCATCGTTAAAAGCAAAGCCGGTTGTTGCTGTCAAAAGCGCGAAGCTGGACAGCAGCAGGTATTTAGGCAAGCGTGGTGTCTGCATTGAATTTTCCCCTTAAAAATACTGGTTTAAAGAAATTAAATAATGATTAAAGTAATAACGAATCCTTGAGATGGTCAAAAAAACAGCGATGCCAAAATGACATCGCTGTTTTAAATACTCCGGCAGTCAGACTCGAACTGACGACAACCTGATTAACAGTCAGGTGCTCTACCAACTGAGCTATGCCGGAATGACTTAACAAATAAGTACTTAATTATATTAACACATAATTTAGAAAATGCCAGTAAAAAACAGAAAAAAGTCAAAAATTTTTTAAAAGGCTGATTAAATTCGCTTGGCCGGCATTTTTAGCATAGCTTGCTCACAAGCCATCGACTTTAGCCGATGGTGGTTGACATCCCTAAGATAAAAGTGGATCACAAAATTGCAAGTCAGGATAAATATCAAAAATGATTATTTTTCACAAAGTTTGTCAACCTGGTTTAAGAAGAAAAAGTTAACAATGACAATCGATTATCAACATTTTGTATCTTATGAAGCGCTTTCGAAAAATCACAAAGTAGTTTATAATAAAAATACATTTAGAAGTATCAAAAGAAGGCGAGGTTGTTAATTATGTCAATTAAAAACGTAACGATTGCCGGGGCTGGAACGCTGGGCAGTCAGATTGCCTATCAAAGTGCGCTGTGCGGCTACCAGGTTCGTATCTGGAATCCGCATCCGGAACGGGCCGAAAAACGAATCGCGGCGTTGCGGCCATTTTACAAGCACGACTTAAAGCTGACCGACGAGCAGTTTGATGCTGGCCTGAAAAACATTGTCTCGATTACCAATGAATGGGAAACATCATTTAAGGACGCCGATTTGGTTATTGAAGCCGTGCCCGAAAATCTAGACACGAAAAAGGACTTCTACGCGCAGCTCTGCCAGGTCCTCCCTAAAGAAGCAATTATTGCCAGCAACTCATCGACCTATGTGCCGAGTCAGCTGGTCAAACTGGTGGATCGTCCTGAAAAGTTTCTTCATCTGCACTTTGCCAACCATATCTGGGTCTTTAACACGGCTGAGATCGTCGGCACGCCTCAGACTGATCCGGCCATCATTCAAGAAGTCGTGGCTTTTGCCAAAGGAATCAAGATGCTGCCGATCGTTTTGAAAAAAGAACAGCACGGCTACATTATGAACGCGCTGTCCGTGCCATTTCTGAACGCGGCGTTGGGTCTTTGGGGAAAGGGTGTGGCTGACCCGATTACGATTGATAAAGACTGGATGAATTCAACCGGCGCGCCGATGGGACCATTTATGTCAATGGACGTGATAGGTCTGCGGACGGTTTGGGCAATTTTCAGTTCTCATGCTGATACGCCAGAGCAAAAAGGAATTGCCGACAAGCTTAAGGCCATGATCGATGCCGGTCACTATGGCGTTGAGGCAGGTGAAGGATTCTATACTTATCCGCACCCGGCCTATGAAGATCCCAACTTCTTAAAAGCCTAACTTGATCAGATTTGAAAAACTGCCCCATGATTGCTGGAGGGATTCCGGCAATTGTGAGGCAGTTTTAAATTTTAAATATAACGATTAATGACTGGGTAGCTAAAATCATTGAATTGATGGGTTCCATTCTTAAACTAAACTCAGCTGGACGATTAAGTTGGATTTAGTTGCCGACGTCTAGAGCTTGATGCTTCAATCTTGGAAAAACGTGCTGGTCAGCCCAACCGGTAAAATACCCTTGGAAAATAAAAGCAAAGATCGTACCAATACCGATGTTTTCAATTCGGCCGGTAAGCATCCAGGCCAAAATGCCCATGACTGTTGGTGGCAGATAGGAAAGCCACATGGCGATGGTAACATTTCCTTTAGTATAGCGAAAACGAATAATTTGAAAGAGGTCATCTTGAGCGTGCAGGACGATATTGACCCGTTGATAAATTGAGATTGCAACTCCAATTAAAAAGACGCCGAAAAAGTTTAAGCAAATATAGCAGATGTTTGAATAAAAGGTGTTTGATTGTGGAAAGAAGGCATCACAGAGGTTGCTGAACCATTGAATTAAAAGGGCAAATGGCAGCATAAAAACGATATTGCCGCCAATTCGTCGCCAATCGAGCTTATGCATCAAGATAGCATTTAAAAAGGCAATCAAGACGCCTAAAAGGAAAAAGGCCCAAAATAAAACCCAAGAATTATTGCCCAAAACAGCATGACCAAGATCAGCCTCAGCAGCTGTCCAATATGCCGATCCTAAAATAGCTGGATGAATATGACTACTCGTCTCGAGAGTTAAGACGTTGCCAAATGCGTTTAGAATCAATGAAATAATGAAATATCCGATCGATGCAGCGGTTGAAATAGTCCGTTGTGATTTGCTCATTGAAAAGCCTCATCTAAAAATAAAATGCCAAAGTCGAAGCGTGCCGGCAAGGAGATGGGCATGCTTCGACTGTTAGGAAAACAAAGTGGACCATCAGAAAATTTATGAGGGGAGCATTTCTGATAATTAATGATGAAATTGTAAGGTGTTGATATTAATCATAGAAATTTTTATAGCACCACCTCCTTGATTTGACGCACATCTAAAACTTCTCGCCGTTGACTTCCTGATCGTCTTTTCGAATGATGAAGTAGCCGTATATACCAGCGCAAAAGACAATGCCAGCAATGACCAGGAAGGTTGGCTGATAGCCGATATGGTCGCGCAAAATACCAAGAGGAGTAGAAAGCAGAATCTGACCAAAGGAACCGGCAATCCCGGTAACGATGTTGATGGTAGCCGATACCCGTGGGTCATAGTGCAGCGTGTAGTAACGGAACATAACGACACAGAAGATCGCCGTTTCTGGAGCATGCAGCAGTTTGATGATCGAAACGCCAACTGGATTGGTAATCAGACCACAGCCGCCGATTCGGATAAACATAAAAGTGACCCCAACCAGAATCGTCCGCCGTACACCGATTTTCTTCATCAGCAGCGGAACCAAGCCCATCATGATAGCTTCCAGGAACACTTCAACTGAGTTAAGGATCCCATACATATGGTCACCAACAGCTTGGGTCTTAAAGAATTGCGTAAAGAATTGCGGGAACATCTGTTGGTCAAAAATCGTGTAGAAAGTACCACTGAAAACTAAGAAAATTGCAATTTCCCACAAACTACGAATCTTAAAGATGTTTAAGAAGTCCTTTGAAGCCGGTTTAGAGTTTTCGCGCTCCTTAACCATCGGATTTTCAAACTTAGCAACGTCTTTTTCATTACGGATTGGATTCCAGCACAAAAGCAGGACCAGCAGAACTACGGCAATTCCAGATCCAAGCCAGAACAACAGGGCCGGATCAATCGTGAACAGGAAACCGGCGATTAATGCGGAAAGGGCGTAACCGAACGATCCCCAGCCACGGGCAGAACCATATTGATAGTTAAAACGACGACTTACCCGTTCAGTTAAGGCCTCAAACATTGGGGATGCTGACAGGTAGGCAAGCGTTAGATAGCATGATCCAATCAGAGCACCCATCAAGAAGTGAGATCGCAGCATTGGCACGAATAAGAAAGTGAAGAAAGGTCCAAGAAAGACTTGCAGAACAGCACAGAATACCAACAGATTGCGGCGAATGCCAAGCCGGTCTTGGATGTTACTGTAAACCAGGTTCATAATTAGGGAGAATGCTGAATTAAAAGAGTAGATCTCACCAACCTGGGCGCCGGAAAAACCTTCTTTGGTGGTCAGCCAAATCTGAAAGAATGACCACCAAATACCCCAACCGGCAAAGAACAGCAGAATATTAAGAGAATTGCTTACATAAAAGGGATTTTTTAATTGCCCCGAGCGTTCGTTGTTATTTGCATCACTCATAATCAATCATTTCCTTTACTTGCTTTTAATTTCTAGTAGCTATTAGTCTGCGAGGACAGCTCAAACGCTTGGAGATGTCCGGTTGAACCGTTCAAAGAAAGTACCGGCTTATCTTGCCAGTAGATCCGTTCGGTAAAGACAACCTCACCATCGTTGACAAAGATTTCAGCTGAGCTGGAGTCAATAAAGATCCGCAGACTTAGCTTTTTATCCGCTGCGTCAAGCATGGCATAACGCTTGTTTTCGGGATCGCTGTTGCGGGTAAGGATCAAATGATGACCGTCTTGATCGGCTTCGATGCTGAAGCCGGCATTGTTTTTGTCAGCCAGCTTTAAAATGGTCCCAGTTGGCAATTCATTCAAGTCCAGCTTAACTTCGGTATGCCGGCTCAATGAGCAATTCAGTGGTTCAGAAATTTCTTGATTGATAACTTCAGCTTCGCGCAAAGACAGGGCTTCAGCTACCGGATGCTGGTAGAGTCGATTGTTTTTAATGGTCAGTTCGCGCGGCAGAGTGATTGCGCCACACCAGCCATCAGGCTTTTCAGTCATTGGTGAATCCCAGGCATTCATCCAGGCAACCATTACACGGCGGCCATCTGGAGCAACTAGTGTTTGGGTTGCGTAGAGATCATGACCGTTGTCAAGTTCTGTAAATGAGCCGCGTTCAAACTGTTTATCGGCTGTTGAGTACTGACCGACAAAATAGCCGGTGTTGTGCTGGTTGAGGAACTGCTCTTTGGTTGCCTTGATGCCTTGTGGCGATGTCAACAAAACGTCTTGACCGTTGAGTCGGAAAAAGTCAGGACATTCCCACATAAATCCTTCTTCATCAACGCTTTTGGCACCAGAAACCGTGCCTTCATATTCCCAATGCTTAAGATCTTGTGAGTCGTACAGCAGTACCCGCCCTAAGCCGGCTTGATCACGACTGCCAACGACCATCTTGAAATGATCATCTTCTTGCCAAACTTTTGGATCGCGGAAATCAGCCGAACTTTCTTCCTCTGGCGCGTGGGCGATAATGGGGTTGCCGGCGTATTTTTCAAAATGGATGCCATCGGTACTGTAGGCAAGATTTTGATCTTGGCGGTTGATGTCTTTTTCGGCATCGAGCACGTGGTGACCGGTATAAATCAGCCAAAGCTTGTCTTGGTAAACAACGGCACTGCCAGAAAAACACCCATCTTGCGGACGGGTAGGCTTTAAGGCAACGGGCAACGTTTCCCAATGGATCAGATCCTTACTGCGAGCATGTCCCCAGTGCATTGGTCCCCATTCAGAAGCGTATGGGTAATATTGATAGAACAGGTGGTAGTAGCCTTTGAAATATGAAAAGCCATTTGGATCGTTCATCCAGCCACTGGCAGGCATTAGATGATATCCGAGACGATAGCGTTGATTGGTAACTTTGATTGGTGTTTGGGTCATAAATAACACTCCAATATCAATTTTTAGCACTTTGTTTCAACCGGTTGAAATATTTAGTGAATAAAAAAGTAATTTGAATCAATTTACAAAATGGATTATAACGCTTACATTTTAAATGTCAAACGCTTACCAAATTGAAATGGATCAAATTACTTTCAAATTAAGATGAAGAAAAATAAAATTATTAAAATATTATGCAGTTGTTCCATTAACGATGGAAACCGGTAAGACGACTGATTGAACCGGGCAGTGATCGATGCGGGCCAGCAGCAGTTGAACCGCTACCTTGGCAATTTGATCAATTGGCTGTTTGATGGTCGTCAATTCAGGACGCAGAAAGCGGGTGGTATTGGCACCGTCATAGCCGATGATTTTAAGATCCTCCGGTACCTGCTTGCCAAATTTTTTAGCCAGTGAGATCAAAAGACTGGCATCCATGTCGTTAGCCGCAAAGATGCCGTCCACTTCCGGATGTTCAATAAAAAGCTGATTAAAGACGCTTACTTTATCTTCAAAAGTCGCGGTAAAGCTCAGATGGTAGGTAATGGCTGGCAGATTATTTTCGGCCATTACCTGTTCAAAGGCTCGACGCCGTTCTTGGGTAGGAGAATCAAAATCCAATGGGCCGTTGGTATGGAAAATGTGGCGACAACCATCCGCGATCAATCGGCGCGTTGCCAGCACGCCGCCTTGATAGTTGTCAGAGGAGACAACCGGAACGTTTTCGTTGATATTCTTGTCAATGGCAACGATTGGGCTGATATCCTTGCAGATGCTGATTGTGCGAACCGATGATCAGCCCATCGATTTGATGAGTCAGCAGATTTTTTAAATAACGTTCTTCTTTTTCGGGATCATTCATGCTGTTGCACATTAAAACCCGATAGCCTTCTTTGTCCAGATAGTGTTCAATTTCGGCTTCCAACTGACAGAAAAAGGGATTGTCAACACTCGGAAAAATCATGCCGATGATGTTGGTCTTTTGCTTGTACAGCTGGCGGGCAACAGTGTTGGGATGGTAGTTTAGCTGGCGGACGGCATTTTCGACTTTGGTAATCGTTTTTTGGCTTAGATAGCCGCGACGATTCAATACGTGGGAAACAGTTGCTTTAGAAACGCCGGCTAGTTTGGCGACATCCTCTAATTTGGGGGCGCGATGGTTATTCAAAATTGCCCAACTCCTTTAAATTAGTCATATTGAAATTATATTATAAAAATATGCCAAAAAATATGAAATTAGATAAGATCATTGTGTAAAACGGTTTCAACGGGCTATACCATTTGCCAGCTTTATTTCAACCGGTTGAAATAAAAAGAAAGCGGTTTTATATTAAAAAAGCGCTTAAATAAGCGAAAAGTTAGAAAATAAAAACGTAGAGGGATGTTTAATCATGACAGAGCTATCATTTGATGCCAGTGCACTGAAGAAGTTCGTGCACGAAAACGAACTGGGCGAAATGCAGGCCATGGTCAACGCGGCCGACAGCGAGCTGCGCGAAGGCACGGGGGCCGGCGCCGACTTTCGCGACTGGCTGCATCTACCAAGCGAATACGACAAGGAAGAATTTGCTCGTATCAAGCAGGCTGCCAAGCAGATTCAGTCCGATTCTGAGGTCCTGGTTGTCATTGGGATTGGTGGTTCCTACCTGGGGACGCGAATGGCCATCGACTTTCTGCATAACTCGTTCTACTACTCGCAAAAGCCAGAAGACCGCAAATTCCCACTGGTTCTGTTTGCCGGCAACTCGCTGAGTTCATCATACCTGCATGATCTGGTTCAGCTGATCGGCAACCGCGACTTCTCCGTCAACGTGGTCTCCAAATCTGGTACGACCACGGAACCAGCCATTGCCTTCCGGATCTTCCGTGAGCTGCTGGTCAATAAGTATGGCGAGGCCGGTGCCAACCAGCGGATCTATGCTACGACCGATGCCAAGCGCGGGGCTTTGAAGACCGAAGCCGACGCGGCTGGCTGGGAAACGTTTGTGATTCCAGATGGCGTGGGCGGTCGCTACTCTGTTTTGAGTGCCGTTGGTCTGCTGCCGATCGCTGCCTCGGGTGCGGACATTGATCAACTGATGGCAGGGGCCGCGGATGCTGAAAAGGCATACGCCAACCCTGACTTGACACAAAACGAGGCCTACCAATACGCTGCCTACCGCAACATTTTGTATCGTAAGGGCTTTACGACGGAGCTGCTGGAAAACTACGAGCCAAACATGACGATGTTTGCCGAATGGTGGAAGCAGCTGGCCGGTGAATCCGAAGGCAAGGACCAAAAGGGCATCTACCCATCTAGCGCCAACTTTACGACCGACCTGCACTCGCTTGGTCAATACATCCAAGAAGGGATGCGCAATCTGATGGAAACGGTCGTTAAGCTGGACACGCCAAACCATGACGTCACGATTCCAACGGCTGAAAACGATCTGGACGGCTTGGCCTATCTGCAGGGTAAGAACATGGACTGGGTCAACACCAAGGCCTACCAAGCTGTTGTCGCTGCCCACAATGCCGGTGGCGTGCCAGTCATGACGGTGCACATTCCGCGTGAAGACGAATACACGCTGGGCAGTCTGATTTACTTCTTTGAGGTAGCGATGGGCATTTCGGGCTACTTGAACGGCATCAATCCATTCAACCAGCCGGGGGTTGAAGCTTACAAGACCAACATGTTTGGTCTGCTGGGCAAGCCGGGCTTTGAGGAAGTTGGCGATAAGCTGCGCGCGCAAATGAAAGAAAATAAGTAAAGAAGGGGGATTGTACGATGTTATTGGGAAGTATTGAAGCCGGGGGCACCAAGTTTGTATGTGCTGTTGGCAACGAAGATTATCGAGTTATTGACAGTACCAAGTTTCCAACTACGACGCCTGAAGAAACGCTGCAGAACTGCATTGACTATTTCAAACAGTTTAAGGATCTGCGGGCAATTTCAATCGCATCGTTTGGACCAATTGAGATTCGTCGCAACTCGCCAAAGTATGGTTATGTAACGGACACGCCTAAGCCAGGTTGGTCCAACACGGATTTTGTCGGCACGATCAAAAAGGCATTTGATCTTCCAATTGCCTGGACGACGGACGTTAATGGTTCTGCATATGGTGAATACGTTTTGTCAACACTGTTTAACCAACGCCTTAACTCCTTAGTCTACTTCACGATTGGGACCGGCGTTGGTGCCGGGGCCGTGGTTGACGGCAAGTTTATTGGTGATTTGGGGCATCCTGAAATGGGGCATATTCGCGTTAAGCGCCATCCAGATGATTTGAACTTTAAGGGAATCTGCCCATTCCATGGCGATTGTCTTGAAGGATTGATCAGTGGCCCAACTTTTGAAGCGCGGACTGGCAAGAAAGGTCAAGATGTACCATTGGAAGATCCAGTCTGGGATATTATGGCCTACTATGCAGCCCAGGCAGCCTTGGATACGACTCTGATGATGCGGCCAAATAAGATCGTGTTTGGCGGTGGCGTTGTCAGTGAGCGTTTCTTAAAGATGGTACGGACTCATTTCAAGAAGCTACTGAATGATTATGTATCAGTTGGCAACCTGGATGAATATCTGGTCATGCCATTGGCTAAGGACAATGGTTCCGCGACGGTAGGCAATTTTGCCTTGGCCTTAAAAGCATTGGTTGAGTAGGAAGCGTATTAGGACTTACTGAGAGGAGTATGTACAATGTCAAATCAAAAATTTATCAGTTGGTTAGGTCGATTTGCAAGTGTAATTGCTATCTTGATGTACGTTTCTTATATTGCTCAGATCATCAACAATCTTCATGGTCAGTATGGCGCACCGCTGCAGCCGTTCGTAGCTGGTGTCAACTGCTCGCTTTGGAGTATCTATGCCTACTTTAAAAAGGATCGGGATTGGCCGGTCTTTTGGGCTAACTTTCCTGGTGTCTTCTTTAGTTTTGCAACGTTCATTACCTGCTTTCACTTTTAATTAGAGATTGAATTGGTCAGAAGGAACACTAGACAACAATGGCTATTGGCATTCATTATTAATTATTATTTTATCGATTGCCTTCATTGTCTTTATTCAAGTCTTCTTTACACTGAAAAAAGATAACGTTGATATCATTATAAAAATGGTTTGCAACAACAGCCAGCTGCTTAATTTTCGATCATAAAACAGCGATGGCGCCGCTCCAAATTTGGGGCGGCGCCATTTTTCATTTCTCGAAATCCTGGAAAGCCTAAACTGGGGAAATGAGGCGTTAGAGCAGAGCGTGGCTAACAGTCGTGGGCACCATTGAACGCTGACTCAGTACTAAAGCCTTCCTGCAGATCCAGAAGTTCTAGGTTGTCCGTCATTGTACGCTGTTCACTAACCAATGGCATGGTGAAATACGTTTGATTAAAGCGGACCTCCATTTTTTCATCCAGCTGTGATGCCGTGTAATCCTTATACCAGACTGGTCCTAGATTTGAGGTGAGTTGAGCATTAAAGTCAGGCAGATTGACGCTTTGGCTTACAATGATCAATTTAAAATTGGCATCCAAAGAGCAGTTGCCCAGTTTTGAAAATGGACCAACGCCATCATCGAAGTCCAGAATCAATTTTGAGGTTGGCTTGATGTATTTTTGCAGCCGCTGCTGAGCTTGGGGAGAAAATGTAAGTTGCATGATGAATACCTCTCATTCAATTTTTTACTAGCTTATACTTATTTTTAGTAAGTGTAAATTAAAATGCTCAATAAAAATTCCCCGTCTCAAGATTAGAGACGGGGATCGGCTTAAAAAGAACTGCGAATCGTAATCATAATTGTCATCATTAATGCCAAAATCATAAAGCCTTCTGAAAAGACATTGGCCAACAAGGCACAGGTACAGTTGATAAAAAACAGACCCAAGCTGGCGGCAAAAGCCACAAAGCCCATAGTCAACAGGGCTCGTTCATGGTTGACGAGCTTCTGACAGCGCTGCAGGCTGCGGGCAGGCAGCTGCCGGCGCACAAAAAAGATAATGCCGCTGGCTAAAAGCAGAGTCGCGATGCAGAGTCCATAAGACAAAATAATCGTAGATGCTGACTTCATTTAAAGATTGGATGTAAGCCACGCTGGAGCATGGTGCCTTTCATTTAAAATTTGTTGATTATCTTAGCAGAAAGCCGGTCAAATCACAAATATGAAGGAAATGTGAAGCCAGATTCCAACAGGTGCCAATTGTTTTAAATTGTTAATTAAAACAAAATTAATAATGGAGATTGTCCAAATCAACAATCATCGCTGATTATCCTGCTAGGTAAATAGACAGCTGTCGCTGGGAAAAATATTCACATCTGAAGAAAAAATCATAGGTTGACTAATTAGTGAGATAATAGGATATTGTTATGATTGATAATAAAATGAAGAGTCTTTAACTAAATAATCAGAATCGATCATTATGCCAAACTTGAAGGCGGATCCAAATCGGCAGAGGGAGCCATAAATCGTGAGTAGGGTTTGCGTTGCGCGTTAGATTATGATATTTTCTGGAAAACTCGTCATCATGCTGGGCAATGAGTAGGAGTGGAGATTGTTTAGCAAGTGGCTGTAAAGAGGGATATCGTGAATGAACGTCTAGTTAGACTAATAAATCCGGCTACACATCGTTATCTGACCATAGACGACCGGATTTTGCGGACAGTCGATCAAAAACAAGCGTTGGTGGTCAGTAAAGAAGTTGGACACCATCTGCTCAAAAAGGTCAATCGGATTGCGGAGGCGATGGCACAGGCCAATGGCACGAATTTTATCCAATATCAGCTGGAAAGAGTACCGCTTGCCGATATTGAGCTGGGCAGTGATGATTTGGATGCCTTGATTGAAACGGCACAACTCTTAGGATGTTCGTATCAGCACGCCGCAAATCTAATTAAACGTCAAAAAATTAAGTACGCCGATCATTTGGTGCTTCAACAATATTACGGCTTATCGATACTGCATAAGATCAAATAAAAAGCAATCTTGAAAGCGGTTATACAAAAGTCTATACTTGGCTTATCGAACGCATTGCATTTTGAAAGAAGGAATGATCATGCTATTTGATAAGGCAATTGTTAGAACGCCTGGCAAGTCGGTCGTTGACGGGATCGATGACTATGCTGACGCTGGTAAGCCAAGCTATGAAAAAGCCCTAGCTGAGCACCATGCTTATGTTGAGCTGCTTAAAAAACTCGGTATTGCGGTTACGGTTTTAGAGCCGTTAGAACAGTTCCCTGACTCTTGTTTTGTTGAGGATCCAGCCATTGTCTTTGATGATTTTGCAGTCGTTACCAATCCAGCGCGCAGTACGCGACAAGCCGAGCGAGAATTTATTCGACCAGCACTTGACCAATTCTTTGAACCAGACCAGATTTTTGAAATTAAGGCACCGGGAACCCTGGAAGGCGGGGATGTGATGCCGGTTGATGATAATCTGATTTATGTAGGGCTTTCGGCACGGACCAATCAAGCTGGAATTGATCAGTTTGCCAAGATTGCTGAAATGTTTGGTAAGACCGTCAAGGCAGTCCCTGTTGAAAAAGTACTGCATTTAAAGACGGGTACGACTTACATGGGTAACAATAAGCTCTTGGTTTCTGGCGAATACATCGACAGTCCATACTTCAAGGACTTTGATCAGCTCAAGGTACCAGCCGGTGAGGATTATGCCGTTAACTGCATTAATACCGGCAATGGCGTGATTATGCCCGCTGGATTCCCCGGCGTTCATCAGCTGCTGGTTGAAAATGGCTTTGACGTATATGAAACCGATATGTCAGAGTTTGCCAAGATTGATGGTGGTCTGACCTGTCTATCGCTGCGCTTCCGTTAATCATAAACTAAAAGGCACGCCATCAAGCTAAGAATTGACGGCGTGCTTTCTCTTTTATATTAAAAAGGTATCCCACCTTCGTTTTGGAATGTCACGATTGCGCCGTGGCAGGATCCTTTTAAAGTTGAAATACCAAATGAATTTAACACTGATTATTTTACGACTGTTAATGAATACGATCAATCCTTTATTGAAAAGACTTCGAGCTTAGTTTGGCTTAATTGACTATTGGGGTAAAATTTCTGCCAATCGCTTGATACCCGTGGAGATGTCGCTTTCTTTAACTGGGGCCAATGACAGACGAAGATGATCGTGTGGAGCTGCATGAATATAATAACGATCGCCGTTTTCTACCAAGACGCCAACTCGGCGGGCGGCCGTACAAAATTCAGCGGCTGACATGGGCAGATTGAGTTTGAGCCAAAACCACACGGCCCCATCGCTTTTCTGCCAGGACAGCTGATCACCAAACGATTTGCTCAGTAAGCGGTCAGCCAGTTGATACTGATGATGATAGGCCAGTTTTAGGCTTTCAAGATGCTTGCGCCATAGTCGATTTCTTAAATAATAGTCAAAGATGCGCTGCGAAAGACCTGACGTTGAGATATCGGCAATTCGCTTGACATCGGCAAAGCTTTCGATCAGGCGCGTTGGTGATACCAGATAGCCCAGCCGCATTCCCGAAGCAAAGATCTGTGAAAGACTGCGTACGTAAATGATGCGGTCATCGGGGTCATTTTCTTTCATGGCATGCAGCGTATTGCTGTCGTATGCCAAACCAGAGCCATAGTCATCTTCAATGATCCAAAAGTTATAGTAATGTGCCAACCCTAAAATGCGGGCTTTTTCGCGTCTACTTAGCGAATAAGTGGTTGGATTTTGCAGATTGGGCATTAAATAAAGAATCTTGGGCTGAATGATGCAGAGCGTTTTTTCCAGTTCATCAATCATTGTGCCATGATCAAAGTTGAGTCCAACCACCTTGGCACCGCACGCTTTAAACGCGTCAACGGCCCCGGGGTAGGTTGGATTTTGGACCATTACGCAGTCGCCTTGCCTGATCAGCGCCCGTGCACAAATATCGATGGCCTGCTGCGAACCAGAAGTGATTTGAATGTTTTGTGGTGCGGTCTGAATCCAGCGCTGAGCCAATTCGGCAGCGATTGACTCGCGCAAGGGATAGTAGCCCATCTCATCTTCAATCAAAAAGGCATGCCCGCCGTCACGATCCAAAATATGGTTGACTGCCTGCTTAAAAGCCGTCGTGGAAAAACGATCGGGATTTAGCGAATAGCTGGCAAAATCAATGACCGACTGATCCAAACCTTGTGCATTTTCAGCATCCAGATGCGGCAAACGCGGGATGGCAGATTGATCAGGCAGTGAATTGGCCATGCCTTCTTGCACAAAGCTACCTGATCCGCGGCGGCTGATGATATAGCCATTTTTTTCCAGTTCACGATAGGCGCTGACGACCGTTCCTGGATTGATGCTCAGTGTCTTGGCTAAAACGCGGACGGCTGGGAGCCGGCGATTGGGAGCCAATTGACCATTAATGATCTGACTGCGCAAGGTCGCGTAAAGCTGGGCATAAAGCGGCTCTTTGGCATGACGATTCAGTTTAATGCTGTCGATGGCAGTGGTGGGCAATGTGAATTCCCCCTTGCTTTAATTTTTATTGAAGGTATTTTACTGGGTAAATGCAGATATGATTCGCAGATGATTGTTATGCCAGGTGAGGGCGTGGTTTTGGCGGTCTTGATCTCGTTGATTTTTACGCATGATCTAAAAGGCGTGCGAGAAGGAACGATTCTGTCCGTACTGTTTACCGGTCGCTGGGTTGACTGGTTTCAACAACATGATTTTTTCTTGGGACGGTTCTTGACCAGTGAAAGCTAACTGTTAAAAGAGAGTAAGAAAAAACGGCGAAAATTAGCTGGCTACCGATTTTTGCCGTTTGAACTACCACCTAGCTGCTGCACAGGGGTATTGTGATCTAAAAGTAGTTAAGAGGTTGAGTTGATTTCTAGCCACTTAAAAAATTAGGCAATTTTGTTCTCATTTTTAATGGCAAACTTACGAAAATATGGCAAGGCAAAAGCAACCTTACCAGGCTCAAGATAATTAACGATCTGGTTTTCGATCAAATGCTGCAGACAGATCGGAGCTGCCGTGCTGGTATCGTTGATTTGTTCTTTTAAGAAGCGTTCATCGATGGTCTCATCCATCTCGTGGGCTATGATCTCGATGACTTCGCGATCACCCATCGTTAGTTCATTAACGATCGGCAGGTAGGCATCGTTAAACAACTGATTTTGGTAGGCTGGCAGCAATTGGCTTAAAGAGGTCTGATCGATTTTTTGGGTATTGCTTTCCCATACCAGTGAGCCCAGGATCTGAAAGGCATAAGCATAGCCACCGGTTGCCCGGGCCATTGTTTTTAAGACTTGCGATTCAATGATGCGGTGTCCTTTGGTAAAAATTTGCTGATAGCTTTTAGCGACCGTATCAAGATCAAGCAAGGGCAAGGTTAGGCGCTGACTGTTTTGAACCAGTGATGAAAAGTTTTCATCGCCCAAAAACTGTGGCATGCGACTGGTAATGCCAGCCAAGACCATCATGATTGTGTTGCCATCATGACCTAATTGCTGGCAAAGCTGCAGAAGCTTTAGCAAAGCATCAGTAGGCTGATTGGCCTCGTCAACCGTGATGAAAAGCTGCTGCTGATGCTTGGTGAGCGTCTCAACGTATTTGGCAAACATTTCACTGGGCGTGTTGTAGCTGAGACTGTCTAATTCCTCGTTAACTGTGGCACTGGCTTGATAATAGATTGCGCCCACCAGTGTACTGAAGAAATCATCACCTAATTCCAGATCAATTGTGATCCAATCGTCACGATCCAACATGGCATCCCCCAGATCGTTTAAAAAGACGGTTTTGCCGCATCCCCGTGGCCCGTCAACAAAGACCGGCAAAAAGGCCCCATGCAGCTGATCGGCCTGATCAAGCAATTTTTGCTGCAGCACGGGACGTTTGATGCAACTGGGTGAGATATTGCCAAATCCCGGATTAAATGGATTAATCATTTTTACCCCTCATTCTGACTGAATTTGCTTTTATTGTAGCTTGACGATTCGACCAAGACAAGTTAATGGGACAGATATCAATAAGTGATTGTCAAAAATACAGAAACCGCTTACGATAAACATATGTGATTATAAACGGAAAGGTATCAAGCTATGAAGGTTGAAATCGTACCAGTTACCGCATCAAAACAACAAGACATTGTTACGCTGCAAGAGATTGCTGCCAAATCATTTACCGCAATGTTTGGTCCGTACCATGAACCGCAAGCCGTCAAGGCATATACGGATGAAGCATACGCGCTGCCAGTACTGATTAGAGAGCTCAGTGATCCGGACAGCCGCACTTATTTTTTAAAACTTAACGACACGCCGGTTGGCTACTTAAAACTAAATTGGCGGATGGCACAGACGGATCAGGTTTTTGAAAATGCTATGCAGCTACAGCGTATCTATCTGCTGCCTGAATACTGGAATCAGCATCTAGGCAGCTATTTGATGGACAAGGCATTAGATGAGGCCAAAAAATCGAGGGTTAAGACAGTTTGGTTGGGTGTCTGGGAGCATAACGATCGGGCAAGGCATTTTTATGAGCGTTATGGCTTTAAAAAGGCTGGTTCGCATACGTTTGTAATCGGTCAGGATCGCCAGACCGATTACTGGTATGCGCTGCAACTGGATGAATAAACAAGAGACTGGAAATAAAGTCTCAAAATAGAAAAATGGCTGAAGATTACGTTACTTAAGACGTTGATCCTCGGCCATTCCTATTATTAAAGTTGTTTTATTTTTTCAGAAAAATTAGTTTTTCCCAACCTCTTTTATTTTCTATTCGATGCGGGTCAGATACTGGCTGGGCAGTTCATCGCAAAGCCAAACTTGATCATTGCCAATGTAAAAGTTGATCCCGTCTTGGCTGGCACGGGCGGCATCGACTTTTAAGATGGCCGGAAACTGATCGTGGCGCTGACCAACCTGTCTCGCCATGGGGATAGTGGCTGAAAGATGCACGTATTGGCGGCCCATTGGCAGTAGTCCGGTTTGATTGATACTGTCCAAAAAACGTCTGGCCGTACCATGGTATAAAGTATCAGGCGGTGTCGCTGCCGGATGCTGAATGATGCCAGGCAGTGAGTGACCATACAGCGCACAGATCAGATCGCCTTTAATTTTAAAACGCTCCTTGTCGCTATTTTGAATAATGTTTTCAAGATCGGCGATGGTAGCTGGCGGATTGAGATGATGAACATGATTCAACGCCTGCAAAAGATCGCTGATTTTGGTATAGCCATATTCATCAAGGTGCAGGCCGTATTTTTGAGGATTGTGTCTGAGCGCATAAGAAATCTTTTTGGAAAGATAGATAGATCGCTGCATGAAAAGACCTTCTTTACTGGAATTCTAATAATAAGCATAGGGCATTGATTATAGTCAGACAAGCTGATAGTTTCCATTAATCAATTTACATACTATGATAAAATGATTAGAAAAATATTAGAATGAAACATTACAAGCAAGAATCGATGTTTTTGCTAATGCAAATATTACTGGCTGACTAGGCGTTGGCCATTTTTTATTATCAAAATTATGAGTTTTTATGAAGTTGAATGAATCAATAAAATACTTGTCGCAACGGAATTATCGGATTTAAATCGTTTGAAAAAGCAGATCGATTTATTTACTGAATTTATTCGATGAAGTTTGAAGCTTTGCGAAAGGAAATGGTATGCTCAAGATGTTTATTGAAATCGTTTACAAAGGAGCGTGATGGGGTTTTTAAGAGGCGACAGTGATCAATTAAGCCAGAAAAGCTGTCAAATCGAGCTGCTTGATAAAATTTATGTATTCGGGGGGATAAAAATGGATGCAGCAGCAAAGCAAAAAAAGAAAAAATTCAAACTGAAGATGCCGGGAGCATTTACGATTCTGTTTTTCTTAACAGTAATCTCAGTAATGCTCACATGGTGCGTTCCAGCCGGCAGCTATTCTAAACTGCAGTATACTGGAGGACATCTTCAAGAAACCACATCACTAGGACAAAAAAAGAACCTGCCAGCCACGCAGGCTACACTGGATAAGCTGCATGTCAAGATCGACATTAAGCAGTTTACGTCCGGCGCTATCAGCAAGCCGGTCTCGATTCCAAATACCTACAAACGACTTAAACAGCACCCAGCTAAGCTTTACACGATCTTCACCAGCATGGTTGAAGGTACGATGCAGGCAACTGATATTATGATTTTTATTTTCGTTCTGGGTGGTCTGATTGGGGTTGTTAAGGAAAGCGGGGCCTTTGAATCGGGGCTGATGGCCTTAACCAAGAAAACCAAGGGCCATGAATTCGTCTTGGTATTTCTGGTTTCCGTTCTGCTGGTGTTAGGTGGTACGCTGTGCGGAATTGAAGAAGAAGCCGTGGCGTTCTATCCAATCCTGGTACCGATCTTCATTGCTATGGGGTATGACTCGATTGTCTGTGTCGGTGCCATCTTCTTGGCCAGTTCGGTTGGTACGACGTTCTCAACGATTAATCCATTCTCAGTCGTAATTGCATCCAACGCTGCCGGAACGACATTTACGCAAGGTCTGACCGGACGGGTGATTGGCCTGGTTGTTGCCACCATCTGCTTGGTTGGCTATCTTTACTGGTACTCCAGCAAGGTCAAGGCTAATCCGGAATTTTCCTATTCATATGAAGACAAGGAAAAGTTTGACAACATGTGGTCAGTGGTTTCTGATGAAGAAAAGGACCTGGCCTTTACCTTTAAGAAAAAGCTTTCACTGACGCTGTTTGCCTGCGCCTTTCCAATTATGATCTGGGGCGTTATGGCTAAGGGCTGGGGCTTCCCCCAGATGGCTTCATCATTCCTTGCCATTGCGATCACTTTGATGTTTATCAACTGCTTTGGTAAGGACGGTCTGGGTGAAACCGGAGTTGTCGATGCTTTTGTCAAAGGTTCGTCTGGTTTGGTCGGTGTATCTTTGATCATCGGTCTGGCCCGTGGGATTAACCTGGTCTTAAACAACGGCTACATCTCAGATACGATTCTGTATGTTTCCTCAGAACTGGTATCACACATGAATGGGGTCTTCTTCATTCTCATGATGATGCTGATCTTCTTTGTCCTTGGTTTTATCGTGCCATCGTCATCTGGTCTGGCTGTATTGGCAATGCCAATCATGGCACCATTGGCCGACACGGTGCACATTCCACGCTACATTGTCGTAACGGCCTACCAGTTTGGTCAATACGCAATGCTGTTCCTGGCACCAACCGGTTTGGTTATGGCAACGCTGCAGATGCTGGACATGAAGTATTCACACTGGCTGCGGTTCGTCTGGCCAGTCGTGGCCTTCGTGCTGGTCTTTGGTGGTGCACTGCTGGTAACCGAAGTACTGATTGCCGGTTAGCCACTAATAGTAAAAAAGCCTGGCAATTTCGTCGGGCTTTTTTTATGTGGATATATAAAATTGGTCTAAAAAAAGTTAAAATAACGATATTGACATAAATCAAAACTAGGAGAGGATTTTATGAGCAGCAACGCTAAAAAACGTGATCAGAAAGTCTTGATCAAAATTGGCGTGGCCCTTTGCTATGGAGTGCTTTCAGCAATGGCCATCAACATGTTCTTGTCACATGCCAACTCATATTCCGCGGGTCTGTTAGGGGTCTCGCAGCTGCTGCAGGCTTTGTTTTTGCAAGGCGGCGTGCATGTCAGCATGAGCCTTTTGGTTGCGGTCTTAAACGTGCCGCTGTTTGTCTTTGCATGGTATGAGTTTGGCTTCAGCTATATTCTGTTTTCCATGCTGGCAGTTGGTTTCAACGTTATATTCCTAAAGTTTATTCCATCAATCACCTTGGTAAACGATCCGCTGACCAACACGATTATTGGTGCCGCAATTTTGGGAATCGGGATTGGACTGTGTTTTAATCAAGGTTTTACAACGGGTGGTTCGGACATCGTTGTAACCTATTGTCAAAAGAAGCTGCATAAAAAGGTTGGGATGCTCAACAACCTGATCAATGGTGCGATCCTGGTGGTTACCGTATTATGCTTTGGGCCCAGCCGGATTGTCTATAGTCTGATTGGGATGCTGGTGACCAGTTTGATGATGGATCATACTTTTGTGCTGCAAGAGGATGTTTCGGTAACGATCTACACCAAAAAATCAGCTGCCGTTTCCAACCAGCTGCGCAATTTCGTGCATGGGGCTACGCTGTTACATGGGACGGGGGTCTATACCAATGAACCAACCGATATTATCTTGGTATGTACGCCTAAGGCACAACTCAACGAACTGCGTAAAATGGTGCATAGCGTTGACCCAGACAGCTTTATCAGCATCTCGCGGGCCGATGTTGAATTCGGCAACTACCAGCATTATTCATTTTAAGCAACTCATTAAGTAACTCAAAAACGCCAAGTCGATTGCGACTTGACGTTTTTTGACTTTAATTTTAGTGTGGTTTGATACTGAGACGTGCTACGCTATAGGCATCAACGCCACGCATAGCATTGACGACGTCTTGCGGTACCACTTCAAACGGCATGCGGTTCATGGTATCGTTTGGCGCACAGGCAGCCTGGCCGACTTTTAATAGATTTTCATCACTAGGATCCTCAATGCCTAATTCGACAAAATTGGTTGGCAGATGCAGTTTCTTTAAGAACGCAAAGTATTTTTCAAAGCGCTCGGTATCAGCCCCTTCCAGCATCAGTTGCGTCAAAATACCAAATGCAACCTTTTCGCCATGCAGCTTGTCATGGACTGGGCCATCAAGCACGCTCAAGGCATCGTTGATAGCGTGGGCTGCTGCCAAGCCGCCAGATTCAAAACCAACGCCGCTCATCAGTGTATTGGCTTCAATAATCCGATCAAAAGCCTTGGTGTCGGTATGGGTAATGGCTGCTGCGTAGGCTTCGTCGCCAAACTTAAACAGTGTATTTTCACATTCCTGGGCAATTGCCAGGCCAACCAGTGTTTGGTGTTCACCCAACATGTTGAGACCATGCGACTTTTTAACGGCCTGGGCTTCGACGTTGGTGGCCAGTGCATCTGCCATGCCGCATGCTAGTAATTTGGCAGGGGCGGTAGCAATGACCTTAGTGTCCACTATTACTAGATCGGGGTTTTGATTGTAAAAACGATAATGATCAAATTCACCGCTGTCTTGATAGATAACGGACAGCCGTGAGCATGGGGCATCCGTTGAGGCAACCGTCGGCATGATGACGGTCTTGGCACTTAAATTGTCGGCAATAGCCTTGGCAGCATCAATCGTCTTGCCGCCTCCCAGGCCGATCACCATCTCAACGTGATTATCCAGACCAATTTTGGTAACGCGCTTGATTTCCGTATCGGATGACTCGCCGTTGAACTCAACTTTGGTCACGGTGAAATCGTTGTTGATCAAATAGTCACCCAATTCATTACCTACGATTTTAAGTGAGGTCGGCCCCGCTAGCAGCAGGACCCGATTGCCCAATCGTGCCAGATATTCGGCACTCTTGAACAAAACGTCGCTTCCCTGCAGGTAGGAGGCGGGACTGCCAAACATATTGATACTCATAATCATCGACTCCTTTCCGATGCAAACGATCATTACAAATAAATTATACCGTGAAAGCGCTGCAAAAATTCACGTTTTTAAAAAATTTGCCTATAAAATCTGTTTGAATGGTTTAATCAGGCCGCTAGGTAGATTATTAAATTGAAAGATGGCTGAATGCTAATGATAGCGCTGTTCCAAAATCATTGAGTAAAATAGGATAACGACGAGTCATGCTTCGTTACGATATTGGTATAGACAAAGTTCGTTTTACAAGTCGTCAAAATGTGATAGACTACTGCTGAGTAAGCGCTTTATCAAATACTTAAAATAGTGATAATCCGTCAGTTTGCGGGCAACGTTTAAAAAATGAGGGGAAAACAATGGATCAAGATGCCAAACTGCTGTTTTTAAAGCCTTATTTTCAAAATAAAATCTGGGGTGGTACGCGACGCAAAACTGTTTATATAGATTGATGCTTTTAGGTTTTGTGATAGCGCTTGAGTCCCCAAACGTTGAGGGCGGTAAATAATACAATAAATATGATCAGCCCTAAAAGATCTGGCAAGATGTCAATCAAGTCTGCGCCCTTTAAGACAACATCACTTAAGGCATCGCTGGCATAGGTCAATGGCAGAATTTTTGAAAAATAGACGATCCAGTGCGGCAGACTGTTTAATGATACCAGTCCACAAAAGAAAATCTGCAGTACTACCACGATTGGGATAAACTGCATCATCTGAAATTCAGAATTGGCAAATGTTGAGATAAAGATCCCGATTGCCAGGGCAGCAAAAGATTGATTAAAAAACCAGTGCCAGGCTACCAACAACTTGAGTCTTTAAAAGTCAAAGTGTAGTGGCAACGATAACGATGGTTTGAACGATTGTCACGGCTCCATATCCCAGCATATAGCCGCCAACAATCTCGCTGCGGCGGACTGGTGTTGCCAATAGTCGTTCAAGCGTGCCACTGCTGCGTTCGCGCAAGAGTCCGATTCCCGAGACCAAAAAGATAAAGAAAAAGATGAAAAATCCCGTCAATAATGGCGTGATCTTATTGAAAAAGTTGGTATCAGCATTGCCATATTGATAAGTGGTATGGATCTTAGGCGTACTAATAGCAGATGATGAATTGATACCTGACATGGGCAGATTGGCAGTCAATTTTTGGATCGTTTTTTGAACGTTCTTTGACTGTTGAAGCTGCAGTGCAGTTTAGCCAACGTAGTCTTTGATGAGTCAATATTGGCATGGGCAACGTCATATCGACGATCTTGTTTGACAATGATTGAATCAACTTGATAATTGTGCAGCGCTTGATCAGCTTGAGCTTGGCTAGAATACTGTTTAACCGTTACGTGCTTGATATCTCTTAGATTTTTAACAATAGCAGGGTCAACATGATAGGTACCGATTTTAACATTTGTAGATAGATTAGCCGAAAACATGATGCTTAAAAGCCACATGATAAAAATAGGACCAAAACTCAATAGTGCCAATGTGCGGCGATCACGCAGCAATTCCTTAAAGATCCGATTGGTAATGGCGATTGTTCTCACTTTGCCTTAACCTCGCTTTCTGCTTTGATAAAGACCTCTTCAATGCTTTTGGCATGGTATCGTTTTTTGAGTTCGGCTGGCGAGTCGTTGGCAATGATGGTTCCATTCATCAATAGTGCCACTTCATCAGTCAGCTCAGCCTCACTCATGACGTAGGTGGTAACCAGAATGCCACAGCCCAGATTACTGCGCTGCCTGAGTTCTTGTCAGATCTGTCGACTGAGTTTGGAATCAATGCCGACGGTGGGTTCGTCTAAAATCAGCAGTTTGGGGTTGCCAATTAATGCGATCGTTAGCGTTAGGCGTCGTTTCATGCTGCCGGAGAAGTTCTTAACCTGCTTGTCAAGATCAGCAGTTAGATCGACGATTTGAGCGACTTTTTGAATGATCGCTGGCAGTTTTTTTGCTGATGCCTTTTATATGACCAAAAAAGGTTAGATTCTCACGAGCGGTTAAATCTTGATAAAGGGCATCGCTTTGGGCCATATAACCGATTTGCCCCAGAATTTTTCGATTGGGTATTTTGGTATCTAAAACCATGGCTGTACCGCGGTCGGCTTTTTCCATGCCAAGTGCCGTCTTGACTAAAGTAGTCTTGCCAGCCCCGGATGGACCAATCAGCCCTGTGACCTTTCCACTTACAACTGATAGGCTGACATCGTTTAAGACCAGCTGCTGGGAGAAACTATGCCTAAGATGTCTGATGGTTAATAGTTCGTTCACGTTGTTGCCTCCTGCTTAAGTTCTTTTGATAATTATTGATTGGATCAGAAATGAAAACAATGCACAATAATTTACATGATGACAACGTTAACGACAGCTGTTGTAAATGTGTCGCCGTCTATTACCTGGGTGAAACTATGAAAGATCTACAAAGTCAACGCACCGACAAAATGATTCGGGATGCATTTATTGCACTGCTCAAGCAAAAAGATTTCAAGAATATTACCGTTACGCAGATTGCTCAAAAGGCTATGATTAATCGCCAGACTTTTTATTGCTACTATTCTGACAAATATGATTTGGCTGACCAGCTGACTGAAAAGGCACTAGGGATGTTTGAAGAATTAATTGAGCAGCACTGGCAAAGTATCCACGATCGGATTTCATTGGTTGATTTTTTAAAGATCAGTCAAAAAGATCAACAGCCTTTGTTTGGTCAAATTATATCTGAAGAGCGCGACCTGTTTTTGACAATGCTTAATCTGCAGGTCGATAATCAGAGTCTGTGCAAAAAATGCAGCAAAGTCTAAAAAACTACAGACTAGCTTGGTTCCGACTCCGCAGCCGTTCGTATTAGATCTTTTGAGTGGGATGTTTATTGTTATTATGTAAAATAATCTGTTGCGGGGACGGGTTTCCAGTCGAAATGAGATTGAGCAGTTTAGGGAACTATTTTTGAAGATCACGGGCTAATGACAGTTTGGTTGCAAGGGAAGGCATCGTGTTTAAAGCCAAGTGTTTTTGAAATAATTTTAAAAAAGTATTGACGAAAATAGAAACGACCTGTATAGTTATATATCGTTGTCGCGGCGATGAGTTGTTGATTGCTTGAGATTCATCACTTTTCGCCGACTTGCTAAGAAATGTTAATAAAAAGTTCTTGACAGGTAGTTGACAACTTGTTAAACTAATAAAATTGCTTGTTTGAAACGGCAACTTGGTAGACCTTTGAAAACTGAATACAGTTTCGACGAACACAAATGTGCAGGGTCATCAATCATTACGATTGATGCAAAAACATTTGCGAAGTCAATTCGCTTAATTAAAATTTGAGCTTTTCAAGTTCTTATATTTTATATGAGAGTTTGATCCTGGCTCAGGATGAACGCCGGCGGTGTGCCTAATACATGCAAGTCGAACGCGTTGGCCTAACTG
>SKEG01000323.1_pt1 | contig 54894 bp, 57 predicted proteins | sample 4826631 | NCBI WGS metagenome assembly SKEG01 (sample SAMN11008815, study PRJNA524170) | human gut metagenome | biome: Human fecal sample; material: Feces; isolation source: fecal sample from pouch patient p26, p34, p50 | host: Homo sapiens | place: Israel: Tel-Aviv | collected 2016-11-02
CCACACAACATGGTATTTGCAAGAATAGACTATATTGTTATTAGATTTATATGCAATATTCATATGTGTATTATATACCATTTCAAAATCTAATACAAGAGTATTTTTGTTCCATCTTCAATTACTTACGTAAATTCGATGGAAGTGTCTTATATCCCCATAGCTAAAGCAAGGGGTTTTACGACACATTGGATAAACATCCAATCGGACACCTTTGTATTCCGGATGATATACGATACTCTTCTCCCGGCTGACTTCCACCCGATCGATCGGTATCTCCAGCACTCTTTCTAAAAGTCCCCAGCAGTTATTTTCATCCATCATCACTGCACCAAACATGAAATTATCTTTGATCGTAAGTTCCTTTAAACGATGTTTTCTTCTCATGATACTCCTCCATTTGATAGAGGAATTCTATGAATTCATCATAGAAGATTCTGTGCTGTTACGCAATTGAAAATTCTTACATCTTCCGTGCAAACTCTTCCAACTTCTTTGACCGAACGGTGGTCTGTATCCAATTCTTTAACACTTCCATATCCTGCTGAGACTGAACCTGCTCCAAAATCTCATCCGGAATGTCTCCGAATCTTTTCAAGCACAAAAGCAGGGGTTCTTTCAAAACACTTCGTCCTTCTGCAAGTACTTCTGCAAATACTTTTACAAATTCTTCTGCATATCCTTCCGCAAATCCTTCTGCATATCCTTCTTCACGCTCTTCTCGCAACATCTCTTCAAAAATCATAAAGCGCACCTCCATTTCCCGGCTTCCCTTGATCTTGTGGATAAAATTCTGCAGCTGTTCCACATAGGAATCATCAAATACTTCCTGCAAGGTCTGCCTTTACATACTTTAGTATTCTCATCCATCATCACTGCACCAAACATAAAATTATCATAGCAGACTCTGTGCTGTTCCGCAATTGAAAATCCTTATGCTTCCCCCTCATATGCCTCCAACACCATCTCCACATCTCCCTGCATCCTAACCTTTCCCTCGTGAATCCACAATACACTTGTACAGAGTTGTCTAACAGTATCTGGATTATGAGAGACGATCATTACCGTTCGATTCTTATCAAAAATCAGTTCTTTCATCTTCTCATAACTTTTTTTCTTAAATTTGGTATCTCCTACACTCAGAATTTCATCGATCAGCATAATATCTGTCTCCAGAACTGCAGTAATGGAAAATGCCAGTTTGGAAAACATTCCACTTGAGTACGTCTTCACCGGGCGGTCGATGAAAGAACCAATTTCTGCAAATTCTATGATTTCATCCATCTTTTCTAAAATCTGCTGCTCACTAAAGCCCAGCAACATTCCAGAAAGCATCACATTTTCACGCCCTGTCAGTTTACGCTGAAATCCTACTCCAATAGATAAAAGCGAAACAGATGGGGTTGCAAGTGTGATTGTTCCCTGATCTGGTGCAAAAATTCCTGCAATTGCTTTTAACAAAGTAGATTTTCCACTCCCATTTCTTCCAATCACCCCTACAATCTCTCCTTTTTTAACTCCAAAAGAAATACCGCGGAGCGCCTCATATTTTTCTACCTTACTCTTTTTCAAACTAAAAATACTCTTCCGCAGAGGAAAAGCCTGGAGGCACTGATAAGAAAGATGAACGTCCTCCACCTCAATTGCATTTTTTCTATCGTCCATCAAATCACCTTCACATAATCTTTCTCGTATTTATAGATTAAAAAAACACCGATTGCAGATAATAAAAATCCAACAGCCATCCAAAAGCACAGCATCGTCAGATTTATATTTCCTGCATAAATCAGTGCTTCACGACATTGCGTAATCAAAAAAGAAATCGGATTCCACTGTATCATAATGTCCGCAAGCGTTCCCGGAATCCGGCTGATTCCTTTCAGCTTTGGCTCAATTTCATAAAATACTCCTGATATATAAAACAAAAGCCGCATCCCTACTGCCGCCACATTTTGCAGATCCTCGATAAATACACCAAAATGCGCCACTATACAGGAGATTCCAAATACAAGCAGAAATAGTGTAAAGAAAATGGGAAGCACAAATAAAATCTTCCAAGTGATTCTGACACGATACAATATCATCATCACGCCTACCAGTCCAAATGCAATTGCCATTCGAAATCCGTATTTAAACATCTCAATCAAAACGAGAATGAATTTCGGCAGATAGACTTTCGTTACAATCGAACTGTTATTCGTCACAACTCTTACATTGGTCACAATACTCTTCTGAAAAAAATCCCACATATTTAATCCGATAAATACAAAGACCATATAATATCTTGTTCTTTGCCCAAAAACAATCTGCGACAGGAACCAATATATGATCATAAATAACAGAGGATCTAAAATCCACCAGAGCCAACTTAAGCGGGAATTTGCCACCTCTGCCTTCAATCCCGCTCTGCCAGAGTAAATGGCATATTTATAATATTTCTTTATATCCCGAAAAAATCTGCCCATATGTTTCCTTCCCCTCATCTTCTATGCATTCACTATTGAAGTAGATCAAGTTCTTTCAAAAGTGTGTATTCTTCTCGAACCCCTTCATCCACTGACAGAAACTGCTTCATTCTCTGTGTATTTCTGCTTCCTCTTTTAAATATAGCCTGGTACCAGCGGATTACCCACGCTGCCGGCAGAAGTAACGGGTGCTTCTCGACATTCTTTAAGTACATTCTCATATACTGTCGATCTGGAAAAATCATCTTTATCATCGCTTTCCATTTCAATGTTTTTAAATCTGATTTCTCTGCTCCCTCCAACTGATCACGCACTTGGGATGCCTCCATGTTTCTGCCACAATAGCCATACACCCCTCCCGCAAAAATAATCTCCTTCATCTTTTCATAGTTCTCTGTCTCCATTTGCATTGGAAGAAAGTCTATTTTCGTACCAAACCACTCTTTGCACAAAGTCAAAGTTGCTCTTGCAAACGCAGATAGTCCCAACTTCTCTAGTTCCTGCCAAATATAATCCCAGTTCAATTCATTTCCATATTTCTCCATAAACAATGCAAAATCCAACTGTCCGCGCAATCCATATCCTGCATATTGAAAATGCTTCGCTGCATGCACAAACAAATATACAAGATGATACTCTTTAATAAAACATAGTGTGTATTCTCCCCGAACCTTTTCTGTGTGAGAAACAGCATCTAAATAGTACTGCTCCGTATCTGCTCCTCTTCCAACTTTTTGAGAAACAATGCGACTATGCACTTCTAAAAGAGTATTTCCTTTTTCATAGCACCACACAAACCCCGTATCGGATGTACAGAGAAATCCAAGCTGCAAAAGTGCTTCATGTGTACGCTGTCTATCCTCTTCCCGAATGAGAAAATCAATATCCCCCATCGTCCTCAATTCCGGAATAGGATAATATCGTTTCAAAACCCACCCTTTCATTAAAACATGAAAAATTTTCTTTTGGTTTAGGCATTCCATTACTTGAACCATCCGCATATCCTGCTCCTTGCTTCGGCTAACCGATGCATAAAAGTGCACTTGCAAATCTTTCTGAATGTCTTTCGGTACGCACTCCTGTTCCGGAAGTTTTCTGATCGCTGTATATAAGATTCCGCCTATATTATGTTTGACTACCAATTCATATACTTCCGCCCAATCTACCTGCTTTGGGAATATGTCTACGCAATCATCCATTCCCATGTAAATTTGCAATAACTGTATGACAGCTGTCTGCACCGTATTCATATTCATCCTCATTTCCTGCTTTTTTTAAGACTTCTGATTCTGCCTGCAATTCCAAGCACCTTCCCTCGAACAGGTCGCATTATTCCCCACAGATACACATACAATAAATATCCCCTTTGATCACAGGAAAACCATTTCCCCTTCCTGCAGATTTTCACAACTCTTGCAATCACTGCATTTGTTGAAACATTTTTCTCAAGCTTTGATTGTGCATCTCCACATAAACTCATCTGTCGATCATAAAGTTTTATAATCCGATGTAAGACATACTGACCATTTTCTCGCCGATATAAAACAATGTCTCCGTTCTTTAAACTTCCTTCCTGACAATGTTCTAAAACAACCTGATCTCTTCTATGCATCCACAACGGCATCATACTTGTCCCTGTCACCTGCAAAGTGACGGTCTGTCCTTGTTCTAACAGGCTATTCAATATCGGAGAAAGTTCTTCCAAAGAAAGTATTACTGTTCTTTCTTCCATCATGATTCCAAAATATTTTTCCTTCTTAAAATAGAAAGAAACTTTCTAACGTCCTCTTCTGCTATTTCTTTTCCAACTTCATATACGTCTGTCAACGCACAAACCAATTGTTCTTCTGACATTTCTTCCTGCAATTTTTCCCATAAAAAGGCGCCTGTCTCATTTAGTGTGATCATTGCCTGAAAATCCACACTTTGCTCTCCAATCGGAATGACCATATGTTCCCCTGCTACTGTTACAAGCTGAAAAGTATCTTTAATCTTCATCCTATTTTCTCCATTTCCACTTCTATTTTTCTACTAATTATCGCAAAATATTTCTTTTCTTACAATCTCCACTGCTTCTTGGCTAATATTACAATGCAAATAATACATTGGAACACTCTGCGCCAGTCTCGCCGCAAACGCTGCTAATTTCCTTCCTGCTTCCTCATCATAGAAAGGAAACATCAATTGATTTGTAATATTATACATTCTCTCTGAAATATTCATCGGTTCTATCCAGTTTTTTATATCTCTCTTTAAAAATACAACTGCTGCAAGCGGTACTGATATATTCCGATTTAAGTCTGTTTTTCCACTCCATGGTGTTCCATAAATCCAAGGCACTTCATCCCGAAAGCGAATCGCCGGTTTATCATCATTCACAATCTCCACTCTTTCTTTAAACCGTTCTTTCCAAAGTCCCGTATGAGTAGACTTTCCAACTCCACTGATTGCAGAAAATATCACGCCTCGCCCTTGAAAAGCAATGGCAGATCCATGCAGCACAGCATCTCCGAGCACTGCTAAGCGATCACTAAACGCACTACCGGAAAAAATATATTCAAAGTCTGTTGCCTGTAATTCTTCCATTTTACGGTCTCTTCTAATCTCAGCTCTCACAGATGTATACCGTTTATCAAAATAAATGGCATGAAGTATCCTGCTTCGTTCCTGATCATATAATACACGGCAAAAAGTACCGTCTTGCAGACAAAGCACTTCCGCATCCCGCACTTTTTTGATCACAGTTCCTTCTGGCGCCGGAATCTCCTCTAAAATACATGTAGTAAGATTCATATCGCTTTTCTGATTCGTATCGACAATTGCATATTCTTGCAAGCGCTTCTTAAAAAAATCCTGATCAGAAACTTCTAGATCAATAATCTGATCGGCTATCTTTACTCGTTCCATGCTAATCCTCATTACAAAAAACAGGCAAGAAACTTCTTGCCCGTCTGATTTATCTCTTTTTTATTCTTCAGAAGCTACTGGCTCCCCTGTTACACCAGCAAAATCATCTATACTATCTGTCTGTGCTTGTCCGTTTGTTTCTGCCCCTGCCTGACCTCCAGATGCTGAAATAATATCACTGATTTCATATTTTCTAATTTCTATTTTTGGTTCACTATACTTTAATTTCATACTGCACAACCTCTCTTCTGAAACTTATTGTCACTAGTTTTAGTCTATATCATAAGGTAAAACATGTCAAGCGAATTTTTTAGTTTTGACAGTTAGCTATCGCAGTTTTGCTCCATAGGTAAACCGTTCCAACTTATTCATCTGACATTTTGTCGTTTGGTTATCGGGATAAGAAATATGTCAGATATTTGTCGAGATTCAGATCATTCTCTTTTACCATCTCAACTATTGTATACACAATAGCACTGGCGGTGGCTTTTTAGGACCGGTACTGAACATCCAACTCTTTTGATTATGTTTTTAGAATATAATAAGAAAAACTGGCGGATGATAGCTACTATCAGCGCTGTACATTCTTCCGCAATCATTTATACTATTGCGAAAACAGTAAAGACAAACAACTTAAAACCATAGGATTACTTCGTATATCTCTTGGAAGAGATTCGTAAACGCTCAAACGTTTACCTGGAAGCTAACACATAGAAAACCTTCTAAAACATTATTTACAGAAAAAGTTTCATACTCTCGCCGATTATTCTAGGTTACTCCAAACTGATGTCTCCATCGTACTATAATATTCATTTTTCAATAGTTTGTTGCTGTACATAAATCAAAAACATTCTAATCAATATTCTAATTCTATATTTTTCATATCTTATTTTTCGATAGAAGAATATAATTGCACTAATTACTAATAATGGAATTTCGTAGTATAGAAATGTGGAACAATATGAGCAAACAAATATCAGATACATGTTTATAACTATTGTGAAAATGCACCCCAAAAATATCGATCGACTCATTTCAGAAATTATAAGCATTTTGTCAGCCTTGTATGTTATACCTTTCATTTCACATATATTCAAACAATATTCAAATATAAGAGCATTTTTCTCTTTCTCACTTGCGTTTTCGTAGATTTCCGAATTTATATATTTTTTTAAATATACTTTAATATCTAATGCGTTTTTATAAGCAAGTTCAGTATCGAAAATATTCTTATAGCAATCTTCTGACAAAAAAATATGTCGTAGTTCTCCTCCACATAAGTGTTTCCATAAATATTTTTCATCTAATATTGTTCCTATTTCTTGAAACATCACTCCCAAAACATAAGAAAAAACAAAAAATAGAACGTACTTTTCATTTCCGTAATTTTTCCAAGTGTCATAATATTTGAATGATAGAGAGATACTAAATAAGCAGGAAATAACTATACCAGGCACTAACATTGTGAAGATATCAAAAATATTAAATTTTTCCACAAACTTTTCCATAAAATCTATGCCCCCGTAAAATTATAGAAAATGAAGAATAATTCTTCCTTCTCTCTGCTTCCCGGCTTTAGGAAACCTTTATCACATATCCTTAGAATTTAATTATACTCTAGGTGGTGTAAATGCATTTTGTGAATGTCACTACCATAGCTAAAGATTGAGAGATTTTCGGAGTTAAAAGTCTAAATCTTAGTAAGCAAAACATTTTCTTCAATTATAGCATCTCGAAGAATACAGTTAATCACTCCTTAAAATACATCAAAGCATTAAATATCTTTTGCTCCTGGCAAAAATGATACTGACTCTTTCCTTCTGAAAAACTTGTTCCTTCTGCGAAAGTCTGTACTCTCATCATTAACATGAAATCATGTCTATTTAGTAATTATCTGTTGATCATTTATACTGCATGCTCTTATCCAGACAGATTGCAAAACAAACAAATAATTACCTATAAGCAAAGTAATAATTGTTAATCCTTACAAAAATTCATTGTTATACATTTATTTAATCTTACTTTACCCATCTAAGTAGTGCTAATTAGTTTTTTTATAAAAATGTCTTAAATACATTGCACCCATTTCTGATTGAAGCATCGAAATATAATATGGTAATATTTCATAATTCAATATTTTTTTGAACTTATCAATCTCTTTACTTTCATTATTTTCTTCTTGAACAAAACGAACCCCATATGTTGAAATTAAAAGCACAGCTTCTACAAGAGGTTTTTCGTTATTAAAATATGTAAGCAACATTGCCATTATAGAACCTTTACTTTTAAAAACACGATCTCTGCGTCCCGCTTGATAATGACCATCTTCTATTAACTCTTCTTTCATATTATAAAAAATCGGAGACTCTTCAGAGTTTTCAATAATGTATTGAAACAATGTTCCTTTTTCATTCACAAATGTGTTCAAATCTTCTGCTCCACTTATTCCAGACTTTCCTACTATCCATTTCCACTGGCTTTCTCCTGCATACTTATAAATCATAGAAACATCTATATACTCTGTATCTTCCTTTATAATTGCTGCAATTGTACTTCGAAGATTCATACAGATTTCTCTCATATAAGCATGCACATTATAGAACAATCTATTTTTCAAGATTTCATTTTTTCTCAAATATGTATTTTCTCTTAAAATCTCTGTTTTCTCATCATGCAACAAATTTAGATGCGACAAAATTGTTTTTGCTCTTTCATTTTTTCTTTCAATATCCTTTCGTACGGCATCCTCTTTTCTCTTTACATACTCTTCATAAGTAACAATTATTTCTAAAAGAACAACAACCGCCACACCAATCCATATTATCGGTATTCTACTATATTTATTAGGAATTTTATTTTCCAAAAAAGGCAGCGCAAACATTAGGATTACTAAAACTGTATTAAACAAATATATATTTTTATGTAGCTATTTTATTGTAGCTTTCATTTCATTCCCTTTCAAATGTCATTTCATTTTTCTTCTTGTAACTAGATTATAAATCCAATCCACCGCATAAGATGCTGCTAGTGACAACATCACAAGTGTCAACATAATCACAAACACATTTCTCGAACCAAATACAAGTGTCGGTGTAAATATCATATAAAACTGCATATGTGTCAGCCACATATTCGTAGAATGTTTTCCGAAAAATAGTAGTATCTTTTCTCCAAGTTTCCCCCAATTGTAAGTTCCAAACAAAACAATCAATGCTACCGCAGAAAATGGAGCAAAAATCATATGCCTTAAAACTGCTCTTCCCGCAATCACAACACACAAAAATATCCACGGCAATATTGGATTATTTCTTATCCTTGACAACAATTTGGAACAATCCAACATATTTTCTTTTGCAAAAAACATTCCTATTACAAATGAAAACTGTGAACGCATAAAAAGCATCAATGCATTTACAAACAATCTGGCTGCCTCAACTTCCATTTTTCCTAAAACAACATATTCAATTCCGAATGCTCCAATATAAAGTGCAAGTGAACTCGGCAACACGGCCCAATGCGAATATTTCTTGACTAGTTTAAATATGACACCTGATAACAATGCCAATATTGTATATGTCTGCACAAACCAAAATGCCCCTACATAACTGTTCTCAACCAAGCAGGCATTCAAAATAAAATTTAAAAGACTTCCCGGAAATCTGTCTCGCATTCCAAGAACAAATCCCACACAACATGTCAGAACCATGATAATCCAAAAACGAATCAAAAGCTTTAGAACTCGGTGCGCTCTCTTTTTCATATTGCTTCCGGCATCTTCACTAATATAAAGTCCATATCCACTACAAAACAGATAAATCGGAACACATGCGTCAAATATGTACGAAATGCGTGTTAAGATAGGTACCCCCCCTAGGCATATTTTTACATCGTAAAAATTTGAAATATCACTTCTATTAAACAAATGTAATCCTAACATAAATAGTATTGCTATTCCTTGTAAACATTTTGTTTCATCCCTTTGCAATTTCATCTCAACTCTCACCTTCCATTATTCAGAAAATTCTCCTTTTGTAACCCCTATAACCTTGATAATTCCATTAACATTTTCCCAAAAATCTTTAAAATCGATATTTTTTCTATCTAGACGAAATTTCTTTATACCCACATCATTCTTTATTTCTTCTGGCATTACATTTAAAATTGGGGGGTCATAAAGTCTATTAACTCCATTTTCATGAATACCTCTGAAATTATCGAAATTTCTGAAGAAGTCAAAAAAGTAATACCAAAACCATTAAAGATTCCACCAGTAGTCTTCTTAAAAATATACCCTAACAATAAAATAATTCCAATAAAAACAAGGGCAACATAAAACGTTTTAAACTCAACAATTAGTTTTATATCCTTCCCTTCAAGTTTTCTTTTTTTCATATCCTTTAATTTATCTATAATGTTTCAGTTATCGAGATAAAAATCTCAGATTTTTATCATAAACCGATATGGTTAATAAATTACAATCTTTGACGGTATTATAGTCCATCTTAAATCCATATATACTAAATAACACATAGTATTGTCTCCCTAATAAAAATATATTTCTTCAATCACAAGCTTTTCAATATATCCACTGCTTCAAAATGACTATACTCACCATTCAAATTTCTTTCCATATTTTCTCTAAGTTCTTCATTCTTAAGTAAAGTTTGAATCGCATCTGCAAATTTCTCTCCTGATAGTCCTACTAATACTCCTGTTTCTCCATCTACTATTTGTTCTCTTCCTGCTGCTATATCACTACAAACTATTGACTTTTTGAGAATTTTAGCCTCATTTATTGCAAGCCCATACGATTCTAATCTAGATGGTTGTACATAAATAGTACACTCTTTCAACATTCCGTATGGATTACTAACATTTCCTAATAAAATAAATTTATCTTTCAATCCATACTTTTCGACCATATTTTCATAATTCTTTCTTTGATTTCCATCTCCAGCCACATACCACTTAAATTCAATATTTCTATCCATCAATATTTTTGCTGCCTCAATTGCAATGTCAACACCTTTTTCTTCTCCTAATCTTGCAATTGTAAATATAATATCTATTCCTTCTTTATCAAAAAGTTCGACCGCTTGCTTTGCTTTTTCTATAATTTCCTTAGCATCCACAACACAGTACGCAACCTTACATTTATCCTTTAAACTCGGGAAAAAGTTCTCAATATTCTTTTTTGCAGTTACAGAAACCGGAAATACTCCATTATACTTTTTATAATATGGATTCAAAATTTCAATTTCTCTTGTCGATATCTCTTGTACTCCATGAACCCAAAAATATTTTTTTTGAGCCTTAATATTTTTTATTACATAAAAAACATCAATATCAAAATGACGAAATGAAATTGCTACATCATATTCCTCCTGAATTACCGGCAATCTTTGAGCTGTATACTTCCACTGCAAAATCATTTCTTTTTCATATTTTAATTTATATCCTGCTACAATAGACTTTACAAAATGAATCGGATTTCTCATGATTTTACAAAATATTCCTGTTGATATTTCATATCTAGGAATTTCTCTTATTCTAACTTTTTCAGGAATTTGTGCTACCCATGCTTCTGCCATATTTGAAAAATCCAAAACCCACAAATCTATTTCTACCACTTCATAATCTATTCTTCGCAGCATTTCTACTAATGCTTTGGTAGCACCATTCATATGCAATGCTCTTGATATTATTGCAATTTTTTTCATATTTATATTTTCCTTTCTATGTGCGGAACTAGCGAGATTGTAAATCATTCCATCTTTCACATTCTTATTTTCTTCCATCTATAAAAATACCTAGAAATGTTTTCCCTTATTCAGCGCGAGCCAACTGTGTTATCAAATTATTCTTACTTTTATCTAGTATTCCGAATTTATGATTTCAGTACATCCCAATCTTCATTTATTCTGCATACTTTCTTTGTCGACGAACAAGTCTTTATTTTGAAGTAAATATTCTTTCTTTTCATCAAAAGACATCCCCCAAGTCATCAATTTTCGATGCTGGTTTTTCTCTTTTAAATTTTCAATACTTCCTATTACTTTTGCCGGATTTCCCCCTATAACGTATCCTTCCCCTAAAAAACTTTTTGTAACTACGCTTCCTGCCGCAATAATATTATGTTTTCCTATTGTAACTCCAGGTAAAATAATAGAACCCATACCAATAAAACAATGGTCTCCTATTACAATTCTTCCATATAAATCACTTACATTTTTTAAATAAAAATTTGCAGAAGCATCATGAGTGGCAAACTTAACATCATTTGCAATAGTAACATGATTTCCTAATGTTACTAAATATGGTTCCGCCGTTTCAATTTTATCTGAAAAAATATAGCACTCCTCTCCAATTGACATCCCTATTCTTCTTAATCTATCTAACTCCATCTCCCTTTTAGTCTTTCTCTTTATTTTTTCATAATAAAATCCTTTGATATCTCTTTTTAACATATTTAGTATTTCCATATATTTATCTCCATTATAAAAATTAAATTTAATTAATTGCAATCTTTTTAAATATTTCCACTACTTCAAAATACTAGAATCATTATTCATTTTTTGCAAAACTTTCCCTAAATTCTCTATTTCCAAACACTATCTGAATTCTGTAAATCCCTCTTCCTACTTCTATATCACTGCAAACTATTTGTCTTTTTAAAATTCTATACTAGACTTTACTGCAAGCTGAAATGAGGTTTTCCTCATCTTAACCTGCCAGTTGCACTTCGTCCTGCTGGAGGCTACAACAATACAGCTCTTCATAATCATTTGGTGACATATAGTCACAATGGCTATAAATTCGTTTCGTGTTGTAGAATGCTTCCAAATATTCGAAGACCAGTTGATCTGTATGCCCATAATCACGGATTTGAACTCGATTCAACCACTTTCTCTTAATCAGGGAATGAAACGACTCAATACATGCATTATCCCATGGATATGCCTTTTTAGAATAGCTACACTGCATGGTTGCGATCATACGTTTGTATTCTTTCGATACATACTGGCTTCCTCGATCGCTGTGCAGAATCAAAGGCTCATCGATGTTACGTCTTACTTTGGCTTTCTTCATTGTTTCAATCACGCAAGATACTTCCAATGTTTTGGAAAGTGTCCAGGTAATAATCTCTCTGGAATATAAATCCATAATACTGGTCAGAGAAACGAATCCGTCTATCGTTCAGATATACGTAATATTAGAACACCAAACAGCATTTGGTTGCTCTGGGTTATATTGTTCATCAAGGATATTTTTTAATTTGCTGCTGAAGTCAGAATCTTTGGTTGTGATTGTCCATGACTTGATCTATTGCGCTTTGATGCCCATTTGTTTCATATACTTACCAACGGTACGCTCGGAGATAATTTTTCCTGTTTTACGTAGCTCTTTGGTGATTTTAGGCGCACCATAATTTTGTTTTGATTCATTATAAATATCCTTAATTTTGACGACTTCACATCTTTTTTCTGTGTTAGAAGGAACACGTTTTAGCCATGTATGATAATCAGAACGAGAAACGCCAAGATGTTTCAACATTCCGGAGACAGAAACTCGGTGTTTCGCCTTATGGGCAGTTTCTGCCATCTCTGTAACTTCGAGATAAATTGCTTCCGTCATTTCCCAACAATGTTGATTGCTTTTTTTAATACTTCAAGAGTGTCTTGTGCATCTCATAATTCTCGTTTTAATCGTGCGATTTCTTTTGCTTCATCAGAAGCATAGTTACCGGAACCACGACTTTCAATATCACCAGTTTCACGCAATTCTTTCTGCCAGCGTGATAATGTCTGCTGACTGATTCCTAAATTTGTAGCACAGCCCTGCAGTCCTAAGTTCTTGTAACCATGATAGTACCAGACTGCATCCAACTTAAATTGTTTGTCATAATGCTTTGCCATAACGAGATCCTCCTTCAGTGCAGTACCCACATTGTACCATGATTTTTCTAATAAGGAATTCTCATTTTGACTTGTACTATTTATATTCTAACACCACTAACACCATTTCTGTAGCTTTTGATACAGTTCTTCATAATTGTGTTCAATATATATCACGTTGACTATGAATACGCTTCGTATTTTAAAACTCTTCTAGGCATTCAAAAACTAACCTATTTACATGATTGTAACCACGAATTTCAAATCGATTCAGCCATCCACGTCTAATCGATTCTATACATGCATTATCCCACAGATAGGCTTTTTAGAATAACTAAATTGCATGTTTTCTGCGATTTCTCTACACTCTTCTTTTCTTTCTTATAAAATTAAATACTATTCTCTTTAGATATGCATACTCTTCTGTTCCCTTATAGATAAGAAGCAAAATACCATTTATTAACACCGATAAAATGATTACCCAAACTATCAATTCTCCCCAACTATCGATATATACCTGATTAATACTATATGTACATACAGCAAATAATACTATAAATAACATTGTTTTTTTCAAAAGATCAACATAATATAATCCCACATTAAGGTGAAATACCTTTTCAAACACTACCCTACAATCCACCATATATATAGTTGAAATATATGCCACAAGGGTTCCAATATAAACACCATTTAAACCAATACTCTTAACTAGTACAATTGAAACAACTAAGTTAATTACCGCTGTGAATATAGCACGAACCTGCACTTCTTTAAATAATCCACATGCATCTTTGTATATATTGATTACATTATTTAATCCAGGTACCAAAAACACTAATGCCAATAAAATAACCGTACTATTTTCTAAACAATATTTTCCACCTAACCATACTTTTATGCATGGGTTCAAAAAACACCCTAAGCAAATAGTACAAAATGCATAAATCCAATAATTCAAAAGATTTAATCTTTTAAATACAACATATTTATAGGAATCTGTTTCAGATGCATTCAAGTCTCCCACACTTGCATACATAGATTGGAATATCATATTTACATAACTTGTTATAAGTTGAATAATCATTGTAAAATTTGATACAACTCCAACAACAGCTGTTCCTAACCATGTGGATACAATAAGATTATCCGTTGCTCCATAAACAACACCACTAATTTTAAATAGCGAAAGCGCAAAAACATTTTGAAATATTCCATTTACTTCCTCTTTTTCGAGGGGTTTTACCTCCTTTTCATTTATAATGGGATACCTCTTACCTGCTATCTTAGATATAATTACATTTTTTATTATCCCGATTATAATGGGAAGAGCTAAATATAAGTAATAATTTTTCAAAGTAAGAAGTATTCCAAATTGCATAAAGTAAGAAATTAACTTAAAAATAGTCTCTACGTTTGTTAACACATATCCTTCTTGATGTGCATATATAATTACACTCCTATATGCAAAAAACCAATATGATATAACTGTATTTACTAAAAACATCACATATATCACATAATAATTTATATCTATTCCCGCATCTAAATTTACCATATATTTTAAAAACGGTGTTAATACTATTCCTAAGCCAAATATAATCCATCCTATAATCCGATATGCTATTTTATATAAATGCATTAACGACTTAATCTTTTCGCTGTCATTATTTGCTATGGGTTTATATAAACTGAATGTAATTGCACTTCCAACTCCTAATTCCGCTAAGGATAATAATGACAACACATTTGTAAATAATCCATTTAATCCTAAATATTCTACACCTAATGAATGTACAAAAACAGTTCGCGTTGCAAATCCCAAAATAGTCACAACTATATTGTAAATCAAACTAAACATTAAATTATATTGTGATTTTACAACTCTTGATTTTTTTGCCATTACACTTCCTCCAATATCCTAACTCCTTCTAAAATCTTTTTCTTGTATTCTGGCATGATTTCTTTTAGATGTTGCTCTATTTCTATTTTATGTTCTTCAATCCAGCAGAATCCATTTATTATCTCATTCCCTGAATCAATTGTTTGTACTGGAATTACATAATTTTCCTCTGTTCCAAACAAATCTTTTGCAATTCCCCGAGCTTTCACCGAATATCCTAAAACTAAAGTAGGTACTCCTGTTGAATAGGCAGCAATTGTAGCGTGTGTTCTTGCTCCAATAAACAATTCACACCGAGAAATATATCCCTTTATTACCATACAATTATCATCTTGTATTAATACTGTTCTCTGCGGGTTTTTACACTTTTTTCTAATAATTTCTAATGTTTTTCTATCATCATTTCCCTCAATAACCACATGTGGAATAAGAGCAATCTGATATGTTGTATGATCAATAATATAATCCACCAATTCTATAACATAATCTAATAAATGTTCTCCTGCCTTTGCGTTTTCTGTTGCTACAGGACTTACATTTAAGCCAATGGTATTTCCCTCCTCAAACCCATCAGGTAATTTTTCTTCTACTTTTGGTAATATAAATGCTGTATCTGGAACATACTTTATTTTTGTTTCTGGAATTCTACGTTTCAACAAATCATATGTAAAGGATTCTCTTGCCGTTATCAATGAATATCTTTTTAAATCTTGTAATACATTTATATTATTTAATTCATCTTCGTTAATAGAACATCCCCATAATACACTCTTAGCACCTCTTTTATTTATTTCACTATTTAAAACCTCTAACCACTCGCTGAAATGATAGCAATAATTATCTCCTCCGATAGATATATATACTCCATCTGGTTCAATACTACGAATAAAACTTCTATACAAATTTCGAAAATATAACTTGTCTGTTTTCTTTATATGATATTTTATCAAATAAGTCAATTTGCTTACAAAATTATCAAAACCCTCTGTTTTATCTGGCAAAATCTTTACTAATTTCTCTAGTCCATACTTTTTATCAGCATTTACATCTCCCGAATAAACCGCATCTACACCTTTAATCGTCAAAATACTGGTCCTAAGTAATGCCTCACAACCATGATTTTCACTTCCAGCATGTGAATATAATATATATTTCCCCATAATTCTATCCTTTCTTATTTTATTGATATCAACTCTTCCAATTTAGATACACACGATTTTTTATCATTTCTCAAATTATTTCTAAATTTCTCTGCTATGTTTTTATTATCTAATATATTTTTCAATGCATGATATATTTCATCTACATCAAATTTTACAATAAATCCAGTTTCTCCGTTTGTAAGTTGTTCACTTGCACCGGCAAAATCAGTTGCCACGATTGGCAAACTAAATATTTTTGCCTCCGATATAGTAATTCCAAATCCATCCTTACGAGATGGCTGACAGTATATATCTGCCCTTTTTAAATATGGGTAGGGATTATTCTTATTTCCTAATAGTATAAGTTTCTCTGATAGTCCCATAATTTCTATTTTATTTTTTACACTTTGAAAACATTCTCCGTCTCCAATACAATACCATTTAAATTGATATCCTTCTTCGCTTAACTTCTTTACAATATCTGGTATTATATCCTGTCCTTTATCATAGCATACTCTTCCAATCGTTAGAATTTTTATCCCTTCATATGAAACTTCTACATTCTCTTTCGCTTTACTTATAATCTCCTCTCTATTCAAATAATTATAAAATGTCATAGAATGTTCCGAATACTCCGGAAATATACTATCAAATATTTTCTCTGCTTTCTGCGATACACAAATAATTTTATCAAAACTCCTAAACAAATATGGATATTTTTTTGCCTCCAATGTAATGCTATCTACCTCATTATGTATCCATGTATATTTTTTTAAGGCTTTTAAATTATAATTTGCAAACACCAGGGAAAACGAAATTGGTGCACCATAAGCAAATACATAATCATATTCTTCTTTCTGAACATCTAAATACCTACTGGTATATTCCCATGCTTTAACTGGATTTAAATGAATTTTGTTGCAAATATATGCTTGAACAACACTAATCACCCTTCTAAATTTCCTTTGCTTACACAATTTTCTAATTAATGCAAATGAATTTCTCTCATCTTCAAAAATCTCAACTATATTTACCCCTTTAGGTATATCTTCAAATAGTTCACCACCAATCTTTTCAAGATAAAGCGTAATATCTACATTCACTTTCTGTAATTCTGTTATTAAAGTAATTAAAGACTTTTCTATGCCCCCCATAACCATTTGACGTGTTACAATTGCAATTTTCACCTTATCCTCCATCTCCATATTGTCTCCAACAATCTATATCTTCGATTTATTATTAGTTTTAACATCATTTTTTCTATTTTATTATTTGAAACACTCACAGCTCCTATTAAAACATTCTCACAATAATCTATGGTATTCATTTTGTCCAGCATTTGTTTTTTTTGCTCTTTTGTTTTTTCGTTATCTCTCAAAATTTTTATTACTGAACTATATATTTGTGGATAGATTGTTTTTATAAGAATCTGATCCCGCAAACTTTTATTACAATTTCCTCTTACCAAAAGCTTATCCAAACATTTATATACCCTTCCGTAAATATCAAAAATATCGTCGTAAACTTTTTTTGATAAACTAATAGCATTAGACTCTATATGATAATAATACGTAGTTGATTCCGATATCTTTAATTTATTGCAAAAAAGTAAATAGTTAAGACAAAATAAACTATCCTCACTAATATGAATCACCTCTTCAAATCTAACATCAAATTTTTTTATAAGTTGAACTTTATACAATTTATTCCAACAAGGATGTATATATCCATTCGCAAATAAAGATTCAATTTCTTGCCAATTCAAATCATCCATATTATATTCACATGAATTTAATCGGCAATTAACCATATCATTATTATCTTCTCTAATATATCCCTCTATCAAACAATCCGCATCTAACATCTCATTTAGCATTGCCTCTATATGTGTATCTTCAATCCAGTCATCAGAATCCACAAAACAACAAAACTCTCCTCTCGACGCCTCTATCCCCCGATTTCTTGCCGCTGAAACACCACCATTAGGTTTATCTATAATTATAATTCTAGAATCTTTTGCCGAATAATTTTCACAAATTTTCAAACTATTATCTGTCGATCCATCATTTACCAAAATAATTTCTATTTCCTGATATGTTTGGTTTTGTATTGACCTAATACATTTATCTAAAAACTGTTCTGCATTATAAACAGGAACAATAACAGTTACAAGATTGTTTTTCATTAAACACTCTCCTTCTAAAAATCTTATTATATCTCTCTTTATTCATCTATCAACAATTTTTCCACTTGCTTTAATATACCTGATAATTCAAAAAAATGTTGTCTTTGCTCAGATAATTTTGCATATTTTTCTAATTCTATTTCCCCTTCCAGCAACTTTTGTAATTTTTGCTCCAATGCCTCATCTGTATTTTGAATAAGAATCCCGTATTTTCCAAAATCCAACAACTCATTTGGTCCCGCACAATCCACGCTTAAAATAGGTAATCCTAAAATCATGGCCTCCGCAATTGCAAGACTATATCCTTCTGCTCTAGACGAGCAGACAAATATATCTGACATCGCTAACCATGCATACGGATTCTCTTGAAATCCGACTAAACTAACCTGTTCTTCTAAACAGTTATCTTTTATTAATCGTTCTAAGTAACTTCTCTCAGAACCTTCGCCCAGTATCCAAAGATGAAAAGGATATTTTTTATTGTCGATATTCTTCAACCCCATAATGAGCCTATCATAACCTTTTTGCCTCTCCAACCTTCCAATACTAATAATTTTGAGGCCTTGTTCTTTATTTGGTACAGCTATCCTCTTTTCCCCTGCTCTCAAGTTAATCTCCTTACTATCAATAGGATTATAAATAACCTCAACTCTATCTTTTAAATTAAATTTTTTTTCAAATGTACTTTTTACTGACTTTGATACCCCAACAATTTTATCATATTTTTGATATGTTAATCGTTCTTCATCGATTGACGAATAATATTGATCAGCATAAGGATTGTTCTCCATATCAATATGTAACCAACATACTTTTTTGCTTTTTTCATTAGTAGATTCAGCTATAATCCTTGTCGCAAACCCTTCAACAAATGCAACTTCTACATCATATTGTTCAGAAATATATTTTCTGTACACATCACCCGGAGATGAATTATAAATCCATTTATAAGTATACCTATATTTCATTTTTTCAACTATACTAGATAAACTATCATAATCTGGTAACATAGAAATCAGATGGCAATATTTCTCTACTTCTTTAACATACACCCCTGTTTTTGCAACCACTAATACTGTAATATCAAATTTCTGTTTATCTAAATTTTTCACTAATGTTGTTAATACTTTTTCGGCACCTCCACCTGATAAGCTTTCAATAAAAAATAAAATCTTCTTCATATTCTCTCCTACATCACCATTTGCTATTTATATTAATACAGCACTTTCGTCATCCCTTACTTATGCTTCAATATTTTTTTTGTGTTTTCCAATCCAATTACCTTTACCAAACATCTCTTAATATTCTTCTTAGCCTTAACATACCACGGTAACCAACTAACATAAAAATGATGAACACAATACGAATTATCTGTAATCTGATAAGTACCATATGTATACACATATGGTGAAAAGTATTCTTTCGGATAAATCTTCATACCATCTTTCAACTCTTGATAGCAATTATTTCTATCAAGCGAGTATTCTTCCAACAACTCTGTTAACTTCGTAACATTCGTTCCTTCTATAATCTTTCTATTTTCATCATAAAAAGGAATTCTCTTATATAAATCATAAAACTTTTGAAATAGTGGATATCCCGGAATCGCCCCCATCATGCTCGTCGCGACATAATTTCCCTCTTCGAATCCCAAAAGACATTTTGCATCTAAAATATCATCAAAACTTTTAAATACTTCTACATCTGTGTCAAAATAAATTCCACCATATTCCAAAAGTGCCTTTACTCTTGCAACATCACTTACAAATGCGTATTTTTTTGCTGCATAGGCATCTTTTGTATATTGGAATTGATTCACATCAAAATTCTGTTCATTCCATTCCATAAATTGGTAATCTGATAAATACTTTTTCCAACTTTCAATACACTTTTTTACTTGATCTGGTTTTTCTTTTCCTCCAAACCAGCAATAATGAATAATTTTCGGTATTTTTTGATTCTCACTCATATCGTCTCCCATTTTTGTTATTCCATCAACTTATATATCTTCTCAACTTCACATTCATTGCTATAATGCGTCTTTTTCATATTTTCAATCAACTTATTTTGTAAATCTGAATCTCTAATAACTCGCTCAATTCCTTTTGCACATTCTTTATTATCCAGTGGTACGATTACCCCATCATAACCATCTTCAATTTGCGAATGAGCGGTTGCATAATCTGTTATAATAACAGGTTTCTGCAAAATTTGTGCTTCTCTAACAGTAACTGCCTTTCCTTCGTATCTAGATGGTTGCACATAAATATCACAATTTTTAATATATGGATATGGATTATCTTTTTTCCCTAAAATAATCACCTTATTTCTCATTCCATATTTTTCAATATTGGCGCGGATTAATTGCTCATCTCCACCAAACCCAATCAAATACCACCTGATATTAAGTCCGCTCTCTAAAATATATTTACAAATTTTTGGTACATTATCAAAATTTTTTGCATAAGAAAATCGTCCAACAGATAATAATTTAATATGTTCCTCTTTCTCAAACTCTACATCAATTGGTTCATCTGCCTGTTCCTCCACCATGCTATTCGTAACAATATTATCTATCCCAATAATTTTATCCTGCAATGTCGGAAACTTCTGCAAGAAAGCTTCTGTTGCCTTTTCAGATATTGATGCAATATAATCATAACTTGCCCACATACTCAACTCAGTTTCCACATCTATATCAATAGTAGAATAATCCGTATGTATCCATGCAATTTTCTTCTTTGCTTTTACATGATTCAAGCAAATGTAATGTGGAGTCAAAAAACTAATTGCTAAATCATATTCTACATCTGAATTAATATCGTCCATATATTTCCATGTATATCTATGACTATACGTCAACTCAACTTGATTGTCTTTTTTGAGTCCTAATTTTGCAACTCGCTTCTTTGCCAAATGTTTTGCTTTTAATCTTCCATATAACATACTTAATTTATGCTTAGCAATCAAAGATTTCATTGGCACTGCCAAATATCTTGCCTGATTCATTGGAAGTAAATTTACTTCTTTAGGAATGAATTTAAATAAATCCCCTTCTTGTCTCATTAAAAATAGGTCAACTTGATACCTCGAATAATCAAAGCTATTCAGTAGCCCTAAAAGTGCTCTTTCTGCACCACCTATTTCCATTGCATGCGAAACTATAATAATCCTTTTCATTTTTATCTCCATGTCGTTATAAAATGTATATAATTCGCTCCATAACCTAAACTAACTTCCATATCATACCAATAGTATATTGCAAAAAATATAAGACTTAATATATATACTAACTTTTTATTATTTTCTTTAAATAAGTACTTAATATCCCAACACAACAAAATAATTGCATAACTATTAAAATACATGTTAAAGCGTGCATAAATCCAATATTTATTTGCCAATAACATAAAGATTAAGTTCAATACAGACATATTAACCATAAGATTATACCCGAACTTTTCTGTCATATGTCTATTTTTTCTTCCCATATAATTCAGGATAACCGGAACTGCATATACCAATATTCGAATCCCATTGGCTCCTGCTCCTTCAGATATCAATGCATCTCCGTAATGTCCGTATTGTGTTTCCCCTAACAAATTAGCTATCATCGGTCCTGTTATAGGATATGTAATAAATAATCCTACTCCTACTACAATAATGAATTTCGTCCAAAATCCCCATGCCTCTTTATTTCCAATAAAATACAATATCAAAAACATTAACGCTGAAGTGTGCCAAGTAGAGAACAAAAATACAAGAGGTAGATATAAATACCACTTTTTCTTAACAATCCAAGGAAATGCCAAGAATAAAATTGCCGATACCATATACTGACGAACGCCATTCATTGTCACTAGATAACATCCCATTGTGATGAAATAAAATATTGCTAATTCAATATGTTCAGAATATTTATAAAAAACAATAAAAATGCCCACTAAAGTGATTACAGCACTTATAATAAGAAACCATTGGCTCTTATCAGAAATAAATTGTTTGATAAGAGTATAATATAGGGTGAATCCCCATTCCCCTTCTAATGGAGTCACTTGAAAAAATTCTTTTATTGTATTTGGTGCCTCGTTAAATAATTCACGATATGTTCCTGTATCACCCACATAATTTCTAAATGCTGAAACAAATACCAATACACCACATGCACCAATTGATAAAAGCAAATTTGGTAAATACTTTATTTCTCCATTAATTGTCTTTTTTCTTCTAGCAGTATTTTGAGCAATAAAACCCAACAAAAATGTAGTCACTAATGTAGTCCACCAAACTGTCATTTCTTCATTCCTTCCACCATCATATAATCTTTGGATTTACTTTTAATATAATACGTCAACACAACTCCAAACGGAATTGCCAAAATCGTCATTCCTTTTTTCGGTGACTCTTTCAAAAACTTTTTATTCTTAGCCAAAATACTACTTAAAACATAGTGCACACACTCTACAAAACGCCGCTTTAGTTTTGGTTGATACTGCATCGCCACTTTTCGAAAAAACGCAAAACCATTTGGATTTCTTAAATATTGACGATACATATTTGTACTAGAACCATCTAATTGGTATTCTACGTTACATAAAACTTCATTTAAAACCAACAATTCATATTCTTGATCACAAAGCATATATTTATACGCTAGTCCTACATATCTCTCTCCTTCAAACTCCGGATACGGTGGATACTTTTTCATCAAGTCTGTTCGATAAATAAGTTTTTTATCTCCAACACCTCCATTAGAATAATATCCTAGTAAAGTTGTTGTTTTTAAATCCTCTGGAAACTTTGTTCCAATAATTTGATTATCAAATGTTGCATCCAATCCAATAATACCTGCATATTTGTCACTTCCATTCTTCTCCCAAAATGACAATATTTTCTCCACTGCGTCATCCGCCATATAATCATCTGAATCAATACAAACATTCAATTCCGTATCTATAATTTCATATGCCTTATTATGTGCAGTATGCATTCCTCCATTTTCTTTGTACACATAACGTATCTCAAATCCATTTTCATTTTGCAGCCACTGCTCTACAAGTTCTCTTGTATTATCAGTTGAACCATCATCAATAATCAACCAAATAAAGCTTTTATTACTTTGCCTACATAAGCTTTCATAACACAAATGTAGTGAATATCCTCTATTATAAGCTGGTGTAAATACAGTTAATACTGGCTTCATCTATTTCCTCCCAAACTTTCTTGATATTTTTCAAGTAACCATTGTGAATTTTTCTTAATGTCATACCCTGACTTTTCTATTAAATCTATTTGTTGTTCTTTTGGCTTATTAACCTCTAAAACTTTTTGTGCCCAATTTTTTGCACTACTCTTCACATTCAAAAAAGAAAGATTATTAGTTATCTTTACGTCTTGCGGAATTGGCTCACTTACTATACATGATATTCCCGCCACTTGAGCTTCAATTGCCACAATACCAAGCCCTTCATACAACGACGGAAACACAAACACGTCCATCGCCTGCATAATTCGCTCCACATCATCTCTCAGCCCTAAGAACTTAACCGACTGTTCCAATTGATACTCTTTCACTTTCTGTTTAATCTCATCCATCAAAACTCCTTCTCCAACAAGCAGCAACACTGCATTTGGATTTTGATTGTATATTTGACGAAAGATATCAATCAAAAACTTATGGTTTTTCGGAATACTAAATCATCCCACATGTCCTACTACAAATTTTCCTTCTATGCCTAACTCTTTTTTCACTTCTAGAGCAACGCTTTCATTGTACAGATACTTTTCACAATTAATCGCATTTTTCATCACAGTAAAGTCTCTATTTCCAAACATCCACTCCCCTGCTTTTTGGCTGCATGCAAATAAATCTGTAGCATAAACTGGTATTTTACGTTTTGAATAAAGTTTTATCAGATACTTTAAATCCTTTTTCTCTTCGCTTGTACTATGAGCATGTGCAATCCTAACCGGCACTCCATATTTTTTTGCTGCCCTCAATGGATATGCGCTCATACAGTCCAAATGAGAATGCACAATCTTATATTCCGGATGCACCCAAAAGAAATCATCTAATTTTTTCAAGTAACCTTTTTTATCTAATGGATTCAACGGTGGCAGATGATAAATCTTCCCACCCAATTTTTGAATCTCATCATCATAATCTTTCTTTCCGTCTCGGTGTGTCAGAAAATCAAACTGTATTTTTGTTCTATTGATATGGCGGTAATAATTCCTGATTATCGTTTCAAGTCCGCCTCGATTCATATGTGTCACAACATGTAATACTCGTATTGGCTCTGCCATTATCTCCCTATCTCCCTTATCGTTTTCCCTACAACCTTCTTCTTATCAAATCTCTCCTGCACCACTTCTCTGGATGCTTGTCCCATCCTTTTTCTCTCCTCATACGAAAGCCCAAGAAATTTCTCCAACTGTCCAAGAAGTGATTCAGCACTTTTCGCCTCCGCTAGATACCCATTTCTTCCTTCTTCCACTGCTTCCAGACATCCATGTATATTAGATGTAATTAACGGTCTTCTCATAGCTCCCGCTTCCAAAAGTGTATTTGCCATTTCTTCGTGATAAGACGGCAATACAAAGCAGTGACATTTTTCAATAAATGGCTTTACATCTTTCTGATTTGTATAAGTATTAATTTCACCATTTTTTGTAAAAACTCAAATTCTCATATAGGTCATAAAACTCTTTAATCAGTTCATGTCGCGGTTCCGCTGCCATAAAACTAGTGGCCACATAATTTCCTTCTTCAAACCCTAAAATACATTTTTCATTTAGTAATTCATCAAAGCTTTTAAACACTTCTACATCTGCATCTAAATAAAATCCCCCCATCTCATAAAGAGCTTGAACTCTTACTGCATCACTTACAAACGCATACTTTTTTTCAGCGTATGCTTCTCGCATATATTTATTTTTGCTTATCGCAACATTATCTTCATTCCACTCGATAATTTGGTATTCTGGCAATTTTTCTTTCCAACTGGCAATACATTTTTTTACAATAGCTGGTTTTTCACCCTTCCCAAACCAACAATAATGTATAATTCGAGGTATCAAAATATATCTGCCTTCTTACTATTTCATTTTTTTCTTATGTAAATATTCATATAAGAACGTAGGCATTACTCCTACAATAATTGGTCTTATAATATAAAGAATATTCCTTATGGGCAAACCAAAATTTTTCATAATCAATCTCTTTACATAAGCTTCATTAATTCTATACTTAAATTTTCTTCGCTGAATTGCATTCCTATCATCTCGCATTTTATACAATGCTTCTTGAAGGTTATGCCCTTTATATCCTGCCGAATACATTTTAAACCATAAATGATAATCTTCCACTCTTAATAATTTCTTTTCAACAGAATACCCCTTCACTTTTTCATACGCTTCTTTTCTCACCATACAGGGTGCGTGACAAAATGGAGTCCCTTTAATCAAGTCTACTTTCTCCGGAAAAGCAAGCATATTACTTTCTCCCCATTCACCTTGCCCATCAAAATAAATCATATTTGTACTTACAATCGCATATTCCTTATGCGAATCTAAAAAAGCAACTTCTTTTTCTAACCTAGTTGGAAGTGAAATATCATCCCCATCCATTCTAGCAATATATTCCCCATTAGCTTTTTCCAAACATTTATTCAATGTATAATTTAGTCCCATATTTTTTCTATTTTGAAAAGTATAAATATCCCCATACTTTTCAGAAAATTGCATTGCTATTTCATATGTATCGTCGTGAGAACCATCATCACACATAATTAATTCCCAATCTTCATATGTCTGCTTCAAAATAGATTCAATCGCTTCTTCCAACGTATCTGCACAATTATATATTCCCATTATGATGGATACTTTTTTGCATTTCATCAGCTTCTCCTTACTATTATCTCTCTATCTCCCTTATCGTTTTCCCTACAACCTTCTTCTTATCAAATCTCTCCTGCACCACTTCTCTGGATGCCTGTCCCATCCTTTTTCTCTCCTCATACGAAAGCCCAAGGAATTTCTCTATCTGTCCAAGAAGTGCTTCAGCATTTTTCGCCTCTGCCAAATAACCATTTCTTCCTTCTTCCACTGCTTCCAGACATCCATGTATATTAGATGTGATTAACGGTCTTCCCATCGCTCCCGCTTCCAAAAGCGTATTTGCCATTCCTTCGTGATAAGATGGCAATACGAAGCAATGACATTTTTCAACAAATGGCTTTACATCTTTCTGATAGCCATGATACACAATCACATCCCTTTGAACAAGCTCTTCCAAACGTGATTTATAATCATCTTCCAAAGGACCCACAACGTCAAAAAAGACATCAGAACATTGCTTTGTGATCCTCTCTGCTGCCTCAAATAACTCATCCACCCCTTTTTCTTTCATCACACGTCCAATAAACAAAAACCGAGTTTCCCTGCCAGAAGGATACTCACTAAATGGATATTCCGCAAGATTGACACCTGCGCCATTCAGTACACAAATCTGTTCTTCTTTTAATATGTGCAAATCTAAAAAGGTCTGCTTATTCCCTATATTTTCAAAAAATACAACTTTTGCCTTCTTTAAGGCTATCTTATATAAAAATATCACTATTTTTTTTACCATGCTTTCGCTTTGGAATGCTGTTCCAAGTCCGGTAATATTAACTGCATATGGCACGCGAAGCATACGGCACATCAAACCGCCATAAATATTGGGCTTGATTGTATAAGTAATGACCATATCTGGATGTAATTTCTTAATTAATTTCCGATAAAAAAACATAAGTTTCGCATCCGTCTTTGGATTAATTCCTCTACGATCCACAGAAGTATCGACGAACTTGCATCCCATCTTTTCCAGATTTCTCACAAATTCACCATCCGGCAAAGAAATATATACTTCATTACCTTGATTCAAAAGTTCTTGAATCAATTCTTTTCTAAATTTATACAATCCAACATCAAAATTTGCTAAAATTAAGATTCTTTTCATCTATTTCATTCTCCTTGCTGGCACTCCCACATACACTCCGGCTTCTGTAATATCTTTTACCACAGCTGCTCCTGCACCGACTGTTACATCGTCAGTAATTGTTACATTATTCTTCACACAAGCGCCGACTCCAACATGCACACGTTTTCCCGCATGAACCGTTCCTGCAAGTGTTGCATTCGGCGACACATGCACATAATCATCTAAGAAATTATCATGCTCAATCACAGCGCCCGTATTGATGACACAATGCATTCCAATACGTGCTGACGGGTTGATGACTGCATTCGCCATTACAACCGTTCCCGCTTTGATTTCTACATCTCTTCCGATCACTGCTATCGGATGAATCAACGTCGCCCAGTTCACTGCATACTTATCCGCAATCATTTCACGTATACGGTTATTTCCGATTGCGATAAAGAACTCACATTCTGATGCGAATTTCGCAACATCCGACACCGACCCAAGAAGTGGAAAACCACTTATTTCTTTAATCGTATCATTATCATCCAAAAAACCAACAATCTCATATCCATTTTTCAAAGCAATGTCCGCGATCACTTTTCCATGTCCGCTGGCACCTATAATCACTAACTTTTTAGACATGTTTTGACTCCACACTTTCCTCTGTTCCCATGAATTTTTCCATCGTCACAGCAGTATCCGAACTAATCCCATCTCGTTTCAACACATTCCAAATCGTCTGAAAGATAATCTTCCAGTCACCCAAAAATGTCACATGATCCACATACTCTACGTCGTATTTGAATTTCTGCTCCCAGCTGATTGCGTTTCTTCCATTTGCCTGAGCAAGCCCGCTAAGCCCTGGACGCACTTCATGGCGACGTCTCTGTTCTGCATTATATCTCGGAAGATATTCTACAAGAAGCGGGCGTGGTCCGATAATACTCATGTCACCTTTTAAGATATTAAAAAGTTCCGGCAGCTCATCCAAGCTTGTGGAACGCAAGAATTTTCCAAATTTTGTAAGTCTCACTTCATCCGGAAGCAATTCTCCGTTCTCATCACGCTCATCTGTCATCGTGCGAAATTTATACATATTAAATATCTTTTCATCCTTCCCTGGTCTTTTCTGACAAAACAGGATCGGACTTCCTAATTTCACTCTCACAAAAATCGCAACAATCAAGTAAACTGGCGACAACACAAGAATCGCAGCCAACGACAGTATAAAATCCATGCATCTCTTAAAATATTTTCGATACATCCCATTCCCTTTCCTTGTATCCTTTTATTCTATAAATAAATTTTTTACAATTTGTATAATTTTGTTCATATCATCTTTTGTATTTTTGATATCGCTTGGTAGACATACCCCGATATTAAAAATCTCCTCTGCAACACTTCCATTTTCTTCTAATGTAATAAAATCATTTTCTGCGAAGACTGGCTGCAAGTGCATCGGTTTCCAAATTGGCCTACTTTCAATATTCTCTTTTTCTAATGCAATCATTACATCTACCGGCTTTACTTTACACTTCGGATCAATCACCATACAAGATAGCCAGTTATTTGCCTCACAATCTTCCGGAATCGGATTCATTGTAATTTCTTCTATATCGTTAAACGCTTCTTTATAAGTGTTATAAATTTCTCTCTTTAATGCAATGTGCTCATCCAAATGTCTGAGCTGTCCTCGTCCAATACCTGCTACAATGTTTGACATACGGTAATTGAACCCAATCTCTTTATGCTCATAATGTCTCTCAGGCTCACGTGCCTGTGTCGCATAAAATCTAGCTTTTTGGATACACTCTTCATCTTTTCCTACAAGCATACCACCACCTGATGTTGTGATAATTTTATTCCCATTAAAAGAATAGATGCCTAACTTTCCGAATGTTCCTGTCTGTTTCCCATGATAAGTAGCTCCTAGGCTTTCAGCCGCATCTTCTATCAAAACAGCCTCATGCTCTTTACAAATCGCCATGATTTCATCCATCTTTGCTGGCGTTCCATACAAATGAACAACAACCACCACTTTTGTATCTGGATATTTTTCAAAAGCTGCTCGTAATGCCTCCGGCGACATATTCCATGTATCTCTTTCAGAATCAATAAATACCGGAATTCCTCCTTCATATACGATCGGATTGCATGTCGCCGAAAATGTTAACGATGATACAAATACCGTATCTCCTGTCTTTACTCCTGCTAACTTTAATGCAAGATGGATTGCTGCTGTTCCTGAACTTAATGCCGCTGCATACGGACTTCCAGTGTAGACACTAATTTCTTCCTCAAAGCCGTCCACATTAGCCCCAAGGGGCGCAATCCAATTCGTTTCAAATGCTTCTCTGATATAACTTTGTTCCTCCCCATGCATAGTAGGCGAAGATAAAAATATACGGTTTTTGTTCATCTTAATCCCTCTTTTTCTTTTATTCTTCTGTACTCTCTTTTCTCTCTTCTACTTCCTGGACGCCATAATAAGCACTACTATAATCCCCACCATAATATTTACTATAGTAATACTTTCCATAGTACCCTTTTGCTCTGACATCTACTTTATTTAACACTGCCCCGAGAATCCGACATCCAGATCGTTCCAGCTGTCGCTCTACTTTCTGTGCCATTTTATAACTGATCGCATCATTTTCAATGACGAGCATTGCCCCGTCACATTCTTTCGCAATGACCGCTGCATCAATCACACTTCCAAGCGGCGGTGTATCAATAATAATATAGTCATAAAGTGCGTGTGTCTTTTCCATTAGCTGTCTGAAATGTTCGTTCCCGAGTAATTCGGATGGATTTGGCGGTACCGGCCCCGGAAGGATGACATGCAGATTGGAAATATTCGTAGCACATACGACTGCCCCCAGTTCTTCCTGTCCGGACAGATAATGGGAAAGCCCTTTTACTTCCTGCGTGACCTGATATCGTTTTGAGAATACCGAGCGGCGAAGATCCGCATCGATATAAAGAATTTTTCTGTCTGTCTCGGCAAGGCTTTCTGCCAGCCGGAATGATACTTCTGATTTCCCTTCTCCAGGGGTGCAGCTTGTCACTGCAATGGCATTGATCTCTTCCCCGCAGAACAATACATTTGTTCTCAAGGTGCGATATGCTTCGCTTGTTCTGTAGTCCATGTTGTCTGGTATGACCAAATTAATCTTCTGCATCGCTTTCTCCCTTGTATTCTATTTCTTTTTCTTCGTCTTTGTCTTGTCCTCCGTGGACGGAATCGCTCCAAGTACTCCAATTCCAAGATATTTCTCCACATCATCCTGACTGCGGATCTTATCATTCATCAGGAAGATCAGTAAAATGATTCCGGCTGTCAGCACAACTCCTGCAGCGCCTCCAAGCACAGTATTTTTCATAATATTCGGACTTGCAGGTTTTGACGGAATCAATGCTTCCTGTACCGTGTTCATTGCTTTTAAGTTCATGACCTCTGTCACATGATTCGCACCGACATCTCTTACTTTATCTGCAAGTTCTTTTGCAAGGTATGGATCCGGATTGCTGACAGAAATATTTAGAATCAACGTATTCTCTTGATTTGTCACCGTGATTGCATTGGCAAGTGCTGTACTGGACATATTTAGTCCAAGCTCCTCAATCACCTTATCTGTGACCGGACGGCTCTTTAAGAGAGAGGCGCAGTCTCCGAGTAACTGATTACTGAGGCTCAAGTCCCCGGACGTCACCGCCGCATCCTCTGCCTTTGTCAATACATATGCCTGTGTGGTCGCCTGGTAGATTGGTGTGACCATAAATTTCGTATAACTGAATGCAGCTCCGGCTGTCAGTACACCGACCAGAATAATGACCCACGCTTTATCTAACAGAACTGCCAGCATCTCCAGCAGATCGATCCCGTTTTCTTCTATCTGTTCTTCTCGTTGTCTCATTCATTTTCTCCTATATATTCTCTTTTCTCTGTCACAGTTCCTCTATGAGTTTATTTTCGATCAATTTCCGTGGATTGTCATACAGCAGTTCTTTTGTACGCGCAAATCCATATGTTTTTTCCATATATTCGGCACATTCCTTCAGATTCGGTCTGCGCGATTCCATATGGTGCATGTCCGATGCCACAAAGTGCACCAGTTCCTTTTTCATCAGCTTCTGAGCAAAAAGCTTCATCCGCAGACCGTTTTTCCCTACGATGCTGTCGCCATTGAGTTGGATATAAGCTCCCAACTGGATCACTTCAGAAACTCTGCTGACATTTTGGTGGAAGACACGATACCGCTCGGCATGTGCGATGATCGGGCAGTATCCTCTGTTGACCAGAACGTGAACTGCATTGCGAATATACGCATAATCTTCCAGTGGCGAGAATTCTACAAGCAGATATCTGCTCTTTGCCATTGGGAAAATATTCCCCGCGGCAATCTCCTCCGCAAAATCGATTGTATAATAAATCTCTGTCCCCAAAAGTACGATCATATCCGGCAGATATTCTCGCAACCATCCGCGGATCTTCTGCAAAGCTTCCATGGTCCGTTTTGGGTTGCGGTGAAAGTGATTCCGATGATAGTGGGGAGTTGCGATCACGCACCGTACCCCCTGCCGATATGCACTTTTTAACATCCGCACACTTTCCTGAAAATCCGAAGCTCCGTCATCTACCCCTGGAAGGATATGTGCATGAATATCAATCAGCCCTTTCATCTATGTTCACCTCATCTTTTCTATCCTCTGCTGTTTTTGATCAGCCGTCTTCGCAAACTTGCGATCCGCAGTAGTAATAATGCGGCAATTCCAAAGAATCCTATCGCAAATCCCTCAAAGATCATCAGACCGTTCGTTACATACGTCACCATAAACTGGTACAAATATTCCGGTTCGATCACAAGCCGCCGATAGTCCTGTGCAAGCAGCAAATACGCCGGAACAAGACCGATCATCATCCCCGATGCCAGTGTGCTGTACACAAGATAGCGCATCGCGTGATGTTTCCAGATGTACATCCGAAACAATATAATTCCTGCCAGCACCGCAAAGACTAAGCAGCCGAGAATGCCAACTGTAATTACTTTCTCTGCAAAACTGTGAATCCTTCCATAATATTCAATAAAAGGAATCTTCGTTGCCCTTACATATTGCTCTGCTGCCTGTTCCAGATAAGTATTCAGTACCGTCTGCTGTGCTTCCCCCAGCTCAATCTCCCGGGACTTTGCATAGTTTTCTACATTCTCTTTTAACTTTGTTCGAAGCTTCCCGGTATCCGGCTGGTAAGTCTGTCCGGTCAAAGATGCCTCCAGACTCGCCCGGATATCGTTGTACATACTGTTCGTATCTACAATTCCTTCCAGTGCACTTTCCGGAATCCCAAGAGGAATGGATAAATCTTCCACTCGCTCGTAAAAATCATCACAGACTACTCCATAATAATCCTTCACATTCAAGCTGCGAACGATCATCTTCTCATTCAGGAACCCTAACCGGAGGCTTCCAAGAAGCGCTGCCATCGTCAGTGTCACCGCGATCAAAAAGGACAGGATCATGCTCACGATCGTTCTTCCTTTTCTGTTGGAGGAAGACTGCTTCTTTGTTTTCTGATATTCCATCTTTCTTCCTCCTATTTTAATACTGGTCCACTCACTTTGTCTGCATAGACAAAGAAACGCTGATCCGTACTTGACAGCATGTCAAACGGATAACAGGTATACATGACCAGTTCTTCTTTCTTCTGAAGCAGGTCTACTGCCTGCGGATCAGATTCGTTTAAAATCTTCGTCTCCCGCACTTGATAGCGGTAGATTCCATAACTTGTCTTAATTGTCACTTCGTCTCCCACTGCAATCTTTTGTAGCGGAGAAAAGTAGGTTGTATTGTGCCCGCTGAGCAAAATCGTCTTGCCATACCCCGGGATAAAGCTGCCCTGGTACTGTCCGGCTCCCACACGCATGATCTCCATGCTGTCACCGTAGTAGAGCGGTACATCCAGACCAATCTGCTCACAAGTCACATTTGCATAATGCTCCCCAAACTTCGGCCAGGTTACATCCGCAAGCGGAATCTCTTCCGCCTCTGCATCTTTATCTGGTTCCGAAAAAATAGAGCCCAATTCCTCAGAAAATTCAGGAAGGCTCTCAGTCATAAACATGCTGCCTGCAGTCGTTACTATATTTATAAACGGGGATGCCGCAACATATACAACTCCGTAACCTATCATGGTAAAGAATAGTGGCACGATCACATATGCCACTATTCTGCTTTTACGCTGTTTCATCAATCTAGCATTCCTCTGCAGTCTCTCTATAGTTGTTCTTCTTTGCCACAGCAGCACATCCTACCAAAGCCATCACAAATCCGGCTGCTACCGCATATGTCGCTCCGGCGTTCATACCAGTCTTCTTGATCACCTTGTCAGAAGATCCGATAGTTGTACCGTCTTTTGCAAGCTTTACATTGATCACACCGTTGTCTCCTGCGAGCATGTCCGCTGTGATAATGATTCCGACTTCTTTCAGTCCCGGTGCAATCGCATCTACAATCTGCTGTGCGATCTGCATAATACCATTTTTTCCGATAATATTTAACAAATCTTTTGCACTTGCAGCACCATTCGCATCAATTGCCTGCTGTAAAAGGCCAGCTGCCTGATCGATTGCCTTTAACACTGCATCTACCTGACTCGCTGTCAGATCCACTTCTCCGGAAGCGAGCCAGCTCTCTGCCTGACTGTAATAACTTGCATACAGAGAAACATCTGTCACTCCAAATCCAGCTGCAGAGCTTTCCATCTTATTCAGAATCTTCTGCTCTTCTGCGCTGACTCCTGAGGCTGCCAATGCCGGCATGCACATAGAGGCACTAAGTACACCTGCGGCCAATACTGCAGCAAATTTCTTTTGGTTCCTCATATTCTTTCCCTCCAAACATCACACACATCTCATATTTACACGGATATTTCATTCGAAATATGAATTGCTTTATAATTTCTATATACGAAAACAGTATATCGCATCTGTTTCTGTTTGTAAATATCCTTTTGCCCCACTTTTTTACTACATGTTGCCCTGCACACGAAGCGCTCTATTTTGGGGCTGCCTGATATCGATATTCCGGAACGATCTTGTGTACAAGTTCGCGAATGTTCTTATCTTCTCTCCGGGACGCTTCATCCAATGCCTCGATATTTTTCTCAAAGGTCTCCTCATCTACGTCAATCTGTCTTCCAATGAAGATTCTCTTGTTCTCCGTCGTCTGCATTCCTTCTTCATCCATCAAAAGCTCTTCGTAAAGCTTCTCTCCGGGACGCAGTCCGGTAAACTCAATTTTAATATCTACATCCGGTTCATATCCCGACAGCTTGATCAGATTTCTGGCAAGATCAACGATCTTCACCGGCTCTCCCATATTTAGTACGAAGATCTCTCCGTTTTTAGCATAAGCTCCGGCCTGAAGTACAAGGCTGACTGCCTCCGGAATCGTCATGAAATACCGGATGATGTCTTTGTGTGTGACAGTGACCGGACCTCCGTTTTTAATCTGCTCTTTGAAAAGCGGGATTACACTTCCGTTGCTTCCAAGGACATTGCCAAAACGGACTGCCGCAAACTCTGTCTGACTCTTCTTTCCGATCGTCTGAATGACCATCTCACAGAGTCTTTTGCTCGCCCCCATAATATTGGTCGGATTGACCGCTTTGTCTGTAGAAATCAAAATAAACTTCTTCACTCCGTAATCGCTTGCCATCTTCGCAGTCTTATAAGTACCGATCACGTTATTCTTAATCGCCTCGTTCGGACTGTCCTCCATCAATGGGACATGCTTGTGTGCCGCTGCGTGAAATACGATTTCCGGGTGATACGTGGCAAATACATCGTTCATCCGGCTTGTATTTCTGACAGAGCCGATCAGAACTTCCAGATCCAGATTTGGATATTTTCTCTTTAATTCCTGCTGGATCGCATAGGCATTGTTCTCATAGACATCAAAGATGATCAATTTTCCCACGCCGTGTCCCGCAAGCTGACGACAGATCTCACTTCCGATCGATCCGCCTCCTCCGGTGACAAGCACCGTCTTTCCTTGGATATATCCTAAGATTTCCTCCAGATCCACCTTGACTGGTTCCCTTCCGAGCAGATCTTCGATTTCAACTTCTCTCAACTGTGAGATGCTGACTTCTCCGTCAATCAACTGGTAAATTCCAGGGAGAATCTTCAGCTCACATTTTGTCTCTTTACAGATCTCCACCAATTCCTTGATCTGCTGGCTTGTCGCCGAAGGAATTGCGATGACGATCTTCTGGATCTTATACTTTTCTACAGATTCCATAATCTTGTCCGCCCCACCGACAACCGGACATCCGAGAATATATCTTCCCCATTTCTTCGGATCTTTGTCAATCAGACAGCAGACCTTTCTCGTAGCAGCTTTGCTCAGGCGATTCTCCTTGATGATCGCAGCCCCCGCATCACCGGCTCCGATGATCATGACATTCTCCCGCTTCTCCGCCATTCCACGGTTACACTTATTTCTTACAAACCGGAAAAACCGGTAAGAGAACCGCAATCCCACAACCATGGATAAGAAAAGTAAAAAGTATAGCAACAGGTAGCTTTTAAACATCTCAAGTCCCATCACTGCCATTCCCAGAACGTGCAGCAGACTGGAAATCGCCACAGCAGCAACGATACAGGATAACTCTGTGATGCTCGCATATTTCCAAAGGCTGGTGTATAGATGAAACATGGAGAATACAGCCAGTGTCACCAAAATATTCAGCGGCATATATCTCCATACGGTATGGATAAACGTCTCTTCTACAGCCTGAAAGTCAAACTCATGCCGAATCCACAGACTGGCAAAAGATGCCACCTGCATAAATAAAATGTCTAACATCACAAGCAGACCTATCCGGACTGTCAATGCATGTTTTTCTGTTTTTTTCATGTCCCCACTCTTTTCTCATTTGTAATTTCCTATTATAATATATAACATTATATATAGCACATTATTTCACGAAATTCAAGTACCCCTACCCGGTTTTGTTTTGGCATGAAAAAGTTTGTTTTAAATGATTATAATTTAAAAGTATTTTCCTGCTTTTATGGTAAATATTTCCATTCCCATAAACGGTGATTTATACCCCCATGAGAAAAGGTCCGCCCGGAATCACTTCCGTTTGGACCTTTTCAGGGATTTGTTTGTATCGATATCGTAACGTAACGTCTATCTGATCTATCCCTTTCCATTATGCTTTTTTCTTATTTCTGAAGTCTTTGATATTCTTCCAGATCATAAACAGGATCAGAACCGCACCTACGTATCCGTTCAGCACGTAAATGATGTTGACAAGTACTCTGAATGGAAGGAATAGTCCAACGATCAGACCTGCCACACCAAGAACGACTGTAAGGATCTTAAACCTCGGGGTTCCCTCTTTTGCAAACCGGGAAACCGGATTGTAAAGAAGTGGAACTGCTGTTGTATAGATTCCTGCAAATACAACGATTGCAAAGATTGCAGAGAATGGTTTCCAGATCTTTGTAGCAAGGATCAGATTCGGAATATCCGCGTTCCAGATGTAAGTTCCATTTGCTCCGGTATTGACATTTGCAATCTGTGCAAATGCGATTAAGCCGATGGCAACACAGACTGCGATAGTTCCGCCAATAATACCATAATTTAAATCTTTCTTCTTATTCTTGGAGCCGAGCGCTGCGGTGAAGCTTGCGAACCACAACAGAACGAATCCCGCATAGGAAAGTCCTGAGATCAACCAGTTTGCACCTGCATTCTTCATCGTCTCCCCTGCTTTTGCTCCTTCGTATGCTCCCTGCTCGATAATATCAAGACCTGCCGCAATATTTCCACCATCACGGATGCAAGTGATTAGACCGATCGCAATACAGAGCACAACGATGACCGGACCTACGATACCAATCGCATCTACAAGCGAGTTCAACCCGCCGACTACCGTCAAAATTGCCAACACGGCAAGGATCACGCCACCCACCCAGGTAGGAAGATCGTATTCTTGATGAAGTGTAGAGGCCGCTCCCCCGATCATTACGAAGAAGGACATGTAACAGAACAATGTGGAATAATAATCGCAGAAGGTACCGACGTATTTTCCACAGAAATATTTATAGACATCGTTTCCTCTTTCAAACTTCTGCTCTGCACCTGCTTTTGCAAAATTGAAGTTATAATACAGGAACGCAACCGCAAATACAAGGATGACAAGAAGACTTTGTACTCCATATGCAGTGTAGTACTGAATGATTTCCTGTCCGGTTGCAAATCCCGAGCCGATCGTGAAAGCGATCACGGCTCCTGCTAAAATGAGAACTCTCTTCCAACTAACTTTTTCGCCGCCATTTCCCATAAGATACCCTCCTGTCTCTCTCTATGGGGGACACTCCCGGAAATGTCATCGCTTCTGGTATGCACGCCGGCGGTGTCCCCCTTGCAGAGCAGATTTAAAAATCGTCTTTCTCAAATACTGTCTGACCATCCACCGGTGTCAGCAATGCCTTCAGCGCACGTCTGACCATACGTTTTCGGATTTTCTTAGAATCTACTTCGCCCTGTGTCGGGTCTCCGAGAGGATACGGGATACCAACACCTGGGATGATTCTGTTCGCACCGATTGTCAGTGAGATCGGAACAACCGTTGCCATATGAACTACAGGAAGACCATATTTTTCGATACCTTTTACCATCGTTGCGCCGCAACGTGTACAGGTACCTCATGTGCTGACGAGGATAACGCCGTCTACATGATCCTCTACGAGACGTTTTCCAATCTCATCACCGAATTTTGCTGCTGATCCGGTTGCAGTACCGGTTCCAGTTGTCGTACAGAAATAGTTGACAAGTTCGCCGAACTCTCCGTCTTTTTCCATCTCCCGGAGTACGTCAAGCGGCACGACTAAGTTTGGATTCTCCATAACAAACTGTCTGTCGTATCCACCGTGGATCGTTGTGAAATCGTTCGGTGACATAGTATCCATACCTGCAATGGAATATACTCCATATTTTGTCGCATTGGATGATTCAATGTGATCCGGGTTATCTGTCGGAACAACACCGCCAGATGTTACCACAGCAAGTTTTGCATGTTTGATGTCTTTGATCGGCTCTGCCGGATCTACACGGTCAAACTTCGGCATCGGCAGGTCTGTGTGGAATTCTTCGCCTTTCATCTTCTTTGTGAGCATCTGGATCGCTCTTTCGGAAGCTCTCTCTTCTGCGAAATAGTTCACACGGATACCTCTCTCATGATAACCTTCGATATCTGGTCCGAGGATTTCTTCGCCTGTCGCCATCTTCTTCACCAAAGCTGCCATCACAGGAACTGCCTTGCGGATCGTCGCTGCAGAGTCACCGGTCTTCACGATGATGACATCTTTGCGGAACATATCTACACCAGGATTTTCCTCGTACTCTGCTGTCAGTACCGGAACGCCAAGTCTTTCTTCTACTGCTTTACAGATCGTACCACATGCCACACCATAACGTCCTGCGTTAAATGCCGGCCCTGCAACGAATACATCTGGTTCATACTGTTTCACCATCTCGACGATCGTATCTGTCGCCGTGTCAAGGTTCTCTCCGAAATAGTTATCTCCACAGATCACAGTTGCTGCGATCTCATATTCTTCACCGAGTGCCTTTTCCAGTGCTGTACCTGGTCCTACTGCGCCTTCTCTTACTTCCGGCACGATATCTGCTTTCTCTTCTCCACCGATTCCGGCAAAGAACTGATTGATATAATGAACAATTTTATATGTTGCCATACCCGCTCCTCCTTTTCTTACCGACGATTTCTAGTAACCTCTTGCCGCCAGCTTATTGAAACCATTTGCAATCGTAGATGCAATGATGATCTGAAGTTCTGCCTCGAATGATCCGTCAGGATTGACACATCCTGCCCATCCGCCGATCTGATTCTCGATATATTCCATTGTTCCAATGACTTTATCCATTGCAGGGAATTGTAGTGTCGCATTTCCCTGTCCGCAGGAAGCAAGCGCTGTCGCTTCTTCACAAGTATCTGCAAGCGACTGTGACTTTCCGTCTTTTCCAGGGAACTCATCCGTGATCAGAACTACTTTGACTCCTTTCTGTTCTACCTTGCGGCAGTTCATCATTAAGTCTGTATCTGGATTTCCGTATCCTTCTTCTGTGATCAGAACACCGTCTAATCCCATCCACTCAGCTAGTTTCGCTACCATATCTGAATGTCTCTCTTTGTCAGCGAGGAATACATTCTCGTTTGTGAGGATGACGCCCATGAAGTTGACATCTTTTCCATGGTGTTTGTAAAGATCCTCGATCACCGGATTGTGGAAGTGATGGTAAGTAGTAACCTTATCACATGGGGCCACACAGTTACCGGATACGATCGCACCGTCCATGATCTCCGTCGGATACATAAATGTCGGGATAAACTGTTTTGCATCTACGCCGTAGTAGTAAGTGTCATGCAGAAGTCCCTGTGACTGTAACATGTGTACATAGCCTACTTTCGGGAGATCCGGGTACATTGCAGCCTGCTCAAAGATCGGCTTCGTCTCAAATGTCTCTAACGTATCTGGCTCTACATTTCTTCCTGCTTCTCCGAGGTATGTGGCAACCTTCAATCCTGCCATACGTCCTGCCTTCTCATAAACATGTGTCTCCAGCCCTTCTTTTGGTTCAATCACTACACAGAGGTTCACAGTCTTAGAAAATGGGCAGTAGTCTGCTGCCGGTCCGCTCATATCGATGACACCTTCCTGGAATCCAACGATTCTTCCGACTGTCACAACACAGCAGCCGTCAAGCGCGTGTGTTCTTCCCTCTCCCACCTGAGGGGTTACTTTTCCGATCATCCCCGGGAAGATCTCTCCGCCGCTTACTTTGACACGTGGCTCGATGACATCCTTTACCGGTGTGATTCTTGTAGAATCGCCCGGGCGGGCAATATCCAAATGACACTCTAACAACTTGTCATCTTCCAGCACCAGCTTCTCCACCTCTTCTTTGTTCACATAAAGAACGTGATCTTTGACGCAAGTCTGGTCTGAAAATTGGATGTCTTTGATAAAAATTTTACCGAGTTCCAGTTTCATATAAAATCCCTCCTTCGATTTGTTATCGTGATAACTTGTTGTTCACATTATACATCTAATCGCGATAACATTCAAGTTTTTTATAAATATTTTTCAATATTTTTTTTATCTATAAATGATATGTCAAAAAACACTCTCATTATGTACAAAATAATTTTCTTCTCTTTCTATAAAAATATAAAGTTGCTACAAAAAGAACAGCCGACAAGTAACGAGGAGCATCTCGCTCCCACCTACTCATCGGCTGTAAAATCCTCTATTTCATTATTCTTCTTATTAATGAATCCTTTGCTTATATCCTGTGTAGCCCTTCAGATCTTTTGCCAGCGCTTTCACGATCGTGTCCACATCCTTAATAAATTGATCCACACGCTCTCCTATCTGATATTCTTCAATTCCTTCATCCAACACCTTTTTAAAATAGCCTGCAAACAGCATACATACCATCCGATTGAGACGGATCGCATTCTCATAAGTGACGGCTCCATCGTTGATACATTTTTTACACATCTCAAAATCCCTTGACATAAAATCCGGTGTCTTTAGCATTTCCTGAAAGAACCGGTTTGTACGTTTCAAATCTTCCGGAAAGATCTCATAATATTCCCGGATCGCTTTGTTTAGCTTCTTGTTTGGATAGATAAAGAACAAAAGGTTATATGCTTCCGGATGTGCAAATGCCTCCCGCGCATAACAATCCCAGATTCCGACATAAATATCCCACATGTTGGACCAGGTGCGTTCCGCCCGGTTCAGGCTGTCAATATAACTTTTCAATGTCCGCAGTTCTGCGTAATATAAAAGTTCTTCTCGATTTTCAAAATGTCTGTACAGACTTGCCGAAGAACAGCCTAACTCTGCTGCGATCCTGCGAATAGAAACAGCTTCCACCCCTTCCTTCTTCATGATCTCGTGTGTCTTCTTAATATAGTCTTGTCTGGAAAGCCCTTTGAAATATCCGCTTTTGTTATCTTCCTGTGCCACTCTTCTTCTCCCTCTTTTTTGACTGATATTCGGCGATTTTCTAAAATCCTGCCATACGGCGCTATCTGCTGCGAAAATTGCTGTCTGTTAACAGATTCTCGGAATAATATTATCTACGACAGACAGATCGATCGTTTTAAAGTCCTCTGCCACTTTTTCCTCATAATCTTCCGGTGTCTTTGCAATCTCCTGCCACTGACGGAATGTCTCAATGCACTTCTCAATCAGCATGATATCTTTCATGTTGTCTTCCTCGCCCTTCGGATATACGACAACAGAACGAAACGGTGTCTGATTTGGCTTCAGACTGGATGCCTGCGGATGTGTCAGCAGCTGGTGTCTGTCGTATACCATATCTCGCGCCTTGATCAGCACTTCCTCATACGTCTTCAGCAAGATCACCTGCAACTGATCTTTGTATTTTTCATACACTCTGTCATTGTTTGTGATCAGCACCGCCTTCTCTAATTCCCACATAAAATCTTACCTCTTTTCTGCCGGTTTGTTACCGCTTTTTATACAGTTATTATAACGGTCCGGCGCCTGCAAATCAATTCTTATTTCTTTCTCCTGTGCAAACCTCCTGCACGGAAACAAGAATCTATGAAGCAGATCAAAAAAGAGATGCCGGTCTTGTTTTTGTCCACCGGCATCTCTTTCTGATTTCGCAAATACATTTCACGAATTCTGATCTATTTTTTGATTTTATTTAACTGAAGATTTAAGACTTTTACGCCCTGTTCCGGAATTTCCTGTCCCATCTGTCCTACCATCTGGATCATTTCTTCTAATGTCTTTCCGCCGAGCATCTTTAACATTCCTTTGTTTAATTTCATACCAGACATTGCAGATAAAGCTCCGCTGAGAATTGCAGCCGCCTCATCATTTTCAATGATATCTGTGATCTTGTCGCGGATAGAGAAATATCCTTCCGGGAATACCATCTCGCCTGCGTTTGCTGCTTCTGCTGCTGCCTGATCAAACCAGTTGGCTGCTCCTTCCATTCCTTCCTCATCTTCATTCTTCGGAAGTGTGTAGATTTCCGGTTTTTCTGCTACTTTTTCAAGTGCGAGAGAATCTGTGCAGTCGTTGTATCTTGCAGTGATCTGTGTAAATCCTTCGTGAAGCGGAACTCCTTCAAATACAAAAATCTTCTCTCCGCTCTGCTCTGCAAATAATTCTCCGTCTACATAAAGCTGCACTGCCGGCTGGTTCGAGTATACTTTTACCGTTGTAGTCTCCCCGGCTCTCTGTGCGTATCTGCGACCGCAAACGTATACAAATGGTTCGCTGCTCCAGTATGCTTTGTATAAGTAGAATGCTTCCTTTTTGATCTTTCTGTCGATCGTAACAAGACCTTTGTTATTTCTTCCTGCCACTCCACCTTCATCTCTGGCTGCACAACCGAAATCGAACATGTTCCATACATGGCTGCTCCAGATATAGTCGCGCTCCATCAACATTTTCACCATGAATTCATGGTACTCTGCCTGATATGCCTCAGAGTAATCTCTGCACTTCGGCTCATCCGGCTGATAAGTAATGATTCCTTCTGCACCATACTCAGAAAGTCCGATGCAGCGATCTGGATATTTCTTATGATAATCGTCAAACCATACAGAGTTCTGCTCATATTTTCCGCCGTACCATCCGAAATAGTGATTATAGCTTTCTACATCTGTCACACTGTGAAGATCGCTGTCCTGGGAGAGCAATGTCACATGTGCCATCGTTGTCAGTCTGGTCGGATCCAGCTCTTTGACAAGGGCATTGAGATCTCTGTGGTTGTCCACAAGCCCTGGTTTCTCACCGTGGATCGTAATCTCATTTGAGATTCCCCAGAAGCAGATACATGCGTGATTGTAGTTCTGATAGATCAGATCTTTCATCTGCTGACGGCAGTTTTCATGTGCCGCCGGATCATCGCTCTGGCTGCTGATGTACGGGATCTCTGCCCATACGATAAATCCATACTCATCGCATACATCATAGAAATCCTGACTGTGCTGATAGTGTGCAAGACGGATCGTATTTGCTCCAACTTCCCGGATCAGATCCGCATCAAGACGGTGATCTTCTTTTGTCAGTGCATTTCCCTGATACAGCTTATCCTGATGTCTGGAAACTCCACGCAGTTTCATCGGTTTTCCGTTTAAGAAAAATCCTTTTTCTTTGTCGACATAAAATTCACGGATACCAAAACGTACAATAACCTCATCGACCGTTTCATTGCGGCGTACCAGTTCTGCTGTACATGTGTAAAGATATGGATCTTCCACACCCTGCCACAGATGTGCATCCGGAAGGAACTGAACGACTGATGGCTGCTCTGCCGGTCTCCAGCTTTCTGCTACAACGTTTCCGTCTGCATCTTTGATCTGGTATCTGACAGTATAATTTTCGTCTGCATTTTTCACCCAGGATTCCAACTTGATCTCTGCATCTTTTCCTTTGACAACCGGAGTTACTTTCAGTCCCGGAGCCCCATAAAAATCCAGATCAAAATGAACTTCCGGCACAAGGATCAGATTGACACCGCGGTACAATCCGCCATAGAATGTGAAGTCTGCAACCTGCGGATAGATGTGGCTCTTCTCTCCATTGTCCACTTCGATCACAAGAAGATTTTCTCCCTGCGCGTGCAACGCTTCTGTCACATCCGCACGGAAAGTAGAGAATCCGCCTTCGTGATATGCTACTTCCTGTCCATTTACATACACGCGTCCGGACAATGCTGCTGCCAGCACTTCTACATAGACACGGTATCCATCCATACACTCTGGTGTCTCAAAGCTTTTTGCATACCAGCATGCTCCGCGGTAGTATTCTCCTCTTCCGTCCTGGCCATCCACAGCGTTCCATGTGTGAGGCAGATCTACTTTTGCCCAGTCACAAGGAAGTTCCTGCGGAAGTCCGACATTTTCTTTTTGAAAATACCAGTTTTTATTTAATTCCATTACAGTTCTCATGATATCTTCTCCTTTTCCTATCAATTTGTTTTATCATAGCATATCCGATTTTTCCGTTCAATCAACAATCATGGACATTCCGTTTTGAAACCGACACTTTCCATATATCTGTTGTTTTTCTTCTATTTTTCTTTGTCGTTTTCCTTTCTTTGTGTTATGATTTACAAATAAACCATTTTTGAATGTTTATAGAAAGGTGTTTTTATGCAACAGGAAAAATTACATCGAAAGAGAGCTTACTCCCAAAAAGTACTAAAGGAAGCTCTGCTCAAATTACTGGTCGACCAGCCGCTCTCTAAGATTACCGTACAGAAGCTCTGTGAGACTGCCGACGTCAACCGCACTACATTTTATTCGAACTTTGAAGATATCTTTGCATTGTACCGGCAGGTCCAGGACGATTTTCTCGAACAGATGGCACTGTTTACCCAACAGCAGAAACCTTATGCGGACAACCGTGCACTGATCTGCGATATCTTTCGTTTTCTCTATGAAAATATGGACTCCTGCCGTGTACTGATCCTTCATTCGGAAGATGCATTTCTCGAGCGTCTGTTCGCACTGCAATACGATGTCAGTCGCACTTTGATGCAAGAAAGCTGCGATGCATTTGATCCGGACTCTTTTGATTATCTCTATACGTTCCGCGTCTGCGGAATCATTGGAATCATCCGGAAATGGTTCCACGATGGGCTAAAGATTCCTTATGAACAGATTGCTGACTATGCGATCCAATCTTCGGATGCACTCCTCTACTCATGGAAGGAGGCTCATAGAAGCAATGACTAACTTTCACAGACGAATATTTCAGACAGGAATTGTGCTTCTTGTCTTCCTGCTGCTCCTGTTTTTCTCTTTTGAGCAGCAGAAAAAGCAATCTTCGGGAACGGATGAAACTGCAAAAGCTCCTATTTCTGACACTGCTTTTAAACTAAATACCGTTGTCACTGTAACGCTCTATGACTCTACAGATGAGAACCTGCTTGCAGAAGCGATCGATCTCTGCGACAAATACGAAAACTTGTTTAGCCGCACACGCCCGACAAGCGAGCTCTATCAGCTCAATCATGGTCTTCTTCCACAGGAAGACGGCTTTTTCTGTATCTCACCGGAGATGACAGAACTGCTCACTGCCGCTCTCTCCTACTGTGAGAAATCTGGCGGAGCCTTCGACATCACCATTGGTCCGGTCTCTGCTCTGTGGGATTTTACTTCTGAAGAAAAGGTGGTGCCGTCGGATGCCGAGATCTCTGCTGCACTTCCTCTCGTAGATTATCGAAAGGTCATTGTAAAAGAAAACCGTGTCCGGTTTTTGCAGGAGGGAATGCAGCTTGACCTGGGAGCGATCTCCAAAGGCTACATCGCTGACAAAATAAAAGAATTTCTGCTGGAGCATGGGGTAAAAAGCGCCGTGATCAACCTTGGCGGAAACGTCCTCTGTGTCGGAGAAAAGCCAGATGGAAATGCTTTCGGAATCGGAATCCAGAAGCCTTTTGCAAAACGAAGCGAGACCGTGTCGACAATCCAGGTGCGGGACAACTCCATTGTCTCCTCCGGGATCTACGAGCGTTCTTTTGAAAAAGACGGCAAGTTCTACCATCACTTGTTAAATCCAAAAACGGGGTACCCTTATGACAACTCACTTGTGTCCGTCACAATCCTGTCCGAAAAATCCGTAGATGGAGATGGACTCAGCACTGCCTGCTTTTCCCTTGGTCTCGAAGAAGGTATGAACTTCATCGAAGATCTTCCAGATACGGAAGCAGTATTTATTACGGAAGATTACAAACTCCATTACAGCAGCGGTTTTCCACGATCGTAAAATCATAACAAAAGAGAATCTCCGAAAGAAGATCCGTACATGCTTGATCTTCTGTGGGAGATTCTCTTATTCTTTTTATATCTGTTCCAACAAATTACAAATACGTTCCGCAGCATCTGCCGGTACAGTATTCTGTTGATTTTCGATCATCCTTCCTGCCGGTCTTGTATTTTTCATCAGTTTCCGCCCCGCAAGCAACTGATCTTCGATCATACGGGGAGCAAGACACATGCCATGTTTCCGGAAAAATATGCGGTTTCTTGTCTCACACCCCGGAATCGGTGTCAGATGGATCAACGGTATTCCGATCACAGCCGCTTCGGTGGAGGAAAGTCCTCCCGGCTTCGAATAGAGAACGTCACATGCCCGCATATAGGTTGCCATCTGGTCAGTACTTCCTATAATAGAAATATTTTTATAACCGTCATAGCGCTTGCGAAGCTTCTTCTCCAGCTTCTTGTTCCTTCCACAGATCACCACCGCCTGCTCCACCTCTTCCAGTGCTTCTCGCATCAGATCCAGCAACTGTTGGATTTTCCCGGCACCGATGCTTCCTCCTGCTACGAGATAGTAGATGCCATCCTCGCTCATCCCAAGCTTCTCTCGCGCCTGCTGCTTTGTTTCCTTGGAACAAAATGTCTCATCTACCGGAATGCCAAATGCGCGAAGCTTCTGTTTCTTTACCCCTTTTCGGACAAATTCCAGTTCTAACTCCTCATGGGGGATCACATAATAATCACACTCCGTCTCCCCGGTAAAAGGAATACAGGTGTAGTCCGTCGCCACATAGACCGACTTCGGACAGTTCCACCCTTTTCTTTTTAAGTAGGAGATCATCTCCGCAGGGTACAGATGCGGCATCACAATGGCATCGTAAGACTTCTGTTCCAGATACTTTGCCAGATGCCTTGCCACAAGGCTGTTCGCATAATAAACCGGAGATCTGCCGGGCAGTCTGCTTACAAATGCCCCGAGCTTATACAACATCCCAAATGCCCGCGGATGCTTCTGGACCAATTTTACATAAGCTCCACCTACCGCTCCCGCAACGCGCTTTCCGGACAGTTCAAATGGATTTAAAAAGACCGCCTGATGTCCTCTCCGGATCAGTTCTTTCTGGATGGATCTGGCAGCAGAATTATGTCCTCCACCGGTATCACAAGATAAAATCAGTACATTCATAATAGTTTCACCTTAATTTCCTCTCTTTCTTCCCGGCAAAGCATCAGCTTGCCAAGCACCAGCGCAGAGATCAGAATCATTCCCAGGCTGACGTAAGAATTTTTCCCAAAAAACAATACGAGAATCGTCGCAAAAAGATACGTCGCAAATGTCTTATGATAATTCGGCGTGATCACAATCACAAAGGAGAATAAGAGAAAACAGCATGCCAGCAGCAGCACTGGTTTCATATATGGATAGAGTCCAAGCAGCACCCCGAAAGAAACTGCAATCCCTTTTCCTCCACGAAAACGATGAAATACCGGGAAGATATGTCCGGCAACCGGTGCTGCCAGCACAAACGTAATCCAGATATCTGCCCCCGGCAGTCCATGCATGTAAGCATACACCGGCAAAATTCCTTTTAAAAGATCGCACAACAACGTGCAGATGCCACACCATATTCCTCCATTTAGAAATGCATTTGTCGTTCCGGGATTCCCGTCAATCGTATCTTCCGTCACATCTTTCTGGCAGAATAGCTTCCCAAACACCTTTGCATATAACACACTCCCGGAAACATACCCGATCATCGTATAAAATATTCCCCGTCCCATTGTCCACCTCGTTGTATAAATCTTTCCCATTTACTCTTTTGCATCTGTTTCCACATTCTTTTTACAGATCTGTATCTACGCCTCTTCTTCCAGTATCTTCTGAATCGTATTTTTCACCAGTTCAAAGGCGATCGGATTCATACCGCTGTTGATCACGATATCTGCAGTACTCCTTGTCGGTTCTACATAGAGATAATGCATCGGTTTGACAGTTGTAAGATATTGCTCCACAACGCCCTCCATATCGCGCCCACGCTCTTTGACATCACGAATAATCCTACGGAGAATTCTCTCATCTGCATCGGCCTCTACATACACCTTGATATCCATCAGATCTCTCAGCCGTTCATCTGCCAGGACAAGGATTCCTTCTAATAAAATTACTTTCTTTGGCTCTACAGTCACAACTTCGCTTGACCTTGTGTGAAGTGTGTAGTCATAAGTCGGACACTGTATCGTCTTTCCTTCTTTTAACTCCTGCAGCTGTCTGACAAGCAGCTCTGTCTCCATCGCATCCGGATGGTCATAATTCGTCTTACGGCGCTCTTCCAGCGGAATATCACTTTGATCCCGGTAATAGTTATCATGGTAGAGCACTGCCACATTGTCTTTAAATTCTTTTTTTAACTTTCTTGTGAAGGTGGACTTTCCAGATCCGGTCCCACCTGCAATTCCAATAATGATCGTCTTCATCTCTTTTACCTATATCCTATTTTTCTTATTTGCAACCTTGGCGCTTTTATTATACAATTCACAGGAAATACCGTCAATCCTTTCCCCTCTGCTTTTTATTCCCGCTTCTCTGCAATCTCAGAATCAAACACGCCTCCAAGAAGCTCTGCAACCTCCTGCATCCGCTCTTCTTCCATGCCAGAATAGTTGAGTACCAGCACATGTTCGTACCGCTTCTGCTCTTCGATACAAAACTCCGACAGACAGCAAAGATGAATTCCTCTTTCTTGTGCCCGCCGCTTCACTTCCGCATCGGGAAGCTCTGTATGAAGTTTTACGAGCAGATGCGTGCCCGTCTCCATTCCGACAATTTCTTCCACCGGAATGGTCGGTGTGCATGCAATTGCATGCTTCAACTTTTCTCCCTGACTTAGATAATACTTACGCAGCCGGTTCAGGTGGCGGTCAAAATACCCATCACGCAAAAATCTTGCCAGCGTATGCTGTTCCAGATTCGACGAAGTATTCGAAAAAAAGTTTGCCGAGTTCACATAACGTTCCAGAAGCTTTGGCGGCAGCACCATATAGCTGATCCGGATCCCGGGACTTAATGTCTTACTGAACGTATTCATATAAATAACACGCCCGCTTGTATCCAGACCGAAAAGCGCCGGAATCGAATGCCCGTTATAGCGGAACTCGCAGTCGTAATCATCTTCTATAATATAATGTTCTTCCGATTCCTCCAGCCACTTCAGCAATTCCTGTCTGCGTCTTGCAGACATCACCGTCCCAAGCGGATAATGGTGTTCGGGCGAGGTATGGACAACTGTTGCCTGACTGCTTCGCAGACTTCCCATATGAATTCCATTTTCCGCCATAGCCGTCCAAGTCCACTTCACTCCGAGTTCTTCATAGATCAGCCGGATTTTTCTGTATCCGGGATTTTCCACCGCATACACGGCATGTTCCGGAAGCAGTCCGATCAATTTGGAATACAAATATTCAATCCCGGTTCCGATCACAATACAGTCCGGGGATACTACCATGCTTCGGTTGTGATACAAATATTTTGCAATCTCATACCGAAGTTCCGGGCTTCCGAGAAATTCTCCACGCATGATCAGATGCAGATTGTAGTCCCCAAGCACCTGTCGCATGACTTTCGTCCACATCGAAAATGGAAATTTCTCGTATACTGTTGTATTTGAGGCAAAGTCTGCCACCCATTTTTCTTCTTTTTCCGGAGTCGGATCGGGGATTGTAATCTTCTGGTACCTTAAAGGTGAATCAAAATCAGATACCACATAATATCCACTCCGCTCCCTCGACTGCAGGTATCCTTCCATCTGCAGCTGTTCATACGCATTGATCACGGTCCGCACACTGATTCGGTTTTCCTTTGCAAGTTGTCTTTTCGACGGCATTTTTTCGCCCTCTGCAAGTTTTCCGTTCAAAATATCTTCCTTCAGACATTGATACAAATATTCATATTTCGACTTTCCGTCTCTCTGTTCCAAATCATAAATAAGCAAAATCTGGTCTCCTATAAAAACATTTTTTTGGTTATTTCAAGGTATCAGTTTCTATTGTAGACTAAGGGCAGACAAAAGTAAAGCGCTGGTGACAGCAATTGATTTTGAATTGAATTTTGGAGGTAATTTTTATGAACAATCAAAAACATACATTAAAAGAACATTATGGATTATTTATCGGAGGACAATGGAGAGACGCTTCAGACAAAGCAGTCTATACGAGTACCAATCCGGCAAACGGAGAAATTCTTGCACAGTGTGCACAGGCAACAAAAGAAGATGTGGATGCTGCTGTGGCGGCAGCATGGAAAGCTTTCCCAGAGTGGAAGACACAGACAAAAGAGGCTCGCGCACTTATCTTAGAAAAAATCGCAGACCGCATTGAAGAAAATAAAGAATGGCTGGCACAGGTAGAAACGATGGACAACGGAAAACCGATCCGCGAAACTTCCACGATCGATATTCCTTATTCCATCCGCCATTTCCGCTACTACGCAAGTTTGATCCGCACAGATGAAGGAACCGCCTCTGTTTTAGACGGTAATATGATGAGCCTTGTGCTCCGCGAGCCAATCGGTGTCGTCGGACAGATCGTGCCGTGGAATTTCCCATTCCTGATGGCAGCATGGAAGCTCGCTCCTGCAATCGCAGCCGGCGACTGTATCGTATTTAAACCTTCTTCTGAGACATCGTTAAGTATGCTTGTATTTACAGAATTGATCCAGGATCTGCTCCCGGCAGGTGTACTAAACCTTATCACTGGTTCTGGTTCAAAATCAGGTCAGTATCTTCTTGAGCATCCGGGACTTAGCAAGCTTGCTTTCACCGGATCCACAGAGATTGGAAGGGACATTGCTGTTGCCGCTGCCGAAAGACTCATCCCGGCCACACTGGAACTGGGCGGAAAAAGTGCTAACATCATCTTTGACGACTGTAACTGGGATGCAGCCATCGATGGCGTACAGCTTGGTATTCTCTTTAATCAGGGACAGGTATGCTGTGCCGGATCCCGCGTCTTCGTACACGAATCAATTTACGACCGGTTTGTCTCAGAGCTTGTGACTGCATTCCAGAAAGTAACTATCGGCGATCCGCTGGATCCTGAGACACAGATGGGATCTCAGATCAGTAAGCGACAGGCGGAGAAAATCTTATCCTGCATCGAATCTGCGAAACAAGAAGGGGCAACCATCGCATGCGGCGGTCACTCTTATACCGAACATGGATGTGAGAAAGGAAACTTCATCCAGCCGACATTGATCACAGACGTTACCAATGATATGCGTGTTGCACAGGAAGAAATCTTCGGACCAGTAGCTGTCGTGATTAAATTTCAGACAGAAGAAGAAGTCATTGCCCTTGCAAATGATTCTGACTATGGTCTTGGCGGAGCTGTCTGGACAAAAGATATTCACCGTGCCCTGCGCGTCGCAAGAAGTATTGAGACTGGCCGTATGTGGATCAACACATACAATCAGATTCCGGAAGGTGCTCCATTTGGAGGCTACAAACAATCCGGCATCGGACGCGAGAATGACAAGGCAATTCTCGATGCTTACAGCCAGCAAAAGAATATTATGATCAATCTAAATGACAGCCCAAGCGGATTTTATCCGGCATAATATGGGGATGATAGTTCCCTCCTTAAAATAATTGATAAAACTTCTCATTCCCAAAAAGCGACAGAAGGATACACCTGACCTGTGTATCCCCCTGCCGCTTTTTACTTTTTCTATGATGAGACTAATAGTTCAACCCAAATCCTGACCGATAGTAATTACCATCTTCATCGCAGTATGCGTAACTTCCGCCCTTCACGTTCGCCAAAATCTCCGGATCGATATATGCATCTTTGTCATATCCCGGAACATCATTTGGAGAAACACATGCTTCCCGCATAACGCCATCCAGTTCCTTTTCTTCGATGCGAATCACCTCTGGAGAAGATACCATTGTCAGGCTCATCTTTCCAGTTGGATTGTACGCTCCGGAGAGAACATCCATCTGTGCTCCCAGCGCATTCTCCATCGCCACCGGACTGACCGTATACTGGAACGTGAGTCCGTCAACATATGGTTCTAACTTATCAAGAATCCACGGATTACATACTACGCAGGTCGCAATCACTTTTCCTCCATTTTGATGAACCATTTCTGCAAGCTTCGGAATCTCTGATACCCCTTTCAATGTCGTGATCGGAACCATCTTTCCGGTTTTCTTCTGGCTTTGGTTGACTTCTCTTTCCTCAAACAATTCTTCATCTACCATCTCGATCACCGGCATTGCATACTGGCGAAAGACCATTCCGTTGCTGATCGGCCACACGTGCAGATATGCATAATCAGCTTCTTTTGGATCATCTACCACACAGAATCCTCTCTCTGTGAACAACTCCTTCAGTCGCGCTGCAAATGCTTCTTCATCTCCCTTTCCTCCTACGGCAGCGCCCATGGCCTGCGCAAGAGCTGCTCCCGGATCCACTCCTTTGAAGCATGCAATGTAAACTTTTTTTCCTTGTTCCATCGGAAGTACGTTTGCATGATTTTTTGCCAGAACGACTGCCTTCTGATTCGCCTTATATGCCGCCTGTTTCGCATCGTGCAGATTCTCCTCCCGAACCTTGTCTGCATGATCCGGATCCAGATATGGATTGTCCACCCGTCCTACGCGGAACAGACTAAGTAATCTGTGATAATTAGCGCGATCCAACTCTTCTTTTGCAAGATAGCCTTCTTCCACTGCCTTTACGATATTTTCAGAATCTGAATTTCCTCCGATTACATCTGTCCCCGCAGAAATCGCCTTCGCATACCGCTGCGGTACTGTAAGTTCTTCCACCCCGTATGTCTGTACCGTCGTAATTCCTGAATCTGAGTTTACATATCCTTCAAATCCCATTGTCTCGCGGGCAAGATCTGTGATCAGTTCTTTGCTGTAAGTAGAACCAACCGTCTCACGCGAAGTCAGTCTTCCGCGATAATACTGCTCTTTGCTGCGGCTATCTGCACAGATTCTGGAATAATCCGGCATGATTGCCGATGCTTTCAGATCAAAAGCAGCCTGAAATGGCGGCAGGTGATATTTTTCCATCGATCCCTCCGTCGGATAAAGTCTCCACTGACCGATCGGCATATGTGGCTCAAATCCATTCTCTGCCGGCCCATCTCCCGGGAAATGCTTCACCGTGATCACGACAGATCCTTCGTTGAGGCCATCTTCTCCGTTCTGATATCCACGAACCAATTCTTTGATGATTCCGCAAGTGATATCCGTACGTTCCCCGTATGTCCCACTATTACGAGGCCATCTTGGATCTGTCGCCACATCTACCTGAGGACCATACATAATGTTTTGCCCTGCTGCCTTCATCATCTTACGATCCGTATCCGCCATCTCATATACAAGATCAAAATTACCATCTCCCATCACGGCTGCACCGATTCCGAGGAAATCCGGATAACCGATGTTGATTGGATTCGTATGCAGCGAATACGGAATCGCCACACCATCCTGACATGCCTCATACTCCAGCATCTGTGTCCCTAAATTGTGGTAAAGTGCACTCATACCCGCTTCTGCGCGCATATCGCCCCTGTACACTCCGCCCGTCAGTTTCCGTTCCAGTACGTCCGCATCACTGACATTCATCGTGACACCCGGAAGAAACGAAGGTCCCTCTTTCTCTTCTGGATCAAACCGCTTGAAAATCTTCGATGGGATGATCTCTCCCTTCTCATCTTTTGCCTCCTCGCGCGTCATCACCATCGGGGAATTCCACAATGTATTCAGCACCAGACCTGCCTGCTGATCTAACCGCAAGTGCGCAACCATATCTTTGGCGCGTGTCTCATGATCCAGTCTCCAATCCTTGTACGGTGACAGTTCTCCAGAATTGTCCATATCTTTAAAAAACAATCCATCTTTCACAATCACCCCACATGTCGTCACACCGATTGTCGGTCCGTTTTCGTTTTCAAAAAATACTGGTTCCAGGTAAACATCATTGATCTGTTCTCCCTCTTCCAGCTGGTATGGTGCAGGAATATACCCGTCTTTCATTTCCTGTATTTCCTCTGCCGCTAATTTTCTTTTTATCATCCGCATGTTCTCCTTATCTATTTCTGCTAATTATTAATACAGAACTCTTTCATGATTATACCATAGCCTTTGCACAAAAATCTAGGGATCTTTTCGTCTCGGCGAAGGCTCATATCCCGCCTGGCGCAAAGCTGCCGCATTCAATCGCGCTTCCACCTGTTTCTGCTCTTCTTTACTTAACTGTTCCAAGTCGATCTCTTTATCATCCATCACAAGGATCTGTCTTACTTTCACTTTTCTTTTCTCTCCCCACGTTTCTTTCCAAAAGATATGCAGTACAGCCTGTCCCGCATGCGAGGTTGTCTGTTATTTTTCTCTCTTTTTGCATATATAATCAAGAGAAGGAGTGATCGCACGTCAACTACCCACGACCTAAAGGTCATGGGCTTGTAACTGCCCAGTCGTACGAACGACATACGTCTCCGACTTTTAACCCCAAAAGATATTGCTATCTAAAGTGGCGTTACATCATAGGGTGGTTGA
>SKEG01000331.1_pt1 | contig 53632 bp, 46 predicted proteins | sample 4826631 | NCBI WGS metagenome assembly SKEG01 (sample SAMN11008815, study PRJNA524170) | human gut metagenome | biome: Human fecal sample; material: Feces; isolation source: fecal sample from pouch patient p26, p34, p50 | host: Homo sapiens | place: Israel: Tel-Aviv | collected 2016-11-02
TGTGAATAGGTCAGCATCAGAAATTTTTTCTTCACCAGTGATGCCGGATACCAGTTGCTGGCAATCAAGATCTTGTCATTTTTACACATCAGCGTTTCTACGATCAGGTTCACGATTTCATCTACCTGTCGCATATCGTCATGATGGGTTACTTCCAGTGATTCATAATCAATGGTCTCTTTGACAAGGTTTTCATAAGCCTGATAATCCTCAGAGCGGTTATCGCTATCAAATCTTTTCTCATCCACAGATATGATATGATTAGATTTATTATCATTCATTTCAGTATCACTAAGATTAGTATTATTAGGGTTTGAAATGTAAACTTCTTGAAGTTTGTTTTCGAGACTTCTAGAAGTTTGATTTTGGGACTTCATGAAGTTTGAATTGTAAACTTCTGTAGATTCCTCATTTTCCACAGAAGTTTGTTTTTTAAACTTCTTTAATTCCTCTCCAAATTTTTTCTCATCTGTTTTCTCAGGCATAAAGGTTTTCACGTAGATAACTTTCACCTTTCCAAATCCCTGTCTGCGTTTCTCAATCAGACCAATTCCTGTTTCGTCATCCAGTTCTCTCATGGATTTAATGGCTTTATTTCTGCCACAGTTCAGTAATTCCATGATATCTTCGATGGAAAAGTAGATATATCTTTCACCTGAAACGGATGCTCTTTAAACGGTCGAAGACGCTCAATCTCAATTTCTATGATTCTTTCTTCGTTTTTTCCTGATTGTCTGTTTGGTTCAGTCATCTTGACTCCTTTCCTCCAGGATTCAGGAAATAAAAAATGCCTGCCTGGAACTTTTATAGATAGTAAAGTTCCAAACAGACATTGCTGTTTGACCATTAGCTGTAGCTAATAGAATTGAATACTGTTTCAGCTAATTTATGTTTACAAGTTTGGGAGAGTTTGTTTCTTTTCCCGCCTTTTCTCTGATTTACATCCCCGAATAAGGGGTGACAACAGAGCAGAACCCAAATGTTAGCTGGACTTCTTAAAACCCATGTTTGCAAACCGGTAATTTTGATTAGCTGTCAGCTAACAAAAATCGGATTGCGTTAGCTGGAAATTGATTATTTTGAATGGAATTTTGTGTCACGAACGTGATTTGAAAATAACAAAAGCGTTCGTTGTCAGCTAATCCAGCTAACATTTTCGAACGCTTTGAAGCCCGTCGCCAAGAGGATTTGAACCTCCGACCCCTCGCTTAGGAGGCGAGTGCTCTATCCAGCTGAGCTATGACGACACATGCCGCAAACCCTTGATTTTACTGGGTTTCTGGGATTTTCCCTTCGGCCATATATAAGATTATCAACTCTTTTTTGAGTTGTCAATCTACAGATTTTTTCGATTTGGTAACATTAGAACGTTCCCCCAATTTGGGGAATGCTTTGTTGTCACCTTTGGCATTTTTCAGAATAGATTCGAACTGAAAGTTGTTTTTCATTTTTTCCCTTTGGGGAATGCCTCGGCTTTCTCTTAGGAGGCACTTGTTCTATCCATTAAACTAACAGGACAAATACCGGATTTTTGGCTTAAAATAAAGGTTTTCAGCCATTTCAACGGCATTGGATTTTATGATTTAAAACTGACTTACGTCAGCTGAATCAATCTTATATGATGAAATTTTTTGGTATGAAGCTATCGCCTTTTCCAAAAACGCATGTCCTCTTAATTGTGACATCACATAACAGAATCGAACTCAAATTCATTTTTCTGTTATACGCCGAGGCGATAACTCTGGTCACCGCTTAGGAGGCGAGTGCTCTATCCAGCTGAGCTACGAGGACATTTAACTCATAACCGTAATTTTACTATATTTAAGAAAAAATTACAAGCATAATCTGATTTTTCTCACCATGTTTCACATGAAACATAATCCTGTTTCCTCCATTCTCACTTATTACTTTTCAGAGCTGAAACAGGAAACTTACCTGATTCAAAACAGCAGCTCAGGGAAAACATATTATTCCCTGAGCTGCTATCCATAAATCGTACAATCTTAATAATGTAACTGCCCCTGGAGCCATATGATTCCTTTGAATCTACGTCCGATCTTTGGCTCCCCCAGCAAATCATTCTTATTGATACAAACATCAAACTGCATATCATTACAGTCTAATGTAAGCTGGCAGATTTCTTCTCCTGTAATAATGTTCTTGAATGTCATAAAATCCAGAATCTCACCCATGATACTATATTGATCACATTCAATTCCATATGGCATGAAATAGGAATCCACTATAGAAAAAATATCGTCTGTGACTATACGCTGAGAAATCATGGAATATGTATCCATATCGTCCATTGTAAGACTCTCCATTGCCTCCTCATCCCCGTTTCTGGCGGCTGCAATAAGATGATTTCTGTTTTTCGTCAGTTCACGTTCCGCTTTTACTGCTTCTTTATCCTTCTCCACAGGAAAAAGAATTTTTCCTTCCCTGGCCAGTCCGGAAAGGGTTAATGGCTGGCCACCGGGAAGCATCCTGCCTTTATACCGTTGCTGAAGGTATTCGGCAGCATTCTGAATATAAAAAATCAAGGTAACCCCTATTCGCAGATCATCACAGGCACCTGCAAAAGATTCTTTCTCTGCATGCCTCTCAATCACAACACTCTCCTGCGTCGTAATACCTGTTCCTCGAAAAAAGGGAAAGTAATAATCCGGATAAAACACATTGTTCTCATCATACTGTCCGCAGACAGTGATTCCACAATCGCATCCATAGTTCTTTGAAAATTCAGCAAATACACCGTCCGGATGATCCTCTATCACGATTTTATCGTCATAAGTTTCTACCACATCCGTAATAATCTGCCTGATACTGCTTCTTTTGGTGATCTTAGAAAAGCCAACTGCCCTTAAATAACTATGCATAAGAACACCTCCCTGAAAAAGCTCACTCTCCATTAAGCGCGAGTCTTTTTCTCAATCTTTGTCATACCGCCCATGTATGGCTGCAGAGCTTTCGGAATGCTTACAGAACCGTCTGCATTCAGGTTATTCTCTAAGAATGCGATCAGCATTCTCGGCGGTGCTACTACTGTGTTATTCAGTGTATGCGCAAGATATTTTTTGCCATCTTTTCCATTTACACGGATTTTCAGGCGACGTGCCTGTGCATCACCAAGGTTGGAACAGCTTCCTACCTCGAAATATTTCTTCTGGCGAGGAGACCATGCTTCTACGTCAAGAGATTTTACCTTTAAGTCTGCAAGGTCACCGGAGCAGCACTCAAGAGTACGAACCGGGATATCAAGAGAACGGAACAGATCAACTGTGTTCTGCCATAATTTATCAAACCACATCGGACTTTCTTCCGGTCTGCAGACAACGATCATCTCCTGCTTCTCAAACTGATGGATACGGTAAACACCTCTCTCCTCCAGACCATGAGCACCTTTTTCCTTACGGAAACATGGAGAATAACTTGTCAGAGTTTTTGGAAGCTCTTCTTCCGGAATGATCTGGTCGATAAATTTACCGATCATAGAATGCTCACTGGTACCGATCAGATATAAGTCTTCACCCTCAATCTTGTACATCATGGCATCCATCTCAGCAAAACTCATAACACCAGTTACAACGTTGCTTCTGATCATGAAAGGAGGTACACAGTAAGTAAATCCTCTGTTGATCATGAAATCACGTGCATAAGAAATAACTGCGGAATGAAGTCTTGCAATATCGCCCATTAAATAATAGAAACCATTTCCTGCAACACGTCTTGCGCTGTCCAGATCGATTCCGTCGAAGCTCTCCATAATCTCTGTATGATATGGAACTTCAAAATCCGGAACTACCGGTTCACCAAATTTCTCAATTTCAACATTCTCACTGTCATCTTTACCAATCGGTACAGACGGGTCAATGATATTCGGAATTACCATCATATCTTTCAGAAGTTCTTCTTCTACTTCTTTCTCTCTTGCAGAAAGTTCTTCAATACGGCTTCCGGAAGCAGCAACCTGTCTCTTAACTTCTTCTGCTTCTTCTTTCTTGCCCTGTGCCATTAATGCACCGATCTGTTTGGAAATTTTGTTTCTCTCTGCTCGAAGTGCTTCTACTTCCTGTTTGATCTCTCTGTTCTCTTTGTCCAGTTCCAGAACCTTGTCAACCAGTTCCAGTTTGTTATCCTGGAATTTATTACGGATGTTCTGTTTTACAACTTCCGGATTTTCTCTCACAAATTTAATGTCTAACATTTTGATCCTCCTGAATGTTATTCCCATTATGTAATGATGTTTACAGCAATTTTATACCTTTCTCAAACTGCTGCCGGCTAAAAGCACTGTTCTTTCTGTACACATTAACATAAACCTGCACTCTCATACAGCCATAACAGTATTTCTTCTAACCTCTGGTATCATAAACCCATTTTATCATATTATGTACATTCCTGCACAAAATAGATTACATTTCATTATTGCCTGTTTTATTCTCTATTATTCGTTACCGTCTTATCTTATCTGTCAGGCATATAAAAACAATCTCTTCTGTCTTTTACTGTTCTTCAATATCTCCCAGTCCAAAGTTTACAGCCTTACGAAGCGCTTCCACTTCTTCCTGACTCAGCATCACATAAGACTCACCTTTTACGATTTCCTTCAGATAAAGGAAACAGTTATCACGACTGTGAACTGCATTTAAGATCAGACCGGTATTATCCTTATCCAGCAATGCAAGAGCAAAACTCAGTTTTCCTCCTACATCGTCAAAAGCATCGTACTTTTCCACGCCATATTTACTGAACATCTTATCCAGATTCTTCTTAATAAAAAGAAGCTCATGGTCATGCTGGTCTTTTGCTTCATACAATCTGTCAATCTGAGCAAATTTCCTTACGAATACTTTTTCCAGAGACTGCGCATCACTGCCCTTCATAAACACTTTATATCTGCGTTCCAGACGGCTCAACCGCATATTGCTGTTAACATTCCTTATCAAAAGGTAGACAGTAAGAATCAGCAATATAATAATGATAATCCCCGAATCGATTCCCAGGCTTGCAAAAATACCACTCATATTTTACTATCACTCCTTAACCGATGGACTCAAATAAGTCAATAATTCGCTCCAGTTCATCTTTGGAATAATATTCGATTTCAATTTTTCCTTTATTATTCTTCTTTCTGTGAATCTGCACCTTGGTACCCATGATGTTCTTCATCTTCTCTTCCAGGCTCTCATAGATTGCATCTTCCGCAGAACTCTTCTGCGCCCGTTTTTCTTTCGGCGGGTCCAGAATACGCTTCACCAGTGCTTCCGTTTCCCGGACACTGAGCTTCTCATCAAAAACCTTCATCGCCACTGTTTCCTGCTTTTCCTTATCTGAAATAGCAAGAATTGCTCTGGCATGTCCGGCCGTGATCATCTCATCCACCAGCATCTGCTGTACCTTTGCACTAAGCTTCAGCAAACGCATGGAGTTCGTAACTGCAGTACGGCTCTTTCCCACTCTGTCAGCGATTTCATCCTGTTTCAAATGAAATTCATCGATCAGACGTTTATAAGCCATCGCCTCATCCACCGGATTTAAGTCTTCTCTCTGAATATTCTCGATCAGAGAAATTTCCACCAGTTCCTGCTCCGTAAATTCTTTCACAATAACAGGAACTTCTTTCAATCCGGCCATTTTCGCAGCTCTCCACCGTCTCTCTCCAGCTATGATCTCATAATAATCCTTTTTATCAGACACCAACAATGGTTGAAGTATTCCGTACTGTTTAATGGACTCAGATAATTCTACAAGAGCATCTTCATCAAATTGTTTCCGTGGCTGATTTACATTCGGCTCTACACTGGAAATCTTAACCATCATAGCAGTCTTCTTCTCCTCTGCATCATGGTTTTCCTCTTTTGCCTTTACAGAACGGGAAACTTTCTTCTCCGTTCTTTCCGCTTTCGTGACTGTTTTTCTTACAGGCTCTTTACTGGCAGCCGTCTTTTCCGGAAATAACGCATCCAGTCCTCTGCCCAGCCCATTCTTTCTGCCTGCCATCAGTCATCCTCCCTGTTGATCACTTCTTCAGCCAGAAGACGATAACTCTCCGCACCTGATGATCTCGGATCATAAATCGTAATCGGCTGTCCATAACTCGGCGCTTCTGCCAGTCTTACATTTCTGGGGATAATTGTTTTGTAAATATTCTGATTCAGGTTCTCTTTCACATTTTCCACAACCTGTAGTGACAAATTCGTTCTGGCATCATACATGGTAAATACGACACCTTCCATTTTCAGACGCTTATTCAATCTGTCCCTTACCAGATCAATGGTGTGAATCAACTGTGAAAGACCTTCCAATGCATAATACTCACACTGTATCGGTACCAGCACTGATGTCGCTGCTGTCAGCGCATTGATGGTAAGCATATTTAAAGATGGCGGACAGTCCATAATAATATAATCATATTTTCTTCTGAGCTTATCCGTAATTCCCTTCAGAATAAATTCCTTATCATCAATTCCTACCAGCTCAATTTCTGCACCGGAAAGATTAATATTGGACGGGATCAGATCTACGTTCTCTACAACGTCCTTAAGGACAGTGTCCTTAATCTCTGCCTCTCCAAGTAAAAGTTCATACAATGTATTCTCCACAGAATTCTTATCAACACCCAGTCCACTGGTCGTATTTCCCTGTGGATCTATGTCAATTGTAAGAACTTTTTTCCCCTTTTCCGCCAGACAGGCAGAAAGGTTTATTGCAGTTGTAGACTTACCTACTCCGCCTTTCTGATTGGCAACTGCTATAATTCTTCCCAATTAAATTTCCTCCTTTTATGAGGTTTTACTTGTATTTTAGCGGCTTTTCCGAGCGTCGCAGACTTATTATAACACTTTTACTTTAATCCTGCCACATAATGTTTCACGTGAAACATAAAATTTCTATAATTTTTTTCAAAAATTTTGTACAGTTTTTTATCTATAGCAATCCTCGTAAATAATGCATTTAAGACAGTTCAGCAGAGGGTAAAAGACAAGGAAGATATCTGCAGGCGTGCTGACGCACGGCAAAGATATCTGACGCAGGATTTCACCCTCTGATGGACTGGATTAAGATGCGTTATTTTAGAGGATCGCTATAGTATTCGGGAAGACGCGTTATGAGCAGACCGTCCGCCCACTACAATCTTTCTTGTAAAATCCCCCTCATTGGCGTATAATAAATACACATATCTTATATCAAAACGCATGCTCCACATGCAGAATAAAGGAGGCCCAAAATGAACAAACATAAGCACAAAATTATTACATTTGCTGCTTTGATGACTGCTGCCACAGCCGTAGTCCACTTTACTAATCGTACCATCGCAGCTGCAGCACAGCTTAAACAAGTGCTCAGAATTTCCAATGATAAATTCTTCGAATGGCGCTTCGGTAATATTTACTATACAAAAAAAGGAACCGGCTCCCCGGTCCTCTTAATCCACGACACACTTCCGGGAGCATCCGGATATGAATGGAATAAAATTGAAAATGAACTTGCCTCCGAACACACAGTATACACGATCGACCTTCTCGGATGCGGTCGTTCCGACAAGCCAGGAATTACCTACACCAACTTCGTATATGTCCAGATGATCTGCGATTTCATACGCAAAGTAATCGGTGAAAAAACAGACGTGATTGCCAGCGGTTTCTCCGGATCTTTCGTTACCATGGCATGTCATAATGAAAAAGAACTGTTCAACAAAATCATGCTTGTAAATCCACCGAGCCTCACACGCTTAAAACAGCTGCCATCACAAAGATGCCAGCTTCTGAAACTGGCACTGGAAGTTCCAATCTTCGGAACATTAATTTATCATATGGTTGTTTCAAAGGAAAATGTCAAAAACCTGTTCATTGAGAAAATGTATTACAATCCATTCCATGTAAATACCGAAATGGAAGATGCTTATTACGAAGGTGCACACAAAGGCGGCTGCTATGCCAAATTTTTATACTCCAGCATGGCCTCCAGATATCTCAACATCAACATCAGCCATGCCATCAAATCACTGGATAACAGCATCTACATTGTAGAAGGCGAAACAGAACCAAACGGAAACACCATCACAGACGAATACTGCTCTGCCAACCCGGCAATAGAAGCAGTAACGATCCACGGTTCCAAACACGTCCCTCATATCGAACAGCCGGAAAGTTTTATGGAACAGCTTAAAATCTTCTTCTGATTCACAGTTACAAAAAAGACTCTTTACCTATGATCCTCTGATCAAAGTAAAGAGTCTTTTCTTCTTAATTATATTATTACTTACTCAACAGCCTCTTCTGTATCAGTTTCCGCATTGTCCGTTGTCTCGGAACTATCGTCTTCTGTAGAAGAATCCGCTTCTTCAGAACCGCTCTCTTCTACCTCTGTCGTATCCTCAGAAGTTTGTTCCTCTGTATCTTCTGAATCTGAATCCGTTGTTTCCTGCTCATCTGCGCTCTCATCCTCAGATGCCACCAGCGTATCCAGAGCAGTAAAGAGTTCTTTTAGATTCATCTTATTGACAAGATATACTTTCTCATCAACAACTGCCGCATAGTAGTTTGTATCATAACTATAATATTTAACCTCTAAGCTGTCTCCATCCTCTTCTGTCATCGCTGCTGTCAGTTCAGGATCACCTTCCGGCTCAAACTTATCTGTGAGGCGTTTCTGCGCTGCCATATTAATAAGCTTGTTATAGAAGGTAGTAAAAGTAGTGCTGTCGATTTCCGTTCCATCCAGCTTATAAGTTACAGTTTCTGTCTCATTTCCATCCTCGTCTTCTGATGTTTCACGTGAAACATTGACCTTATGGTCTTCTCCCTGATAGTTCATCTTCAAAGTAGCAAGATTATTTACAGAAACATAACTTACTGTCATATCCCAGAAATCTTCTTCTGACTTATCAGTCAGTGCTGATAACGTATCTTCAGACATGGTATAAACTTCATTACTGTCATTTACCATTACATATCTGTTTCCATCATCTGCCACATTTCCAACTTTAATCACAAGCTGCGCATCAACCATCTCCGGTTCTGCTTCTTCTTCCGCATCAGTATCCTCAGCGCTTTCCACTGTTTCATCGTCAGAAGATGCATCTTCACTCTCATCAGAATCACTGCTGTCTGATGTTTCCTCTCCGTCTGTATCACTATCCTCTTCTGTCTCTTTCTCTTCCTGATAATCTACCGTAATTGTAGCATATGGATCATCCAGACCATACTCACTCTCATCGGTACATTTATAATTTACCAGTGAATCATACGCCATGCTGCCAAAAGAAGAAACCAGGGAACTTACTGTCGCAGAGTCTGCCTTTTCCTCATCACCGTCGCCACTGACACTCCATGAACTTGTATCTTCGTTTTTAGACAGTTCGTAGGACTTTTCTCCTTTTACTGTAATCTTACTGATCGTATCTGTACTGGAGATTGCCGGGAAATCTTCTTCCTGTGCATAATCATAAAGCGTTTTGGCAAATGGTTCCACACAGGAGGAATCTACCAGATAAACAGTTTTTTTATCATCGTCCTTGCGTACATAGTACTGACTGGTGGACTGATTCTCATCACCTACATACAAAATTGTTGTAGTTGTAGCTTCACTGCTTTCCTCTGTATTATCAATATCCTCAGAACTCTCTGCATCAGAAGAACTTTCAGCAGAATCTGAATCACTGGTATCTTCTGATTCTTCTGTATCTTCTTCCGAATCAGACACTTTCGATACAATCTTAATCGTATTAGACGGGGAATCCAGACCATACTCAGCCAGATCATCCACATCTTCCAGCACTCTGTCAGATACTATGGATGCCACAGAAGATGCTGCGCTGTCCAGAGTAGTCTGGTTTACCGGGAAATCTTTCTCATCTTTTTTTACCCAGGTATCATCATTTTTTTCAAATGTCGTCTCTGTATCATCAACCATAAAATCCAGAGACTCAATATCATCCGCAGATGCAGAGAAAACAGTTGTACTGCTTTCCTCTTCTTCCTCAGATTCTTTCTGTTCCTGGTGGGACACGTAGTTTTTTACACCTGCGTATGCCCCACAGCAGACAACAAGAACTGCAACTGCAAGAATCATTTTTACAGTTTTATTCTTCATTTAGGCTTTTCTCCTCTTCATCCAGATTACAAGTCCAACAACAAGGAAGAATCCAGGGATCAGTGCGATCGTGCAGATTTTCCAGAATGCTGCGTCATAATCTGTCAGTGTCAGATAAGATACAGACAGGCTCTTGGACGGAATAGATACAGTCGCACTCTCCTCGGTATCTGTCATCCATTTCAGAGATTCAATGATCAGTTTTTCATTTCCGCCGGATACCATCTGATTCACCTGTGACTCCATCAGATTAGATGTTGAATAATAAACAATCTGTGTTTCTTTGCCATCATCCAGAGTTTCTGTAATGCTGACACCCAGATCAAACGGGCCGTCCTCATCTCCATCCTCTTTCTCCAATGTGTCACTGTTCAGGTTTGTCTTGGAATATGCCTGATCTGAAGTTGTCAGGATGCTGTTGATAGTTACAGTATCTCTCACATCATCCATCTTTTTGATTCCCTGTGCATACGGAGCAAGTACATAATATCCGCCGGAGGCAGTCTCAGAGCTTGCATCTGTACTATTGATCGTCGGAACCAGATAATACGGCATCTGCATTGCATAATGCTGACTGTCACCTTCAAATACGATTCCCTCTGCGCGCTGAACTCCATAGTTTTCCAGAACTGCATCAAAGTTTGGCAGATCCTCTGTTGTATAATTAGAGAAGATCATCGCTTTTCCACCATTTTCAAGGTAATCAATGATGGCATTCTTCTCATCCTCGGAAATATCTGTAGAAGGAGAATCAATAAACAGACAGTCTGCATCGTCCGGAACGCTTCCTTCTGTCAGAAGATTCAGTGACTGAATGTCCATGTTTGCTTTCTCGATATCTTCTTTGATTGTAGAATCCATCTCTTTTTCTCCGTGTCCCTCAAGCGTATAGAGGATCGGAAGATCTTCAGATGTTACATAGCCGATCGCACTTGTGATCTGACCTTCGCCATCGAAACCTGTAGTCTGAGAGCTGTAAGTCTGATAATCCATGGTGCTCTCATAAATATTATTGTAATCAACAACTTTATTTCTGTCACCGCATACCACGATCAGACTGTTTGAAGAAAGATTATCGCTTGTGTACTCTGTTACAAATTTCGGATTTACAACTGGGTCTTTTAATTCTACTTTAATATGTTTGGATTCATCTTCATATTTTTTAAGAAGATTTGTGATGTTTTCATCCTCAGAACCACTCTGTGCGATCTGATAAATGGTTACATCCTTATCCAGATCTTTCAGCATTGCTTTGGTTTCATCACCAATTGTATAAAGTTTCTCGCTGCTGACATCAATCTCTGAGTATTTGGACGGAAGCGCACTTACGATCATATTGATCACTACCACAACCGCAATAAATATCACAGACATTACCATTGTGTAAGAACCGTTTTTGATATGCTTCTTACTGATGGTACCGATCAGTTTCTTTTTGTCAAATTTTTTATGGTTTTTGTTTTTCATTTTTTCTTTCAGCTTCATCTTCTTTCACCTCCCCACTAATTCCAGCGTCTCTTCAGAATAGACTGTGTTGTAAGGAACAGACACACTGCAATCACTGAAAGAAAATATACAATTCCTTTGATATCAAAAATGTTGCTTGTAAAATTGTCAAAGTGTCCGCTGAGGTTAAAGACATCCAGGACTTTCTGGATTCCACCTTCAAAAATGCTGGATTTTACCATATAAATGATAACCAGTACCACTTCCCCGATCACACCGATCACCGCAGAGATCAGAACATTTTTGATCATCGTATAAATAATGATCGCCGCTGCCAGGATCAGTAATCCAAATGTCACACATGTGGACATGGATGTCTGGGAGAAGAAAGAAGAAATTCCGTTCATCATGTAAAATGCAAATAACAGTACAAATGTAAGTACCGCTGCAATTACCTGACTTTCTGTCAGTGCTGACATAAATACACCGACTGCAATATTTGCACATCCAAGAAGGAAAAATCCCAGAACTGCTGTATAGGCAGATGCGAAAGCGACAGTTCCGAACTTTGACATGATCAGTGGATAAGTACACATGATTGCCATAGGGATTGCAAATACAGTTACAAGTGCCAGATATTTACCGATTACAACGCCTCCCACGGAAACCGGTGCAGTTAAAAGTAACTGGTCTGTTTTCTGTTTCCTTTCTTCTGCAAGTACACGCATGGTCAGGATCGGTACTCCGATCAGGAACGCAAAGGTAATGGCACTTAAGGTATATTCAAATTTAGGATATGCTGCTGAGAGCTGATATGCAGAAAAGTAAATACCTGCAAGTACAAGAATGAAAAAGATAAATAAATATCCAACCATTGATGTCAGGTAACTTTTCAGCTCTCTTTTATAAATCGCTGTCATGATTATTTTTCTCCCCCTTCATCATTTTTCTGTGATTTTGCTGTTTCTTCTGATCCTGTTGAGGCAGAATCCTCACTGGCACCTTTTTCTTCTGATGCAGCCAGGTCTGCTTCCACAGATTTTTCAGATATTGGTTTATCTGCTGCTGTAAGTTCAAGGAAGATTTCCTCAAGAGATACTTTCTTAGATTTCATCTCATAAATCGGGCAGTTGATTTCTGCCATCTTATAAAATACCTTTTCTCTTACATCATTCTGTTCCTCAGTAGAAACTGTTGCACTCCAGAGATTCTGTTTCTCATCTTTTTCAAGTTTAACACTGTTGATTCCTTCCACACTTTCCAGTGCATTCTGAATCTGTGTCTTTTCACCTTTGATCAGCATTTCCAGTGTGTTGGAACCTTCTGCCAGTTTTCCAAGATTCTCAGGTGTATCACTGGCTACCAGTTTTCCATGAGAAATGATCAATACATAATCACATACTGCACTTACTTCTGACAGAATATGTGAGCTGAGGATCACAGTATGCTTCTTTTTCAGATTTTTGATCAGAGTTCGGATTTCTATGATCTGTTTCGGGTCAAGTCCGACTGTAGGTTCATCCAGGATAATAACTTCCGGATATCCCATAATTGCTTCTGCCAGCCCCACTCTCTGGCGGTAACCTTTGGACAGGTTCTTGATCAGTCGGTTTCTCATATCCGAAATCTTTACCATATCCATGACTTCTTCTATCATGTTCGCTTTTTTGTTCTTTGGGATTTTTTTGAGATCAGCCACAAATTTCATGTATTCCAGAACGGTCATGTCGAAATAGAGAGGCGGCTGTTCCGGCAGATAACCGATACATTTCTTTGCTTCCTCCGGCTCTTCCAGAATATCGTGTCCGTCTATTCTGACAGTTCCTTCCGTGGATGCAATGTATCCTGTTATCATGTTCATCGTAGTGGATTTACCCGCACCGTTAGGGCCGAGGAATCCATAGATTTTGCCCTTCTCTACTGTGAAAGAAAGATGGTCAACCGCTGTATGATCACCATATCGTTTGACCAGATTATTTACTTCAATCAATGTGTTCTCCTCCTCTTATAAAATTACCGGATTTTAATTTTAAAATTTTATTTTTAAATAGGAAATAATTTTTCCGGTCCGTACATCGCCACAGTAAAATGAGTATTATCATTAACATCGTATTATTAGCGCAATCTCATTATTCTGCAAACGTTGTACAAGGATAAAAATAGAGAGTGTCCTCAGGTGAAACAGAGAATGGGGGAACCCAAGGACATCTCTATAAGAACAGTTTATGATGAAGTTGTGATGAAATTAGGATAAAAGTGTGTTTATTTTGTGATGTTTGTGTGATTAGTGTGTTGTGACAGCCAGCGGCTCCTTTAAAGGAGTTCCTGCTTTACGTGGATATTTCCCCGGTGTTGGTTTCTTCTTATCAATAATAACAAGAGAACGGTCAATTTCTGAATCCGGAAGTTTGAAATAGACGATATCTTTTACCTGGCCTCCCAGAATCTTAATTGCTTTTTCCGCTTCTTTTGCCTCTTCCTGTACAGTTCCTGATTTATAGGAAATAAATGCTCCGCCTGTTTTTACATAAGGAAGGCAGTATTCAGACAAAGTTGCCAGATTCGATACTGCTCTGGATACACAGAGGTCATATTTCTCACGGTATTCTTTATTTTTTGCATACTCTTCTGCTCTTCCATGAATCGCTTTGATTCCTTCCAGTCCCAGCAGCGCAAAACTTTCTTCCAGAAAATTAACCCTCTTTTTCAGAGAATCCAGCAGACATGCTTCCAGATGAGGAAACGCAATCTTTAACGGTACTCCCGGAAATCCAGCTCCGGTACCAATATCCATGATTGTTTTTACCTTCGTCATATCTACTGCTTTTACACAGGACAGACTGTCCAGAAAATGCTTGGTCAGTACTTCTTCAAATTCTGTAATTCCTGTAAGATTCATAACCTTATTTTTTTCTACCAGATATTCATAGAACTGAATAAACTGATCTTTCTGTTTCTGGTTAAGTTCGATTCCCAGTTCCTTACAGCCATTTTCCAATGTTGTCAGGTTATAAGTCATGTTTTTCTCCTTATTCTTTATATCTTTATTGTACATTACTTCGTACATGATTTATTTGTTATTTTCTTTATTGTTTTAACGTGGTTATTTTATGGTACTTTTTATTTATGTGTACTATTTATTTTCCTTTTTATTGTACTTTAAATTACTTTTTTATTGTTTATTGTTATTTTTCTTCCATTTTTTTCTTCATCTTTATTTGAAGTACATTAAACCGTATTGTTATTTTATGTATTTATATATTCTTTTGTAATTTACTGTTATTATCGATTATTTTTTCCGCGTTTCTTCAATCTGTTTTCTATCTGTTGCTTGAAAGATATACTAAAAGAACAGAAATATCTGCCGGAGAAACACCGGAAATTCGGGATGCCTGACCAATGGAAATCGGTCTGTACTCTTCCAGTTTCTGACGTGCTTCAATTCTCAGACTTCCAACTTTTTCATAATCAAGATCTGTCGGGATTTTCTTTGCTTCCAGTTTCTTAAACTGCTCTACCTGCTTTAACTGTCTGCGGATATATCCGTCATATTTGATATTGATGTCTACCTGCTCTTTGACATCCCATGGAAGTTCCGGACGTTCTTTATCCAGTGGTGCGATTGCTTCATAGGAAAGTTCCGGACGACGGATCAGCTCTGCAAGTGTACTTCCTGATTTTAATGGTGTACTGTTATATTGTTCCAGAAGTTCCTGAACCTCTTTTGTTGTTCCGATCGTTGCATGTTCCACTCTCTCAATCTCTCTGGCGATCGCTTCTTCTTTTCTGAGCACTTTCTGATATTCTTCTTCACTGACCAGACCTACCTGATAACCTTTTTTGCGAAGTCTCAGGTCTGCATTGTCCTGACGGAGAAGCAGTCTGTATTCTGCACGGCTTGTCATCATACGGTATGGTTCATGATTTTCTTTTGTTACAAGATCATCGATCAGTACACCGATATATGCTTCCGAACGGTCAAGGATCAACTGTTCCTGTCCTTTTACTTCCATGGCAGCATTGATACCTGCGATCAGTCCCTGTGCAGCAGCCTCCTCATATCCGGAACTTCCGTTAAACTGTCCGCCGCTGAAAAGACCTTTGATCTTTTTAAATTCCAGAGTCGGATATAACTGGCGTGGATTGATGCAGTCATACTCGATTGCATAAGCATTTTTTACAATTTTGGCATGTTCAAGTCCCGGTACGGAATGATACATTTCTTCCTGAACATCTTCCGGAAGGGAACTTGACATTCCTCCGATATACATTTCATTCGTATAAAGACCTTCCGGTTCGATAAATACCTGATGACGGTTTTTGTCTGCAAAACGGACAACTTTATCTTCGATAGACGGGCAATAACGTGGGCCGGTTCCTTCGATCATTCCGGAATATAATGGAGAACGATCCAGATTTGCACGGATGATCTCATGTGTTTTTTCATTTGTATAAGTCAGCCAGCAGGATTTCTGTTCAATCTGAACATCCTCCGGGTTGGTGGAAAAAGAAAACGGAACCACTCTCTCGTCACCAAACTGTTCTTCCATTTTGCTGTAATCAATGGTATTTCCGGCAATACGTGCAGGTGTTCCGGTCTTGAAACGGAACATTTCGATTCCCAGTTCTTTCAGAGAATCCGTAAGATAATTGGCAGCCTGCAGTCCGTTTGGACCTGTGTAATTACTGATATCACCATAAATACATCTTGCTTTGAGGTAAGTTCCTGTACATAAAACAACTGCTTTACAGTTATAAATCGCTCCTGAGTAAGTTTTTACACCTGTGATCTTCCCGTCTTCTACCAGAAGTTTGGTTACTTCCCCCTGTTTAATTGTAAGGTTTTCGGTATTTTCCAGAGTTTTTCTCATTTCGTTACTGTAAGCCTGTTTGTCAGCCTGTGCGCGGAGAGAATGTACGGCCGGACCTTTGGAACAGTTCAGCATTTTTGACTGGATAAATGTTTTATCAATGTTTTTTCCCATTTCGCCGCCCAGTGCATCCAGCTCACGTACCAGATGACCCTTGGAACTTCCGCCTACGTTTGGGTTACATGGCATCAAAGCGATACTGTCTACGCTGACAGTAAACATAATGGTTTTCAGACCCAGGCGCGCGCCTGCAAGCGCAGCCTCGCAGCCGGCGTGGCCGGCCCCAACTACGACAATATCATAATCTTCTACTAAAGTTTTCATTTTGTCTCCTTTTTATATCATATGACTCTACATACTTTTTTTAAAAATCGCCGAAGGCGATTTTTTCATTTTTAATCAATCAGTACAATCAATACATGCAATTTATCTGCTAAACTACAAAATTATTTACCCATACAGAATTTACTGAAAATCTCATTAACCAGATCTTCTCCAACAGATTCTCCCAGAATCTTACCCAGATTTTCGTAAGCATTCATCAAATCTATGGAAAAGAAATCTTCGGGCATTCCCATCTCAATGCTGTTTCTGACCAGATCAAGGCTTTTGTCCGCCTCTTCCAGAGCTGCCTTATGACGGGCATTTGTAATATAAACCTCATCATTAAAGGAAAGCTCTCCGCCAAAGAACATCTCTTTGATTTTTTCCTCCAGCTCAGTAATTCCAGTCTCCTCTTTTGCGGAAACAGGAATCACCGCATGTCCGGTTTTTTCTTCCAGCGTATCCATCCGGATCACCGGTTTCAGGTCAGTTTTATTATACAGGATAATTGCTTTTTTTCCAGACAGCATGGAAATAATTTCTTCGTCATTTTCGTCCAGCGGAACCGAAGAATCCACAACATAAAGGATCAGATCCGCTTTCTGAGCAATCTCTCTTGCCTTATCCACGCCGATTTTCTCCACAATATCTTCTGTCTCACGGATTCCGGCAGTGTCAATGATCTTCAGGGAAATTCCATGCAATGTGATATATTCCTCCAGAATATCTCTGGTCGTTCCTGCGATGTCAGTCACGATCGCACGATTTTCTCCGATCAGAAGATTCAGAAGGGAAGATTTTCCTGCATTTGGTTTACCAAGGATGACTGTCTGGATTCCTTCCTGGATCATTTTTCCGTCAGAAGAACTTTTCAACAATCGTTTTACTTTCTGCTGTTCTTTATCCACAACTTCCAGAAGTTCCTGCGGATATCCGTCCAGACTGATATGTTCCGGATCATCCAGCGCAGACTCAATATATGCAATATGGTAGATCAGTTTTTCTCTGATCTCACGGATTGCTTTCTGCACGGAACCCTTTAACTGATCCATGGAACTGCGCAGTGCATATTCATTTTTTGCCTGAATCACGTCCATGACCGCTTCAGCCTGTGACAGATCCATCCTTCCATTCAGGAATGCTCTCTTGGTAAATTCTCCCGGTTCTGCGATCTCTGCACCGTTTTTCAGTACGGTTTCCAGAACTCTCTGCATGGCAAATACACCACCGTGACAGTCGATTTCTACGGTATCTTCTCCTGTAAATGTTCTCGGTGCATGCATGATCATCACCAGAACTTCATCGATCAGTTCCTCACCGTCATAAATATATCCATAATGTATGGTATGTGTGGGAACCTCTTTTATCTTTTTCTTCCCGCCTTTTGATCTGTAAATACGGGAAATCACATCCATGGCATTCTCTCCGCTGATGCGGATGATCCCGATTCCGGATGCGCTCATGGCTGTGGAAATTGCTGCAATTGTCGTTTCCATTTTTCCCTCCTGCAAATATTTCTCTATACAGATATCAGGAGCAAAGTAAAATACCTTTTGACTCCGGATATCATATAAACAAAAAAATGTTACCCTCGATAAAAGCATACACGTTGTTACGTGTTATTCATGCTTTCACCTAGAATAACATTTTTTGTATTTCTTACACTTGATTTTTAATTTCTTTTTAATTTTACCACTACATGGCGGTAAGGTTCTTCACCTTCGCTGACTGTTTCCACGAATTTATTTCCCTGGAGAGCAGAATGGATGATTCTTCTCTCATAAGGATTCATCGGCTCCAGTACAACAGTTTTTCTTGTTTTCTTAACTTTGTAAGCAATTCCTCTTGCAAGATTTTCCAGAGTTTCTTTACGGCGCTTGCGATAATCTTCGGTATCAAGTTTTACACGGATGTAATTTGATTTTCCTTTGTTTACCACAAGGCTTGTCAGATACTGAAGGGAATCCAGTGTCTGTCCGCGTTTACCGATCAGAATACCCATATCCTGGCCTTCAAAATCAACTTCCAGACTTCCGTCTGCTGTATTATATTCAGAAGTGATCTCTACTTCACCCAGATTCATGGAAGCGAATACATCACGAAGGAAAACTTTCGCTCTGTTTTCCACTTCTTTGATTTCTTCCGGATCTGTAAGAATCTCTACAGGCTTACTTGGTTTCACCGGTTTCTCTTTCGCTGGTTTTTCCTTTTGCTCTCTGAACTGTTTTGGTTCTTTTGGCTGTTTTTCTTTTACAGGTCTTTCCTTTGCAGGTTTCGGCTGTCTTGGTTTTTCCTGTTTCGGAGAAACTGCTTTCGGCTCTCTCGCCTCTTTTGCTACTTTCACAGGCTCCGGCTTTTTCTCTTCTTTAACAGGGGCTTCCTCCTTGAAAGAATCAAGTTTGACCGTTTCCACGATCTCTTTCATCTCTTCTTCTTCTTCAGAAACCGGTTCAACCTTACGAACCTTTATGATAGCAGGCTTACTTCCGATTCCGAAGAATCCGTTGCTGCCTTCACTTACTACCTGAATTTCAAGCTGGTCACTGGATACGCCAAGCTCGATACATGCTTTTGTAATTGCTTCACTCTTTGTTTTCGCTGAAAACTGGATATAATCCTCCATGCCAACCCCTCCGTTCCTGACTACTTCTTCTTATTACGTTCATCAAATGCCTTTACCATGTTTGCCTTGGCTGTGATGCTGCCTGTTTTTGCATTGGATGCTTTCTGGTAAGATTCTTCTACTTTCTGTGCTCTGGTAGCTGCATCTGTATTGCTGCTGCCTTTTTCAATCTTATTGATATTCTTCACACTCTGATGAGCCTGATTGGTGATCTTCTGAGGTGGAAGTCCCGCTTTTTCACGTTTCTTTTCCATCTTCTTCATATTCTCACTGATCAGATCTTCAACCTGAATCTTGTCCATGTGTTTGTTAATGATAAGCTGCTGTACACTTCGAACTGCTGCACTTGCAACCCAGTAAATACCAAGACCTACCGGGAATGTGAAACAGAATACGGCTGACATCAGCGGCATTACTGTGTTCATGGTCTTCATGGAGTTCATCATCGCATCCTGCTGTGCATCTCCGCTTCCCTGCTGTGCAGCCTGAGGCATCAGCTTTAAGTTGATCATCTGAGTCGCCCATGCAAGGATCGGGATCAGGATTGCAGCGATTGCGATAAGAATAGATCCGCCTACAAAAGCGGCTTTGATATAAGTCAGCGGCTGATCAGCGATGTTCAGTCCAAAGAAGTTCTGTACATGTGAAATCTCTTTTGCTGTGCTGTTCAGTGTATCCGTAAATCCGGAAAACTGGCTTGTCTCAGCAAGAGTCTTCCACTGGGACGGTGATAAAGCGTATAAAAAGTCTGTTACAGAATTGCTTGTGGCATTGCTCCCATCCATAACAAGCTGAACTCTGGTCATCTTATTATCTGTGATGAACTGCTGCAGGATCTCTGTATATCCGCTGACACCTGTAATACTGGTAACTGCGGATGCAAGAATATCTTTTACACTTCCAACATATGCCGGAATCTTATAGATAACCTGGTATAATGCCATCAAAATAGGGAACTGAATCGCAAGCTGTACGCAGCTTCCAGTCGGAGATACGCCGTATTTCTGATATACAGCCTGTGTCTCTTCCTGCATCTTCTGCATGGATGCCTGGTCGTTCTTTCCCTTATACTTCTTCTGAATCTTCTGAAGCTCCGGCTGCATGATCGCACTCAGTTTGGAAAACTTCTGCTGTTTGATCTGCAGTGGAGTCATAAGAGCATAAATAAGGATACTGAAGATGATAATGCAAAGACCGATATTCTGAATGCCAAAAACGTTCAGAAGTCTGTAGATACCATCCATGATCCATCCCATGACGGTCGCAAGCTGACCGATAATAGGAGTGCTGCTCTTTGTCGCTAAAATCATTTCCAAGTTCATTTCCTCCTAGAATCCTTAAATGACAGGAGGTTCCTTTTCCATATTTAGTTTTTCAAGTCAAGTACATTCCTGTCTCGTTACCGTTCATCCATGTTTGGTAACGTTGTCTTTTACGGTACAGGGTCGTAGCCTCCATGGGAGAAAGGATTACAGCGAAGTATCCTCCAGACCGCAAGAAGGCTTCCCTTGAATGCACCATATTTTTCAATTGCTTCTAAACCATATTGAGAACATGTGGGAATATAAGGACATTTTGTTCTCTTCATCGGTGATAAATACTTTTGATAGAGTCTGATCATCTTAATCAGCAATTTCTTGATCATGGTCCTTACCTGCTATATTATGTTTGCCTGCCAGATGCATAAGGGCACTCTCTATCTCCTGATAGCTTCTGTCCTTCGCCAGCGGGCGCGCAACTACTACAATGTCTAAACTGTCATCAAATTCTGCTTCATGTAAACGATAACTTTCTCTGATCAATCTGGTGAGTCTGTGGCGAACCACACTATTCCCTACTTTTTTACTTACTGATATTCCCAGACGATTCTTCATGTACCGATTTTTCAGCACGTACATCACCAGAAACCGATTACCTTTTGATGTTCCATTTTTATATACTTTTTGAAAATCTTGATTTTTTTTTAAGGACTCTGACTTATGCATAGAATCCTCCTTCACATATCTCTTTTAAGAGAAGAAAAGACCACATTAACTGCGGTCTTATTCTTAGGCTGATAAATGCTTTCTTCCTTTTAATCTTCTGGCAGCTAAAACTTTACGTCCGCCTTTTGTGCTCATACGAGCTCTGAATCCATGAACTTTCGCTCTTGATCTTTTTTTCGGCTGAAATGTCATTTTCATAGGTAAAGCACCTCCTTTATCTATTTTCCATGTTAAATTTTACTTATTAGAACATCATTTCAATTATATTCATAAACACCCGATTCGTCAAGTCCTATTTCACGAAACATTTTTTCTGTTTTTACCCCCAATGTGGATGAATTTTTTGGTTGACGTAACATTATCCACATTTTGTGGATAACTTGTGGATAACTTGTGGATTACCCGTAAATCTATCCACTTTTTACCCCCGTTTTTTACACATACTCTGAAAAAAAGCCCTTATTTCCGCTTTTTTGACAGTGTATAAAATTATACACATATTTTTCCTGTTTTCCAGTGGATAATTCCGCCTTATGGTAACTAAAATAATCTTATCCACTGTTATCCACACTAATCCACATTGAAAATGGGGATAACTTTTTTTGTTTTTTATTTTCACCAATTTTGCATTGCGAAAAGCTGTATTTTATTATAATATATATAAGGATATTTATGTCTTTTTTGAAGAATACGGACTGTATCTGTCAGAAAAAAGCCGGTTAACCGAATTTTCCGGCTTATCTGTTGTGGATATCTTCTGATTTCCGGCAGGTGGCAGATAATTACATGAAAACAGTTATCGGATATGATTGGTTTGCGGAAAGTATACAGTACTTTTAGCAAACCAATCTCTACTTATTATATAGAAGCAAAAGAAACCGGGAGAACCAAAAATGAACAAAGTTGTGGAAAAATGGGACGAAATCCTTCAAATTGTGAAAACGGAACATGAACTGTCCGATGTTTCCTTCAACACCTGGCTGAAACCTCTCACTGTTTACCAGGTTGAAGGCAATGTTGTGACGATTATTGTTCCGTCTGAACAGGTAGGTCTCAATTATATCAGTAAAAAATACAAACTTCCTCTTCAGGTTACCATCAGCGAAGTCACTGGAATGGAAAAATGTGATATCAACTTCATTTTACCTGAAGATGTACCAAAAAAAGATCCAGTTTCTCCGAAAGCACAGTCTCAGGACGCCCGCTGCGAAGAAGCTCATTTAAATCCGAAATACACTTTCGACACTTTTGTAGTCGGAAGTAACAATAAATTTGCCCAGGCAGCAGCTCTTGCTGTAGCCGAATCTCCAGGAGATACCTACAATCCGCTGTTTATCTACGGTGGTGCCGGTCTTGGAAAGACACATTTGATGCATTCCATTGCTCATTTTATTATTGATCATAATGAAAACAGCAAGGTTCTTTATGTCACCAGTGAGGAATTTACAAACGAACTGATCGAAACTATCCGTAACGGAAACAACTCAGCCATGACCAAATTCCGTGAAAAATACAGAAACATTGACGTTCTTCTGGTTGACGATATCCAGTTTATTATAGGAAAGGAATCTACACAGGAAGAATTTTTCCATACATTTAACAGCCTTCACAGTGCCAAAAAGCAGATTATTATTTCCTCTGATAAACCGCCGAAGGACATGGAAATCCTGGAAGAACGTTTCCGTTCCCGATTCGAATGGGGCCTGATCGCAGATATCACCCTTCCGGACTATGAAACACGTATGGCAATTCTTCATAAAAAAGAAGAAATGGATGGTTATGATATCAATGAAGATGTCATTAAATATATTGCAAACAATATTAAATCCAATATTCGAGAACTCGAAGGTGCCATCAACAAAGTCATGGCTTTTGCCAAACTGGAAAAGAAAGAAGTTACACTGGAACTGGCAGAACAGGCGCTGAAAGATATCATTTCACCGGATGAAAAAAAGGTGATCACACCCGATTACATTATTTCCATGGTCGCAGAACACTTTGACCTTTCTGTAGATGACCTCGCCGGAAATAAACGAAATTCCAAAATCGTAACTCCTCGCCAGATTGCCATGTATCTCTGCCGTGAAATCATATCAACACCGTTGAAAACAATTGGAAAAAATCTGGGAAACCGGGATCATACCACAGTTATGCACGGAATTGATAAGATTGAAAAAGAAATCGCCAATGACGAAAACCTGAAAAACACCATTGATACATTGAAGAAAAAAATTAATCCACAGGGATGAGGATAACTCTGTGTATTTCATGTGGATAATATGTTGATTCTATGTGGATGAATGTGAATAACTTTTTCCCCCTTTTTTGGCCGGAAAGTTGTACACAAGTTATTCACATAGTTTACGTGACTCTATACACGAAGTTATCCATACTCGAAACCCTTGAAAAATCAACATTTTTTGGAGTTATTCACATATTCACATCCTCTACGGCGGCTACGACGAATTCCTTTTATATCTTTCTCTATAAAAAAACCACATCACCCAGAAAGGAAGTTATACACATTATGAAAATCATATGTACCAAAAACAGTTTACTCAAAAGTGTCAGTATCTCCCTGAAAGCAGTTCCTTCCAAAACAACCATGCCCATTCTGGAATGTATTTTGATAGATGCAACTACCAGTCAGATTAAATTTACTACCAATGATATGGAACTTGGTATTGAAACAATCGTAGAAGGTACCATTGAAGAAAAAGGAATGGTGGCATTAGATGCCAAAATTCTTTATGAAATCATCAGAAGACTTCCGGACAACAATGTTACAATCCGGACAGATGAGAAACTTACTGCCACCATCACCTGTGAAAAAGCAAAATTCACAATTCCTGGTAAATCCGGAGAAGATTTTGCGTATCTCCCAATTATTGAAAAGGAAGAGGCATTAACTGTTTCTCAATTTACCTTAAAAGAGATGATTCGTCAGACAATATTCTCTATTGCATCTAACGAGACAAACAAACTGATGACAGGAGAACTTTTTGAAATCAAAGACAACTTCCTGAAGGTGGTATCTCTTGACGGACATCGTATTGCAATCAGACGTATGGAACTGAAGAAAGATTATGCTGACCGCAAAGTGGTGGTACCTGGTAAAACCCTGAACGAAATCAGCAAGATCCTGTCCGGTGAAGTTGACAATATGGTAAATATTTATTTTTCCAAAAACCATATTCTGTTTGAATTTGACCAGACCATGGTTGTTTCCAGACTGATCGACGGAGAATATTTCAGAATTGATCAGATGCTTTCCAGTGATTACGAGACAAAACTTACGATCAACAAGAAAGAATTTCTGGACTGTATCGACAGAGCCACACTTCTGGTAAGAGAGGGAGAAAAGAAACCGATCATTATTGAGATTACGGATAATACAATGGAACTTCGCATTGATTCTGCAATGGGTTCCATGAATGAAAGTATTGATATCAGCAAAGAAGGAAAAGATATCCTAATCGGTTTTAACCCGAGATTTTTAATTGATGCACTGAAAGTCATTGACGATGAAACAATCAATATCTACCTCGTAAATCCAAAAGCACCATGCTTTATCCGGGATGACGAGGAGAGTTACACATATCTGATTCTGCCTGTCAATATCAACCAGAATCAGGCAAGATAGAGGGAGTAAAGAAAAAATGGAAGAAATCAAGATCAGAGACGAATTTATCAAACTGGGGCAGTTACTGAAACTTGCCAGCCTTGTGGAAGACGGGGTAGAAGCGAAATATGTGATCACAGACGGACTTGTAAAAGTAAACGGTGAAGTGGATGTACGCCGCGGCCGTAAAGTTTATGAGGGAGATGTTGTCTCTTATGACGGGAAAGAAATCAAAGTGATCAGGTGACTGCATGTATATTGAATCCGTTCAGTTAAAAAATTTTAGAAATTATGATTCCCTGGAAGTGAATTTCGACCAGGGAACCAATATTTTTTACGGAGATAATGCTCAGGGGAAAACGAACATTCTGGAATCTCTTTACCTGTGCGGGACTACGAAGTCACACAAAGGAAGCAAAGATAAAGAAGTGATCCGCTTTGGAGAAGAGGATGCGCATATCAGGATGATGGTAAAGAGAAATGAACTGTCCTATAAGATTGACATGCACCTCAGGAAAAATAAGGCAAAGGGAGTCGCGATCAATGGACTGCCGATTAAAAAAGCCAGTGAACTGTTTGGAGTAGTAAATCTGGTGTTCTTTTCTCCCGAGGATTTAAATATTATTAAAAATGGTCCCGGAGAAAGAAGGCGTTTTCTTGATCTGGAGCTTTGCCAGCTGGACAGGATCTATCTTACGGATCTGGCTTCTTATAATCATATTGTAAACCAGAGAAATAAGCTTCTGAAAGATCTTTATGTACGGCCGGAATTAAAAGATACACTGGATATCTGGGATATGCAGATGACAGAATATGGACGGCGGATCATCAAAAAGCGTCAGGCGTTTGTTCAGGAGCTGAATGAAGTCATTCAGAAAATCCACAGGAATCTTACAGGTGGGGTGGAAGAACTGGAAGTGATTTATGAACCAAGCTGCGCGGAAGAAGAACTGGAGCGTATGACTGCCTCAAACAGAGAGAAAGATATGCGCATGAAGCTGACCTCTGTGGGACCTCACAGGGATGATCTTTGTGTAAAGGCAAACGGGATCGATATCCGTAAATATGGTTCTCAGGGTCAGCAGCGTACAGCAGCACTCTCGCTGAAACTGTCAGAAATCTATATTGTGAAACAAAAAATAAAAGATACGCCGATCCTGCTGCTGGATGATGTTCTTTCAGAGCTGGACAGCAGCAGGCAGAATTATCTTCTGGAAAGTATCCACAATATTCAGACTATGATCACCTGTACCGGACTGGATGATTTTGTGAGTCATCAGTTTCATATCAATAAGGTTTTTCATGTAGTAAACGGTGAAGTATTTCAGCCCTGAAAATAAAGCAGTTAGTTTTTGACAAGACAATAGGCGTATGATACACTGAACATAATTTTGGAAAGTTGGTGAAAACATTGGACAAGGAAGAATTTCGGATTAAGCTTGAAGAGATAAACAAGCTGGTTCAGAAAAAGGATTATAAAGGTGCGATGGGCATTGTGGACAGCATAGACTGGCGTCGTGTGAAGAATGTCCGTACTTTATGTGTAGTTGGCGAAATTTATGCGGCGAATGGCAGATATGAGGACAGTAAGGAAATTTTTCTGCTGGCATATCATAAGGCATCCATCGGCAAGAATATTCTGTATCGCCTGATCGAGATTTCTCTGCGAATGAAAGATATTGATGAGGCGATGGAATTCTTTGAAGAATATAAACAGGTAGCTTCGAATGACAGTACACAATATATTCTGCAGTATAAGATTGCCAGAGCGCAGGACGCTTCCCTGAATGAGCAGATCAGAATCCTGGAAGAATATAAAGAGCAGGAATTTACGGAAAAGTGGTCTTATGAACTTGCTGCCCTTTATTATAAAGCAGGTGAGAAACAGAAGGCGCTTGATTTATGTAATGAGATCATTCTGTGGTTCAGTGAAGGAAAATATGTCATGAAGGCATATGACCTGAAAATGCGCATGGGTGAACTGACTGGCGCGGAGAAAGCAAAATTTGAGCAGCAGTTTGTACCGAAACTTCTCACTCCGGAAGAAGCAAAGGAACTGAAGAAGGCGGAAGCTGAGAAAGCAGAAAAAACGGAAAATACAGAAAGTGAGGAAGCGGCAGAAACTTCTGAAAGTTCTGAGATTTCCGGAAATCCGGAGTCCGGAGAAGCACAAAATTCAGATAGTACTGAGAATACAGAGGGATACAGAGAGAAAGAAGAAACAGGCTCAGATGCAGAAGCGCAGATGAACGCTGAAAGTTCTAAAGATAAGACAGAGAATCCGGAAACGGAAGATGTAAAAGAAACTGCAGAAGAAGCAGCACCGATTCATATCAGAGATCTGAACAGCATGGAAAATATCCAGGAGAAGATTTCAAAAGGAATCAGGGATATTTTTGGTGCAAACCGAAAAAGAGAAGAAGAATATGGATTTGGAGACGAATCACATGATCTGGTAAATGAAGCCGGAATTACAAAAGAAGAAGAAATTCCAGAAGAAATCATAAAGAGTGATGCTTCTGAGAAAGAACCGGAGAATGTACCGACTCTGGAAGCGGAACCGGTAAGACCGGGAGAAAGTCCGGTCATAAAGGCAGTGCAGGAAAGTTCTGAGACAGAGAAATCCGCACAGGAAGAACCGGAAGATTTTTCCAGAACCATGAGAATGCCAGAGTTAAAAATCCCGGCTTCCATGAAGAATATGGAGCTGAGTACAGCACCTAAGGTTTCTGAAATTCCAAAGACATTTCTGAGTGGTGACAGTGCAGACGGAGTTCCGGAATTTAATCTGGAAGATACCATTCTTGCGGCTGCAACAGCGCAGGGAATTGAGATCCCGGAAGAAAAGAAAAAAGAAACCGAAAAAACGGATGTAGCCAGGCTGTCTGAGGAAGTTGAAAAAGCAGCAGACAAAAAGCAGGAAGACCGTGTAGATATGACTGCTGCCTCTGACACAGGCGATACAGAAAATCAGAAACAGCAGGAAAGTGCAGCAGATCTGATGAAGGAGCCGGAGCTTGAAGAACCGGATTTCTTAAACGAGGACGCTTTTGAGGAAGCAGATGATGAAACGGAAGATGCCGGAACTGTAACAAAGGTACAGGAAAATCTTCAGGAACCTGCATCAGAGGAGTCAGAGGTATGGGAAAAGACAGTCCCGGGGCTGGAAGATGAGGAAGAACTGACAGAAGAAGATTTACGCAGTGCAGAGGAAGAGTTCCTTCATGACCCGGCAGGGAAAGGTGACTTTAACCTGGAAGATATTGATGACAGTGAAGAAGAACCGGAAGAACTGGTAGAACCGGAAGCAGTAGCTGAGCCGGAGGAACCGGCAGATGCTTCTGAGGATGAGGAAGAAACGGAAGAGGAACCACTGACACAGGAAGAAGAACTGGAACGTTTTATTGAGTCTATTAATCCGAAAAATCAGGCAGATCCAAGGGATATCATTCCAAGAGAGAAAGAGCTGACAGATGAAGAAAAACAGCTTTTTACATACTTTACCAAAGTACCTGGAATGAAAGAACAGTTAATTGATGCGTTATGTGATGCACAGCTTGCAGCCGCAGATAAAACTTCCAAAACAGGAAACATCATTGTGATGGGTGGCAAAGAGTGCGGAAAGACCCGTCTGATCTCAGGACTGATTCCGGCAATCTGTAAGGAACTGAATCTGGAGGCATCCAAGGTTGCCTATGTTTTCGCAGATCAGATCAATGGAAAAAATATTTATAAAATCTTTTCCAAACTTGCAGGCGGCTTCCTGGTAATTGAGAATGCCAACCAGTTAACTCCGGAAACAGTAGAAATGCTGGACAAGGCGATGGAAGTGAATACAGACGGACTCACTGTGATCATTGAGGATGAGAAGATCGGCATGAGAAAGCTGATGGCGAGATTCCCGAAATTTGCAAAGAAATTCACATCCATGATCAATATTCCTGTATTCACCAATGATGAACTTGTTAATTTTGCAAGAGTTTATACAAAAGAAAACGGATATACCATTGACCAGATGGGAATGCTTGCTCTGTATAATCTGATCGGAATCAATCAGAAAGAGGATGAGCCGATGAATGTCGGAGCAGTTAAAGATCTCATTGATACAGCCATTGCCAAGTCACAGGGTGGAATCCGGAAACTGAAACGAAACATTTCCAAGAAACGTACAGACAGAGATGGATATATTGTTTTATATGAAAAAGATTTCAGCAAATAGTAAAAAATATGAGAGGAAGCAAAGATTATGACGAAACCATACCTGGGAAATCCAAAGTATACCATAGAAGTGCTTCAGAAGTATAATTTTGCATTCCAGAAAAGGTTTGGTCAGAATTTCCTGATCGATACTCATGTTCTGGAAAAGATCATTGCTTCTGCAGAGATTACAAAAGATGATTTTGTGCTGGAAATTGGTCCGGGAATCGGAACCATGACACAGTATCTGGCAGAGGCTGCCAGAGAAGTAGCAGCAGTAGAAATTGACAATACTTTAATCCCGATCCTTCAGGATACTCTGAAGGACTGGGATAACGTGACAGTGATCAACAACGATATTCTGAAAGTTGATATCCGACAGCTTGCACTGGAGAAAAATCAGGGACGCCCGATCAAAGTGGTAGCCAATCTGCCATATTACATTACTACCCCTATTATCATGGGGCTGTTTGAGAATCAGGTTCCGATCGATTCCATTACGATCATGGTTCAGAAGGAAGTTGCGGACAGAATGCAGGTAGGTCCTGGAACAAAAGATTATGGAGCATTGTCACTGGCAGTACAGTATTATGCAAAACCGCAGATCGTGGCAAATGTGCCGCCAAACTGTTTTATGCCAAGACCGAAAGTAGGAAGCGCAGTCATTAAACTGGAACGATATGCAGAACCTCCGGTGGAAGTAAAGAATGAAAAGCTGATGTTCAGAATTATTCGCGCATCTTTTAACCAGAGAAGAAAGACCCTGGTCAACGGACTGAAAAATTCTCCGGAACTTCAGTTTTCCAAAGAACAGATCGAGCAGGCGTTAAATACCTGCGGTTTATCTTTAAATATCAGAGGAGAAGCATTGACATTAGAGCAGTTTGCACAGCTTGCGAATGCGTTTGAGGAGCTGGCATAAAAATATAAGAAATATAAAAAGCATCCGGTGGCTAGACGGATGCTTTTTATATTACGTTCAAATTTATTTTTTAAAAGGAAGGAGAGTTAATTGCCGGTATCGGCAATCAACATATGAAAAAGAAATTTTATAAAAATAATGTTGGCTGTATTATTTTTATGATTTTAGTATATCTTTAAATTATGATAGAATCGTGTGTAAGTTGTGAAATAATTTTGAACAAATGTCAAAAGATTTATGAAGGCTCAGAGAGAATACCCGGGGGATATTCGGGTTACAGAAGCACTGTAAAATGTGATATAATAGCCCGGTACCTGAGAAAAGACAAGGGAAAACACGAAAAGAGAAGTAGTAAAAAGAATAACAAAAAGAGTAACAAAAAGAATAGCAATAATAACAATAACGATAATAATAATAACAGAAAAACATAGCGGCATAGTATAAGTTATGGAGGAAAAATCATGAGAATAAAAAAATTAGGAGCATTGATCCTGGCAGGAACTTTAATGTGTACAACACCGGTTATGCCGGTAATGGCATCTGATGCCACAGAGACCGTGCAGGAGATCATCACTGATAATGAGATTGATTCTCTTGTTTCAGATCCGGATAAAGTAGTGGACATTATTATGTATGCGAAAGATCAGGTTGCACAGCAGGATATTTCTGATGAACAGATCAAAGAAATTATTCAGACAGCAGAAAGCACTTTTAATGTAAGCCTGACAGAGGAGGAAGAAAATAAGCTGGTCAATATCGTAAAAGAAGTGAAGAATGCGAATATTGACGAAGAACAGCTCAGAAGTACTGTAAACAAAGTATATGATAAACTCGAAGAAATGGGAATCGGCAAAGAAGAGGTGAAGAGTTTCTTACATAAAATGATCGATTTTGCCAAAAGTCTGCTGAACTGAAATCAGACGGAAAGAAAGGATTCCTTTATTTGTCAGAAAACAGTGCAAGTGTACAAAGTATACAAGAACAGCAGAAAATGTCGAAAAGATATATGTGTTAAATTTATAAAAAAAATATAAAAAACAGAAGAAAATTGTGCAAATGAACGAAAGTTAACCTCGCGTTCATAATTTGTTCATATGTGATTGCTATTATATAAACAGTTCGAAAGAACCTACGAAAGACGTTGTAATGTGTTTTCATTACACATAAATTTTTTTCATAATAATAGCCCCGGTAAACCACTGCCGGGGCACTCCTCGTTTTAAGGACAGTTCAGACTGTTCTTTTTTTTGATTCTTTACATTTGATTTTTTTTGATTTCAGTTGATTCCTGAAATGGGAATTCAGGTCGTCTTTTTTCCGTATTTCTGAATTTCGTTGTTCAGCTCTTCCATTCGGGCATCCAGTTCTGCTACGTATCGTGCGCATTCTCTCAGCTCTTTTGTAATGTAATCAGGTCCGTCACCTTCGAATTTGTAGTGCATTTTATGTTCCAGGGTTGCCCAGAAATCCTGTGCAACAGTACGGATCTGGATTTCTACTTTTGTATCAATGATACTGTCTGAAAGAAAGACAGGGGTTGTCACCAGCATGTGATAGCTGCGGTAACCGCTTTTCTTTGGATTTTTCATATAATCCCGTCGTGCAAGGATCGTAAGGTCATTCTGTTTGGAGATCATATCTGCGATCAGATAGATATCGGAAGTGAAAGAACAGCTGATACGGATTCCGGCAATGTCATTGACATAACGGACCATATTTTCAATGCTGGATTCATAGCCGTGGCGTTTCAGTTTCTTTACAATGCTCTCCGGGGTTTTGATCCTGGATTTGACATGTTCGATGGGATTATATTTATGCCGGTGCTGAAATTCATCATTTAAGATGTCAATTTTGGTTTCAATCTGTTTCAGGGCTGACTTGTATACGAAAATTACAGTTTCCCAGTCATCCAGATCTTTAAAATCCCTTAAAGGGACAGAGTCATAATTCATGAATAAAATCCTTTCTGTATGCAAAAAAATACATAATTATTATACCATAAGGGAAGGCATTTGGAAATTCAGATTTCCATTATTACTGGTCTTGTGCTATAATATTTCCAAAAAGTTTGCGTTATAATAGTTGTTATAGCAATAGTTGTTATGGCGATTCCATAAAATAGTGAAATTGCTGCAGAGCAACAGTTTTCAGATAAAGGAGATTACAGAATGGCTGAATCAATGAAAGATTACGAAACAGAACTGGAAGCATCTTTTAAGAAAATTGAAGAAGGTGATATTCTTACCGGTACTGTGATCAGTGTTGATGAAAAAGAAGTAGTGGTAGATCTGAAATATTATACTGAGGGAATCATTCCGGCAGAAGATTACAGCAGAGAACCAGGATTTTCTCTGAAAGAAAATGTTCATGCAGGAGATGAAGTTTCTGCTACAGTTGTGAGAAAAGATGATGGAAACGGAAATATTCTTCTTTCCAGAGTAGAAGCGGCAGATGTTCTGGCATGGGATAAACTGAAGGAATTAAAGCAGACAGGCGAAGCCATTGATGTTGTGGTAAAAGGCATCGTGAACAGTGGTGTAGTTGCCTATGTGGAAGGTGTGAGAGGATTTATTCCGGCTTCCAAACTTGCACTGACTTATGTAGAAGATACGAATGAATACCTGAATAAACCACTGAAAGTTCAGGTTATTGATGTCGATAAAGCGAATGGAAAACTGATTCTTTCCGCAAAAGAACTCTTAAGAGAACAGGCTGAGGAAGAACGTAAGAATAAGATTTCCAATGTGCAGGTGGGTCTTGTGACAGAAGGCGTGGTTGAGAGCCTTCAGCCTTACGGCGCATTTGTGGACCTTGGCAATGGACTGTCAGGGCTGGTTCATATTTCTCAGATCTGCGAAAAGAGAATTAAGAAACCATCTGAGGCACTTGCAGTTGGTGACAGAGTAAAAGTAAAAGTAACTGCTGTAAAAGACGGCAAATTAAGCCTCAGCATCAAAGAAGCGACAGATATGATGGCAAAAGAAATTGAAGAAGAAGTGATTGAACTTCCGGATTCCAAAGAGGAAGCGTCCACTTCTCTTGGCGCTCTGTTTGCAAATCTTAAATTAAACTGATCGTAAAAGAAATCAGATCATGTAGATTAGATTATGGAATGAAAGGAATAGATTAAGGAAAAATCTGTATGAGAAATCAGGAAAAAATATTTGTAATCGGACATAAGAATCCGGATACCGATTCTATCTGTTCTGCAATTGCCTATGCGGACATTAAAAACAGAACTTCCCAGAAGGTGAAATATGTTGCGAAACGTGCGGGACAGATTAATGAAGAAACCGAATATGTACTGAATCGTTTTGGTATGCAGCCGCCGGGATATCTTTCCAATATCGGAACACAGGTAAAAGATATGGATATCCGTATGAGCCCGGATGCAGATAAAAGTATGTCCCTGAAGAATGCCTGGGATCTGATGATGGAAAAGAGCATTGTATCACTGCCGATCCGTGATAAGGAAGGACAGCTTGAAGGTCTGATCACAATCGGAGATATTGCAAAAACCTACATGGATACCACAGACAGCTATCTTCTTTCCAGAGCCAAAACACAGTATAAACGAATTGCTGAGACAATCGAAGGTATTGTAGTTGAGGGAAATGAACATGGATATTTTGCCAAGGGAAAGGTACTGGTAGGTACTGCAAACCCGCAAATGCTTAAAACTTATATTGAGGAAGATGACCTGATCATCATGGGTGACCGTGAGGAGGATCATCTGGAAGCAATTGAGCAGAATGTAAGCTGTATTATCGTGGGTATGGGAATTGAGGTTACAGAAAAAGTCATCAAACTGGCTCATGAAAAGGAAATCATCATCATCATGTCCCCGTATGATACCTTTACCATAGCAAGACTGATCAACCAGAGTATTCCGGTCAGATATATTATGAAAACGGAGAATCTGGTAACATTCAATACAGAAGATTTTACAGATGACATTCAGAATGAGATGATCAAACACCGTCATCGTGCATTCCCTGTCATCAATAAAAAGGGCAAATGTATCGGAACCATATCCAGACGAAATTTCCTGGATATGCATAAGAAAAAAGTGGCGCTGGTAGACCACAATGAAAAGGATCAGGCAGTCGATAATATCGAAAAAGCTGAGATCGTGGAGATTATTGACCATCATAAACTTGGTTCTCTGGAGACAATGACACCGATTTCTTTCAGAAACCAGCCGGTAGGATGTACGGCGACAATTCTCTATGAGATGTACGGAGAACAGAAACTGGAGATTTCTCCTACGATTGCCGGACTGCTCTGTGCTGCGATCATTTCCGATACGCTGATGTTCCGTTCACCGACCTGTACCTTATCTGACAAGATGGCAGCAGGTGCGCTGGCTCTGATCGCAGGCATTGACATTGAGAAATTTGCAAGAGAGATGTTCAAGGCAGGAAGCAACCTGAAAGATAAAGCTCCGGAAGAAATCTTTTTCCAGGATTACAAGAAATTTATCGCAGAGGGAGATATTAGCTTTGGTGTTGGTCAGATCAGTTCTATGGACAGCGATGAACTGGCAGAGATCAAGGAACGTCTGATCCCGTTTATGGTCAGCGAGTGCGGTCGTCACGGAGTCACCAGAGTTTACTTTATGCTTACCAATATTATCGAGGAATCGACAGAACTTCTCTATTATGGAGATGGCAGTGAGGAGATGGCAAAGACTGCGTTCCATATGGACCCTGTCGATGGCACCTTTGACCTGAAGGGAGTCGTTTCCCGTAAGAAACAGTTGATCCCGGCGCTGATGGAAGCTGCACAGGCCGGACAGAATGATTATAATTAAGGATGGAAAGTGAAATGGCAAAAGAAACATGGAAGGCGGGAAATATGCTGTATCCTCTTCCTGCTGTAATGGTCAGCGTGACAGACGGAGAGGGAAATGACAACATTATTACGATTGCATGGGCAGGAACCGTGTGTACGAACCCGCCGATGGTTTCCATTTCTGTACGTCCCTCCCGCTATTCCTATGAAATGATCAGAAAGACGGGAGAATTTGTCATCAATCTCACGACAGAGAAACTGGCGTATGCCACAGATTACTGTGGGGTACGCTCAGGCCGTGATGTTGATAAATTCAAAGAAATGAAGCTGACGAAGGAGAAAGCTGATTTTGTAAAGGCACCAATGATCGGAGAATCACCGGTGAGTATTGAGTGCAGAGTGAAACAGGTTCTTGAACTTGGTTCCCACCATATGTTTGTGGCAGATGTGCTTGCCGTTCATGCAGATCCGGCTTATATGGATGAAAAGAAAAAGTTCCGGTTAAACGAAGCGAAACCATTGGTGTATTCCCATGGAGAATATCTGGGAGTGGGCAAGACACTGGGAACTTTTGGCTACAGTGTGAAAAAGAAGAAAAAGACTTCACGCAAAAAGCATTAAGAGCAGATTACGTTGCCGGTTTGGCAGTATGCTATAATGACAAAATGCACAATAAGGCGAAATTGCAGTTGTTAACCATATGTGATACAATGAAAGGACACAAACATGAATAATGTGACATTAATAGGGATGCCCGGTTCAGGGAAAAGTACCATTGGAGTAATTCTTGCAAAAGCATTGGGATATCAGTTTCTGGATACAGATCTTCTGATCCAGAAAGAAGAAAAAAGAAAACTTTCAGAAATCATTGAACAGGAAGGACCGGAAAGATTCAAGGAAATTGAGAACCGTGTCAATGCCTCTGTTCAGGTAAGTGATACGGTAATTGCTCCCGGAGGAAGCGTGATCTACTGCGAGGAAGCAATGCAGCATCTGAAGTCCATTGGAAAAGTTGTGTATCTGAAATTATCTCTGGATTCCCTTTCCAAGCGTCTTGGAAATCTGAAAGGCAGAGGTGTTCTGCTCAAAGAAGGACAGACTCTGTCTGATCTGTATGAGGAACGTGTTCCTCTGTATGAGAAATATGCGGATCTGGTCGTAGACGAGGAAGGGAAGAATTTGGAAGAGAGTCTTGAGGCAGTTCTGGAGATAATACATATCAGCGGTAAATAATTTTTATTTACAAATGATAAATATATGCTATAATATACAACTGATTTTATTTTGGAAGAAGAAAATTTATATCAGAGATATAAGAAAACATATAGAAAAAGTCATTTGAAAATAAATAATGATTCGTTTCCGTTCGTGAAGTGAAAATAATCATAGAGGTGTATTATGGAACAGTATGTTATCAAAGGTGGCAATCCTTTAGTCGGTGAAGTGGAGATTGCAGGTGCGAAGAATGCAGCACTGGCAATTCTTGCAGCAGCCATTATGACTGATGAAACTATTTTAATTGAAAATCTGCCTGATGTAAGAGATATTAATGTTTTACTTGAAGCAATCGCCGGTATCGGGGCACAGGTAGACCGTATTAACAAATCTACAGTAAAGATCAACGGTTCTACAATTGGCGATGTAAGTGTTGATTATGAATATATCAAGAAGATCAGAGCTTCCTATTATCTTCTGGGAGCACTTCTTGGTAAATACAAACATGCAGAGGTACCGCTTCCGGGTGGATGTAACATCGGAAGCCGTCCGATCGACCAGCATTTAAAGGGATTCCGTGCACTGGGTGCAGAAGTAGATATTCTTCATGGTGCAATCGTAGCAAAGGCAAAGAGCCTTCACGGAAGCCATATTTTCCTGGATGTTGTCTCTGTAGGTGCAACCATTAATATCATGATGGCAGCAGCACTGGCACCGGGACGCACCATTCTGGAAAATGCAGCGAGAGAGCCGCATGTCGTAGACGTTGCGAACTTCCTGAACAGCATGGGTGCAAATATCAAAGGTGCAGGAACAGACGTGATTCGTATCAAAGGTGTTGAGAAACTTCACCGTACAGAATATTCCATCATTCCGGACCAGATCGAAGCTGGAACCTTTATGTTCGCAGCAGCAGCTACCGGCGGTGATGTCACAGTAAAGAATGTAATTCCGAAGCATCTGGAAGCAACAACAGCGAAACTTGAAGAGATTGGATGTGAGGTTGAGGAGTTTGATGATGCAGTACGTGTACGTGCAACAGGCAGACTTCACCGTACCCATGTAAAGACTCTTCCATATCCGGGATACCCGACAGATATGCAGCCGCAGATTGCAGTTACCCTGGCACTTGCAGAAGGAACCAGTATTGTAACAGAGAGTATTTTTGAAAACCGTTTTAAATACGCAGATGAGCTTTCCCGTATGGGCGCAAGCATCAAGGTGGAAGGAAACTCCGCGATCATTGACGGCGTGAAGAAACTGACAGGTGCAAGAGTCAGCGCACCGGATTTAAGAGCCGGAGCAGCACTTGTGATCGCAGGACTTGCAGCAGAGGGAGTCACTGTGGTTGATGATATCGTTTATATCCAGAGAGGATATGAGAATTTCGAAGAAAAACTCAGATCTCTTGGTGCTGAGATCGAGAGAGTTTCCAGTGAGAAGGAAATCCAGAAATTCCGTCTTCGTGTAGGATGAAAAAAATTGCTCTTGCCTGCCCAGGATGAGCAACAAAAATTAAAAAATATACTTGACATTCGTGATGGTTAAGTATATTGTATGGTATGCAGCATTGTTAATGAAAGTTAATAATTAGTAATAGCCTTTTATTCAGAGTGGTGGAGATACAAAGGATCTGCGAAGCCACGGCAACCCCTGTCTGTAGAGGAAGGTGCCAACCTGAGCGAGTGATCGAACAATAAGAGGATTGTTGAGATAATCAGACAGTCCGATTACTTCGGGCTGTTTCTTTTTGTTAACTGCAAGGTATCAGTCAGAATTCTGCAGATTGTGGAATGTGCTGCCGGGAACAGAGAAAACAGCAGCCTGAGCAGAACAAAAAAAGGCTCGGAACGGACTGATACAGTACATATAGGAACAACATAGAATTATAAAGGAGAACACAATGGAGAAAATTTTATTCACTTCTGAATCTGTAACCGAAGGCCATCCTGACAAAATGTGTGATGCCATTTCTGATGCCATTCTTGATGCAATCATGGAACAGGACCCGATGGGACGTGTTGCATGCGAAACAGCTACAACAACAGGTCTTGTACTTGTAATGGGTGAAATTACAACAACAGCAAACATTGATATCCAGCAGATCGTAAGAGATACTGTTCGTGAGATCGGATATAATCGTGGTAAATTCGGATTTGATGCAGATACCTGTGCAGTGATCACAGCTCTGGACAAACAGTCCGCAGATATTGCCCTTGGTGTAGATAAAGCACTGGAAGCGAAAATGGGAGAAGACGAGATCAATGCGATCGGAGCAGGAGATCAGGGTATCCAGTTCGGTTATGCTTCTAACGAAACAGAAGAATATATGCCATATGCGATCAACATGGCACATAAACTTGCACGTCAGTTAACAAAAGTTCGTAAAGACGGAACATTAAAATATTTAAGACCAGACGGAAAAACTCAGGTGACTGTAGAATATGATGAATCTGGCAAACCATGCCGTATTGATGCAGTTGTATGCTCTACACAGCATGACCCGGATGTAACTCAGGAGCAGATCCATGAGGATATTAAGAAATATGTATTCGATGAGATCATCCCGGCAGACATGGTAGATGAGAATACACTGTATTTTATCAACCCGACAGGACGTTTCGTAATCGGCGGACCTCACGGTGACAGCGGACTTACCGGACGTAAGATCATCGTTGATACTTACGGTGGAGCAGGCCGTCACGGCGGCGGAGCTTTCTCCGGAAAAGACTGTACAAAGGTTGACCGTTCCGCAGCATATGCAGCTCGTTATGTAGCAAAGAATATCGTAGCAGCAGGACTTGCTGACAAGTGCGAGATCCAGCTTTCCTATGCAATCGGTGTTGCTCATCCGACATCTATTCACGTAGATACATTCGGAACAGGCAGACTTTCTGATACAAAACTTGTTGAGATCATCCGTGAGAACTTCGACCTTCGTCCGGCCGGAATCATCAAGATGCTTGACCTGAGAAGACCGATCTACAAACAGACTGCAGCTTACGGACATTTCGGACGTACAGATGTGGATCTTCCATGGGAGCACCTGGACAAAGTTGAGGATCTTAAAAAATACCTTGCATAAAAACAAGATTCTGAATGAATGCTCGGAAGCGGTCAGAATATCGTATTCTGATGTACAGGAAAAACAGAAACACATAGAGAGAAAACAGGAATTATCTGTAAGAAACAGCAGATGATTCCTGTTCTTTTTTATAGAAAATTTAGATATGCGAAATTAACTTTATGATATAATATTCATGAATCAATGGCAACCGTTTGAAAGTTGCCATAATTGAACATAACAGACAGGATAAAGGATGATTCGTATGAAATTAAAAACAAGGATTATAATCGGATTTGGAATGAGTATTCTGGTTCCGCTGCTTTTGTTTTCTGCATCATTATATGGATTAAGCCATACGAAACTTGCGCAGCAGGCAAAGAACTCATCAGAAGTCGTATACGACATTTCCGTAGGGGAATCTGCGAACAGCCAGACACAGGTAAGGCTGATCGCGAAAGATCTTCTGTTTACGGCAACGGTGATTCTGGTATTCACGGCCTTGTCGATTGGCCTGTGGATATACAGAAGTATCGCCACGCCGCTGGTAAAACTGAAGAAGGCCACACAGAATATCAAAGAAGGAAATCTGGATTTTGTGCTGGATGTGGAGGGAGATGATGAGTTTTCGGAACTCTGCAGGGATTTTGAAGAGATGCGTAAGCGTCTGAAAGAATCTGCGGAGGAGAAAGTTCTTCTGGATAAAGAGAACAAGGAACTCATCAGTAACATTTCCCACGACCTGAAGACACCGATCACCGCAGTAAAAGGTTATGTGGAAGGAATCATGGACGGAGTTGCGGATACTCCGGAGAAGATGGACCGTTATGTCAAAACAATCTATAACAAGACAAATGAGATGGACCATCTGATCAATGAGCTGACCTTTTACTCAAAAATTGATACAAACCGTATTCCCTATACGTTCAGTAAACTGAATGTGGAAGACTATTTCGGGGACTGTGCGGAGGAAGTAGGTCTGGAACTGGAGACCAGAGGAATTGAGCTGGTATATGCCAATTATGTGGAGAGCGGTGTTCTTGTCATTGCAGACGGAGAGCAGATCCGCCGTGTCATTCACAACATTATCAGCAATGCCATCAAATATATGGACAAACCCAAAGGCATCATACAGATTCGCGTCAAGGATGTAGGAGACTTCATCCAGGTAGAAATCGAGGATAACGGAAAAGGAATTGCAGCCAAAGATATCGCATATATTTTTGACCGTTTTTACAGGACAGATGTATCCAGAAATTCCTCAAAAGGAGGAAGCGGTATCGGGCTTTCCATTGTGAAAAAGATACTGGAAGATCACGGTGGTAAAGTATGGGCGACCAGCCGCCTTGGAATCGGCACGATTATGTATTTTGTTCTTAGAAAATATCAGGAGGTACCAATGAAATGAGCAGAATTTTGATCATAGAAGATGAAGAAGCAATCGCAGACCTGGAGAAAGATTATCTGGAACTTTCCGGGTTTGAGGTTGAGATATGCAACAGAGGAGATACAGGACTGACCAGGGCACTGAACGAGGAATTTGACCTGATCATTCTTGACCTTATGCTGCCGGAGGTAGATGGATTTGACATCTGCCGCCAGGTACGCCAGGAAAAGAATACACCGATCATTATGGTTTCAGCCAAGAAAGATGACATTGACAAGATCAGAGGACTGGGACTTGGGGCAGATGACTACATGACAAAACCTTTCAGCCCAAGTGAACTGGTTGCAAGAGTAAAAGCGCACATGGAACGATACAACCGTCTGATTGGCTCCAATGTTCATAAGAATGATATTGTGGAGATCCGTGGAATCAAGATTGATAAAACCGCACGCAGGGTATGGGTCAACGGAGAAGAGACAACCTTCACTTCCAAGGAATATGACCTGCTTACTTTCCTGGCAGAGAATCCGAACAGAGTATTTACCAAGGAAGAACTGTTCCGGGAAATCTGGGATATGGAATCCGTGGGAGATATTGCAACGGTTACGGTACACATCAAGAAAATCCGTGAAAAGATAGAGTTCAATACAGCCAAGCCACAGTATATTGAGACAATCTGGGGTGTTGGATATCGTTTCAAAGTCTGAATATTTTAACCGAATCAGGTAAGTCCCCTGCTTTGATTTTGCGAAAAGCAATGAGCAGACAACGAACAGAATGTTTTCTGGCGTTTTAACCTGATATTATCCGTCAGATGTATAAAAGAGGAAAAATATGGAAAGATTATATAAAAAGCTGGAAAGATACGGACAATCCGATTTTTACCCGTTTCATATGCCGGGACACAAAAGAAATCTGGCTTCTTCCGCAGGGAAGTTTCCCTTTGAAAGAGACATTACAGAGATTTCAGGATTTGACAATCTGCATCACGCAGAGGGAATCCTGAAGGAAGCACAGGAAAATGCAGCGCAGCTCTATGGAACACGACGCTGCTTTTTCAGTGTAAACGGAAGCACTGCTGCCCTGCTGTCTGCGATCAGTGCATGTGTCAGCAAGGGCGGAAGCATTCTGGTGGCGCGAAACTGTCATAAGGCAGTCTATCATGCCTTATATCTCAGAGAATTACAGCCGGTATACATTTATCCACACGAAGACTCCAGGCTGGGGATAAACGGAGGAATTTCTCCTTCCTGTGTGGAAAGATATCTGGAAGAGCATCCGGAAGTGGAAGCTGTGCTGATCACATCTCCCACGTATGACGGAATTGTTTCAAATGTGGAAAAGATTGCAGAAATTGCGCACAGGCATGAGGTGCTGCTGATCGTAGACGAAGCACATGGCGCTCATTTCCGTTTCTCGGAATATTTCCCGGTTTCTGCAGCTGATCTGGGAGCAGATATCGTGATTCAGAGTTTTCATAAGACACTGCCTTCTATGACACAGACGGCGGTTCTTCATGTATGCAGCGACCGGGTCGATGTGGAAAAAGTAAAACAGTTTATGGCAATCTACCAGACCAGCAGTCCCTCTTATATTCTGATGGCAAGCATTGACGCCTGCGTGGATAAGATGCAAAAGGACGGGCAGCAGATGTTCAGGGAATTTACTTTTCAGCTGGAAAAAGCACGACAGAGACTGAGCCAGTGCCAGAAGATCCAACTGGTACAGCCTGGAATGTTGGACAGTACGGATGTTTTTGATTACGACAGATCAAAGCTGTTATTTTCCACAGTCGGAACTTCCATGAACGGACACGAACTTCATGCCAGATTAAGAGATGAGTTTCATATCGAAATGGAGATGGAAGCTGAGAACTATGTTCTGGGAATTGCAGCCGTGGGAGATACGGAGGAAGGCTTTGAGAGGTTGTGCAGTGCCATTGAGAAAATCGATGCAGAAACAGAGACAGAAACAGACGCAGGGCAGGAAAGAACCTCTTATGCAAAGATGAAGCAGGTTCTCAGCATTGCTCAGGCGATGGATGCACAGCAGCGCAGATTTCCGCTGGAAGAAAGTATCGGAAAGATCAGCGGAGAATTTGCGTATCTGTATCCGCCGGGGATTCCCATCCTGGTGCCCGGAGAGCAGATCTCTGGACATTTGGTAAGAAATGTGAGAAGATACATGGAACAGGGTCTGGAAGTGCAGGGGCTCAGTGACAGTACATGTGAGACGATCTGCGTGGCTGCCCGTAAGGAAGAATAAAACAAAAGGGAAGAGGTAACTGTTCCGTGCGGAATACAGACTGCGGAACAGTTACGATAAAACATAAATCATGGGAAAGATTTTTTATATTATGGGAAAAAGTGCGTCAGGAAAAGACAATATCTATTCACGTCTGGCCGCACACAAAGAACTGAATCTAAAAACACTGGTCCTGTATACAACCCGGCCGATCCGGGCCGGAGAGCAGGACGGGAAGAATTATTATTTCGCAGATGATGCGAAACTGGAAGAATTTCGAAAGAACGGAAACCTCATAGAAGCAAGAGCTTACCATACCGTACATGGAATCTGGACATATTTCACTGCTGATGACGGACAGGTTGATCTGAAAGAGTCTGATTATCTGGGAATCGGTACGCTGGAATCTTTTACGAAGATGAGAAACTATTACGGAGAAGATGCCGTCTGTCCTGTTTATATCCAGGTGGAAGACGGGGAACGTCTTGCCCGGGCTCTGAAAAGAGAACGGGAACAGACAAATCCGAAATATGAGGAAATGTGCAGAAGATTTCTGGCAGATCAGTCGGACTTTTCAGAGGAGAATATTCTGGCAGCAGGAATCAGAAAACGTTTTCAGAATGTGGATCTTGAAGTTTGTGTGAAAGAAATCGTAAATTATATAAAATCTGTGCAATAGCTGGAAATTTTATGATATAATGTTTTACGAAATATATAACGGACTGATGAGGTGATTCTTATGATGGGATTTAACAACATTATCGGACATGAGGAAATTATCAGGCATTTAAAAAATGCCATAGAAACAGGAAAGGTATCACATTCGTATATCTTTACCGGTGAACCAGGCTCTGGTAAGAAACTTCTTGCCGGGACTTTTGCAGCTACGCTCCAGTGTGAGGCAGGCGGAACGGAACCGTGTCAGAAATGCGATTCCTGTAAGAAAGCAGTGGGTAAGAATCATCCGGATATTATCATGGTGGAACATGAGAAACCGGGAACGATCACGATTGATGAGATCCGTGATCAGGTGATTCATGATGTGGATATCCGGCCATATTACAGTCCTTACAAGATTTATATTATTGCAGATGCGGATCTGATGACTCCACAGGCACAGAATGCTCTTCTGAAAACAATTGAGGAACCGCCGGAATATGCAGTGATCCTTTTACTGACCAGTAATATCGGAGCCCTGCTGCCTACCATCCAGTCAAGATGTGTACGCCTTGACCTGAAGGTAGTTGATGACGGTCTTGTAAAGAAATATCTCATGGAACATCTTCATGTTCCGGATTATCAGGCAGAGATTGACGCATCTTTTGCACATGGAAGCATTGGCAGAGCGAAAGAAGCTGCCACTTCTCAGGAGTTTGCCGATATGACACAGAGTGCTCTGAAGATTCTGAAGTATGCGAATACCATGGAAGTTTATGAGCTTTCAGATGCCATTAAGGAACTCTCCAGCGAGAAGCAGAACATTAACGATTATCTGGATATCTTCCAGTTCTGGTTCAGAGATGTTCTGATGTTTAAGGCAACCAGAGAGATTGACAATCTGGTGTTTAAACAGGAAATTAATTTTATCAGAGAACAGGCAAGCCAGCGCTCTTATGAGAATCTGGAGAAGATTCTGGATTCCATACAGAAGACGAAAGTGCGTCTGAAAGCAAATGTTAACTTTGAGCTTGCACTTGAATTACTGTTCCTGACGATCAGGGAGAAATAGAATGACAAAAGTAGTAGGCGTAAGATTTCGTAATGTAGGCAAGATTTATTATTTCAGCCCGAAAGACTACGAGATAAAAACAGGCGATCATGTGATTGTGGAAACTGCCCGTGGCATTGAATACGGGAAAGTGGTACTTGCACCGAGAGAAGTAGGTGAGGAAGATGTGGTTCACCCTCTCAAAGAGGTACTTCGTGTGGCAACGAAGGATGATGATGAGAGAGAGGCACAGAACCGTGTAAAAGAGAGAGAAGCATTTAAAATCTGTCAAAAGAAGATCCGCGAACACGGTCTGGAGATGAAACTGATCGATGCGGAATATACATTTGACAATAACAAAGTCCTGTTTTACTTTACAGCAGACGGACGTATCGATTTCCGCCAGCTTGTAAAAGACCTGGCAGCAATTTTCAAGACACGCATTGAACTTCGCCAGATCGGTGTAAGAGATGAGACAAAGATTCTCGGCGGAATCGGTATCTGCGGAAGATGCCTCTGCTGCCACACCTATCTGTCTGAATTTGCACCGGTATCGATCAAGATGGCGAAAGAGCAGAATCTTTCCCTGAATCAGACAAAGATTTCCGGTGTGTGCGGACGACTGATGTGCTGTCTGAAGAATGAACAGGAAACCTATGAGGAACTGAACAAGAAACTTCCGGGTCTGGGTGATACTGTGACAACACCGGACGGGCTTCAGGGAACGGTACAGAGTGTGAATGTACTTCGCCAGAGAGTGAAAGTCATTGTTGAGATCAATGATGAAAAAGAGATTCAGGAGTTCCCGGTGGATGAACTGAAATTCAGACCAAGAAAGAAAAAAGTGAAAGTTTCTGACAAAGAATTAAAGGAACTTGGAAATCTGGAAGATAAAAAAGGAGATTCCAAATTAAATGACTGATGAGCTGGTAAAAGAAAAAGAACGCGTAGATGATCTTCAGAATGGCTATTATGTCATTCAGGACCCTGATAAATTCTGTTTTGGAATGGATGCAGTTCTTCTTTCCGGCTTTGCGAAAGTAAAAAAAGGCGAAACTGCGCTGGACATGGGCACAGGAACGGGAGTTATCCCGATCCTGCTGAAAGCAAAAACCCGGGGAAGACATTTCACCGGGCTTGAAATTCAGCAGGAATGTGCTGAGATGGCCGGTCGCAGTGTGCGGTATAATCATCTGGAGGATGATGTAGAGATCGTACAGGGAGATATTAAAGAGGCTGCTGATATTTTTGGGGCAGCTTCTTTTGATGTTGTGACAAGTAACCCTCCGTATATGATCGGACAGCATGGTCTGAGAAATCCGGATATGCCGAAGGCAATTGCCAGACATGAAGTGCTCTGTACTCTGGAGGATGTGGTGAGTCAGGCTTCGGCAGTTCTGAAAGAGCGGGGACGTTTTTACATGGTACACAGACCGTTCCGGCTGGCTGAGATCATGAATGTTCTGACGAAATACCGTCTGGAGCCCAAAAGAATGCAGCTTGTATATCCCTACATAGACAGAGAGCCAAACATGGTCCTGATAGAAGCACTGAAAGGCGGAAATTCCAGAATAACCGTGGAGCCGCCACTGATCGTGTACAAAGAACCGGGAGTTTATACAGATAATATTCTTAAGATTTATGACATGATCTGACCCAGACAGGCAGCTTGTTGAACAAAAGCAGCATGACACGAATCAGAAAGCAGGATTGCCTGCAGAACTCAGAACTGTTACAGCAGGAGGAAGAAATCATGAGCGGGAAATTGTATTTATGCGCAACGCCCATAGGAAACCTGGAAGACATCACACTCCGGGTACTTCGCACATTAAAAGAAGTGGATCTGATCGCAGCAGAGGATACCAGAAACAGTATCAAACTGCTGAATCATTTTGATATTAAAACACCCATGACCAGTTATCATGAATATAACAAGATTGATAAAGCCTATGTGCTGATTAACAAAATGCAGGAAGGACAGAATATTGCACTGATCACGGATGCAGGTACGCCGGGAATTTCTGATCCCGGGGAAGAACTTGCTGCCATGTGTTATGAGGCAGGGATTGAGGTAACTTCTCTCCCGGGACCCGCGGCATGCATCACAGCGCTGACACTGTCCGGTCTGCCTACCAGAAGATTTGCCTTTGAAGCATTTCTCCCGGCAGATAAAAAAGAGAGAAAGATCATTCTGGAAGAATTGAAGGATGAGACAAGAACGATCATTCTTTATGAGGCACCGCACCGTCTGGTGAGAACTCTGGAAGAATTAAAAGAGACTCTGGGAAACCGCAGAATGACTCTTTGCAGAGAGCTGACAAAGAAACATGAAACAGCTTTTCATACAACCATCGAAGACCTGATCCTTTTTTACCAGACAGAGAAACCGCTGGGAGAATGTGTGCTGGTGATTGAGGGCAGAAGCCGTCAGGAAATGGAAGAAGAACAGAAAGCATCCTGGGAAAAAATCACCATAGAAGAACATATGGAAATTTACGAAAGTAAAGGTCATTCCAGAAAAGAGGCAATGAAACTGGTAGCCAATGACAGAGGTGTGACAAAGAGGGATATTTATCAGTATCTGATCAATAAATAACAGAAAAACAAACGAAACCGCAAATGAGAAAAACTGTGATTACCGTACAGGTAATATTGCACGAAAGAGGTGCAGAAAACGGCAGCAGATTCTCTCGTCTGCGGCTTCTTTTTTCTTTAGAATGTGGCAAGAAAAAGGCTTTTGTGCTATAATAAATTTGTATTATTGTGTCCACATACCAGAGTATATTTAAAAACCTGTTTCAGGCAATTCCAGAAAATATTGCGGCAGGTTTTGCAGGTTACTGTTCGTCAGAAAACGTACCGTTAAACACGAACAGTTACAGGCGGAGAGAACAGTAATTCTTATAGCGATTCCAGAAAATAATGCAATCAGGCTGCTGCTTTTTTTGCTGCAGCAGGGCAGGTGTTTCTGAAAATATGAGAACAGAGAAACAGCGCCATATGGCCGGTTATGACTGCATCATTTTCTGGAACGGCTATAGATATATTCTGGTAATATTATATATTAACAGGAGGAATAAAATGGGTGGAGAAAATACAGAATACGGAGCGGATCAAATCCAGATTCTGGAAGGTTTGGAAGCCGTAAGAAAGAGACCGGGTATGTATATCGGAAGTACATCCAGCCGAGGTCTTCATCATCTGGTTTATGAGATCGTAGACAATGCAGTTGATGAAGCACTTGCTGGATTTTGTACGGAAATTCAGGTTGTGATCAATCCGGATAATTCCATTACAGTTGTCGATAACGGACGTGGTATTCCGGTAGGTATCAATCATAAAGCAGGAATCCCTGCAGTTGAAGTTGTTTTTACCATTCTTCATGCCGGCGGTAAATTCGGCGGTGGAGGATATAAAGTATCCGGTGGTCTCCATGGAGTAGGCGCTTCTGTTGTAAATGCACTGTCTACCTGGCTGGAAGTCACCATCTGCCGTGAAGGTAAAGTTTATAAACAGAGATATGAACGCGGAAAGACAATGTATCCGCTGAAAGAAATCGGAGTATGTGATCCGGGTCAGACAGGAACCACAGTTGTGTTCCTTCCTGACAGTGAGATCTTTGAGGAGACAGTATATGATTACGATATCCTGAAACAGCGTCTCCGTGAAATGGCATTTCTTACCAAGGGTCTGAAGATTGTTCTCCGTGATACCAGAGAAGGAATGGAAAGAGAGAAAACATTCCACTATGAAGGTGGTATCCGTGAATTTGTAGGCTATCTGAACAGAAGCAAAGAAGCACTGTATCCGGAGATCATTTACTGCGAAGGGCAGCAGAACGGAGTATCTGTGGAAGTTGCCATGCAGCACAATGATTCCTATACAGAGAACTGCTATGGATTTGTAAATAACATCAACACACCGGAAGGTGGTACGCATATCGTAGGTTTCAGAAATGCCCTGACCAAGACATTTAATGATTATGCAAGAAAGAATAAACTTCTCAAAGACAGCGAGCCGAATTTAAGCGGTGATGACATCCGTGAAGGTCTGACTGCGATCGTCAGCGTAAAAATTGAAAATCCTCAGTTTGAGGGACAGACAAAACAGAAACTTGGAAACAGTGAAGCCAGAGGTGCTGTAGACAGCGTCGTAAGCAAACAGCTTGAAATTTTCCTGGAACAGAATCCGTCTGTTGCAAAAGTGACTGTAGAGAAATCTGTTCTCGCTCAGAGAGCACGTGAAGCTGCACGTAAGGCCCGTGACCTCACCAGAAGAAAATCAGCACTGGATAATATGTCACTTCCCGGAAAACTTGCTGACTGTTCAGACAAGAATCCGGAGAACTGTGAAATCTACATCGTAGAGGGAGATTCCGCGGGTGGTTCTGCAAAGACTGCCAGAAACCGTGTGACACAGGCAATCCTTCCTCTGAGAGGTAAGATTCTGAACGTAGAGAAAGCACGTCTGGATAAAATTTACTCCAACGCAGAGATCAAAGCGATGATTACAGCTTTCGGAACCGGAATCCATGAAGACTTTGATATCAGCAAACTTCGTTATCACAAGATCATTATCATGACCGATGCCGATGTCGATGGTGCACATATTGCAACGCTGCTGCTGACTTTCCTGTATCGTTTTATGCCGGAACTGATCAAACAGGGATATGTATATCTTGCACAGCCGCCGTTATACAAGGTGGAGAAAAATAAGAAAGTCTGGTACGCATATGATGACGATGAACTGAACCGGATCCTCACAGAGATCGGACGTGACGGAAACAATAAGATTCAGCGTTACAAAGGTCTTGGAGAGATGGATGCAGACCAGCTCTGGGAGACAACTATGGACCCTGAGAAACGAATCCTGCTGAAAGTTACGATGGACGAGGCAGCAACCTCAGAGATCGACCTGACCTTTACCACACTGATGGGCGACAAGGTAGAGCCGAGACGTGAATTTATTGAAGAGAATGCAAGATTTGTAAAGAATCTGGATATCTGATAATAGGAGAATAGATAAATGGAAGATAATATTTTTGACAAAGTCCACGAGGTAGATCTGGAAAAGACCATGAAGGATTCCTACATCGACTATGCCATGAGCGTTATCGCTTCACGAGCACTACCGGATGTCAGAGACGGTCTGAAACCAGTTCAGCGTCGTGTACTGTATTCCATGATAGAGTTAAACAACGGACCGGACAAGCCGCATCGTAAATGTGCGCGTATTGTCGGTGATACAATGGGTAAATATCATCCGCACGGTGACAGCTCTATCTACGGAGCACTCGTAAATATGGCACAGGAATGGTCCACCAGATATCCTCTGGTAGACGGACATGGAAACTTTGGTTCAGTAGATGGTGACGGGGCAGCAGCCATGCGATACACTGAAGCACGTCTGAGCAAAATTTCCATGGAAATGCTGGCAGATATCAACAAAGACACGGTTGACTTCCAGCCAAACTTCGATGAGACAGAGAGAGAGCCGGTTGTACTGCCGTCCCGTTATCCGAACCTTCTGGTAAACGGAACTTCCGGTATTGCCGTAGGTATGGCGACCAATATTCCACCTCATAACCTCAAAGAAGTAGTAAATGCAGTTGTAAAAATTATCGACAATATTATTGAAGAACAGAGAGATACCACCATGGAGGAAATCCTGGACATTGTAAAAGGTCCTGATTTCCCGACAGGTGCGACTATCCTTGGAAGAAGAGGAATCGAAGAAGCCTACAGAACCGGACGCGGCAAGATCCGTGTACGTGCAGTGACCAACATCGAAACTCTTCCAAACGGCAAATCCAGAATTGTTGTCACAGAACTTCCATATCTGGTAAACAAAGCCCGTCTTATTTCCAAGATTGCAGAGCTGGTAAGAGATAAGAAGATTGACGGCATCACAGACCTGAACGACCATTCCAGCCGTGAAGGAATGAGAATCTGTATTGACCTGCGTAAAGATGCCAATGCAAACGTCGTTCTGAACTTACTCTACAAACATACACAGCTTCAGGATACTTTTGGTGTCAATATGCTTTCTCTGATCCCGAACAACGGAAGCCTGGAACCAAAGGTATTAAACTTGAAAGAAATGCTGGAATATTATCTGGCACATCAGGAAGATGTTGTAACAAGAAGAACCAAATATGACCTGAATAAAGCAAGAGAACGTGCACACATTTTGGAAGGTCTGCTGAAAGCACTTGATAATATTGATGAAGTGATCAATATTATCAGAGCATCCAGAAATGTGCAGATCGCAAAACAGGAATTAATGGAGCGTTTTGAGCTGACGGATGTACAGGCTCAGGCAATCGTAGATATGCGTCTGCGTGCGCTGACAGGTCTGGAAAGAGAGAAGCTGGAAGCAGAATATGCAGACTTAATGGAAAAAATCCGCAAATACGAAGCAATTCTTGCAGACAGAAATCTCCTTCTTCGTGTAATTCGTGAAGAAATTCTTGCAATCGCTGAGAAATACGGAGATGACAGAAAGACTGCCATCGGATTTGATGTATACGATATTTCCACAGAGGATCTGATCCCGAGAGAGAATACCGTGATCACCATGACAAAACTTGGTTATATCAAACGAATGACGGTAGATAACTTCAGAAGCCAGAACCGAGGCGGACGTGGAATCAAGGGAATGCAGACTCTGGAAGATGACTATATTGAAGAACTGCTTATGACCACAACACATCATTATCTGATGTTCTTTACCAATACAGGACGTGTATACCGTCTGAAAGCATACGAGATTCCGGAAGCAGGACGTACAGCCAGAGGAACGGCGATCATCAATCTGCTTCAGTTAATGCCAGGTGAATTTATCACAGCAGTAATCCCGATCCGCAAGTTTGAAGAAGGAAGCTATCTGATGATGGCCACCAAGAATGGCCTTGTAAAGAAAACGCCGACAACAGATTATGTAAATGTCCGTAAAACCGGACTGGCAGCGATTACTTTACGTGATGATGACGAGCTGATCGAAGTAAAACTGACAGATGACAAAAAAGATATTATTCTGGTTACAAAAGAAGGCCAGTGTATCCGGTTCAAAGAAACAGACGTAAGAAGCACCGGAAGAACTTCCATGGGTGTACGCGGTATGAATCTTGAAGAAGGTGACGAGGTCGTTGCCATGCAGTTAAATTCTCAGGGTGACTGCCTGTTGATCGTATCAGCGAATGGTATGGGTAAAAGAACCTCCATGGGCGAATTTACCTGCCAGAATCGTGGCGGAAAAGGTGTCAAATGCTACAAGATCACAGAGAAAACCGGCTGTGTCATTGGTGCCAGAGCTGTAAATGAAGATAATGAAGTTATGCTGATCACCACAGAGGGAATTATTATCCGTATTGCATGTGCTGACATTTCTGTCCTTGGCAGAATTACATCAGGCGTAAAACTGATCAATCTTGCCGATGGAATTACTGTTGCAAGCGTGGCGAAGGTGCGTGAAAAAGAAGAAAAAGAGAATCAGGAACTGAATGGTCAGTCTGATATTGCAGCAGAAACTGAGAATGAGACAGAAACTTTTGTTGAGGACACTGAAACAATAACTGATGCAGAAAGCGCACAGGACATTCAGGATGAAGACGAAGGGGAAGTCGAATAATCATGAAGAAATGGCAAAAGTATTTCATTACGGGGATTATGGTGTTACTGGCTCTTTGTGTAACCGGATGTGGAGGAGTCAGCCATAAATCACCGGAAAAAGTGACCGAAGAGCTGATTCAGTCCTACGCAGATAATAAAGAAGAAAGAGTAAAAGAGTGTTACAACCAGAAGGACAGCACAGAGGAAACTCTTCAGGCTGAGATTACGGCAACTCTTAACTATTTTCAGGCTCACAGTGCAAAGAGCCTGAAAATGGGAAGCTGTGAAATCCTTTCTGAAAAAGAGAATTATACTTATGTATATATTACTTATAATCTTGTTCTGGATGATGACCAGGAATATCCATGCGTGGGAACTTATATGGTAGGAAAGCAGGATAAAGATTACTATATTCTTGCTCCGTCCCAGATCACAGATGATATGAGAACACAGGCAGCATCAGACTATGCGAAATTTATGGCTACAGATACTTATAAGGAATATACAAAAGCGTATGATACCTTTATAAAGAAGAATCCGGGTTACGAAGAGAAAATCGCAGGGAAAGTAAGCTGACAGGCAGCAGTAAGGACAGAGCATGAAAAGAATTATATTAATGGTATTAAGAAATCTCTTTTTTGTTCCCTATGGATGGTTTAAACTGTGCTGGTATGCATCGCATGTGGATCGTTATACGGAAGAAGAGAGATATAAAATGCTTCAGTATGTGGATCACAAAGCAATCCATGGAGGAAATCTGGTTATTGATGCCCATGGAGTAGAGAATATCCCAAAAGAAAACGGATTTATGTTTTTTCCCAATCATCAGGGATTATTTGATGTTCTTGCGATCATAGAGGTATGTCCGGTACCTTTTTCTGTAGTGGCAAAGAAAGAACTTACCAATGTACCGTTTCTGAAACAGGTATTTGCGTGCATGAAAGCATTTATGATCGACCGTGAGGATGTTAAGCAGTCCATGCAGGTGATCCTTAATGTGATCAAAGAAGTAAAACAGGGACGCAATTACCTGATCTTTGCAGAAGGAACCAGAACCAAAGACGGAAATCATCCGCATGAATTTAAAGGCGGGAGCTTTAAAGCTGCGACCAAATCAAAATGTCCGATCGTACCGGTAGCTCTGATCGATTCCTATAAGGCATTTGATACAGGTTCTATTAAGAAACTTACTGTACAGGTGCATTTTCTGGAGCCAATATACTATGAAGAGTATAAGGATATGAAGACAACTGAGATTGCAGCAGAGGTTAAAAAACGGATAGAAGAGACAATTCAAAAAAATATTTAAAAAAAGTAAAAAAACCTGTTGACAAAACAGGTTTTTTTACATATAATTACAAATGCACTTCGGGAAAAAAGTGCACTCGAATTTAATAAAAACTATTAGTTCGGAGTCTGGAGAAGTACTCAAGAGGCCGAAGAGGTGCCCCTGCTAAGGGTATAGGTCGCTAACGCGGCGCGAGGGTTCAAATCCCTCCTTCTCCGCTTTATTTTTTTGAAA